>Ga0136652_1000642_pt1 | contig 16212 bp, 18 predicted proteins | sample ConPoolayeEmetaG_FD_94864 | JGI IMG/M metagenome (GOLD analysis project Ga0136652, IMG submission 94864) | Hot spring microbial mat communities from California, USA to study Microbial Dark Matter (Phase II) - Cone Pool mat layer E metaG... ...
CGCGTGTCCCGCCCCCCGCGAAAACCGCGACCTCCGTCTTCAACCATGGCCAATTGAGCCGCCCAGATGATCCCACCGACGAGGGCGAGGGTCCCGACCCCCAGCGCCAGGCCGACCAGGTTTCGCCGGGCGGCCGAGCTGGGGCGTGCGGCCTCGCCCGCTGGACGGAACCAACTGGAGACATAAGTCCACACCCAGCGCCAGTGCAGCGCCAGGTGCAGCAGCACCAGGCCGCCCAGCCCCACCGCCAGCCAGAAATGCAGGTCGCCCCAGTGGTGTCGCGTCCAATCCCAGACCGCGCGGCGTTGGCCGCTGCCGGGCGGGAGGATGAAGCGCATGAGCAGCCCGGTCACCAGCATGGCCAGGGAAACCAGGAACATGGCCAGGTCGATCAGGAAGTTCAGCCCCGCGCGTGACACGTCGGGTCCTCTTGGCCTGGAGGTTTCAACCCTGTGACAAGGCGGTGGTCAGCAGCGTGGTTATTTCCGCCTCGCTGGGGACCTTGCCGACCACCTTGACCTTGCCGTCGATGGCCAACGCCGGCGTCATCATTACGCCGTAGGCGGCGATCTTGCCCAGTTCCTTCACGTGGACCAGCTCGTACTGAATGCCGAGCTTGTCGGCGGCGGCCTTGGCCACCGCCTCCAGCATGTTGCACTTGGCACAACCGGTTCCGAGGATTTCGATTTTCATGATTGAGCCCTCAGTATTCAGCTTCCAGCGCCCGGCCCCAGGTTCACCCGCAGCAACCTCGCTGCGCGCCGGCACCCAGGCCCAGCTTGTTCTTGACCGCGTCCACGACCTTCCTGGCGTCGGTAATCAGGTTGGGTTGAGCAGGTTTCTTCTCGATGCCCATATCGGTGAGCACGACATGTACGTCCGCCTTCAGGCCGGCTTTTTCCAGCACCTTGCGCACGCAGTGGTCCTCGCAGCCGTCAATCGCGACGCGTCGGCGGGCCTGGAGGGCGCGGTCCATCTTCTGCTCGATCCCGGCCGCGACCGCGGCGATGCAGAACAGGCTGCCTGCACCCTGCTCCATCAGTTGCACGCCGCCGCGGTTGGCCACCTGCCCGCTGTAGGCCGCACCGGCACAGGTGAAGATCAGGGTTTCGCCGTCGCCGCCACAACAACCCGTTGCCATCTTGAACCTCGCTTTCGCCCGTGGCTGAAGACACAGATTATAGAAACCGCCCGGAGATCAGGCCGGCGGCCGTCGCCATCACCACAATCAGGCCGCAGAACGCGGCGGTCTTCTTGATTCCCATGACCTTGCCCAGCACCAACATGTTCGGCAATGAAAGGGCCGGCCCGGCCAGCAGCAACGCCACCACCGGGCCGCGGGCCATTCCATGCTCCATCAGGGCCTGCGTGATCGGCACCTCGGTCAGCGTGGCAAAGTAGAACAGCGCTCCGATCAACGACGCGACGAAGTTGGCCCGCAGTCCGTTGTCCCCCACGAGCTGGCCGATCTGCTTGTCCGGCAGCAGCGCCGAAATAAAGCCGACCACGAAAACGCCGCCGAACAGGAGCGGGATCAGCAGTTTGGCAAAGCCCCAGGTGTTCGACATCCAGGCTTTGAATTCGGTTCGGTCCACCCAGCCCCAGACCATCAGCGCGACCGCGATCAGCATCGCGCCGGCCAGGTACCAGCGGATGTGGAACACGTCCATCACCCAGCTCTTGGCCTCTTCGATGCCGCCGATTTCAGCTTTGGCCAGGACCAGGCGGTCGCCGGCCCGGATCGATCCGACCGACTCCTGCACCTGGATCATCACTTCGTCGTGCATCTCCTGTAGCACTACCCCGCGGATGGCCGTCCCGTCAGTCCGCCGAATGATGGCGTCTCCGGGGTTGAACCAGTCGCTGAAGACCAGAAACAGGATCATGCTGGCCAGCAGCAGTCCGCTTTGCCAGCCCCGGCGGCGGGAAGGCGGCGGCTCGGGCATGAGCATCGCGGCCTGGAGCTTCTGCTGTTCCTCACGCCGGAATAGGAAGGCCATGCCCAGACCGACCAGAAAGGAGAAGCCGATCGCCCCGAGGGCCCGCCACAGGCCGATGTCCAGTCCCAGCACGCGGGCCGTCAGAAAGATCGCCAGGACGTTGATGGCCGGCCCGGAGTAGAGGAATGCGGAAGCCGGGCCCAGCCCGGCCCCCATCTTCCAGATGCCGGCGAACATCGGCAGCACGCTGCACGAGCAGACCGCCAGCACCGTGCCGGCGACCGAGGCCACCGAGTAGGCCGCGAGCTTATTGGATTTCGGCCCCAGGTAGCGCATGACCGAAGCTTGCGACAGAAACGTGATTATGCCGCCGGCGATGAACACGGCCGGTACCACGCAGGCCAGGGTGTGATTGCGGGCGTACCACTGGAGCAGCTTGAACGCCTCGACGATGGCCCCGCTGTATTTGGGGTCCGCCAGCGGTAGGAAATACGCGATCAAGAAGACCGCGATCAGCGCCGCCGCTATCTTCCATTGGCTCACGGTTCGTTCCTCTATATCGCTCGCCCGCGCTTCGGGTAGCGCTCGCTGGCACTTCGCATTCTGAGGCGGCGCTCGCCGGCGCTTCGGGTTGTGATTCTCATTACCTTATTCCAATTTCGCCATGAGCGCCACAGAGGGAAACACCCGGCCGGCGGCGTTAGCGCCCCAGCGCCGCCTGCTGGGCCTTGAGGTTTTCACGGAGCACGTTTTCGATGCAGTCCCAAAGTCCCTTAAGGCAGTGCATGCGGGCGCGATAGAAGGTCCGCGGCCCCTCCTTCCGATCCTGGATGATGCCCGCCTGCTTGAGGATCGAAAGGTGCTTGGAGACGGTCGACTGGTCGGCATCGACCAGCTCGACCAGCTCGCAGACGCACTTTTCGCCCTCGCTAATCGCGTCGAGAATCAGCAGCCGGCTGGGATGGGCCAGCGCCTTGGCCACCCGGGCCCGGGCTTCGTAGTGGGGCTTGGAATGCCGCATGTTTCGTTGTATCGCCATATGGCTATTATGCCATTACGTTGCCGGGTGTCAAGCCGGCTTGGGAGTTCTCTGGGCGCCGCGCCTCCCCCGGGTCTGTAACCGTTTGCGAATAAGGGAGATACATTGCCTTCGGCGTTCGCCAGGCACTGAACGCCTGGTCGGACCACGAGCGCCCGGTCGCCGGCGCGCGCCTCGGTCGGTCAAGGTTGCGGTGGCTGACTGGGGGCGGTTGGGCCAGCCGTCGCCGATAGCATGCTGTCCGGCATGAGCACGGCTACCACGTTGCCCTGGGCGCAGGGCTGACCATCGGCCAAGACCGTTATTTCCACCACGACCTTCCGCGGCTTGACTTCCACTATCCGGCCGCGGGCCTCCAGCGGGACTCCCATTGGCGTGGGACGCAGATAATCCACCTTGAGCGAGGCGGTCACAAATCGCAGGGGCGGCGCTGTCCCCGGTTCACGTCCCGCCGCTCGATAGGCGGCCAGGGCTGCCGAGCCGGTGCCGTGGCAATCCACCAGCGAGGCGATCAGGCCGCCGTAGACGTACCCGGGAATGGCAGTGTGATAGGGCTGCGGGCTCAGGACCGCCACCGTCTCGTCACCCTTCCAGAAGCTGCGGATGTGGAGCCCATGCGGGTTGAGCCGGCCGCAGCCGTAGCAGTGGGCCAGTTCGTCGGAGTAGGTGTCTTGGACTGCCGACAAATTCATGATAAGCGCCTCCCTGGCAGTGGCCGATGGAGTTCGGACGACGGCTGCCGCCGTCATACTTTCGCGGCCAATCTCGGCCGCTGGAACCGCGGATCCGGACTGAGCCCCTTTTGGCCTCTGCCTTCTGGCACGGCCAGGCCCGTAGCGGTCCCTCGCCTGCCGGCTACCCTAGAAGTATCGCACTGGTTCTTGCGCGATGCCAGCGCTGTGCGGCCGGTGGGCGACGATAAGGCGACCTTGCTCACCGTGTTGCAACGGCCTGCGGGAACCTCGGTGCGCAGTTGAACGCTCAGCTTGGCGCCCGAGTGGGCCGGTCGTATCCTTGCCTTCTGACCCGCCGGGTCGTGCCGGTGGCGTGTGGCCGAGCAGGGCCGGCTGAGCCCTGAATGGAGCCTGCGGTGCGGCAAATCGGCGCCAAAAGCGAACCGAACACTGCTTTGCGTCGTATCCTGGATGAGCACTGGACTTGGGGCGTTTATGGACATCGAGATTATCGTTCGGGGCGTTGAGGACGCTTCTGGGCTTCGCGGGTTGGCCCAGCGGAAACTGGAGGCCGCACTGCAACGCTACACTACGCAGGTTCGGCGGGCCACCATGAGGCTGGAAGACGAGACCGGACCGAGCCGGCATGGGGTCGATAAGGTCTGCATGATCTCGCTTCGCCTTCGCCGGGGCGAGGTGCGGGTCCGCGAGGTCGGCCCAGACTTCGGGCCGGTCATTGACGTCGCACTTGACCGGATGCGAGCCGCACTGGGTCGGAAGATCAGTCGCTCAAAAAGGGGAGTGGGTGAAGGGTAGCTGCACTGTGCGCCGCCGGAGGTCGTCTTCGTTACACAGCGCGCTGGGCGGCCCCAGTCGGCTGGCGGTATCGTCTGGGCCGGGAGTGATCGGCTGGTCGTCGGCGTGCACTTGACCCATCGGTGCGAGGCCCTCGCCGGCCGATGCCGATCCTCGGGAGCTTGGCCCCCAAACCCCCGGCTTCAATCCCCAACCCGAGAGCACCGGGGAAAGAGGCCGGTCGAGGATCGAAAACGCGGTCCGACTCTCATAGCAACTGGTGCATAAGTTGGGGGCACGTCAATGTCTGATCAGGTCGATCCAGCCGGTCTCCTTAGCCTGAATCCCATTGGGGTGGTTCGCAGCCCGCACCTCCGGGCAGAGCACACGCCCATTCAGCCGGTATTCGCGGAGGGCATTCCAGGGCGGGCCGAGGTGCTGCCGCAGTACGCTGCGGGGCTGGCGGATCTGGAGGGCTTCTCCCATATCTGGCTGCTCTACTGGTTTCACCGGGCCGGTCCGCCACGCCTGATGGTGCAGCCTTTTCTCCATGACGCGGAACGCGGCGTTTTCGCCACTCGGGCCCCGGCTCGCCCCAACCCGATCGGGCTGAGCCTGGTGCGACTGGTCAGACGCGAAGGGGCCGTTCTGCACCTTGCAGATGTTGATATTCTCGATAACACCCCGCTTTTGGACATCAAACCCTACGTGCCCCGCTTCGATTGCCGCGGCCATGTGCGAGTCGGCTGGTTGGAGACGGTCGACGAGCAGGCCATGGAGTCGCGCAGCCGCAGGCCGCCACCGCCTGCCTGACCGAGTCGCGGACCAAGATGGGCAAGTCGCCCCGCGGCTAGCGCTCGACCGTTTTGCCTCAGCGCTCCGGCTGGCCAGGGTCGCAGTGGTCGGGCGGGTCGGTCGGCTGGCTTATATCAGTGGCCGCTTGAGTGGCTGCGGGGTGCCGCCTGGTGGGGCTGGCCCGTGGCTAACCACTTCTGGTAGGCCTTCCAGCCCGGGCACCAGCCGGTGTGCCAGCGCCACAGCCGTCCCAGCAGCGAATGCGGCCGGCGCTCGGCGTAGCCGCGCATCGGACAGCCGATGCAGCGGGGGACTTTCATCGGGACGTCTCCTCGGAGCCCTTGCCGGCCGACGTCCGAAGCGACTCCAGTCGCTTCTCGAACGCGTCATACTCGATTGACTCGACAGTGATGAGCCCGTCGACTCGATCGAACAAAACGTCCTCAACCATCGCGACCATCGCCCGGCGATAGCGAACCAACTCCTCCGGTGAGACGGTCGCAGGATCACGTTCGAATGCCAACTCCACCTGCCAGAGCCGGTCCATCTGTTCGTGCCCGACCAGGAGGTGCTTGCGGTACACCACGTGAACGGCCGCCCGTGCCGGCTGATACGCGATGTAGTAATGATACTCTCGGCGGGGGGCGGCGATCGAATCGTCGATGAAGTACCGGTTCTGCTCCGGGGCGCCCCGGCGGGGGCACCCCAACACCATTGCGATCACGTCGCTCACCGTATGATCCCGGCTGCTGATGAAAATGAACTCACCGCGCTCGAGCGGGCCGCGGCCCTGTCCGAGAGCCTCAACCACCTTGCCGGCGATGCGAAACCCGCCTGCTCCGCATAGGCACACATGGCCCAGTTGCCCACAAACGTCCTCGAACCGGACCGCAACAGTCTCCGTCCCGTCGGGGTAGCTACCGGCCAACACGCCGTGGCCGTAGTGGAAGACGATCGGCGGCACTCGATCGATGTACCAGTAGCTTCGGTTCCACCGGCCGGAAGCTGTTGTCGCCGGCGTGCGACACCCGGCCAGAAAGGCGACGCCGGCGACTGTCGCCGCCACCCAGGCTGCCGCTGATTGTGTTCTGCCGGCCATCGGCTATCGCCAGCCCCGTGCGCCGTCCGGCGAATAATCCATGCCCCCTTGATGAGCCAACGGAGTGGCAGGTTAACTTCACCAGCAACAGGTCGTCAAACCGGAACCACCTTGAGGCTCGGCTGAAGGACTGTAGCGCCGAAGCTCTGGCGCTGCACGCCTGAACGACGGACTTCGAGGCCGACGCAACGCGGGGGACCGCCGGCCGGACACCTCCGGCGGTCCCGCGTTTGTCGGCGGCGGTTGCCCGCCCGCGGATAGCCTCTTGCGACTGGGCGGCCAGGCGCGGCCGGATACGGTTTTTTTGTGACCGCCCGTCGTGCCAATCCCCGTCTGCGGAATTAGACTTAGGGAAGCGTGTTGGGGAGCAGGTTATGGTGCGATTTATCGGACTGTCATTCGTTGCCGCAAGCCTCTGGTTCGCTGTGCCTCCGGCCTGCGGTCAGAAGACCGTCGGCGATCGTCGAAGGACACCGGTGGTCGAGGTGTTCGAGCGCTGCCGGGACGCGGTGGTCAACATCAGCACTACCCGGGTCGTTCCGATGCGGTCGCTCACTTATGAGTCATTGCTGGATGAAATCTTCGATTTTGGGCTGCCGCGTCTGCGTGATCGACGAATACAAAGCGTGGGCTCGGGCGTGGTGGTGCACGAGAGCGGGTACATCGTGACCAACGCGCACGTAGTGTCGCAGGCCTCGGACGTGCAGGTGACTTTCGCGGACAAACGGACCCTGCCCGCTGAGGTCGTCGCCGCCGACCCCGAGCATGACCTGGCCGTGCTGCGGGTCCGGTCCGACCGGCCGCTGGCCTTTCAGGAACTCGGCCGCAGTCGAGACATCCTAGTGGGCGAAACGGTGGTCGCGATCGGCAACCCGCTGGGCCTTCAGCACACTGTCACCAGCGGCATCGTCAGCGCGGTCGACCGCGACCTTCAGTTCAGCGAAGACGTCGTTTACCGCGGCCTGATCCAGACTGATGCCCCGATCAATCCGGGCAATTCGGGCGGCCCGCTGCTGAACCTGAACGGGGAACTGATCGGGATCAACAGTGCCATCCGGGGCGACGCTCAGAACATCGGCTTTGCCATTCCGGTGGATCGCCTTTGGGAACTGCTGCCCCAAATGCTGGACATTGAGCGCCGCCAGCGGGTGCGGTTCGGCCTGAACGTCAGCGGCGCGGACGCGGAGGTCATCACGGTCCAAAAAGACAGTCCGGCCGGTGCGGCGGGCCTCAAGCCCCATGATCGCATCTTGCGACTGAACGGCCAGCCGATCCGTAACGGAATCGATTATTATGTTCACCTGCTGGATCAGAAGCCGGATTCCAACGTCCGGCTGGAGGTTCAACGGGCCTCGCAAACGCTGAGCCTCACCGTGGCGCTCCAGTCGATTCCGCCGCCGGACGGCCGTGAGCTGGCCCACCGGCTGCTCGGGCTGGAGCTCATGGAACTGCCCGTCGAGCTGCGGCGGAGGTACGAGCTGCCGGAGCGAGTTGGGCTGCTGGTGGACCGCGTGGACCGCGGCAGTCCGGCCGACCGGGCCCGGGTGCGTCCAAATGACCTGATACTGCGGCTGAACCGTTTGCCGGTGGCCACTTTGGGGGAGGCCGGTCTGGCGTTGGAGCAGGTGCAGCCGGGTGAGCCGGTGTTCGTCGAGGGTCTGCGGCTGGACGCCGACCGGCCATTTTTCTGGAACGTAACCCTCAGGGCTCGCCGTGGCCAGTGACCGGTCGCGGCCGGAACGTGCTTGCGGATCCGGAGAAATAGCATCAAAGCTTCTGGGGTGTGGGCGGTGCTCCTGCTTGCGGGGGGCTCAGGGGTGCCGGCGGGAGCTTCATGTTCGACGGGCGAGAATATGTATGGCGCGGCCTGGACGTCAGGCTGCCGGGCTGTATGACCGCGTGCGGGCGCGTGGCCCCGGACAGGATGCGAAGGACCGGCGACCGCCGTGGACCGAGGCGCTTGGGAACGCCGCGCGGCACAGCCGGGCCGGGCAACGGAACGTGGAAGGAAAAGCTGTGAAGTGAGCGAGCGGGCAGGTTAGGATGCCCACGTGTTTGTCGGTTTGCCAACAGCCCGGCAAGAGGATATGGCGCATCTTCTAGGGTGGGCTTAACGTCGCGCTGAAGCCCAGATACCTGTAGATCGCGGATGGTCAGGGCCGAAAGAGGGCCGGCGGCGAAGTGACCACAGATTGGGGCGTGTTTACGGAGGGCCTGCGGCGCTATCTGCGCGGCGGCTCGCGAATAGCCCAGCAGGGCCGCTGCCAGCCCATGACCGCCCGGATGGCGCTGGCCAGGGCGGGATGTGGGTGGTATGCTGTGGCCGGGTGGGCCGCGCCATTCAGGGCCGGCGCGAATGGGAGTACGGTCGGTTGCCATGACTCGGCCACCTGCGGCCTTGACTCGGCTTACTTCATGGGAGGTTCGCTTATGAAGTGGCGCCTGGATGATGCGGGTTGGAGTCCGTACCTGGCGGGTGCGCTCGTCGGCATTTTGGCGACGCTCTCGGCGCTGGCTACCACAAAGCTGACCGGCAAGACAAGTTACCTCGGGGCTTCAACCACCTTCGTGCGGGCCGCCGGGCTCCTGGAACGGACGGCGGCGGCCCAATATGTTGCGGCGAACCAGTATTTCGCCAAGGAGAAAGTCCAGGTCGACTGGCAGTTCATGCTGGTCGTCGGCATTTTCCTCGGGGCGCTCGCTTCGTCGCTCATCGACGGGAGTTTCAGATGGGAGCGGGTACCGCCGACATGGGCCGCACGTTTCGGCCCATCCGTCGCCAAGCGCGCCGCGGGCGCAATTATCGGCGGAATCGTGGCGATGATCGGTGCGCGTCTGGCCGACGGATGCCCGAGCGGCAACGGCCTCAGTGGGCTTATGCAACTGTCAGTAAGCGGACTGGCGGCGCTGGCGCTTTTCTTCGGAGCCGGCGTGCTGGGTGCACGGCGGGCTTATGGGGGGCGTCAACATGAGTAGCCAGCTACTTGGATTGGCAACCGGATTCTTCTTCGGCTTCCTTCTGCAAAAAGGGCGCGTGCTGCGCTTTGACAAGCAGATCGGCGCCATGCGCCTGAAGGACATGACCATCCTGAAGTTCATGCTGTCAGCCATCCTGGTGGGCATGGTCGGCATTCATGCACTCGCAGCCTTCGACCTCATCCAGCTCAGCCACAAGCCGATGAATGTCGGAGGCGTCCTGCTCGGTGGCGTCCTCTTCGGCCTGGGTTGGTCGGTGATGGGATTCTGTCCGGGCACTGCCGTCGGTGCACTGGGAGAGGGCCGCTGGCACGCGATCTTCGCGGTCCTGGGCATGCTGGTGGGCGCCGCGGCATACGCCGAGCTGTATCCCCGTCTGAAAACGACCGTCCTGGCCTGGAAGGACTTCGGCAAAATCGGGCTGCCGGAGGCGGTAGGCGTGCCGGCTTGGGTGATTATCCCCATTTTCTGGGCAGCTTCGCTCGCGCTCTTCGCCTGGTTCGAGAGACGCAGACTGTAGCCCGCCAGGACACGCAGGCCACACCGATCAAGAGGATGACGAACGCCCTGGGCCTGGGTGAGCTTATTGAAGAGTCACACGACATTCAGGCCAGCGCTGCGGCGGACATCTCGCTTTCGAGCGGATCCGGGCGGTGCCGGCGACGAACAGCGGGTCCCCGGTGGAGATCACCGGTGGCCGCCCCTTTCTGGATGGGCCGCCGTCAGCGATGATGGCCAGGCGGCGGCCGGGAGCTGGCCGCAGCCGGTGGAGTTGTCGATGCAAACGCCGGCAGGTTGAAGAGCCCGAACCGGAGCGCTAGACTCGGGTACTAATATGGAACCGAAGCCGTCCGGATTGGCCTTGGCTCAAGCGGAGTTCGCGACTGTCGGTCTGCTGCTTCTGGCCGCCTTGGCGATGGCGCTCGGCATGTTGCTGGCCAGCCATCTGATCGGTCCGAGGCGGTCCGGTCCGGTCAAACAGGCCCCCTACGAGTCGGGCATGGAGCCGGTCGGCGACGCTCGTCGCCCGTTCACCGTCCGCTTCTACCTGATCGCGGTCCTGTTCTTGGTCTTCGACGTGGAAGTGGTGTTTCTTTATCCCTGGGCGGTGCTGTTTCCGCGGCTGCAGGCTCAACCGGGGGGTGAGCATTACGCCTGGGTAGAGAGTCTGCCGGCCGGCTACACGCCCGGATTCTGGCTGGCGGCGATGGGCGTGTTCTTCGGCTTGCTGCTGCTGGGGTTCTACTACGAGTGGCGGCGGGGCGTATTCCGATGGAACTGAGGCGCAGAGTTGAGCTGGTCAGCACCGCTTCCGGCGGGGCCGAATTCGCGACCACCCGCCTGGATCTGCTGGTTGACGCGATCCGCAAGCACGGGGTCAATTGGGCCCGCCGAAACAGCCTCTGGCCGATGCCCTTCGCGACCGCCTGCTGTGGAATCGAGCTGATGGCGACCGGCGCCAGCCGCTACGACGTGGCCCGGTTCGGGGCGGAAGCGATGCGATTTACGCCGCGGCAGTGCGATCTGCTGATTGTCGCCGGACGGGTGGTCATGAAGATGATGCCCGTGCTGCAAAGGATCTACCTCCAGATGACCGAGCCCAAGTGGGTGATCTCGATGGGCGCTTGCGCGTCAACCGGCGGCGTGTTTGACACTTACGCCGTGGTGCAGGGCATCGATCAGTTCATGCCGGTCGACGTATACGTCCCGGGTTGCCCTCCCAGGCCCGAAACGCTGCTGGAGGGGATCATGGCCATTCAGCGGATAGTCAGTGAGCACGGGGTGCGGAGCAGCCGGGACCGCGGCCCGGGACTCCGGCTGACTGTGCAACCGCCCCCGTAGCGCCGGACCTCCAGGTCCGGCGGAGGATCGTCGGTCGTTCGGGCAGGAGGCGGTTTGGCGAACAGCGCTATACCAACTGCCCGGTGGTGAGCCTGCGATGTCAACTGCGGATGTTGTGACCGCACTGAAGCAGCGGTTTCCGGAACTGAATCTGGAGGCTCGGCCGCTGGTGACCTATCCGGACGGTCGAACGTCGGATCAACTCTGGGTTCCTGTGCCGGCCGAGAGGCTGCTGGACATCATGAGCTTCCTGCGCGACGATCCACGCGCTCGATTCGAGCAGCTCTGCGATTTGACCTGCGTGGATTACCTGAACTATCCGAATGCCGGGGACCGCTTCGGGTTGGTCTATTCGCTGCTCAGCCACACGCACAATCATCGCTTGTGGGTCAAGGTGTTCGTCAACGATCCGGAGCCGACCGTGCCGTCCGTCACGCCGATCTGGAGGGGGGCCGAGTGGCCCGAGCGCGAAGTCTACGACATGTTTGGCATCCGCTTTACAGGTCATCCCGATCTGCGTCGGATTCTGATGCCGCAGAACTTCGCCGATTATCCGCTGCGAAAGGACTATCCGCTGCGCGGCAGGGGTGAGCGTGAGGATTTCGAGGTGGTGACCCGTGAGACAGCGTGAGAGCGTGCCAAGGCGGGAACATAGCAACGGGGTCGGTTGGCGGCGCGGGGGGCCCGTACGTTCCGATGCTTCCGCCTTCGCACATTTGCTCCCAGGGAGCCGGTGATCATGCCCGTCTCGTATGATTTGATGAAGCCGACCACCATCCGGCCCGACGAGGAGCACGAGGACCGCTGGACGCTCAATTTCGGCCCGCAGCATCCGGCCACTCACACCACCTTCCGGCTGGTTCTTGAACTGGAGGGCGAGCGGGTGGTCGGGTGCACGCCGGACATCGGCTTTCTGCACAGCGGATTCGAGAAGCTCGGCGAGCACCACGACTACAACCAGTACGTGGTGGTGACCGACCGGATGAACTACATCTCGCCGATCGCCAACAACATCGCCTGGCACATGGCGGTCGAGAAGCTGTTTGGGATCGAAGTGACGCCGCGGTGCAAGGCGATTCGGACCATCTGTGCCGAGCTGGGGCGGATCCAGGATCATCTGTTGTGCATCGCCTGTACCGGGCTGGACTTGGGCGGACTGACCGCGTTCCTGTACGGATTCAATGAACGTGAGATCATCAATGATCTGATGGAGCGGCTTACCGGGGCCCGGTTCACCGTGAGCTATACGCGGGTTGGCGGTCTGGCCCAGGATTTGCCGGCGGGATGGACCGATCAGGTGTTGGATTTCGTTCGCAATCGGATTCCGCCGGCCCTGGCCGACATCGAGTCCCTGCTGCTTCGCATCCGGATCTTCATCGAGCGGACCAAGGGGATCGGCGTAATCAGCCATGACGACGCGATCAACTGGGGTCTGACGGGTCCGGTGGCCCGCGGGAGCGGCGTCCGCCGCGATCTGCGGAAGGATGAGCCTTACCTCTGCTACGCCGACAACTGGGACGGGCAGGGGGCCCCGGCGGTGGACTTCAAGGTCCCAATCGCGACCGGCGGCGATGTCTACTCGCGTTTCCTGGTCCGCCTGGAGGAGGTCCGCCAGTCCTGTTCCATCCTGGAGCAGGTGATCGCCATGCTCCCGGACGGGCCGATCAATGTGGCGGCCGACGAGAAACTGACTCTGCCCGGCAAGCAGGAGGTGTACTTCTCGATCGAAGGGCTGATTCATCATTTCGAGAAGATCATGACCAATCGCGGCTTCCAGCCGCCGGTGGGGGAGGCGTACTGCGCCAACGAGACCGCCAATGGCGAGCTGGGGTTCTATATCGTCAGCGACGGCGGCCGCTGCCCCTGGCGGGCCCGCTGCCGTCCGCCGAGCTTCTTCAATTACCAGGTGTTTCCCCAACTGGTGATCGGCCACCAGATCAGCGATGTGCCGGCAGTGCTAAATAGTCTGAACATAATCGCGGCGGAGCTGGACCGATAAGGCCCGGCGCCGTCCGTTCCCAAGAAGCGGCCCATGAGTTGGCGAGCCATCGATCGAAAGACCGTCGCCGACGAGCAACTTGGTCCGGCCCTGAGCGAAGCGGTGCTGGACAAGATCCGGTCGTTTTTTCCGCGGTATCCCAGCCGCCAGGCAGTGATGCTTCCGGCGTTGCACATCGCTCAGGAAGCGCTGGGCTACTTGTCCTTGCGAGCCATGCATCAGGTGGCTGAGCTCCTGGAGGTGCCGCCGGCCGCGGTGCTGGACGCGGTCAGCTTCTACACCCACTTCTGGACCCGTCCGCGGGGGCGGAAGGTGATCGTCCTTTGCCGATCGCTGACCTGCGAGCTGATGGGCGGCCGAGAGGTCCAGGACGCCATCCAGCGCAGGCTCGGCATCGGCGAGCATGAGACTACGCCCGACGGGGAGTGGTCCTTCATGACCGAGGAGTGCTTGGCCGCTTGTGAGCATGCCCCTTGCATGCTGATCAACGAAAAACTCCATCGGCGGGTGACCGCGGACGACCTGGACCGCATCTTGGCCGACCCGGAGAATGATCGGCTCAGCACGCCGCGCAGCGACTTGTATGATGCGCCGCAGCCTTGCACCTCCGAGTTCGGCGGCATTGTGGTCTGACGGTACCGATAAATGGCCTTCGAACCGGTTCTGATGAAGCACGTTGGGCGACCCGGCAGCACCTCGCTGGCTGCGTACCGGGCCGATGGCGGCTACCAAGGGGCTGCCCGGGCCCTGCGAATGACGCCGGACGACCTGGTCGAGTTGGTCAAGAAGGCCAATCTGCGCGGCCGGGGCGGAGCGGGTTTTCCGGCGGGTCTGAAGTGGAGCTTCCTGCCGCCCGACCGGAAAGTCACCTATCTGTGCGTCAATGCCGACGAGTCGGAGCCTCCCACCTTCTCCAATCGCGTGCTGATCGAGCACGACCCGCACATGTTGCTGGAAGGCATCCTCATCGCCGGCTACGCCACCCGAGCCACTACCGCTTACATCTACATTCGTGGCGAATTCGCCGAGCAGTTCCACATCCTGCAAAGGGCTTTGGACGAAGCTTACGCCGCCGGATACTTCGGCCGGAACATCCTCGGCAGCGGCTATGACCTGGAATGCTTGATTCATCGGGGAGCCGGGGCTTACATCTGCGGCGAAGAGACCGGACTGATCGAGAGTCTGGAGGGCAAGCGCGGCTGGCCGCGGATCAAGCCCCCGTACCCGGCCGTGCAGGGCCTGTTCGGCCAGCCGACCGTGGTCAACAACGTCGAGACGCTGGCATGTCTGCCGCACATCCTGACGCGCGGGCTGGATTGGTGGTTGTCGATCGGGACGGCGGACTCCAAGGGGCCGAAGATGTATTGCATCAGCGGCCCGGTGAATCGACCCGGCTGTTACGAAGCCCCGCTGGGCCTGAGCTGCCGCGAGCTGATCTACGGACCGGATTTCGGCGGCGGAATGCGCGACGGCCTGAAAGTGAAGGCGGTCTTCCCGGGCGGTTTGTCGATGGGCGTGTTGCGCGGCGACCTGTTCCCCAAAGCTCCGCCGGGCGTCATCGATCCCAAGGCCGACTACGATGAACTGGATTGCCGCCTGGACTTCGAAGACCCGCGTAATTACGGCCTGTTGGGGCTGGGCACGGCCGCGGCGGTCGTTATTCCCCAGACCGTGGATTTGCGTGACGTGCTGGTGAGCGTGGCCCGCTTCTTCGCCGTCGAGTCCTGCGGGCAGTGCACGCAGTGCCGCGAAGGCACGCACTGGGTGTACCAGATCGCGCAGCGGATCCGGGCCGGGGCCGGTCGATTGATCGACCTAGACATAATCGAAGAACTTACCGCCAGCATGGGCATGATTTCCGGCCTGAGCATTTGCGGCCTGCCCGACGGGGCCGCGTGGGCCTTGCGGACGTTGGTCCGGAAGTTTCGCCGGGAGTTCGAGGAGCGAATTGCCCACCAGGAGCCGGAGGCGCCGTTGCGTCGCGCACGGGGGACTAACCTGGCGGCGTATCAGCTGCCCGTCTCACACGGACGCGCCCGGGCCTACCCCGGCGGGACATTCTATCTGGTGGAGGCCGACCATAGTAACGAATAACCGAGTCGGCATGGCAGACTGATGTAGCACGGGAGCTTTATGCCCAGGATCATAGTTGACGGTCGCCAGATCGAATGCCGGCCGGATATCCCGGTCCTCCAGGCCGCCCTGGAGGCCGGCTTGAATGTACCGCACTACTGCTACCACCCGGGGCTTTCGGTGGTCGCAAGCTGCCGGCTGTGCCTGATGGAAGTGAAGGTGCGCGATCCGCGGACCGGAGCGATGGTCTGGTCTCCCAAGCTGGTGCCCTCCTGCCAGACCCGGGTGGCCGACGGGTTGGAGGTCCGCTTCGACTCGCCGGCGGTCCGTGCGAATCAGAAGCAGGTCATGGAGTACTACCTGCTCAATCACCCCCTGGACTGTCCGATCTGCGACAAGGCGGGCGAGTGTTATTTACAGGACTATGCCGAGCAATTCGGGCCGGCCTCCTCCCGCATGATCGAGGACAAGCTCAAGAACCCCAAGAAAGATGTCGGCCCCCGCACATTGCTTTACCAGGATCGTTGTGTCCTGTGTACCCGCTGCGTGCGGTTTGCCGCCGAGATCGCCGGGACGGGTGAATTGGCGGTCGTCAATCGCGGCAGCCGCTGCGAGATCGACGTCTTCCCCGGTCGACCCTTGGACAATCCGCTTCAGGGCAATGTGGTCGATCTCTGCCCGGTCGGAGCCCTGCTGGACAAGGACTTCCTTTTCAAGCAGCGGGTCTGGCTGCTCCGCTCGGCCAGGTCGGTGAGTCCGGTCGACAGTAGCGGCCAGACTATCTGGATCGACTACAACGAACACGGCGTGCACCGCATTCGGCCGCGATTCAACCAGCGGGTCAACCGGTGGTGGATCAGCGACGAGGCCCGCTTCGGCTGGAAGTACATATACCGGGCCGATCGGCTGAATCGGCCGCGGCCGATTCAGCCGATCGGCCCGGTATATGTACTTCCAGCCGAAGCGGGCCTCGTCGCTGA
>Ga0136652_1000643_pt1 | contig 16199 bp, 11 predicted proteins | sample ConPoolayeEmetaG_FD_94864 | JGI IMG/M metagenome (GOLD analysis project Ga0136652, IMG submission 94864) | Hot spring microbial mat communities from California, USA to study Microbial Dark Matter (Phase II) - Cone Pool mat layer E metaG... ...
ACGGGGTTGTTGGCGTCGTACTCATACCCCAGCTCGGCCAGCCCGTGGAAGAAACTCGAACCTCCCAGTGGGCCGGTACCCAGGTCCCAGCCGGGCAGCCCGACCGGATAATACCCGTGCCCACCAGTGGTGCCCGTAAAGACAGCGTTGTCACTTTGGTCGTAAACGCCAATTTGGCCTGCTATAGTCTGTGGTGACCGGCTGCTTGGCGTGCGGATCGGCCGCATAGTACAGAATCGGGTAGCCAAACGAGTCAACAAAAAAGGGCAGTCGGCTGTTGTTCCAGTCGGACGAGCCGCCGCTGCCTCCTTCCGTAAGCTGCTCCGGAGCTGGCCCAACAAACGACATTCGCTTGCGGTATACCGCTGGCGGCATCGCCAGATTGCCGTCCGCCGGTACGAACGGCTGCTCGCGGGCATACTGGCGCTGCGGCGTCGGACTGTACCAGTCAAGCCAGTCGGAGGCGTCAATCAGGCCGTCGCCGTTGGAGTCGTTTTCCTTTCGCGGCGGGACGTACCCCTGAAGATCGGCGCCGCAAAGCTGAAGCACCAGCCATTGGGCGCCGCTGAGGTAAACCGCCGGCGGATTGCCCGGCCAGCTCGACGACTCGAACGGATTGCCATGCACCGAACGCGAGTCGGGGTACTGGTTGAAGGCGTTGTGAAACAGCTCGCATCCCTGGCTGATGGCCCGGATCGTGCCGCGCGTCGCGGTCGCCTTGGCCTGTGCGCGGGCACTACGGATGGCCGGAACGAGTATGCCGGCCAGCAGCGTGATGATCGCGATCACCGTCAGCAGCTCGACGATCGTGAATGCCCGAGGCGCTTTTATCCTGTTCGGCATGTGGCACCTTGCGCGCTTCTGCGCCTTCAGTCGCCGGTCAGCTCTGCTGCTGTTGCAGGTTCTGAATCAGGGCCACCAGCGGCAAGAACAGAGAAACTACGATGAAGCCCACGATTCCACCTAGAATTACGACCATGATCGGCTCGAGCAGGCTCACCAGCGAGGCCACCAGGGTGTCAACCTCTTCGTCGTAGTTGTCCGCGACTTTCAGCAGCATCTTGTCCAGCTCGCCGGTCTCCTCACCCACGTCGACCATGTTCACCACAATCGCGTCCACGCACTTGGAAGCCCGCAGCGGATTCGCAAACGTGTCTCCCTCGCGTATGGCGTCGTGCACTCTCTGCAACATGTTGGTGTAGACTTCATTGCCGGTCGTATCCCGCGTGATCTTGATGGCTTCCAGAATCGGCACGCCGGCCGAGATCAGCGTGCCAAGCGTCCGGGCAAAACGGGCCACCGAGGACTTCGCCACAATCTGACCCGCAACCGGAACCTTCATGAGGCCGACGTCCATCACCCACCGGCCCAGCCGGGCCTGACGGATCAGCTTGACGACGGCCACCAACAGCAGCGGCATACCCAGGACGACCACCCAGCCCGGCGGCGTGCCGCCCGCAAACCAGTTCGAAACATTGATCAACACCTGCGTCATCGCCGGCAGACTCGCGCCGAAGTCCGCGAAAATATCGCGGAACTTCGGAATGACCTTGACCATCAGGAACGTCAGAATCGCCACTGCAATGGTGATCACCACCGCCGGGTAAACCATGGCCCCGATGATCTTGCGGCGCAGACGCTGCGATTTCTCCATGAAGTCTGCCAGGCGCTGGAGAATCACGTCGAGGACGCCCCCGGCCTCGCCTGCCGCAACCATGTTGCAATAAAGGCGATTGAAAGCCTTGGGGTGGCGCGACATCGCCTCTGAAAGCGTGGCGCCGCCTTCGATGTCCTCGTGCACCTCCTTCAGCACTTTCTTGAGCATGCCGGGCTTCTGCTGCTGCTCGAGAATCTTGATGCTTCGCAGAATAGGCAGACCCGCGTCCTGAAGCGTCGAAAGCTGACGGGTAAACATCGTGAGCTGCTTGAGGCTGACGCGCCCCAGACCGGTCCCGGCCGGCTTCTTCCGCTTCGGGCCCATGGTCGGTCTGGCAACCGCGCGCCGGCGGTCTACCTTCTCGACCACCTTTGTCGGGAAATAGCCCAGTCCGCGCACCTTAGCGACCGCCTCCTCGCGCGTCGGGGCCTCGATCGTGTCCTTGACCTCCTGGCCGGAGGCGTTCAGCGCTTCGTACTGGAAAACCGGCATAAGCTCTGCTCCTGACGCAGGTTACACACAAAGTTCCTGGGGCAAGCCCAACCCAGCAAAGCCCGCCCCGGCGACGACACATCTACACTATTGATTTTCTGTCGTACCAAGTGGCCAGACAGGCCCGTGCGGTGGCCGACGTTATCGGGCTAGGCGGACCCCCGCTGCCGCCGCTAATCCTCATCCAATAGGGTCTCGCGGACCACCTCTTCGATCGTGGTGATCCCGTCGTAAATCGCCAGCAGACCGGCCTCGCGAAGCGTCCGCATCCCCCGTTTTCGCGCCTGCTGTCGCAAGACTGCGGTCGAGGCGTGCTTCATGATCAGCTCGCGCAGCTCATCATCCAAAACCATCAGTTCAAACAGGCCGATCCGGCCCTTGTAACCCGTGTTGTTGCAATAATCACACCCGCGACCGTAGTACAGCACGCGACCGGCAATATCCTTGGGCGTCAGGCCGAGCTGCATGAGCTGAAGCTCGGTCGGCTGGAACTCCTCTTTGCAGTTCTCGCAAATCCGGCGCACAAGTCTTTGCGCCACAATAGCTTCCAGCGTCGCGGTTACCAAGAATGGCTCTAGTCCCAGATCAAGCAGCCGGGCGATTGAACTGGCGGCGTCGTTGGTGTGCAGCGTCGTGAAGACCAAGTGACCCGTAAGTGACGCCTGGACCGCAATTTGCGCAGTCTCAAGATCGCGGATCTCGCCCACCAGGATGATGTCCGGGTCCTGCCGCAAGAAGTGCCGCAGGCACCGGGCAAACGTCAAACCAATATCCGGGCGCACCTGGACTTGGATCATGCCGTCCAGGTCGTACTCGACGGGGTCTTCGGTCGTCAGGATCTTGACCTCAGGGGAGTTCAGCTCCCGCAGGGCTGAGTAGAGCGTCGTGGTCTTACCCGATCCGGTCGGGCCGGTAACGATGATGATGCCGTGGGGCTTGCGGATGAGCTGGCGGAAGGTCCGCAGGTCGTCTTCGCGCAGTCCCAGCATTTCCAAGTCGAGGTTTAGCTGGGAGCGGTCCAGAACACGCAGTACGACGCTTTCGCCGAACATGGTCGGCAGGACGCTGACGCGCAGGTCGACCGGTCGGCCCTCGACCATGAGCTCGATACGGCCATCCTGAGGCAGGCGGCGTTCGGCGATGTCCAGGTTGGCCATGACCTTGATGCGGGAGGCGATGGCCATGGCGACGTACTTGGGCGGCGGGACCAGCTCGAACAGCACGCCGTCGATCCGGTAGCGGATCTTGAACTCATCCTCGAAGGGCTCGAAGTGGATGTCGGAAGCCGTGTCGCGGATGGCCTGGAGCAACACTAGGTTAACGAGTTTTTTGACCGGGTTGCTCTCGGCCATCTGACGCAGTTCGTCCAGGTCAATGCTCTCGCCGCGGTTCTGGTACTTGGCCAAGTCCTCATCAGAGGCGATCTCGGTCACGATGTCGCGAATGGTTTCCGCGGAGCCTTCGGGATAGTACCGGTTCAGAGCCTCGGCCATATCCTCGGGCGTGGTGACGCGGGCCACGACGTTATAGCCCATGAGGGTCTTGAGGTCGTCTGTTGCCTGGAAGTTCTCCGGGCTTGCAAGGGCGACCTCAAGAGTATTGGTATTAGGATCGTACGCGGTGGGCACGATGCGGTAAGTCTGGGCCATCTGAGCGGGGATCAGATCAATCACGCTCTTGTCAATGTCGATGTCGGCCAGGGTGATCGGCTCCATGCCCATCTGGGCCGCCAGTGCCCGATTAAGGTCGGGCTGATCGACGTAGCCCATCTCAAGCAGGAGCTGGCCCAGCGGCCCGCGCTTCTTTTTCTGTAGCTCGAGAGCCTCGGAGACCTGCGCACGGGTGAGCTTGCCCATCTTGATCAGGATGCGTCCCAACGGACGCCCTTTCAGTTGCGAGATCGGCGGCATGCCTTCAGTCGCCATGACGGACCGCTCCGCAAGCTCACTGGGGGCATTATACGCTCTGCCCCCGGAGTCGACAGATTGCTCCGGCGCGGCAGCGTGACTGTGTGCCGCGTTCCTATACAATGATAGGTGGCCGCCACGACTGGCGGCAGCCTGCCGGCGGCCAGCCGATGGTGCTGAAGCTGGTACGGCGCTTGCCAGCTCGCAGCGCGGTTACGGCTGGCAGGTAGCGCTGCGGCGCCGAAGCTGCCGGACCATAGCCGACCGCCTCTATTTCCATAGGAACCGGCAACACATGACGCGTGCGGGCAAGACTGCTCCCAACGGGGAGGCGACTCGTCCTGATCTTGAACCGCTGTTCTGCCCGCAATCGGTCGCTGTTGTCGGGGCTTCACGGACTACCGGATCAGTGGGCCACGCGCTGGTCCACAACATGCTTCAGGCGGGCTATACGGGCGTGATCTACCCCGTCAACCCCAAGGCCCGCAGCGTCATGGGCATCCGGTGCGTCCCCCGGCTATCGGCAATCGACGAACCGGTCGACCTAGTCGTCATCGCGATCCCTCCGCAGCATGTCGAGGCGGCGGTCGTCGAAGCCGCCGACCGCGGCACACGCCACTTCGTGGTGATCACCGCAGGATTCAAGGAGGTCGGCGGAGAGGGCAAAGAGCGCGAGGAATCGCTAAAGCGCGTCGCCACTGAACGCGGGCTGGTGATCGTCGGGCCTAACTGTTTGGGCGTCATCAACACGGACCCCACGGTCCGCCTCAACGCGACCTTCGGCAAGGCAATGCCCTCAACCGGCCCGCTGGGCCTGATCTCGCAGAGCGGAGCATTGTGCACCGCGCTTCTGGACTACGCGCGCGGCATCGGAATGGGCTTTTCGCGCTTCATCAGCTTTGGAAACAAGGCGGCCGTCAGCGAGCTGGACCTGCTGCGGTCGCTGGCCGGCGACCCGTATACCCGAGTCATCCTGATGTACGTGGAGGAACTGGAAAGCGGGCACGATTTCGTGGAAACCTGCTACGAGATCACCCACGGACCGAACCCCAAGCCCATCGTGGCCATCAAGACCGGAAGAACCCTGGAAGGGGCAGCGGCGGCCGCCTCGCATACCGGCTCCATGGCCGGGGCCGACGAAGTCTACGACGCCATCATGGCTCAGGCCGGCGTCCTGCGCGTCGAATCCGTCAAAGAGCTGTTTGACTACGCCGAGATCTTCTCAGACCCCGTCCTGCCTTCAGGCCGTCGAACCGCCATCGTGACCAACGCCGGCGGACCCGGGATCATGGCCACCGACGCCTGCGTGCGGAACGGGATGCAATTGGCGCGCTTTCAGGAGTACACCCTCAAATCGCTGCGCTTTCAGCTACCCCCGACCGCGAACATCAAGAACCCGGTGGACGTGATCGGCGACGCCCGACACGACCGCTACCGGATGGCCCTGGATGCCGTCACCGCCGACGAAGGCGTCGACCAGCTCCTGGTGGTTGTCACGCCGCAGACCATGACCGACGTCACGGAAATCGCCGACGTGATCCGGGAAGCCAAGGGGTTCTGCGGCAAACCCATCGTGGCGTCGCTGATGGGTCTGGTGGACGTGAACGCGGGTGTGCAGCTTCTGCGCAAGGCGGGCGTGCCAACCTACGCATTCCCCGAGGACGCGATGAAAGCGATGGCGGCCAAGTGCCGCTTCGCGGAATGGAGCCGCACAAAAAGTGCCGGCTACCGGACCTTCGACGCACGGCGTGAGGAGGCCGAGGAACTGCTTTCCAGCGAGCTGGCTGCCGGCAGAACGCGCCTGGTCGAATTCAAGGCATTGCAGGTGCTGTCGTGCTACGGATTCCCGGTGGTTCCCTTCCGACTGGCCCAGACCGCAGACGAGGCCGTAGCGGCCGCCAGCGAGATCGGTTTCCCCGTGGTCATGAAGATCTCCGGGCCCGCGATACTCCACAAGACCGAAGTGGGCGGCGTGAAGCTGAACCTAGCCACACCAGAAGAGGTCCGCGACGCATTCGAGCAGATGATCCTCTCCGTACGGGGCAAGCTCGGCGAGGAGGTGGAAATCTGGGGTGTTCTGGTTCAGAAGATGCTGCCCAAGGGCAAAGAGCTGATTCTGGGAATGACGCGCGATCCGCGCTTCGGCCCGCTGCTGATGTTCGGGCTGGGCGGCATCTACACTGAAGCACTGCACGACGTCTCGTTCCGGCTGGCTCCCATTCGGCAGGAAGTGCCGGCCGAGATGATCCGCGGTATCCGCGCTCACCGCCTGCTTGAAGGGGTCCGCGGCGAAAAGCCCTCAGACGCGGCAGCCATCGCCGACTGCCTGTTGCGACTGTCGCAACTGGTGACCGAGCAGCCGGCCATCAAGGAACTGGACATCAACCCGCTGATCGTATATGCGCGCGGCGAAGGCGCGGCGGTAGCCGACGCGCGAATCATTCTGCGGGCCCCGTAGGGTCGCCGGCCCAGGGCAGACAGGGCCAGAGGACCGTTGACCCGGGCCGAGCCGATTCACGCTAAGTAAAGCGGTCGCAGGCCGACCGGGTCGGGCCGGACGCGCCGCCGCGAACCGGAGGATGTACTCATGGCAGCCGACTGGAAAGAACGGTATGCGTCGAAAGTAGTCTCCGCTGCCGAGGCGATCAGCCACATTCGCCCAGGCGACCGGGTCTTCATCGGTTCGGCCTGTGGCGAACCGCAGGAACTGGTGCGAGCCATGAGCCGCATGGCCGAGCACCTGACCGACACCGAGGTGGTACACGTGCTGACGTTGGGGGTGGCGCCGTACGCCGACCCGCGCTACGCCGCGAACTTCCGGGCCAACGCGTTCTTCATCGGCGACAGCGTCCGGCAGGCCGTCAACGAGGCCCGGGCGGACTATACTCCGGTGTTCCTGTCGCAGGTACCTGCACTGTTCAGGTCGCGGCGAGTCGCTATCGACGTGGCCCTGATAATGGTCAGCCCCCCAGACGAATTCGGCAATTGCAGTCTGGGAGTATCGGTAGACATCACCAAGGCCGGTGCCGAGAACGCCCGACTGGTAATCGCCCAGGTCAACCGCTACATGCCACGGACCCTAGGCGACTCATTCATCCACGTCAACGGCATTGATTACCTGGTCCCCTACGACGAGCCGCTGCTGGAGTGGCCGGTGGGGGGTGAGCCGGACGAGGTTACCCGCCAGATCGCAACCAATCTGGCCCGGCTGGTGCCGGACGGGGCGACGCTACAGCTTGGAATCGGACGGATTCCGGATGCCGTGGCAAGTTTGCTGACCAACAAGCGCGACCTGGGCATCCATACCGAGATGTTCTCCGACGGGGTGCTTAGGCTCGCGGAGGCCGGCGTAATCACCGGCAAGTACAAGACGCTCCATCGCGGCAAGATCGTTGGGAGTTTTGCCGCCGGCACCCAGCGACTCTACCAGTTCATGGACAACAACCCCCAGATCGAAATGCACCCATCAGAGTACACCAACAACCCGTTCATCATCTCCCAGCACGAGAACATGGTGGCGATCAACTCGGCGCTGGAAATCGACCTGACCGGGCAGGTAGTGGCCGACTCCCTGGGGCAGATGCTCTACAGCGGACTGGGAGGCCACGCCGATTTCATGCGGGGGGCCGCACTGGCCAAAGGCGGTAAACCAATCATCGCCGCCCCGAGCACCGCCCAGACCCCCGAGGGAATCCGCTCCCGCATCGTCGCTACGCTCCAGGAAGGGGCGGGCGTGATCACGACCCGCGGCGACATCCACTACGTAGTCACCGAATACGGCGTAGCTTACCTGCACGGCAAGACCATGCGTGAGCGGGCCATGTCCCTGATCAGCATCGCCCATCCGGACTTTCGCGCTGAGCTTCTACACGCGGCCAAAAGGCGGCGCATCGTCTACCCCAACCAGATCATGCCGCCGCCCCACGCGGTCTACCCGGCCGAGCTGGAGTCCACCTTCCGGCTCAAGAACGGCCTGGAAGTGCTGGTCCGGCCCATCCGTCCCGACGACGAGCCCCTCATGCGCGAAATGTTCTACGAGTTCAGCGAGCGCACCGTCTATCTGCGCTACCACGCGGCCATCAAGGCCATGCCACACAACAAGCTCCAGGTGTTCTGCAATGTCGACTATGACACCGAAATGGCGCTGATCGCTGTACTCGGTCCGCCGGGCAACGAGCGCGTCATCGGCGTCGGGCGCTACATGACGGATGCCGCCAAGGAAAGCGCCGAACTGGCCTTCACGGTTACCGACGAATTTCAGCGCAACGGGCTAGGCACCTGCCTGTTCGAGCGGCTGATCGGAATCGCCCGCGATCGGGGCATCCGCAGGTTCCACGCCTACGTCCTGGTTGAAAACTCGGGGATGCTCAAGATCTTCCACCGTTCCGGCCTCAACATCGAGACTCAAAAGGAAGGCGACGTGGTGCGCGTCAGCATGATGCTGCCGGAACCGCCCAAGGGCACCCGCCAGGCAGGCGGCTGAAGGCACCGGCTGCGAACGATTTGCTTTTGGCACGAGGCAACCATGAGAAACGAGGAACTGGCCGGCTGGGAAACTCACTGGTCGACCAAGATTCGCACCGCCGAAGAAGCGGTCCGCCATATTCAGCCCGGACAGCGCGTTTACGTGGGGTCAAATGCCGGCGAGCCGCAAACGCTCGTCGAAGCCCTGTGCTCGCGTACCGACCTGCTGGACACGGAGATCGTGCACATTTTGACGCTGGGCGTGGCCGCCTATGCCGAGCCGCGCTTCGGCAGGCAGTTCCGCACGAACGCGTATTTCATCGGGGCGAATGTACGCGAAGCGGTGCAGGAGGGCCGGGCCGACTATACCCCCATCTTCCTGTCGGAAATCCCGCGCCTGTTCCGTACCGGAAGAGTCCCCATCGACGTGGCCCTCATCCAGGTCAGTCCGCCCGACCGGCACGGGTTCTGTAGCTACGGCGTCTCCTGCGACATCGGCAAAGCCGCCGCCGAGTCGGCGCGGCTGGTCATCGCCGAAGTCAACATGCAGATGCCGCGCGTGCTGGGCGACTGCTTCATCCACATGCGCGACATCGACATCGCCGTCCCCAGCAACCGGCCGATTCTCGAAGCACCGCAGGCCAAGCTCGACGACGTCTCACGCCGGATCGGACGCCACATCGCCAACCTGATCGAGGACGGCTCCACGCTGCAACTGGGCATTGGGGCGATCCCCGACGCCGTGCTCCACTACCTGGAAGACGTGCGCGACCTGGGCATTCATACGGAGATGTTCAGCGACGGAGTCATCCCGCTGATTGAGAAGGGCATCATCACCAATGCCGCCAAGTCGATCCACCGCGGCAAGATCGTCATGAGCTTCTGCATGGGCTCGCAGCGGCTCTACGACTTCGTCCACAACAACCCCTGCGTCGAATGCCACCCCAGCGAATACACGAACGACCCGTTCGTCATCGCTCAGAACGACAAGATGGTCTCGATCAACTCGGCAATCGAGGTGGACCTGACCGGTCAGGTGTGCTCCGACTCGCTGGGAAGATTCTTTTACAGCGGTATCGGCGGACAGGTGGACTTCGTACGCGGCGCCGCCCGCTCCAAAGGCGGAAAACCTATCATCGCACTGCCCTCTACTACCTCCGACGGAATCGTCTCTCGGATCGTCCCGTCCCTCAAACCCGGCGCCGGCGTGGTCACCAGCCGCGGAGACGTGCACTACGTGGTCACCGAGCACGGCGTCGCGTACCTGCACGGCAAGAGCATCCGCGAGCGCGCCCTGGCGCTGATTCAGATCGCCGATCCCAAGTTCCGACCGTGGCTCCTGGCAGAAGCGAAACAGCGCCGGCTCATCGGCCCGGAAAGAATCGAATTGACGCTGGAGTCGCTGCTGTACGTCGACGTGCCGGATACGTGGATCCGCCTCAAAGACGGCACCCGCGTCTTTCTGCGGCCGCTTAAGCTGTCGGACTTCACGGTTCTGCGTTCCATGTTCTACGAGCTGGCCGTCGACGTCAGCCACTACCCGTACCTTTGGACGCTCCTGGAGATGTCCCCCGATCAGCGCGAGGAGGTCCTACGCATCAACTACGACACCGACGCAGGAATCGTCGCCCTTACCGGAGCCGGCGGAGAAGACAAGGTCATCGGCGTAGCGCACTACCGCAAATACCGGCACACCAGCTTCGCCCACGCCCTGTTTCTCGTGCGGGCGGAGTGGCAGAGCAAGGGAATCGGGCGCGCCCTGCTTGATAAGCTCGTCGAGATCGCGCGCTCCCGCGGCATCGAGGGATTTACCGCCGACGTTATCGAATCCGACCAGAGCGTCCTGCGACTGTTTCACAATGCCGGGTACGCCGTTGACGCTGACACCCACGCCGGCTACACGCGTCTGACCGTGCCTTTTGCCAAGCGCCGCCGTCGAAAGGCCGAACACGAGGGTTCTGGGTTCGGGCCCACCGGCGGCCCGGGTGTCGGCTCCCACCAGGGGACGGACAGCCCGGAACCGGGCGCCACTATCGGGGAACACCGAATTGGGCCATGACACGGGCCCTTTCATCGGCGTACCGCGGATCACCAGTGGCCGGCTTCGGGCAAGGTCCTGATGGGTAACAGCTTGTCAGAACGTGGCTTATAGCACGACGCGCCCGGGGGCTTCATGGGCAGGCCCACATTTTAGGACCCGACCTGTCGGATTTCGGCAAGAAAATAGCGTAAGCCCCTCGAATTAGGGTTGACAAAGGCACCGCGGGCGCTGTTAGATATCTTCAAGCGGTGGAGGTGCCGCACGTCCGCAAGCGTTCGGAGGAGAGGAAGGCATCACTAGCCTAGACAACGTTAACCGGAGGAGAGCAGGAATGAAACAGTTCAGCATGATCTTGGCAGCTTCGATTTTGGTGTGCGCTTCTGCGCTGGCCGTGCCGCTGCACATCCCCAACTTTGAGCCACCCGCCTATGTCGGCTCACCCGGGGGCACGCTTTTGACCGGGCAGCAGGGCTGGTACAACCCGGTCGCCGGCTCGGCCGACTACAAGGTCTACACCTATGCCGGCAACACCTACGGCATCGTCCAGCACCCGATGGGTGGGACGCAGTTCGCCGGCGGACGGATGGAGGGGATGGCCGCGTTCGCTCGCGCGCAGCTCGACTTCAACTGGGCGGCGCAGGACTACTGGGAAATCACGTACGACATCGCGGTGCTGTACACGGGTGATCCTGGCCAGGCCGTTGATAACCTCGGAAGCTGGTCGATGCAGCCGTCCGCAACGGCGGCCTACTTCCAGAGCATCTTCCAGTGGATGAACGAGCCGACGGCGACCATCTGGGGCCACGGCTACTACACGCTCGAGTACCCGGCGACTGCCGCGATCCCCTGGTGGCCCAGCCCCAATTGGCAAACCCTAGTGATCAACCACTGGTACCGGTTCACCACCAACATCCGGATGAGCACCCAGGAGATTCTCCAGGTCTCGATCCAGGACCTGCATACCGGCTGGAGCGAAACTGTGGTGCTCAGCCCGCCGCAGCACTTTATGAACCCCACCGGACCGACCGCTACGGCGTATCGGTTCTTTACTGGTGGCGGTGCGGGTAGCTCGCCAGCAGGCAACTTCGTGGCTTGGGACATCCCTGAGCCAGCGAGCCTGGTGCTGTTGCTGGTGGGCGCTGCGGCATTTGCCCGCCGGCGGTAAGTTGCGGCGCGGGACGTTTGGACGTAAACTCAAGCCACCCGGAGATTATCTCCGGGTGGCTTTTCTATTTGCCTGGCATGGATGCCCTGCACCACCGGCTTGACGAGCTCAAAATTGCAGCCGCCCACGATGTGACGGTTGCCCACCAGTGCGGATCCGCGCGAGCACCGCACGCTAAGAGCCTTTCCGGACACGAGTACCGTCGCGGCAGCCTTTCATGCTGGCAGCTCGAGGCACGCTTTGCTGACATTTGCCGCCGACACGCGCTGCCCCTGCCGTCGTGCGCGCGCGGGTCTGAAACAGAACAGCCAGAACCGACGGTTTGGCTCAATACCGGGCGCATGCTGGTCATTGACATCGAAACCGGCGGTTTTGTCGGGACTGAGGTTTTTCTGATCGGCGTCGTTCTACCGGACGTTCGTCCGCTGCGCGTGATTCAGTGGCTGGCGCGCGACTACACGGAAGAAGCAGCCCTGCTGCACGCTCTGGCGGAAGTCGCGCAGCGGCGCGACATCTGGGTCAGCTTCAACGGCAAGAGCTTCGACGAACCTTTTCTTCGCGACCGGGCCCTGATTCACCGCGTACCTCTGCCGCGCCCGCGCCTGCACGTAGACCTGCTGCACCTGGCGCGCCGGCGTTTCCGCGGCAGGCTGCCCGACTGCCGCCTGCAAACTCTGGAACAGCATCTTCTGAGCTGGCAACGGGTCGGCGACGTGCCCGGCGCGGAGATCCCAGCGCTTTTTCATCTGTTCGTGCGCACCAGGAATCCGGCTCCGATCATCCCCGTCGTCGAACATAACCAGCTCGATCTGGTCTCGTCGACCGAGCTGCTGTCGCGGCTTATGCCGCAGATCATTGCGCCTGCGACACACTGCTGCGGACCCGACTGGAACCGCAGCAAAGCAGTGCCCGGCGACCGCAAGCGCGAGTCGCACGCATGAGCAAGGTGCGAGGCAAGCTCCGGGAAGCCTGGACGTGACGGGGCGGATCGAGGTGGTCTGCGGCTGCATGTTTGCCGGCAAGACCGGCCGACTGATTCTGCTGCTCCAGCAGGCGCAGGCCGAAGGCCGAAGCGTGGCAGCGCTCAAGCACCTTCGGGACACCCGTTACGGTCCGGATCACCTGGTTGCCCATGACGGTCAGCGCTACCCTGCGGTGGCGGTGGCAAGTGCCGACGAAGTGCTGGCGCGCGGCGCGGACGCGGAAGTCGTCGCGGTCGACGAGGCTCAGTTCTTTGGCCGGCCGCTGGTAGGGGTCAGCCGACTGATGCGCGACCGCGGCCAGCGTTTGATTCTTGCGGGCATCGATCACGATGCGTGGGGCCAGGAGTTCGTGCCGCTGCCGCAGCTCAAGGAACTTGCGGATGTGGTCGAGATTCTTACTCCTCCCTGCGCAGTCTGCGGACGACCCGCGCGCTTTTCGCAGCGGTTGACGCCGGTCATTAACGGCAATCTGATTGGCGGCAAGGGGGACTTTGAACCGCGCTGTGCGACGTGTTTTCGTCCGTTGCCGCCGCCGGCACCTGCGTACTGAGCGGCCACACTTGACCGAACTTTTGCGCGCCGCTATCCAGGCGCTCTGGCGGCGCCTGGAGGCGGGGAAGTCGTCGAACGGAGGCATCAGCGTGACCAAGCCGAAGGTAGCAGTCGTGGGCGGCGGGGTTGTCGGAACCGCAATCCGTAAGCTGTGCGGGCCCGAGACGGTTATTTACGACGTTCGGCCCGAGCCCGGCTATACGCAGAAGAAAGAGGACGTGAACGCTTGCGACGTGGCGTTCATCGCGGTCCCCACGCCCATGGCCGACGACGGCTCGTGCAATACTGCGATCGTCGAGGAGGTCGTGTCGTGGGTCACCTGCCCGCTGATCATCATCCGCTCCACCGTCGCGCCCGGAACGACCGATCGGCTGGCCGCCAAGTACCGCAAGAACTTGGTGTTTCAGCCCGAGTACCTGGGCGAGACGCCGGGGCACGTGTTCGGTAACATGGCCGAGCGCGAGTTCATCGTTCTTGGGGGGCCGCCCGAGCTGACCTCCCAAGCCGCCGATTTCTACAAGCACTACTACAACTCGTACGTCCGCTTCTACTTCTGCGATGCCAAGACCGCCGAAGTCGCCAAGTACATGGAAAACGCCTTCTACGCCGTCAAGGTTACGTTCGTGAACGAGTTTTACGAGATCGCCCGCGCCCATGGCGTCAACTTCGACATCCTGCGCGAAGTCTGGCTGGCTGATACGCGCATAAGCCGCGATCACACCTTCGTCTACCCGTTCGCCCGCGGCTTTTCCGGCAAGTGTCTGCCCAAGGACTGCCGGGCGATCATCCAGTCGTCTATCCAGCACGGCTACACGCCGAAGTTCCTTCAGGCGTGCCTGACCGTAAACGAGGACTTCCTGGCGCTTAACAGGAGGTAGCTACGCGGCCAGCGCATCGCGCCAGTACCCACCCACCGGCCGCCAGGTCCAGCATAAAGCGCCCGGCGCGGCTTTGCGCCGGACTGCTGCTGACCGGACTGACGATCAGCGTGATCGACGCCGCAGTTCTCTGGCAAATCTGGCAGCGACTGCCTGGCGTACGTCGAGTTCGTCTGCAGCCCGAACAGTACCAGCAGGCCGCCCAGAAGCTGCGCGGCGGCTTTTCACGCCAGGCACGACAGGCCCTGACTGCGGCCCAGGTCAGCGCCCTTTTCACGATGGCGCTGCGCGATCCAGCGTCTGGCCCCGAACATTACAGTGCAGCCGTCAGCCTGATCCAAGAGCTGCGTGATACCCGGCTGGGGCGGCTACAGCTTGCCGCGTTCAGGATGCTGGAGCTGGAACGCCGGGCAAGCCCGACAGAACAATGGTGGCCCGAGATCCGCCCGTTCGTAGAGGGTATTGAGCGCGGGCCGTTCAACCACTATTTAGCCGACCTGGTCCCCGCTCAGGCGCAGATCTTCAAGGAGCTAGGCTGGGGCGAGGGTGCGGCGTTGATCGAAGCGCAACAGATGTTCGAGGCGGTGCACAGCCCGCTGCTTCAGTTTCTGACCGAGCGGCTATACCGGATTGGCGATCTGGCAACCGCCGAGGATGCGCGCATTTGCCGGCACCTGGCCGACCGCGTGCTGCGCGACTGGATTCTCGAGCCGGGGCCGCTGACTCTGCGTCTGCTGGCCGCGGACCTGCTGGCCCGTCGTCTGGAGCAAGCAAACGGTTCGGAAGACGCAAACGCATCGGCCGAACTGTCGCGACGTCTGCGCCAGTGGCGTGCCGCGCGCTTGAGTGAACTGGCCGCCCATCCGGTCCCGGTGGCGCCGCTTGGCGTTCAGCGCAGCCCAGACTGGTGTCCGCAGCGCTACGAAACCCTCGTGCGACAGGCAATGCTGACCCTGTGCCTTCTAGGGGCGACGGCAGCGACGGGAGCAGTCGGCGCGACCATGCTCATTCTTTTGCGCCGCATGCAGACGCAAGACGGCCGGTTCGCCAGAACCGTAGTCGCTACCGCACTCTGGGTCGCCCTGGTGCTCGCGGGCGCGGTATGTCCCGCGCTCCTACCTACGGAACAGGCCGCAGAAGAAATCGGCCGGCTGGGGACGCTAGGTCTGGGCTGGCCCCGCCCGCCGCTGGCCGCCGCAACAGCGACGCTTGCGCTGCTTCTGGCACCTGCGGCCTGGCCGCTCCACCGGCGCCTCGCGGCCGCGCAAAGGTTTGCCCGTCTGTGCCCGCCGGCCCTTTGGAGCTGGGTAGTGCTGGCCCTGGGGCTGGGATGGTCGGCACGCGCGACGCTGAGCGCTTTGGTAGCATATGACCGGTGTGTAGCAGCCGCGGTAACTCAGGCAGGCTTGCCCGACGAACTACGCGACATGCTGCGTGCCTGGAATTTTCAGGCAAGGGAAACCGACGATGAAGACCATTATTGAGCCATTCCGCATCAAGGTAGTCGAGCCGATCCGCATGACCACGCGAGAAGAGCGCGAGCGCCTGCTGGCAGAAGCGGGCCATAACCTGTTCCTCATCCGCGCTGAGGACGTCCTTATCGACCTGCTCACCGACAGCGGCACCGGCGCCATGAGCAGCCTTCAGTGGTCCGGCATAATGCGCGGCGACGAATCCTACGCCGGCGCCAAAAGCTGGTATGTGTTGCAGGAAAAGATTCGCGAGCTGACGGGCTTCCCGCACATCCTGCCCACTCATCAGGGGCGCGCCAGTGAACGAATTTTGTTTGAACTCGTCGGCGGCCCGGGAAAAATTGTGCCCAACAATACCCACTTCGACACCACACGCGCCAACGTCGAGCACACCGGCGCCAAGGCTGTCGACCTCGTAATCCCCGAGGGGCGCCAGCCAACCACACGCCACCCGTTCAAAGGCAACATGGACCTGGAGCGCCTCGAACAGCTCATCCGCGAGGTCAGCGCGGGAAACCCCGACCGGGCACGCCAGCAGATCCCTCTGGTGATGGTCACAGTTACGAACAACGCCGGCGGCGGCCAGCC
>Ga0136652_1000645_pt1 | contig 16165 bp, 10 predicted proteins | sample ConPoolayeEmetaG_FD_94864 | JGI IMG/M metagenome (GOLD analysis project Ga0136652, IMG submission 94864) | Hot spring microbial mat communities from California, USA to study Microbial Dark Matter (Phase II) - Cone Pool mat layer E metaG... ...
CGAACGCGAGCTTGCCGCGTTGGAATCTCGCGAAAACGAGCTGCGGACCCGCATGCTGTCGCCGTGATCGAGGGGCTTGACAGTTTTACGATCACGCTGTAAGGGCGACGTTCCTGCGTGGCGAATCGACGTTGCGATTACCGGCGGCCGACAAGCTGGCCGCCTACTTCGGGATCGAGTGCCGGCGCGTGCGGCGAATCTGGAGCGTGACAAGAAGGGGTGAATCGTGGCAACGGTCGTGACCTATTCCGGTGGCCTGCGGCGGATCGAGTTCGCGGCGACGGCTAACGGGCCGCGTAAGGTGGTCCGGCTCGGGCGGGTGAGTGCGAAGGTCGCAGAGACCCTGCGAGCGCGTGTTGAGGCGCTCCTTGCTGATCGGCTGGTTGGCCGCCCGCACGATCCCGAGTTGGCAAGCTGGTTGGCCGGGCTGGACGAAAGAATGTTGGCCAAGCTGCGGGCGGTCGGCCTGGCCGATGGTGTGGGCTTGTCGCAGATCACACTTGGGGAGTTTCTGGAGCGGTGCTTCGCGTCGCTGGCCGTCAAGCCAGCTACCCGGACGTTTTATGGGCATACCCGGCGTAACCTGGAAACCTACTTCGGCCGGGGGCGGCTGCTTCGCGATATCGGGGCTGCGTCCGTCGACGGCTGGCGGGTGTGGCTGGTGGAGCACGAAAAGCTGTCGCTCGCGACGGTCGCCCGGCGAGTTATTGCGGCTCGCACGCTGTGGCGTCGAGCGGTGCGGTGGAAGCTGGCCGCCGAGAATCCCTTTGTCGGTGTTAAGGGTGGGCATCAAGTCAATGAGAACCGCAAACGTTTTATCCCGCGTGAAGTAATCGCCCGCGTGATGGAAGCCGCGCCCGACGCCGAATGGCGAGCCATCATCGCCCTGGCGCGCTACGGCGGGCTGCGCACGCCGTCCGAGGTGTTCGCGCTGCGCTGGGGTGATATCGACTGGGCGGCCGGGACGATCCGCGTCCCATGCCCGAAGCTGGAACATTATGAGCATCTGGCCAGTCGCGTTATCCCGTTGTTCCCGGAGCTGCGGGGGCCGCTGCTGGAATTGTTCGAGTTAGCCGAGCCGGGCTGTGAGCACGTCATCACGCGGCATCGTATCAGATCGGCGAATTTGCGGACCACGTTCGAGAAAATCATTGCCCGCGCTGGACTGACGCCTTGGCCGCGGCTGTTCCACAACCTGCGAGCAAGTCGGGAAACCGAGCTGATGCGGGAATATGACCTGGCGACGGTATGTCGATGGATCGGTAATTCGCCGACCGTGGCGGCTCGGCACTACGCCACGTCGATTGACCTGAGTGCCGACTTCCGGCGGGCAATCGGGCTGCCGACTGAGGCGCAGCAAAAAGCGCAGCAGACAGCGGCAGCCAGCGAAAGACGGGCGGCGACCGCGACCGGGCCGCAATGCGAGAAACCCGCTAAAAACATGGGGGATGTCGAGTGTGGTCAATTGTGCGCAAGTGCTGTCGTGGACAGGGGTTGGGCGGCACAGGACTCGAACCCGTGACCTTCTCGGTGTAAACGAGACGCTCTAGCCAACTGAGCTAGCCGCCCTTGGCCGGCCAAGCCAGCCAACTCATGATACCCGGCGGGCGAAGCCGACGGAACCGCCGACCAAGAGGGCAAATAATTCCAGCTTCTTACAGGTCCGACTTGATTGCGTGATAAAACCGGGCCTAAGACTTGGTGTAGAGGCTGGAACCACTCTACAGACCGCTGTCCTAGTGTGCCGAAAGCGTTTGGGCGGCAGGGACTTAGGAGCGAAAAAGGCCGCAAACGAGGAGGGTGTTGTACGCCGGGCCGGAACCGGTTCCGAAATGCCCGAACGGAGAGGGAGAACCCAAATGCGAACAGTCTCGTTCGCGGCGGCAGCCGTGATCCTGACAATCGTTGCCGCCACCGCACGCGGCGACCAACTCGTCTTGGAGTGGGACAACTTTCTCACCTTTGACCCCGCCACCGATGGCGGGTTCGATCGCGTCTCCTATTTCGCGTCCGAGCGTGATGCGGCGGTCCCGGACGCCTGGGTGGTCGACGACGTCCTTTTCGACCATGATGTGCCGCTGAAACGTTTCGAATGGGCCGGCGCCCACGACCGCCGCTTTGGATACGGCTCGGTCGAACTCATTATCCTTGAAGATATCGATGAGACGCTGCACGTCATTTACCAGCTTTCGCTCGGTCAGCCGGTGGTCGAAGCGACTTTCGGCCTTTTCTATGGACTGGAAACCTACAACGCATACATCGAGATTCCCGACTCGCGGCCAACCGTCACTTTGTTGGCCGGCCGCCATTACTACCTCGGCGTCCGGCTGGTCTATAACGACGGCCACGCCGATGGTCGCAACGTAGCCCTCACTACCGGCTATGGCACGATCAACGGGCTGACCACCGGGCGATTCCAGAGCTACTTCTTCGGCTACCCGGACTGGACGCCGGTCGAGCAGACGGCAGAGCACTTGGCAACCGACTTCGCATTTCGAGTGTGGAGTCCGGAGCCCGGCAGCCTGATGATACTACTGGGCGGGCTACTGCTAGTCCGACGCCGCAAGCCCCCTGGCGACCCGGCCACCAGTCTGTTGGCAAACCGTAGCGCTGGGCTGCCAACCCCAGCGTCGCCGTAATAACCAGCCGAAAACGGCGGAGCCTGACGTCCCACGCTATTGACTCAACCGCGCCGAGCAGTTCTTTAACAGACTGGTGGCGCTCAGCCGACCTCACCGGAGATGTGACCCACAGTGGCCGCTACGCCGCCGCCTGACCGCGAGCAACCGGCGGCGCGTGGCACATCTGGATCTACAAGAGCGCTTGACCTGGACGTTGGAGCGATGACGCTCGTTTTGCGCAATAGACCCGCGGTGCGCCACCACGAAACAACCCGGTTCACACAGCCCGAGGCGCGATCAGAGACGCCGGCACGGCCGCCGATCAAGAGCCGCCGGCACTCTTTGTCAGCCGCGCTCCGTGGTCGCAGCCGCACCCGTCCTTGTCCGACCCGTACGGCCGGCTCGGCGACGGCCGGTGCGGCGTTGCCGGCTCGTGCTGGACACTGGCCATTGCGCCTGCCTGCTCCGTGGGCTGGCGGACTGGGTCGAAAAAAGTCAGGCTTCGACCAGTTCCGGCTCAGTCGCGTTTTCCCTGCCACTCAGGATCTCTACAAACGCGTCCAGGGCCGCCTGGAACTGAGCCCGGGCCCAGTCTGCATCCAGGGTTGCGACGCGTTCGGTGAGCCGGGTGACGTCGGGTGGGCTGCCGAGCAGGAAGACCTCGCGACTGAGTTCGAACTCGCCGACTCCGACGGAGCGGAAGATCAGCAGAACATAGGCATCCTCGGCCAGCTCGAACTTGAAGGATCGTCGGCCACTGGCCCGCAGCGGGGTTGAGGCGCTGAAACCGTTTTCGCGCAGGAACTCGGCCAGGTCGTCGAATACCGGCTTGACTACCGCGTCCAGGGTCTGGTCCAGCCGGGCCGCCCAACGTGACTGGACCCGACCGAGCCGTTCCACGAACGACTGTTTCCACTCATCCATAGGCGAAGCCTCCGTCGGCGTTTTCTCGGACCTTGGACGACATTAGCACCATCTCAGTGAACCGTATGCTCTTCTCTTCTTCTTATCGTGCGTTTAGGCTCCGGACGGGAATCGGCATTCGACGGCGGCTCTGGCACGGGCTCTGGTCAACTGGCTGACGGTCGAACCCCGCGTTGGCCGAGATTTCGCCCGGGGGGCGCGCCAGGCGACGACGGGCAGGTGCAGCATGGGCGGCGGCGCGCCGCTTGTGGCCGGCAACGGATTGGAGCCCGACCAGGATGCGGACAGCCGGATGGCTATGCTGACAACGGCCTGCCGACCGCGATAATTAAGGATTAAGGATCACCCGGCATGCCGGCTGACTTAGAGGAAGACCGCTCGACCACCCCTGCCGCTTCCGACGCGGACCTGCCTGCGGACTGGCGCCCGGGGCACTTCGGGCAACTGATGCGCCGACGAATTCAGCAAGTGCTGCTGGTAGCCAGCCCCTATGACCGGTTCACGCTCGAGGAGGACGGGCTGTCGACCGAGGTAATCGCAGCCGAGTACATGGATCTGGGCCTGACCCACTGCCCAACTCTAACCTGCGTCTCGACCGGCCAGGAGGCTTTGCGGGCCATTGAGGGTGGGTCATTCGATCTGGTCGTCACACTGCTGCGGCTGGGCGACATGGACGTGGCCAGGTTCGCCACGGCGGTCCGCGAGCTTCGACCCGACCTGCCGGTGGTGCTGCTCATCGCCAACGAGTGGGAGCTGGCGAAGATCACGCGGCGGCCGAGCCGGCCCGAGCTGGACGGCGTTTACGTCTGGCAGGGCGACGGCAAGATTTTCATCGCCATCATCAAGGCCCTGGAAGACCGCTTCAACGCCGAACATGACACGCGGGTCGGTGACGTGGGAGTAATCATTCTGGTCGAGGATTCGGTCAGCTTCCGTTCCTCGCTGCTGCCGATCATCTACAGCGAACTGGTCAAGCAGACGCGGGCGGTGATGGCCGAAGGTCTCAACCACATGGACCGGTTGCTGCGTATGGCGGCACGGCCGAAGGTCCTGGTGGCCGAAACCTTCGAGCAGGCCATGGAGTTTCTCGAACGCTTCGGTCGGCACGTGCTGGGCGTGATCTCCGACGTGTCATATCCCCGGGGGGGCCAACAGGATCCGCAGGCCGGGATAGCTTTCATCCGGCAAGTACAGGCCCAGATGCCGGACGTGCCGGTCCTGCTCCAGTCCTCCGACGCGGCCAACTGGCAACTGGCCGAGCGGCTGGGAGTCAGCTTCCTGCACAAGCGCTCCCCCACTCTGCTGGAGGACCTGCGCGGCTTCATGCTGACGAATTTCGGATTCGGGGATTTCATTTTCCGCCTGCCGGACGGGCAGGAAGTCGGCCGGGCGCGCGACCTGCGCGGGATGCGCGAGGTGCTGCGGAGTGTGCCGATCGAGTCGATCATTTATCACGCCCGGCACAATCACTTTTCCAACTGGTTCCGAGCCCGCACGGAATTTGCTCTGGCACGCCGGATGCGTCCCCGGAGGGTATCGGAGTTCGCCGACCCGGAGCACGTTCGACACTATCTGATCAGTGGGATCAGCGAGGCCCTGCGGCAGAGTCGGCGGGGGGTGATCGAAGACTTTTCCCGGGAGCGGTTTGACGCCGGTGTCGGGTTCGCCCGGATCGGCGGAGGTTCCCTGGGCGGCAAGGCCCGCGGCCTGGCCTTTCTCAACACCCTGCTGGTCAGCGCCAACCTGAGCGAGGAGTTCCCGGGCATTCACGTGTATGTGCCCCGTTCGGTGGTGGTCGGCACCGACGTTTTTGATGAGTTTCTCGGGGCCAACCGCATTCGGCTCGCGGCTCTGGAAGGCATGGGCGACGAGTCGATTCGACGGGAGTTCCTGGCCGGCAAGCTGCCAGGCGAAGTGGTGGCCGACCTGCGGGCCTTCCTGGCCGCCGTCCGCAGCCCGCTGGCGGTTCGCTCCTCGAGCCTGCTGGAAGACTCCCGGTACCGCGTGTTCGCCGGCCTGTACGAGACCCGCCTGCTGGCCAACAATCACCCGGAGGACGCAGTACGCCTGGAACAATTGATGGAAGCTATCAAATTGGTTTATGCCTCCACTTTCTGCTCGGCCGCCCGGAAAGCCTTGCAGAGCACGCCCTACCGGGCCGAGCAGGAAAAAATGGCGGTGATTCTCCAGCCGGTGGTGGGCTCGCGGCGTGGCGACCACTATTACCCGAACATCTCAGGCCTGGCCCGCTCATATAACTACTATCCGTTCGGCCCGATGCGGCCGGAAGACGGAGTAGCCATGGTGGCACTGGGGCTGGGCAAGACGGTGGCGGACGGGGGTCCCGCCCTGCGCTTCTGCCCGGCCCGTCCGCGGGTGCTACCGCAACTGGGTGACCCCCAGCAGTTCATCAATCAGTCGCAGCGGAGTTTCTACGCGGTTGATCTGCGCGGACGGCCGGGGGGGTCGGAACCAGCCGGCTCGGGGCGGCCGGATGACCTGGTTCAGCTTGATCTGGCCCAGGCCGAGCGTGACGGGACTCTGGACCTGGTGGGTTCGGTCTGGTCGCCGGATGAGGAGGCCTTCTACGACGGGGTGGGTCGGGCCGGGATACCGGTGGTCAGTTTCGCGCCGGTTCTGAAGTCGGAGGTGTTTCCGCTGGCCCGGCTGCTTCAGCGGCTGCTGGCGCTCGGCCAGGGGGGCATGAACAGCCCGATTGAGATCGAGTTTGCCGCCGACCTGGCGGGGCGGGCTTGGGAGCTGGCGGTGCTACAGATGCGGCCGACTGCCAAGGAGCCTGATTCCGAGGCTGTTCAGCTCGACGAGCTGAGCCGCGAGCGGATGCTGTGCTACAGCCCCGCCGCCCTCGGAAACGGGGTGATCGCGGGGCTGAACGATGTGGTATACGTCAGACCGGGATCGTTTGATCCAGCCCGGGTTGAGACTATTGCCCGGCAGATCGCGGCACTCAACAACCAGCTTGCCACGGCCAACCGCGCTTACGTGCTGATCGGTCCCGGGCGCTGGGGCTCCTCGCACAACTGGATGGGGATTCCGGTGCAATGGGAGCAGGTTTCGGGGGCCCGGGTAATCGTGGAGACCGCGTTGGAAGATCGAGAGGTGGAAGTGTCGCGAGGCAGCCATTTCTTCCAGGATTTGACCACCTTTGGAGTGGCGTACCTGACAGTCGACGCGCGGGCCGGGCAGGGTTTCATCGACTGGAATTGGCTGGAAGACCGGCCGGCGGCAGCCGAAACCGAATTCGTCCGACACCTGCGGCTGACTTCCCCGCTGGAGGCTCACGTCGACGGTCTCCGATCACAGGGAGCGATCCTCAAGCCACCAGGGCCGGCGGAGGACCGGCCGGGCCGGGATTGACAGCCCCCCTTCCGTCCGGCTATGAGGCACACCTTAGGAGTGTGGGTAGTTCATGGTGATGCTCCATGCTTACGTCCTGCGGGAGCTGCTTAAGACCTTCGCCCTGGCGCTGGTGGCGCTGACCATATTGTTCACCATGGGCGGGGGGCTGTACGACGTCGTGCGGTACGAGGGCATCTCGGCAGGAGATGTTTTCGGCTTCGTCCCCATCCTGATCCCCATCGTGGTGACCCTGACCATGCCGATGGCGGCCCTGTTCGCGGCCACCATGGTCTACGGCCGGCTGGCGGCCGATAACGAACTGCTGGCCTGCCGGGCAGCGGGCATCAACATCCACCGTCTGCTGTGGTCGGCGGTGCTGCTGGCAGTCTTCGTAGCCGCCTTCACGCTCCTGTTCGGCAACTTCGTCATTCCCGGCTTTCTCCAACAGATCGACGATTTCGCCCGGCGGAACCTGCGCGACCTGGTCGCCCAGCAGCTCCAGCAGCGGGGATTCATCCACCGCGGTAAACCCGGGGAAGACCGATACACATTCACCGCCGAGAGCGTGCAGGGCGTCTCGCGGGCCGCACTGTACGAGAAGGGCTTCGAGGTGGCCGACGGGCTGCAATACCTGCTGATCAACAGCCCCACCTTCCTGCATGTGGACCGCAACGGGGAACTGGTGCGCTTCGGGGTCGCCCAGCACGTGCTGTGCCTGTTCGACACGCGCTCCACGCCGCTGCTGGCGACCCTTTATGTCCACCAGGGACGGGACTTCGAGGTGGGGAAACGGGCGACAGAGATCGAGCAGCAGCAGATCGGTCCCGTGCAACTCCCCCTTCCAGCTCCCTTCCGTCTGACGACCGCCGACCTGCGCGACCTGCTCCGCTGGCGTCATGCGCCCTGGGAGACCCCCCGACTGAGAGATGACCTCCGGGCTTTCCTGGCCGAACTCACGCGGCAACGTTTCTATGACTTCTGTGCCGAGCGGATCGCGGCCGGTCAGGCCGTCCTGCTGCTGGACGAGTACGGCCAGGAGTACCGGATCGCCGCGGCTCAGGCCCGGCGGGGCGGCGAGAAGCTCATTCTGGCAACCGGCCGGATAGAACTTCGGTCGGCGGAAGGCCAGTTGCGGACCATTTATGAGGCCGAGCGGATCGAACTGACCACCGTGCCGCTGCCCAGCCGGACCTTGGTCACAATCCGCCTGGTTCAGACTCCGAGCCAGGATGTGCTCGAACGTGACCTGGGGGCCGGTCTGCGCGGCTCCCCACGGCACAAACCGACTCTGAACCTGGACCAGGTTCTGGTGCCGCAGGCCATCCATACGGAAATGGAGCGGTACACGCCGGCGGCCATTCTGGACCCGCAGGTCGAGCTTCCGATGGACCGGGAACTGGGCGATCGTCGGATCGGGCTTCAGAAACAGGCGCAGCAATTGGGCCGCAAGATCGTGGCGACGATCAATTTCCGGATGGGCTATACCAGCAGCGTGCTGGTGACGTTGCTAATGGGGGCGGCCCTGGGCGTAATCTTCCGCGGGTCGCGGGCCTTGGCCGCCTTCGCCCTGGCGATGATCCCATTCTTCAGCGTCCTGGTCCTGCTGGTGCTGGGCCGGCAGCTCACCGAGGACCGGCAGACCACGCAGATCGGCCCGGTGGTGAGCTGGGGCGGCCTGCTGCTGATGCTGCTGGCTGACGGCCTGATCGTGCGGCTGGGAGTGCGGCGATGACGACGGAGCGCCGAAGATGAACATCGTCGACCGCTACATCGCCCGGACTTTTCTGGGCAGCTACCTGATCCTGCTGCTGGTGGGCTTGGGGCTGTACATATTCAGCGATGTCCTGGTCAACCTGGACGAATTCACCAAGGACCGTGCGCTCCCGGCCAGCGGAGTGCTGGCCAACATGGCCGATTACTACGGACACAATCTGCCACTGTACTACCAGCAGCTCGGCGGGGTGCTGATGGCCATCGCGGCCGGTTTCACTTTTGCCATGATGCTGAAGAACAACGAGCTCACCCCGCTGGTGGCGGCCGGCGTGCCCCTTCAACGCCTGGCAGTGCCGGCCCTGGTCTGCTCCGCCGGGCTGATGGTCCTCTGGCTGATCAACAGCGAACTGATCGTGCCCCGTTACGCCCACAAGATCGCCCGGCGTCATGATGACCTGGGCGAAGTGCGACAAGTCGAGGTTCGCTGCGTGCGCGATGACCGCAACAGCGTCCTGATCGCTCAGGAGCTGCGCGTGCAGGCTGGACGCCTGGAGGGCGTATACATCATCGAGCCGGATGAGCGCGGAATACCCACGAATCTCATCCGGGCCGATGCAGCCATTTACGACCCGCAACACCAGACCTGGCGGCTGGATCGCGGGGCCCGGCAGGTGATGGGTCCGGCGTTCGCTGACGCCGACTTAGGACACTCCATCCAGTGGCTACCGCTGGAGGAGTACCCCTTCACCTTGTCGCCGGAGCAAATCCTGTTGCGCCAGTCTTCCCAATGGGCCGACCTGATGAGCTTCCGGCAAATGAACGCCCTGTTGCGCAGTCGCAACCTTCCGAATCTGCCGGCGGTGGCCAAGGCCCGCGACATCCGGTTTACCCAGCCGCTGCTGACCTGGGTCCTGATGCTGCTGGCGATTCCGTTCTTCCTGACCCGCGAGCCGGGCAATGTGCTGGCGGCCGGCGGCAAAGCCCTGCTTTTGACCGGGTTGTGCTTCGGCCTGGCCTTTGTGGCTCACAGTGTATCAACCGAGGCTTATTCCTCGACCCTGGTGACCGGGGCACCGCTCCTGGTGTTCGGCCCAGTTGCGGTGCTTCACTTTGCCAATGTGAAGACTTGACATGGCTCGCCTGGTGATCATCGAAGACCAGCCCGATCTGGCCATGGGGCTGCGGGACAATCTCGAGTTCGAGGGGCACGAGGTCTCGCACGCGCCAGACGGCAAGGAGGGTCTGCGGCTGGTCGCCGAGCGGCCCACTGACCTGGTTTTGCTGGACATCATGCTCCCGGACATTGACGGGTTCGAGGTTTGCCGGCGATTGCGGGCGTCGGGTTATACCATGCCGATCATCATCCTCAGCGCCCGGGGCCAGGAGATTGACAAGGTGCGGGGATTGGAGCTGGGAGCGGACGATTACGTGACCAAGCCCTTCAGCCTGCGCGAGCTGCTGGCCCGGGTGAACGCCGCCCTGCGCCGCGCGGCGGTCCGCACCGACTCGGCCCGAACGCGGTTCCAGGTAGGCGACCGGCAAGTGGACCTGCTCCGCCAGATCGTAACCACGCCGCAGGGGGAAATCCCGCTCGGTTACTACGAATCGGAGATCCTGCGGATGCTGCTGGAGCGGGTTGGCGAGGCAGTTCCCCGCGCCGACATGCTGGCCCGCATCTGGGGTGTGGGAGTCGGCCCGGCCGATCGGACGGTGGACAACCACATCGTCAGTCTGCGTCGCAAACTCGAGCCCGATCCGGCCAAGCCCCGTTACATCCTGACCGCCCACGCCGTGGGCTACAAATTGGTGCTGTAGGCACCCCCTGCTACAAGCCCGTTCGGGCGCGCTTGGCGGCGGCGAAAGCCAGGACTTCCTTGGCCGGTCTGGTGTTGAGCACGTCGCCCTTGCACAGCCAGGCCCGTCGGGCGGTGATCACGCCGAAGCGCATCATCTCGAGCTGGTCGATGGAATGGGCATCCGTAGATAGCACGATTTTAGCCCCCAGGTCGCGTGCCAAGCGGACATGCTGGTCTTTCAGATCCAGCCGGTAGTAGTTGGCGTTTATCTCTAGCGCGGTGCCGGTCCGGGCCGCCTCCTTGGCGATGGCCTCGATATCCAGCGGCATGGCCTCGCGTTCATTGATGAGTCGTCCGGTGGGGTGCCCGATGCAGTTGACGTAGGGGTTACGAATGGCCGCCAGAGTCCGCCGCGTGTTGGCTTCCAGGTCCTGGCCCATCCCGGAATGGATCGACGCGGTCACGAAATCCAACTGGGCCAGGAGCTGGTCGGGGTAATCCAGGGTGCCGTCGGCGCGGATGTCCACTTCGGTCCCGATCCAGACCGTGATACCACGGATTGCCTGGGCGGCGCTTCGGACCTTCCGAATATGTCGTTCGAGCTGCTGGGGCTTCAGGCCGTTGGCGATCACGCTGCTTGGCGAATGCTCAGCGATGCAGATGTACTGGTACCCCCGGGCCCGGGCGGCGGCCGCCATCTCCTCGACCGTGTTCCGGCCATCGCTGGCGACGGTGTGAATATGCAGGTCGCCGCGGATGTGCTCGAGCTTCAGCAGGTCGGACGGAACCTCCTTCAGCTCGGTTTCGCCCCGATCCTCGCGCAGCTCAGGCGGAATCCACGGCAAGCCCAGGGCCGAGTAGATCTGCTCCTCGGTAGCCGAAGCGACCACCCGCTGCCCTTCGGTCAGACCATATTCGTTGAGGCTCCAGCCGCGTTTGATCGCCAGCTCACGGAGCCGGATGTTGTGCTCCTTGCTGCCGGTGAAGTACTGCCAGGCGGCCCCAAAGGATTCCTCCGGGACCACCCGCAGGTCGACCTGAATGGTCTGTCCGGGCTGGACTTCGGCCAGCACCGACCCTTTGGTGCCGCCGGCCGCCAGAACTTCGCTCACCCCCGGCAGCGTGGTGAACTGGTGGATCACCCGCTGCCCATCCGCGGCCACGCATAGCAGGTCCAGGTCGCCGACCGTCTCGCGTCCGCGCCGGAGCGAGCCGGCATGCTCGACCCGGCGGACACCCTCGACCGCCAGCAGCGCGGTGCGAAAGCGCTCCGCCACCATCCAGGCATCCCCCAAGCGGGTGCGACCCGCGCTCCGCTCCAGAAACTCGATTCCCCGGCGAATCTGCTCGATGCTGCGAACACCGAATCCCTTCAGGCCATCCAGCTTGCCGGCCCGGATCGCAGCTTTCAGGTCTTCCAGACTCTTTATTCCGCACTGCTTCCAGAGCAGGGCCACTTTCTTGGGTCCGACCGAAGGGATATCGAGGAGCTTGAGCAGCGACCCGGGCACCTCGGCCAGCAGTTGGTCGCGCAGCCCGATGTGGCCGGTCCGGAGCAGTTCCTCGATCTTCTGGGCTGAGCCCTTGCCCACGCCGGGCAAGCCGGCCAGCTCGCCGCGGGCCGCCAGGTCATTGATGTCGCTGGCCAGGTCGGCGATGGTGCGGGCGACCCGGCGGTAGGAGTTGATCCGGAAGGCATCCTCACCCTTAATTTCGAGGAGGTCGGCGATCTCGTCGAAGATGCGGGCCACTTCGAGATTGGTCATGGCTCGGCTCCATTCTCGCCGGGGAATCGCTTCGGTTATAGGCCGCGCCAGCCCAGGCAACAAGTGCCTGCTGGATGCCGCTGGGCACGCAACCGCAGGCGACGTCCCGGTCGACCCTGCCCGGCTCCGGCCGGACCCGATGCTACGCAGTTGGCATTCTGCTCCGGGTCGCACCTCCAGCCACGGTCACTTAGAATGGATTGTATGGGTCCGACCGCCGGCCAGGATGACAGGGTGAAGGAATGCTTGCAGCGCTACCTGAAGAACCTGGAGGCGCTGTACGCGTTGGATCCGGAGCTGGCCGCCCGGGTCGATCTTCTCCCCCTCAGTCAGACGCCGACTTTGGAACCGACCCGGGATGGGAATTTCACGGTTCGACTGACCGCCGACGACGGCAAGCCGATCTATGCCCACAGCCGCTATGAACCGGAGCAAGAGGCGGACAACTTGGTTACCAGCCAGATCCGGGCCCGGGCACGTGAGGATGAGGACCAGGATGTTCCAGACGAAGCGCTGGAGAGTCTGTGTTTTCTGATCGGCGGGCTGGGGCTGGGCTACCACGTGGCGGCGGTCGAACGCCGCTTTCGGCGACCGTTACTGATCGTGGCCGAGGACGACCTGGCCCTGCTCAAGACGGCCCTGTTCGTAACCGACCTGAGCCGGCCGCTGCGGGATCGGCGGTTGACTTTTCTGACCGCCGCGGACAGGTCTCAGTTGCACCAGCGGCTGCGTCCAGTCCTCACCCCTATCATGCTGGGGCTCTATTTCATCATGCCGACCTATGCTCGCCGCTATCACGCCGGCTTCCAGGCCCGGATCACCAGCCTGATGCGTGATTTCGTGGAGTACGGCCGGCTTCAGATGGTGTCCGTGGTGCGAAACGCGCGCATTTCCTGCCAGAATGCCGCCTTCAATATCCCCTTTTATCTGAGCCAACCGGGGGTGGAAGTCCTGGCCGGTCGCGCGGCCGGCTACCCCGCGATCGTGGTTGCCGCCGGGCCTTCGCTCGCCCGCAACCTCGGCCGGCTGGCCGAGCTGCGCGACCGGGCGGTGATCATTGCGGTGCAGACCGTGCTCAAGCCGCTCCTGGCCCGCGGCCTGCCACCCCACTTCGTCACCAGCCTAGACTACCATGAGGTCTCGGCCCAGTTCTTCGAGGGGATCGAAGATTTCGGGGGCGTTACGCTGGTGGCGGAATCGAAAGTAACCTGGCGGGTGCCGGAGGCTTTCCGCGGCCGGATCCACCTGCTGCACTCGCAATTCATCGAAGACCTGCTGCGGGACGCGGCTCCGCCCCGCGGCAAGCTCCGGGCCGGCAGCACCGTCGCCCACCTGGCATTCTATCTCGCCGAGCATCTAGGCTGTCAGCCGATAATCCTGGTCGGGCAGGATTTGTGCTTCACTGACGGTCTGTACTACCCGGCGGGCACGCCCATCGAGAGCACCTGGCGACCGGAGCTGGGTCGGTTCACGACCATCGAAATGAAGCAGTGGGAACGCATCATCCGCTCGCGGGCCGGCCTTCGCCGCGTCAAAGACGTGCATGGTCGCGAGGTGTACACCGACGATCAGATGTTCACCTATGCCGAGCAGGCCCAGTCGGATTTCCTGGCCAGTTCTACCCGGGTGATCCAGGCGGCCGAAGGCGGCATGCGTCTGGAGGGGACCGAAGTCATGCCGCTGGCCCAGGCCGCCGAGCGATTTTGCACTCGCCCGCTGCCGCCCGGGCTCTTGGCCGTCGAACTGCCCAGGCCCTCGGCCGACCTTCGCGACCGGGCATGCCGCCAGTTGCGGCAGAGAATTGAAGAGCTGCGGGAAATGCGGGAAACCTGCCTGGAGACCAAAGAACTCCTGGAGAGACTGGCCGGCCTGGTCGACCGACCCGCCGAGTTCAACCGCCTGGTGCTCCGGCTGCACGAGCTGCGCCGCCGAGTCCAGCGTTGCGACCGTACCTACAACCTGGTCAGCCAGGCAGCTCAACTAGCCGAGCTGCGCCGGCTCCAAGCCGACCGCGGCATCAGCGACGATCAGGCCGAGACCTCCGAAACCGCCCGGCGGCGCCTCCGGCGAGATCGGGAGTACGTCTCGGCTTTCGCGGAAGGCTGCGACTTTCTACTGGAACTCCTGCCCGCAACCCTCGCCCGCCTCCAGGAGCGCTGGCCATGAAAGTGGTAGGCGTGGTGTTCGCCAATTTCGTCACCGGGCCGTCCGGCAACCGCTCCCGGCTAAACGCCCCGCTTGGCTCGCGCACCATCCTAGCTCACACCCTTCGACGATTGATTCAAGTGGAGGGCCTGGCCGGCCGCAGCCTATTCGTTGCCCCGCGCGATCAGGAGGCCGCCCAGACCGCACTGCGCGGCGCGGGCCTGGAAGCGCAGATCGAGCTGGTCGCCAAAGACACCGCTCCACGCCTCCGAAAGACCCTCCTGACCACCGCCCGCAAATGGAACCTGCAATCCTGGCGCGGCGGCCTGCTCGGCACCACCTGGTTCGATGAGTTCGTCGACCCAGAGGCCGCCGCCCTGGCCCTCAACCATTACAAGTGCGACGCCCTGCTGTGCCTCGACGGACATCAGCCCCTGCTCGATCCCGCTATCGCGACGGGCATGGTCGCACACCTGGCATCCCACGCCCGACAGGCTAGTTTCGTGTTCACTCAGGCCCCGCCCGGCTTGGCCGGGATCATCCTCACCCGTCAGGCCCTGGAGGAACTTCTCAACCTGAACATCCCGGTCGGGCTGCTCCTCTCCTACCGCCCAGAGCTCTCTCAGGCCGACCCGATCAATCGACCCCCCTGCTTCCAGCTCCCCACTCCAGTCATCCAAACCGCAGGCCGTTTCACCGGCGACACCAAGCGGTCCCTGGAGCTGCTCGAACTGGGTGTCCGTGAGCTGGGCGAGGAGGTTGACGCGACCACGTTGTGCCGGTGGGCTTCCCAGCTACGCAACACATGCACCGAGCCGCTACCGGTGGAAGTCGAACTCGAGTTGACGACCGCCCAATCGTTGCCCCTTGCGACCTTACGTCCATCGCCAGACCAAATTCCGGCCCGCGAATTATCGGACCTTGATGCCCTTCGGAACAGGGCGTCCGAGCTAGCCGCCTATGACGACCGATTGGTTTTTCTGGCTGGTCACGGCGATCCCCTGCTCCACCCCCGCTTTGGCGAAGTGTGCGCGCTGCTTCGCTCGGTTGGGGTTTACGGGATCGGGGTAGAGACCCCGCTGGTCAACTTCACCAACGATCGAATGGCCGCGTTGTTTGACAACCGGATTGATGTGCTGGAGGTGCGCATAGATGCCGACACGGCAACCACTTATGAACTGGTTCACCGGTCGGACGCCTTCGAACGGGTCGTAGCTAACGTCGACCGGCTGGAGCAAGCCCGGCGGCAGCGGCAGATCCCCCAGCCACTCATCGTGTGCAGCCTGACCCGCTGCGAGCGGACCCTCAGCGAGCTGGAGAGCTTCTACGATCGATGGATACAGAAGGTCGGTAGTGCCGTAATTCGCGGCTACAACGACTATTGCGGCCGGCTGCCGCCCGACAACCTGCTTCCAAGCACCCCGGACGTTCGACAGCCATGTCGCCGATTGACCAGCCGGTTGACGCTCTTGGCCGATGGCACCGTTGCTTTATGCCACCAGGACTATCGCGGGGAGTTGAGGCTGGGTAATTGGCGGGAGCAGTCGCTGCGGGAGATTTGGAACGGTCCGCGACTGGGAGAAGTGCGGCGGCGGCATGAGGAGGGCCGCCTGGAACCGCTCCCGGCGTGCGGCCGGTGTACGGAGTGGAGTCGCCCCTAGGGCCAACCCAGTCCCGGTGCTGCTGCCCGGCTCAGGCGCATTGGTAACGTCAATTCCCCGTGTGTAATTGTTGCGGGTTAAGAAGGGCATTTCAGGCCACACCGCGGACCTCCCGGAATTCTTTGCAGACCCGCGTGGCGTACTTGGCGTTGTAGTACGCCACCAGACCGTACACGATC
>Ga0136652_1000647_pt1 | contig 16134 bp, 12 predicted proteins | sample ConPoolayeEmetaG_FD_94864 | JGI IMG/M metagenome (GOLD analysis project Ga0136652, IMG submission 94864) | Hot spring microbial mat communities from California, USA to study Microbial Dark Matter (Phase II) - Cone Pool mat layer E metaG... ...
GATGCGATAAGAGTTAGAGAGATTCTTGGATTAGATGCCTTTGGAATTTATCCAATAAACAGATTCTATAGAATTGAATTAAGTCTCGGATATTACTATTACAGAGACAAATTTAGATACCTCGATCCCTATTTTGAGGATTTCTTTACTTACGCATGGAATGGTAATCTTGTGAATGTTTCAGCTTCAGTAGTTGGGGAGACAACAAGATTCAAATATTTTGGACCAATAGCTGGTTCAACTTTTAAACTCACTATATCCCAATCAATCCCCTTTGGTTCAAATTTCCTAACGAGCACAACCTTAGAGGCGGATCTAAGAAAATACATTAAAATCGGCTCTGAAACATTGTTTGCCTTCAGGCTTGATGCTTTCTCAAGTACAGGAAAAGACCCTTATCTTTTCTATTTCGGCGGTGACAACCAGGTCCGTTCTGTATATTACGGAACTCTTATTGGCAATCAAGGATTCTTTTTCAACGCAGAGTTTAGATTCCCCATTTTTAAGAGTCTTCCTTCATTTATAAATCTTGGTCCGCTAAGGGGAACTCTTTTCTTTGACATTGCAAGCTGGAAGCTCAAAGGATACCCCTATAAATTTATTTCGACTGATGATGGGCTACAGTTAATAGATGGAATTGCGAGCTATGGCTGGGGGCTTCAGATATTCCTTTTTGGCTACCCAATACATATAGACTTTGTCAAGCCAACCGATTTCAAATATACTGGCTCTACCCGCACAAGAATTTGGATAGGGTTTGATTTTTGAGGACTTGAAATTTAAAAATTTTAGGTTTAGTATATTCTTTTTCTAAATAGAAAGTATTTAAAGATTTCCACAGATGTGAAAATTTCTGTGGAAATCTCGAGGGGTTCAATGGGTTTTTGGGAAAAGGTCATTGAAGTATTGAAAAATGAGATCGAGGAGGATTCCTTTGATACATGGCTTTCACCAATAAGATTTATTGGAAAGGATGAAGATTCAGTCTATCTTAAAGTTCCCAATCGTTTTTTTAAAGAAGCTCTTGAAGATAAATTTGGAGAAAGAATAAGTTCAGCTCTGAAGAAAGTCTCTGGAGAAAATTTAAAGGTGAGATTTCTCTTTCAAGAAGAGGATTATTCAGAGACTCCGACAGTATCTCCCGACAGCTATCGAAATACCAACCTTAGCTCCAGATATACTTTCAGCTCTTTTGTGGTCGGCTCCTGCAACCAATTTGCCCATGCAGCATCAATTGCTGTTGCTAACTCTCCTGGTAAAGCTTACAATCCTCTTTTTATTTATGGAGGAAGTGGCTTGGGAAAAACCCACTTAATGAATGCAATTGGTAATTACATTTATTCAAAATCTTCCAATGTGCAAGTTTTGTATGTAACAACTGAAAACTTTATGAACGATTTTATCCACCATTTAAGATATGGAAAAATAATTGAGTTCAGAAAAAAATATAGAGAGATCGATGTTTTATTAGTGGATGATATACAGTTTCTAACAGGAAAGGAAAGGACAAAGGAAGAGTTTTTTCACACCTTCAACTATCTTTACGAAGCCCAAAAACAAATTGTTATAACTTCGGACTGCCACCCAAAATACATTCCAAATCTTGAAGAAAGGCTTCATTCAAGATTTGAATGGGGTCTTATAGCTGATCTGAAACCCCCTGATCTTGAAACAAAACTTGCTATTTTAAATAAAAAATGTGAAGAAAATAATATAGTCTTACCCCATAATATAGCTCTATTTATTGCTTCAAAGGTAAAATCTGATATAAGACAGTTGGAAGGCGCTCTGACAAGATTAAAAGCCTATGCTTCAATGAAAAATGTAAGTATTGATCTTTCTTTAGCAAAGGAAGCTTTAAAAAACATTCTTGACTTTGTGGATAAAGAGGTCACACCTGAAATGATAATGAAATTTGTTGCAGAAAAGTTTAATATTAAAATAGTTGAACTTAGATCAAAAAACAACTCCCCTAAAATTGCTTTCCCAAGGCAGGTTGCAATGTATCTTTTAAAAGAACTCACAAATTTATCCCTGCCAGAAATTGGAAAAGAATTTGGAAATAAACATCATACCACAGTCCTTTATTCTATTCAGAAAATTGGAGAGTTGAGGAAAAAAGATGAAGAATTTGATAAATTAATTTCAAGTTATTTAAGTTTTTTTAGATATGGATAAAAATTTCCACAGAGAATTTCACTATTTTTTAAATCTGGAAAGAACTGTTTCTATTGATTTTTTTTATCTTTTAAACAGAATTTTGTCAGTTAATTTATTTTTATTTAGGTTATTATATTATAATAAGATATAAAATAAGAGGTGGAAAATGAAATTTACAGTAAAAAAAGATTTGATAGTTAAAGAAATTTCTTTACTTCAGGGTATTGTGGAAAAAAGGAATACAATGCCGATACTCTCATCGATTTTATTTGAATGCTCTGGACAGTTACTAAATATGTATGCCACTGACCTCGAAGTGAGTATAAGGGTAAGTCTGCCTGTTAATGGAATTTCTGATGGAAAAATTGCTCTTCCAGGAAAAAAGGTCTTTGATATCATAAAATCTTTTAAAGAGGGCGTGGATATAGAAATTTCAATGGAAGAAGAAGGGAAAATACTTATAAAAGGAGATTCTACACAATTCGTTCTTTTTGGTGCGTCTCCAGAAGATTTTCCAGAGATACCAATTCCTGAATCTGAGGAATTTTTCGAAATACCTCAAAATATACTAAATGTTTTAATAGAAAGGGTAGATTATATTTTAGCCCAGGAAACAAGGTTTAGTTTTGGGGGTGCACTTTTTAGAATATCACCCTCACTTATTGAGATGGTTGCAACAGACGGTAACAGACTCTCCTACTCAAAAGAGGCTACAAATATTTCAACCAAAGAAGATTTTGAGGTTATTCTACCCAAAAAGCTTTTGTCTGAACTCAGTAAAATAGAAGGTGATTTCTTCAGATTCACTCATGATGTCAATAATCTATACTTTGAATGCGGTGGAACCCTTCTAATTTCAAGAAAGTTGGATGCAAAATTTCCTCCTTGGAGAGGTGCTATCCCCACAGAAAACAAAAATATAGCAATTGTAAACAGAGACGGATTAAGAGACTCAATAAAAAGAGTTTCTCTTCTGGCGAGCGAGAAAGGAAGAGCCATAAAATTTATTTTTAAAGATAATAAACTCCAGATGAGAGCTTTCAATCCTGAAATAGGTGAAGCCTTTGATCAAATAGAAATTGATTACAGGGGTGAACCAATAGAAATAATTTTTAATTCATCCTACATTCTTGAATTTTTGAATTCATTGGAGTGTGAAAGAATAAGATTTGAAATGATGGATTTTGAAAAGCCAGTTCTAATAAAGCCAGAGGATATAGAATTAAACTATCTATATGTTGTTGCACCAATTAAAATTTAAAAAAGATTCTAAATATAAAGTTTAGAACCCTAAACTGTCAAGCGTGGCAGTTCTACAGATTATTTTTCTTCCTTTCCCTGCTCTTCTTTGAGGGCTTTCTTCATCAAACTAACGAATGCCCTGGTAAGCTTATCCAGTCTCTCTTTGTCTTTCGAAGAAAGGTAAAGCAATCCCAGTCCATGGCTAAAAGTCATTGGAAGAGCAAGATAAGTAGGATTCATCTTGAATCTTCCCTTAAACATATCTTCAATATCTCTCAACCACTTAATGTGTCTCTCAGTAAATTCCTTTAAAATTTCTCTCATCCATGTTGTTCTTGAGTAGGAGTAAACCATAAAGTATAGCTGGGTGAAGAGGGGATTTTTGTTGAAAAAATTGACAAAATGCTCAACGATCTTCTCGTAAAGAATACTTTCTGATTTTACATCCTTAGCATTGTTTAAGAAATCTTTAAAGAACATATCGAGGGTAGTAAGGAGGATTTCTCTTAGAATGACTTTTTTGGAAGGAAAATGATAGTAAACGGTTGCTCTTCCAAGACCAGCCTCTCTTGCAATATCCTGCATAGTAGCCCCATCAATTCCCTCAGAACAAAAAACCTTAAGAGCAGCACTAAAAATGACCTCTTCCTTATCAATTCTAATTCTTTCCCTTGACCTTCTCATGTTTCACCTCTCTAATAAAATATAAATTCAAATAAATATATTTGTCAAGTCAAATATGACTAAAATCACATATAATCATTTTTTAAATTTGATTTGATTAATAATACGATCAATTATTCTTTGGGGATTATTTTTAAAATAAAAGAGATGGGAAGGGCACTCGCAATCTGAGGAACCAAATTTTTTCATTATAATCAATCCCCTTTTTTGTAGAGCACTGCTGAGCTGGCATTCATTAGTTATTCCTCCAAGAATTATCCATACCATTTCAATTTCTCCCATTCTAAGGAGATAGTCAATATGCCATTTTAGTTTTTTCGATTTTTTAATATGTCTTATAATTCTTTGGAAGCCATATCTTCTTCCACTTCCAGCATACACATAGTAACCTTTGTCAAATTCTTTATATCCTTTCTTTCCAATCTTTAAAATTGAACTCTTTTTAAGATAAATTAATAGAAGATAAGTCAACAAAACAATTTTATTCCGATTCTTTATTTTTTCAGAAGTTTTTTAATTTTCTCTACACTTTCTTCAGAAAAGTATGAGCAACCACATTTTACCTCGTCAGGCTTTATATTTGCTTCCTTTATTGTTTTTTGAACCTCTGTCTTAGAGACACCAAGAAGTTCGGCAATTTTTGAAGCAGTTAAAAGATTCTTTTTTTCGCATTTTTTAGGCATTTTGACCTCCTCATATTTAATTATACTTAGAAAGATTTATATCTCAAGAAAGAATTCTTTTAGTTGAACTTTACATTTCAATGAAATATCATTTCCTCTATGTGGAGAATAGGGGTTGATACTGGTGGTACATTTACTGATTTTGTGATTTTCGATGGGAGAAACTTTTTTTTAAGGAAAATCCCATCCACTCCTTCCAATCCAGGGGATGCAGTTTTTGAAGGGGTGAAAGATTATCTTCAATTTTCTCCAACAATTGTCCATGGAACAACCGTTGCAACAAATGCCTTCCTGGAAAATAAAACTGCAAAGACTGCCCTGATAGTTACAGAGGGATTTGAGCACATCCTCCATATAGGAAGACAGAATAGGATGAGCCTTTTTTCGTTGAAACCTGAAAAACCAATTTCTCTTATCCCTTTATCCCTTTCCTTTGGTGTCTCTGAAAGAGCCTTATTTAATGGGGAAATTGAAAAGCCCCTCAAGAAGGAAGAAATTATTGGTATAGGAGAAAAACTTAAAAGAAGAAATGTTTTATGCGTTGCAATTCTTTTCCTTCACTCCTATGCCAATCCAGAAAATGAAAAGATTGCAGAAAAAGTTTTAAAAGAAATGGGTTTTAATGTAACTTCTTCCCATTCAATACTTCCTGAATATCGTGAGTATGAAAGGGGAGTTATAACTGTTTTGAATGCTTCCCTAATTCCAATTATGGGGAATTATATTGAGAAACTAAGGGAAAAGCTTTCCAACACAAAAATTTTCATAATGCAGTCTCAGGGAGGTTTTATCTCTCCTGAAATTGCTGTAAAAAAGCCTGTTTTCACACTTCTTTCAGGACCAGCAGGAGGAGTTATTGCATCAAAATACATGGGTAATTTGATGGGTATAAAAAAGTTTATAACCCTTGACATGGGTGGGACATCGACTGATGTGAGTCTCATTGATGGAGATTTTAACATATCAAAGGAAAACTCCCTAAAAGGTCTTCCTTTAAGAATTCCAATGATTGATATACAAACAGTTGGAGCAGGAGGGGGTTCAATAGCAAAAATTGACAAGGGCGGTGCTTTGAGAGTAGGACCCGAAAGTGCAGGAGCAGATCCAGGACCTGCATGTTATGGAGTCTCAGATCTTCCAACAGTTACAGATGCCTTTATTGTTCTTGGCTGGATGGTCCCAGAACATTTTCTTGGCGGAAAAATGAAGATATTTTCAGAAAGGAGTTTTAAAGTAATAGAGAGATTGGCAAAAGATTTAAGTTTGGATTTATATAAAACTGCAGAAGGGATTGTAAGAGTTGCTTCTGTTTCAATGGAGAAGGCTTTGAGGGTTGTTAGTGTTGAAAGGGGTTATGATCCAAGGGATTTTTCCCTTTTTGCTTTTGGAGGTGCAGGAGGACTATGTTCTGCAATCCTTGCGGAAAGATTAGGGATTAAAAAAGTAATTGTTCCAAATTTTCAAGGTGTTTTTTCTGCTCTTGGCATGATTCTTTCCGATTCAGTAAAGGAGCTATCCATTGCATTCATGAAAAAAGCTCAGGAAATAAAAGAAGAGGAAATAGAGAAGAAATTTCAGGAACTTGAAAGGGAGGCATTGGAATTATTCAGTATTGAAAAGATTGAGAGAGAAAGAATTATTTTTTCAAGGTCCCTTGACATGAGATATAAAGGTCAATCTTACGAGCTGAACATACCTTACAAAGAAGGATTCTTGGAAGATTTCCACAGAACCCACATGAAACTTTACTCCCATTCCTACAAAGATAGAGAAGTAGAAATAGTTAATCTCAGAGTTAGAGGCATAGGAATTGCGGAAAAGGTTGATTTGCCTTCTTCTAAACCGATAAAAAAATACCCTGAAGAAGCTTTTTATTGTGAGAAGAAGATTTTCTATGATGGAGAGTTTTCAAAGGCGAAGGTTTATATGAGGGAAAAACTACTACCTGGGAATATGATAAAAGGACCCGCAATTATCTCTTCTTTTGATGGAACAAGCTTAATCCCTCCAGAACATAAATGTTATGTTGACAGATACTTCAATATTTTAATAGGTAAGGAAGATGTTTGATCCTATTGAAATAGAGATATTCAGAAATATCTTTCAATCAATTTGTGATGAAATGGGAAGTGTTCTTAAAAGATCTTCCTTCTCTCCTAATATAAAGGAAAGACAGGATTACTCCTGCGCTCTTTTCACATCGGATGGTGAAAGTTTTGCCTTTGGCTCCCACATTCCAGTCCATCTTGGAGCAATGCCCCTTTCAGTAAAAGAGGCTCTAAAGGAAGTTTCTCTTGAGGAAGGGGATATGGTAATTTTAAATGACCCTTACAAAGGAGGAACCCACCTTCCTGATCTAACCCTTATTTCCCCTTTTTATTTTGAAAAAAAATTGCTTTTCATTGTTGCCAATAGAGCCCACCATAGTGATGTTGGAGGTATTAAGCCTGGCTCAATGCCCCTTGCCAATGAAATATACCAGGAAGGTTTGATAATTCCTCCAGTGAAAATTGTTAGAAAAGGTGCAATTTGCAAAGATGTTTTGAAAATTATCCTTTCTAATGTAAGAACTCCTGAGGAAAGGGAAGGGGATATTGTTGCTCAGATTGCTTCAAACAAGAGAGGGATTGAGAGACTAAGGGAAGTTGTAGAAAAGTATGGAGTTGAAAAGTGTCTTATGAACGCAAAAAATATTATGGACTATACCGAGAAACTTTTTAGAGCTTTTATAGGACAAATTCCTTCTGGAACTTATACCTTTGAAGACTTCATGGATGATGACGGTTTCGGATGCGAAAAAATCCCGATCAGGGTAGAGATAAAAGTTGAAAAGGGAAATATTAAAATTGATTTTTCAGGGAGTTCTCCCCAGGTTAGAGGTGGGATAAATGCAAACTTTGCAGTGACTTATTCAGCAGTTCTTTATGTTATGAAAAGTATTATTGGGGAGGATATCCCTGTGAACTCAGGGATAATGAGGCCTATAAAACTGATTCTTCCAGAAAAAAGCATTATAAATGCGGACAAACCCTATGCAGTTGCAGGCGGTAATGTAGAAACCTCCCAGAGAATTGTTGATGTTCTCCTTGGAGCCTTTTCAAAAGCCCTTCCCGAAAAAATTCCTTCTGCAAGCCAGGGAACAATGAATAATATTTCCTTTGGAGGGGTTGATCTCAAAGGAGAAAACTTTGCCTATTATGAGACAATTGGGGGAGGAACTGGAGCTGGTCCTGGATGGGATGGTATATCTGGTGTTCACTCCCACATGACAAACTCTTTAAACACACCAATTGAAGCCCTTGAGAATTATCTTCCAATAAGAATTAACAAATATCTCCTCAGAAAGGGCTCTGGAGGGAAAGGAAAGTTTCGTGGAGGGGATGGTATTATAAGGGAATATAAATTTTTGGTGGAAACTGAGGTAAGTATACTATCAGAAAGAAGGAGAATTCCCCCCTATGGCATTAAGGGAGGGAGACATGGAAAAGCTGGAAAGAATTATCTCATTAAAGGGAGAAAAAGGATTCTTTTACCTTCAAAGGTCAATTTTGTAGCCTCTGCAGGAGATATATTAAGGATTGAAACTCCTGGAGGTGGAGGATTTGGTATAAAAAAGTAAATTCAGAGATTCCATAAGGAACCCATTCTTTCAATTGCAGTTTCCACCCTTTTCTGGGAAAACCCCTTTTCTTCACATAAAAATTTTATTAGACCTTTTTCATCAACTTTTCCAAAAGAGACAGAATAATTTTCAGTTATTTCGGGTTGCAAGTAAATCTTTCTTATTTCCTCAAAGCCTTCCAATTTCTCTTTTATCTCATCGGGTAAATTCTCAATACAACCATGCTCTTTTATTAAACTTAGAGCTTTCTTAGGACCAATTCCTTTCACTCCTTCATTAAAATCTGTTCCAATCAGTATTGAAATGTCAACAAGCTGTTCATGGGTTATTCCATAGTTTTTTAGAATTTCATCCTTTTCAATAATCTCGGGTTTCAAGGGTCTAAATTTCCTCTTACTTGGGAGGAATTCTTTGCCTGAGAGGGTTATAAAGCGAGCCAGACGAGGGGTTCCGAAAAGAAGGGAATCGTAATCTTTACTCCCTGTAGCCCATGCATCACCCCTTTTAACCATATAGGAAGCCTGTGCTTCTCCTTCAGAGGGAGCCTGAATATAGGGAATACCCAAAAGGGACAAAAGAATTTTTGCATCTTCAATCATTGAATATGTTAGACGAGATGTCATAACAGCCTTTGAGAAAGCCATTCTCAAATCTCCTTCTGCAAGAGCTAATTCATATTCAGCCATATATCTTTCTTTAATTTCTCTTCTTCTCTGAAGCTCCTTTCCTTTTTGCTCAGGAGGTTTCCCGTCAAAGACAAAAATGAGCTTTATTCCGTATTCGCTTATCAATCTTGTTGTTCTGTAGAGAAGCCCAACAAGATGGGATGTCACATTCCCCTTAGGATCTTTTAAGGGGGTTCCATCAGGCATTCTTATGAGAGCTAAAAACTGATAAAGTTCACCATTTCCATCAACAGCAATTACCTTATTTCTAAACTCAGGGAGTTCCATTTCTCTTTTTAAAATTATAGGAGTTAGATTGACTCCCATGAATTTAATGATACAGGATTTCAAAGAAAAATTGAATCTATTTTAATCTTAAAATTGCATTAATTGACTTAGAAAATCAAGGAAAATATAATATTTCCTGATGTCATTTAATATCAAAGATTTCCTGAATGAGGATATTGGCGAAGGGGATAAAACAACCGAATGGATTGTGCCGGAAAATCACAGAGGAAAGGCAAGGATTTTTGCAAAGGAGGATGGAGTAATTGCAGGTCACAGATATGCAAGAGAGGTTTTCAAAGCTCTTGATCCAGAAATGAATTACAAAGAATTGAAGAGGGATGGTGAGGAAGTTAAAGAGGGTGATATAATTGCTGAAATTGAGGGGAAGACAAGGGGGATACTTACAGGGGAAAGGATTGCCCTAAATATTTTGCAGAGACTCTCAGGTATAGCAACATTGACAAGAAAATATGTGAAAGCTGTTGAAGGAACAAAGGCAAAAATCCTTGATACAAGGAAAACAACGCCAGGATTAAGGGAGATGGAAAAATATGCTGTGAGGGTTGGTGGAGGAGAGAATCATAGGTTAACCCTTTCTGAAATGATTTTAATAAAAGAGAATCACATTACTGTTGCTGGTTCTATAAGGGAGGCAATAAGAAAAGTTAAAGGTAAAGGGCTAAAAGTTGAGGTAGAAGTCAAAAATATGGAAGAGCTGAAGGAGGCATTTGAGGAGGGTATTGACAGAATTCTTCTTGATAACTGGGATGTTGATTCTATAAAGGAGGCAGTTGATTTTGTAAGCGGGAGAATACCCCTTGAAGCTTCAGGGAATATGACAATTGAAAGGGCTAAAAAAGTTGCTGAGGCAGGTGTTGATTACATATCTGTTGGCGCCCTCACCCACTCTTTTAAATCCCTTGATCTCTCTTTGATTCTTGAAGGTGAGCTAAAATGAGCTCCAGTGTTTCCCCAATTCAAAGGGACGAGATTCTCGAAAAAATAAGGTCAGCAAAGGAAAAACTTGGAAAAAAACTTTTAATTTTAGCCCATTTTTATCAGAGGGAGGAGATAGTCCAGTTTGCTGATTTTGTAGGGGATTCCCTTCAACTTGCTCAAACCGCATCAAAGAAGAATGATGTCCCTTACATTATCTTTTGCTCTGTCTCTTTTATGGCAGAAATGGCAAGAATCCTCTGCTCTCCCACTCAGGAGGTCCTTAATCCTGCTCCAGAGGCAAAATGCCCTCTTGCAGAAATGGCAAAAATGAAAGATGTCGAGAAGGCATGGAAAAAACTTTCCACCCTTGGAAAGAATATAATTCCTGTTGTTTATGTAAACTCCACTGCTGAGCTTAAGGCTTTCTGTGGAAGGAATGGAGGAGCTGTTTGCACATCATCCAATGCAAAGAAAGTTTTTGAGTGGGTTTTTTCCAAGGGAGCTGATCTTTTCTTCTTCCCTGACGAAAATCTTGGAAGGAACACAGCCTATTCCTTAGGTGTAAAGGAAGAGGAGATTTCAGTTTGGGATCCTAAAGGAGATAATAAATTGGAGAATTTCAGAAAAAGCAAAGTAATTCTTTGGAAAGGCTTCTGCTATGTCCATACTGAGTTCCTTCCCTTTCTTGTTGAAAAATTGAAAAATTCCCACAAAGATTTAAGAGTGATTGTCCATCCTGAATGTTTTCCTGAGGTTTGTGCTCTCTCAGATTTTGTCGGATCAACAAGCTTTATAAAAAGGAATGTTGAGGAATCCCCTCCAGGAACCAAATGGGCAATTGGAACAGAATGGAATCTTGTTAGGAGACTTCAGATTAAAAATCCTGATAAAATCATTTTTCCTATTACAGAATCAAGATGTTGCCAGATGGCAAAGGTTACGCCTGAAAAACTTTTGAATGTCCTTGAAGGTCTTTTAAAAGGTGAGCTTAGGGGAAGAGTTATTGTTCCTGAGGAAATAGCAGAAGGTGCAAGGATAGCCCTTAGAAGAATGCTGGAGATAGTCTAAGTGGAAGACATAAAGCATTACTGTGATGTATTAATTATAGGTTCTGGAATTGCAGGACTCTCAACTGCAATCACTCTTGGTGAGCTGGGTTTAAATGTAATTTTAATAAACAAGGAGCCAAACATTGAGGAATCAAATACATTTTATGCTCAAGGAGGAATTGTTGCTCTCGGAAAGAACGATTCTCCAGAACTTCTCGCAAAGGATATAATTGAAGCAGGAGACGGAATCTCTAATCCTTCAGCAGTGGAGATAATAACAAAGGAGGGACCTAAACTTGTGGAGGAATTTCTTATTAAGAAAGTTGGCGTTCAATTCTGTAAAACATCTGTTGGAGAGATAGATTTTGCTCAGGAGGGTAGTCACTCAAGGAGAAGAATCCTTTACTGCATGGATGAGACAGGGAAAGCTATAGAAATTGCCCTTTCAAGAAAGGTAAAGGAATTTAAAAATGTAAAGACCCTTGCAAATTACACTGCAATAGACCTCCTCACAATCCCCCATCACTCCACAAGCCCTCTTGCCCTTTACAGGGAACCTCAATGCATTGGAGCATATGTTCTGAATAATTTAGAGGAGAGGGTGGAAAGAATTTTTGCCCAATACACAGTTTTAGCAACAGGTGGGCTTGGAAGGATATATCTTCACACAACAAATCCTCCCTGTGCAACAGGGGATGGATTCGCAATGGCTCAGAGAGCTGGAGCAAGGCTAATAAATATGGAGTATGTTCAGTTTCATCCCACATCCCTTTTTCATAAGGATGCAGATGGATTCTTGATCTCAGAAGCTGTCAGGGGGGAAGGAGCAAGATTGAAAACAAAAAGTGGGGAAACATTTATGGAGAAATACTCTCCTCTAAAAGATCTTGCACCAAGGGATGAGGTTAGCAGAGCAATATATGAGGAGATGCTTGCAAAAGGTGACAACTATGTTTACCTTGACATTGCAAGTTACAGCAAAATAGATATAAAGAAAAGATTTCCAAATATTTACTCCAAGTGTCATTCCCTTGGAATTGATATAACAAAGGAGCCAATACCAGTTGTTCCTGCAGCCCATTACATATGTGGAGGGGTTCAGGTGGATATATGGGGTAGAACATCCTTGAAAAATCTATATGCAGTTGGAGAGGTTTCAGGAACAGGACTTCATGGAGCAAATCGCTTGGCTTCAACCTCCCTTCTTGAGGGGCTTGTATGGGGGATTAGAGCGGGAAAACACATTGCTGAAAACTTTGAAAAGGAAAAACCCTATAAAGAATCAGAAATTCCTCCCTGGATCTACCCTGAACCAGAGGAAGAAGTCGACCCAGCACTTATTCAGCAGGACTGGTTCAGCATAAAGTCAACCATGTGGAATTATGTCGGAATAATTAGAACAGCAAAAAGGCTGGAGAGGGGGGTGGCTGATCTAAGATATTTGAGAAACAGGATTGAAGACTTTTACAAAAGAGCCCACCTTACTCCAAGCCTAATTTCCCTGAGAAATGGGATCCAGACTGCTCTAATTGTTGCTGAGTCTGCATTGAGAAATAAGAGAAGCAGGGGAGCTCATTTTATAAAGTAGAAATTCAGAATCTTTCTGTCTTTTCCCATTTTTTCTCTTTTTTTGAAAAATACTGAAAGTAGAGAGCCCTTAAAACAACAAATACCCAGAGTTTTGTATAGGTTAGATATGCAAAAATAGATGTGAGAAAATTAGAGAGATTGTCTTCCTTTTCAAAGGAAAGAGCTATTAAAATTTCGATTAAAAAAAGGAAAAAGGCGAATGCCCAGAGTTCTGCATAAGGTCCCATAACTGATATTCTGATAACTTTGAAAATGGCAAGGATGAAGAGGGTATCAGAGAAAAGGATTGCAAATACAAAGAGATAATAGAGATAAACAAGATTTAAAAGCTCGATCAAAGAAAAATTCAATTTTGTCTTGAAGATTTTTTTAAGATATTTTGAGATAATGTAGCTATTACCCATTGCCCATCTTGTCCTCTGCCTGATCCATGTTTTAAGTCTTTCTGGTTCCTGTTCCCAGGATGTTACAACTGGGAGGAATTTTATTCTGTATCCTTTCTCGTAAATTCTGAAGGTCAATTCAGAGTCCTCTGTTAATGCTTTTCTATCCCACCCTCCAAGCTCCTCAATAACTCTTCTCCAAATCACAAAGTTTGTTCCTGGTATAAAGGAAATTTTCACGAAGAACCATCTTCCAGCCTGAATTATCCATTGAAAGGCAATTGATTCAATGTTTATAAGCCTTGTAAGAAGATTCCTCCCCTTGTTATAGGCTCGAAACTTACCAACACATCCTGCAAGCTTTTCTTCAGAAATCAAAGCTCCGCATAATTTGTAAAGGGAATCAGGATCAGGAATATTATCCGCATCGTAGACAGCAATTACATCATTTTTTGCCTCTTTCAATCCCTTATTCAAAGCTTCTCCCTTCCCCTTTCCCGATTCCTCTTTTGGAATATTTAAGATTCTTATCCTTTTATCCTTTAAAATGAAATTCCTCACAATCTCCTCAGTTCTATCATCACTTCCGTCATTTATAACAATTATTTCTATTTTCTCCTTAGGATATTCCATCTGGAGAAGGCTCTCTATAAGTTTTCCTATAACCTTCTCCTCATTTCTTGCTGGAATAAGAACTGAAACAGATGGAAGATCATCTTCAGAAAAATTGTAACTTTCCTTTGAAAGTTTATTTCTCCAGAGAAATCCTCCTATTGTAAGGATAAACTGATAAAGGAGCATTAACCATATGAAAATTACAGAAAAGACAAAAATTGAGTTTATTAGTATCTGAAACAATTCTTTCATTTTTTAATTTTTGAGTAAAGGTAAAGGGAAAAAAGGAGGGTGACTGATAGAAAGCCAAGCAAGTAAAATATTGAAGAGCTTAAATATCCAATAACATCAACAGTATAGGAAATTGAGCTTGAAGGAATTATTTCAAGCTTGTGATTCCCTTTTGGAAGAATTACACCATTTTTATCCATTGGTATTGAAAGGACATTTTCATCCAATTTCACTTCTTGGAGAGGCCTGTTGAAGGTCAGGGAAACAGGAAGTTTTGAGCTGTAAAAGAGGGTAAATCTGCCACCTTCTTCTTTAAAACTGCTTATTTCCCCATCAAACTCTATTCTGTGGGAGAGGGCTAATTTAAGGAATGGCTCCTTTCTAAAGGATAGAATATGGGAACCTGAAGGGATGTAAATACCTTTTACACCCCATAGATACCATTTCTGATTGTCGATATAAGGTGTGTATTCATTTAGATTGAGAGAAAGGAGAAAGGGCTTATCTGCCCTTATTAAATAATTTCCATTCTTTTTTGAGATTTCTATATCCTTTCCAAAAACAAAGGATAGAATATCCATGTCAGATGGTAAAACAGTTGATTCAGAGTATATCCCCGCTCTTCCATTTGCCTGAATTGCAAAATAAAGGGTTTGGGCAAGCTCTGTTCCTGTTGCAAGGGAGGAAGGAAGATTTGTTTTTGATATATCCCTTCTACCAATGCAGTTTATATCAAACATCAATCTCTCATTATCTTTTACAAAATTCTTGTAAACATTTAAATAATCGAGGTATCTTGAGGGTGGCAGAATCCAGCTTCTTGCTGGATCTTCAATCTGGAGGGTGAAGGGATAAGTATCCATGAGAGATATTATCTCCCTTGTGTCCATTCCAGTCTCTTCAAAAATCTCAGGGTGAATTATTGAATCCATTGCAGTGACAATTACCTCCATCTCCTTTCCTTTCTCCTTCTTTATCTTCTCAATCTCATTTAGGAAGAAAATATGGAGGTTCTTTAAAATTTCCTTTCTGAAAATTAAAAATTTATTATAGGCATTTGGGTTCTTTTTAAAATAAAATGGAGATTTGGGATTGAAAAGTTCAATTGGGTCAAAGCCATTAATCCTTTTAAAATCCCTTCTAACATCATCATTCATAGGAGTAAATTTTGATGGGTCTTCAGCTCCCTTGTTTGTGTCAAAATTTAACTCTGCAATATTAACTCCATCCCAATCATATTCCATTAGCGTTTTCCAGAAAAATTCTTTAACAGCTTCTCTACACAAGGGATTATAAAGATTCATTTGAAGTCTCCAGTGGCATAATGCATCTGCACCAGTGGCAGTTTTTTCCCGCCACTGGGGATTTTCATCCCAGAAAAGGGGTGTTACCTGGGGAAATTCAAACCATGCGTAAACAGAGATTCCAAAGTTGTGGCAAAGGTCTATGAAATATCTATAGTCAAATTTGTATGTCCTGTAAAAATGCCATGTTGCAAGATAGACAAATTTTACTCCTGATGCCTTCCATCTTCTCACAAGCTTTTCAAGACTTACATTCTGCCTAAGACCTGGATCAAAATAGAATTCGAGTTTGTTCCTTTTTGCATTAAAGGGAACCTGAAGGGAATTTTTTAGATAGAAGGGGAAATAGGGGAAACGGGAAATTCCAAAAGGGGTAAAGGGATCAAAAATTGTACCAAGATAAAGAATCTTTCCCTTCTTTAATGGCTTTATAAGAGCAAGGGGTTGCTCTGACCATGCATCCTTTGAAAGAACGATTCCCTCGTCTGCCTTAAAGCTTTCCAAAAAAACAGAAGGGTTCCAGTAAAGATTGGGAACCGGCATTGACAATTCTTTAACTTCCTTTATCTCCTTTTTTATACCTTCAAACCTAATTCCCAAACTCTCTGGAAGGGGAGTTTTTCCATCGGTTATAAGAATTCCACCACCTTCCACAAAATCAATCAATGAGTTAATCTCC
>Ga0136652_1000648_pt1 | contig 16127 bp, 11 predicted proteins | sample ConPoolayeEmetaG_FD_94864 | JGI IMG/M metagenome (GOLD analysis project Ga0136652, IMG submission 94864) | Hot spring microbial mat communities from California, USA to study Microbial Dark Matter (Phase II) - Cone Pool mat layer E metaG... ...
CCCAACCGAATTGCTCAACAAGGCCTTCAGTACGTCCATGACACACCTTGCGACGCCCCTCCGCTGACCGGGACCCCGCGCTCACGATGGAGTGTACGAGGCAAGCGGCTGGCCGGCCAGCCGGCTGCCGGTACCCAGCGAGTTCTTATAAAACGCGAGAATCTGCCTCTGGACCCGCTCCAGACTGCACAGGTAACGGATCAGTCAGGCAGGCGAGTTGGTTTTCCGTAACCTCGGCTAAGAAGTCCGCCATGCGGCCGGCCTGGCGCGCAAGCTGAAGGAGAAGCGCTGGTTGGATTGATTCCGGCCGGATTCTGCCTATGCTCATGTGCCGATCGGCGGAGGACGCACGACCGTGAGCTGGGTTCGCGTTGGCATCGGGTTGATCTTGCTGGGCGTCGTCGGGGCCTGCGAGAAGGGCCCGACGGACAAGGAGCAGTCGAACTCCGGCGGGGCTGCGGCCGCCCAGGCCCAGAGCCGCGAGTCCGGCTCGCCGTTTCATGACGTCGGATTCGAGCAGGCCTGCAAACTGGCCCAGAAGGAGGGGAAAGTGGTGATGATCGACTTCTACACCACCTGGTGCGCCCCCTGCAAGATGCTGGACCGTTTCACGTGGAACGATGAATCCGTCCGGAAGTGGCTGCGCGACCAGACCGTGGCCCTGAAGGTCAACGCCGAGAAGGAACGCGGCCTGGCCCAGCGATACCGGGTCACCGCCTACCCCACGATCGTGTTTCTCAAGCCGGACGGACAGGAGATCGGCCGCATCGAAGGCTTCCTCTGGCCGCAGCCGTTCCTGAAGGTGGCCGCCGACCGCATCGCGGGCGGTAGGTCACGGGCCGGTTGACCGGCGCACACTCTTATCGGAGCCCCGGCTTGCCAAAACCCGGAGCCCACCAGAGCCCGGAGCGTGAGCGAGGGGTCAAGCGAAGCGAGCCCCGACCACCGGAAAGGGGCCAGCGGATTGGTGGCGCTCGCCGGAGCGAGCTACCAGCGTGGCGGAGGGGCGCCAGGCTACAGTCCTGAAAGGTTACCCGAAAGCGTGTCTGGAGCGGGTGGCGCAACATGCCGAGTCGTTCGCAAAACCAGAAATGGCGTTGAGCTGCCGTCACCCCGGCCCAGACCCTGCGGGCGCCAATCCCGACACACCTTTGATCCAATTTTAACGGCCAGCGAATCATAGCCTAAGACAACAGACCCACCATCTGGGGCTGTGGAGTGCGGTCTGGCGCTGCGCAGCCGGCCCCACGTCGTAAGGCACGGCTGCCAGCGGCGAGTGTGGTCATAGCAGTCGGAGATTATCAATGGACACGCGCCCTCGGAGCAGCATGGTATCCGGCATGAAGTTTAGAATGCGTTCGAGTGCGGACGGCGACGGGCGGCCCGGCGGGTTCACGCTGATCGAACTACTCGTGGTTGTGGCGATCATTGCCCTACTGGTATCAATACTGCTTCCATCGCTCGGCGGCGCCCGGAGAATGGCCCGGGCGACCAAGTGCGCCGCGAACCTGCGCGACGTGGGAGTGGCGTTCTCCATGTATCTGGCCGAGAACGACGGATACTATCCGCCCTCCTATGTTTATCCCCACAACGGTTACGGGAGTTGGTCCCCCCGTGAACAGGAGCCAGGTCACCCTCACGGCTACGCACACTGGTCCTGGTTCCTCTACAACCGCGGCGCAGTGAAGCCGCAGTTGTTCACCTGTCCGGAGATGCCCAAAGGTGGCGCACCTCGCACCAACCCCGGTGCGGACTTGGCCGACTGGGAAGGCGGGCAGGTTGATCAGACCGGCAGTGGACCACCTGGAGTACTGGAGGACAAGCAGGCGCCCCGCGTGGCCTACGTGGCCAATGCCGCAATCGTGCCCCGAAACAAGTTCACGCCTGAACTTTCCGGAAACCCGGACCGCGTGAACGTTTTGGTTAGAGACGGTCGCCTGAAGCAAGGTCGCGGGATCATCCTGGTCACAGAATTCAACAAGAGCTGGCAGACGGTGGCGGTATCCGAAGGCGGGAGCCTCCTGAGCAAGAGCCACCGGCCGGTAAATCCTTTCTGGAACATCGGTAGCGGCGCGAACGAGTATGATGCCTCGCTGGGCGGTGGCTTCACTTACGGAAGGCCGGGCGCCATCGATTATGGCCTGCTGCCCAGCGAGAAACTTGACGGCGTGGTGGGGGTCATCGATGGGTCGGTCGGCCCGGAGATCAACGTTGTCGGCAGGCACCATCCCGGTGGAGACAAGTTAGGCGGGACCACGCACTTCCTGTATGTGGATGGCAGCGTGGCCCGCAAAACGATTCTGGAGACGATGAAGAAGCGCGAGTGGGGAACCGAATACTACAGCCTGTCGGGCGGCCACACGGAAGTCCTGGTGGGTCAATAGCCGGAAGGCCGATTCCGCTGCTGAGTACCCTTTGACCTAGCCGGGTTCAGCGCCGCGCTGAAAGCAGCGCTGAACAGGAGTGCGGAGGGTCCGTGCCGAGGGCTGATGGAATCTTAGCGGCTCTGGCGAAGCGGTGACTAGTTCGGAAAGCAGAAACCGGAAAAACCCTAAGGAGGAATCGAAAGATGTACAGGGCAAGCGCGATCTGTGTCGGTATCGGGCTCTTGCTGGCAAGCCTGCCTGCGTCGGATGCTCTTGGGCAGCCCCAGCAGGTTAACATCGCGGGCGCGACATTGTTCGTGAACTTCTTCACCAAGCCCGCGTCAACCAACGACTTCATTAACGTGGACGGCGACCAGGCCTGGGTGGACATCACTCCCCCCTACGTGTATGACGATTGCCAGTGGGTACCGTTCAAGGGGTACTACCCGTACCCGTGCGACTTCGTGTCGTATGTTGATCAACTGGCTCCATCGTTTGACCCGCCAGGATCATGCAGCTTCCCGGATACTGCCTGGTGGATCGTCAACTACCGCGGCGTTGGGTCGGGCAACGGACTGGCCGAGCTGCGTGACTTCGAGCTGAACGGAGTCATACCGCAGACCCCTCCGTCAGACTATGGCTACATCAACACCATCAAGTATGCGGAACTCGGAGCGTGTATCGGCGTGCCCGGTTGCGGCCCGAGGCACCCGAACTGCACCCCGCTAAGCTGGGAGCAAACCTCGATCGACATAGCGGTCATGGACGTCCCGACGACTTGGTTCGTCACGCAGCCTGGGACGCCGGCCTACAACCGCAAGCCGGGCGAGCCCGGCTACGGGTCGAACCCGACGACTTCGTGGTGCTGCTGCCCGGGGAGCGAGAGCAACAAGCTCAAGAGCTTGTGCGACCCCAGCAACCCCAACAATTGCCTAAACATCAACGTGAGCAATCCGGACAACCGGACGGTGTTCGACACCCCGATCGCGTGGGTGCCGATTGCTTTCATCGCCAACCGTGGCGCGATTCAGTCCGACAGCGGCTGTCCGCCACATAAATGCGTCAAGGAAAGCGAACTGCGGTACTTGTTTCTGACCGGGCGCATGCCAACCGGCGAGAACCTGGTAGCCGCCACGCGCGACGCAGGGTCCGGTACACGTAACGGCGCCATGAACAGTATTTGCGTCGACCCGAGCTGGGGCCGAGGTGACAACTGCGGCAAGAAGCATAGCAAAACCAAGTACAACCTGCTGGGCCGGCATTTTCTGGCCAACAACTGCGGCGGCTCGAGCGAGATGGAGGACGCGGTCAAGAATCACCGGCTGGCGATCGGCTACACCGGACTGGCCGGCAGCAGCCGTGCCGTCGGCGATGCCATGGCGGGCAAGTACGAGATCCTGGGCATGATCTACGACGAGCGCGGCGGCACGCAATGCGTCCGTCCGACTATTCACAACATCTTGTACAACTGCGACCCGGACACGGGGTACCTGATCGGGGGCGACGAGACCTTCGCCACCGTCGGTGATCCGTTCGAGACCGACCCGAACAGCCCGGCCTATATGGCCAATCAGCACGCCGCGGACTACCTGCGCAACCTGCTGGCCAGCATCGCTGCGACCATTGAAGTGCCGGGCGGTCCGGAGAGCTACTTCATGCCGGGCGAGCTGCTGGCCAAAGACTACTTCCTCCAGCCCTCGCTGACCTGCCGGCCCGATCCCCTCAATCCCTGCGACTTTGTGGCCAACCCGCTGCTCAACCCCGAGCTGCGCGACTGGACGGAGGATCACAACGGTCTGGGCGTCGGCCGCGACTGCCCGACCTTCGGCGAGTTCAGTAGCTTGTATGTAGTCCCCGTGCGGGCTAAGGCCAGCGACTACACCCTGCCTGACTTCAACCCCCCCGGCATCGTCTGGCCCAAGCCCGGCGACCCCGGCTATCAGCCGCCCTGTCCGTGCTGCTACCCCCCGGATGGCTACTACAGCGACGGAGGAAACGGCACGTACTACAAGAATATTGGCGGCACCAACGTAGGTGCCCCGCTGGCCCAGTCAAACTGGTTGGCCGGCGATTTCAATCAGGACGGCCGGCGTAACCTCAACGACATCCCGGCCATGATGGCGGCGATCTACGATCGGTTCGTGCTCAACCCGCTGTGGGACTGTGCTGATCCGAACAATTTGAATATCAACCCCAACGGGCAAGGTTACCCCTGGACGACGTACAAGACCTACGTACCCCACGCCCCCAACAACCTCTGCCTGGATATCATCGGCGACTTCAATGGCGACGGCAACTTCGACTGTCGCGACGTCCGCTACTTCTGCGATGGCCTGGCTCTGGTGGAGGGTGACCAGTGCAAGCTGCATCGCTGGGACGCGTTCAAACTGGTGGACGACACCTGGTTTGCCTTGACCGGCGACGAAAACTACTTCAACACGACGATCTACGACTGCGACGGCAACCTGCGGCCGTGGGTCCGCGGCGCATCGGCTGCCGACGTGGCCGGGGCAACTTGCGTGGCCCCGGGCGCGGCACCTTGCGGCTATGACTGCAAGGTCGATTGCGCAGACGCGCAGTACGTCGACGCTAATTTCGGAGCCTGGCATAACCTCAGCGATGCCGTCAAGATGGACCTGAGCTGCGATCTCACCAACGACAACGTCGTGGATTGCTGCGATGCGCTAGTGATCCAGAACCTGATGGGCTGCACCTGCCCGGGCCTGGTTAATCCGTGCCACTGCACTGGCGACATGAACTGCGACGGGCAGATCAACTTCTCTGATATCAACCCGTTCGTGCAGTACATGGCGAACTACTCCCTGTGGCAGTCACTGTACCCCTGCTGCAATTCGAGGAACGGCGACATCAACGGCGACGGAAGCTACCCGTCGTTCAAGGACATCAACGTTTTTGTCACGTTGATCCAGCAGTACAGCGGCCCCTGTCCATAGTCCGCGGGCGACCGTAGCGCCGGGACGCCGGATTCGGAGGTCCGGCGCTCCCGGCGCGGTGAGCCCTTTTGCGGAGGGGGCGGTAGCGCCGGGATCCCGGATTCGGAGGTCCCGGCGCTGCTTACTTGAGCACCGTGAGCAGTTTTTGGGCGGACCGCTAGGCATTCGGGCCGGATCCCCCTATGCTTTGAGCCGGCGCTCCGACCGGGGCAGTCAAGGAGGATGTCATGCCCGGTGGACTGATCGGGGTATTCGATTCCGGCCTGGGCGGACTATCGGTGGTCCGGCACCTGCGACAGCTTCTGCCGCGGGAAGACCTGGTCTACTTCGGGGACACGGCCCGGGTTCCGTATGGCACCAAGACCCGTCCGACGGTGGTACAGTTTGCACTGGAAACGGCCGGCTTTCTGCTGCAATTCAACCCGAAACTGATTGTGGCGGCCTGCAACACGGCCAGCGCACTGGCGCTGGACGTGCTGGCCCGGGAGCTGCCGGTGCCGGTGATCGGGGTGGTTGAGCCTGGTGCGCGGGCAGCGGTCCGACTGGCCCAGGGACGTCCGATCGCGGTGATCGGGACGGAGGCCACTATCGCCAGTCAGGCATACCTGAAAGCCATCCGCAAGTTGGCGCCCGACCAGCCGGTGATTGCCCGGGCCTGCCCGCTGCTGGTGCCGCTGGTGGAGGAGGGCCGGGACAGCGACGACCCGATCGTGAGGCTGGCCGTGCAGACCTATCTGGAGCCGCTGCGGGCGGAGGCGCCCGGGGCAATCGTGCTGGGCTGCACCCACTACCCGCTGCTTCGGCAGGCCATCGCCGCCGTGCTGGGGCCGTCCATTCACATCGTCGACAGCGGACGTGAAACCTCGCTGGCCGTCCAGCGGCATCTGACGGAGCAGGGCAGCTTGAGCCGGTCAGACCGACCCGGTAGCATGCGGTGTTACGTGAGCGATAATCCGGCGCGGTTTCGGCAGGTGGGATCGAGGTTCCTGAATGAGGTTATTGAACAAGTCGAGCTGGTCGAACCAGAGCAATATGTCGGACTGCCCCGACTGGCTGGCAGGCCGAGCTGACCGGAACAAACCGCCCGGGCCCCGCGCCCGGGCGGGGCGCTGGATCGCGGCGGCTTTGCTGATCCTGATCGTGGCGGCAGTGCCGGCGTGCAAGAACCAGACCATCGACGCCAAGCTGGACGCGGGTTTCAAGAAGCTCTTTGCGCCCCGGAAGACGCCACAGCAGTACATGCTGATCGCGGTATCTTCGGATGACCCGGACGCCCGCCGGGACGCGGTGGCGCAGATCTCCAAGAGCAAACAATATGACCGCGAGTGGGCGATCAAAGGTTTTGTGGCCATCGCGCTGCTGGAGAGTGAGCCGCAGACCCGCTGTGTGGCGATCCGAGCTTTGGCTCGCACCGGCGACCCGCGAGCGACCGAAACGGCCCTGAAGATCCTCAATTACAACGACTATCCGCCGCAGGAGGTCTGGCCGCCGGTGGCCTTGTGTCGCTGGGACGCGACCAACGCCCTGGCGGACCTGCTGGCGGCGGGCAAGGTTCCCGAGGAGTACCGCGAGCCGGTCTTCAAGACATTGCTGGACCGGCTGCGGTGGGACCCGGATCGGCACACCCGGATCGCCGCTGCTCGCGGGTTGGCCTGGTACCCGGAGCCGCAGACGGTTTCGGCGCTGATCGAGGGGTTGCGGGACGCGGATTTCGCGGTTGCCCACCAGTGCGAGGAATCGCTGGTTCAGTTGACCGGCCGGACTCACGACGCCAATCCGCTGGCGTGGGAAGAATGGCTGGCGGCCAACGGCGAGACCGTCTTCGCTCATGCCGGCGAGATCCCGGAGTCCCGTCGACCGCCCTACCGGAACCAGTGGGAGAAAAGCTGGTACGACACCAAGGAGCTGATTCGTTGGCTGTGGCCGGGATCGAAGGAAGAATGACCATCCGCCGACCTGGCCGGGCGGGAGCAGCGGCGTGCGGGCGCTGATCGTCGGACCGGACCAGCCAGCTCGGGTCCGTTTCACCCCTGATTATCCCCAACCGAGTCCGGCCGCCGACGAAGTGCTCATCCGGGTCACTCTAGCCGGCATCTGCGCGACCGACCTGGAGATTGCCCGGGGATACCTGCACTTTGCCGGCGTGCTTGGCCACGAGTTCGTGGGGACGGTAGTCGAGGGGGCATCGCATCTGGTCGGGCGACGGGTTGTGGCGGAGATCAATTGCCCCTGCCGGCAATGTGAGATGTGCCGGGGCGGACTGCCGAATCATTGCCTGCGGCGGACGGTGGTGGGCATCGCCGGGCGGGATGGCGCGTTCGCTGACTACCTGACGGTCCCGGCTGCGAACTGTCACCTGGTGGCGGACCAGATCAGCGACCGGCAAGCGGTCTTCGTCGAGCCCCTGGCGGCGGCGGCACATGTGCTGGATGCAGCCGAAATCGGGCCCGGCAGGCGGGCCGCCGTGCTGGGGACCGGCCGGCTGGGACTGCTGGTGGCTCAAGTGCTCGCGGACACCGGCTGCGAGCTGGAGGTCATCGGGCGGAATCCGCGCACGATCGATTTTTGCCGCCGACGCGGCCTGAAGGTCGCCGCCGCCCCTGAGTCTGGCGTGAGCGGCCGGTACGACGTGGTAGTGGAATGCACGGGCTGCGCCGACGGTCTGCGGCTGGCCCTCGGCCTGTGCCGACCGTGCGGGACGATCGTGCTGAAGAGCACCTATGCCGACGCGGCCACGGTCGACCTGGCACCGCTGGTAGTCAATGAGATCCGCCTGGCAGGTAACCGCTGCGGATCGTTCCCGCGGGCCCTGCGACTGCTGGCCGAGCACCGGGTCGAGGTGGACGAGCTGGTGACCGCGGAATATGCCCTGGAGGAGGGAGTCGCGGCCCTGGAGGCCGCGGCGCGGGCAGAAAACATCAAGGTGCTCCTGCGGCCCGGTGGTCCATGATGCATCTGGAACAGGTCGGCGGTCGTTGCTACGCCCAGCTCGACCGGCTGCGGCATCTGCCCAGCTTGATACACGCGTTCTCAACCCGGCCAGCCGACCTGGCACCGCGGCCCGGCCCGAATGCTGCCGCCACAGATGAGCAACGCCGCAGGATGGTCGCTGACTGGGGGCTGGATCCGGACCAACTGCGCTATTGCCAGCAGGTGCATGGGCAGCGCCTGGTGGTGGTGGATCAGGGCTTGCCGGCCGGGCGGGTACCGGAGTGCGATGGGCTGCTCACCGACCGGCGGGCGGTACCGCTGATGACCTTCTCCGCCGACTGCCCGCTGGTGCTGGTCATCGACGCTGGGAGGCGGGCGCTGGGCATGGCCCACGCGAGCTGGCGCTGCACGGTGGCCCGGATCGCCTTCCGGCTGGTGGAGCTGATGGTCGCCCGATTCGGGTGTCGGCCGGCGGAGCTGTGGGCGGGCATCGGACCAGGTGCCGGTCCGTGCTGTTACCAGGTGCAAGCCGACGTCTACCAGGCGGCGGCCGGGCTGCCGGACCGCGAGCGGTGCTTCGCGCGGCGAGCCGGCAGGCTGTATTTCGACCTGTGGCAGGCCAATGTCAGCCAACTGGAGCAGGCCGGGCTGGAACGCGAAAATATTGAGCTGGCAGGCATCTGCACCATGTGCGAGCGGGAGCTTTTTCATTCCTATCGGCGTGAGGGGAAGGGCTGCGGCCACTTCGCTCTGATGGCCGCCTGGCGGTGAACGGGAGCAAAGCGCGTGAAAGCGGCCGGGCCTCTGTTTCAGGATCATCTTCCGGGCGGTCCGGGCCAGCTTGCCGGCAGACCCCTGATCCACGGGCTGCTGGTGACGGTCCTGATCTTCGCCGCCACCCGACTGGTGACCTGGAGCGCCACGTACTGCGGGGCCGCGGTGCTCTTTCGAATCGAGCACCGGTTGGATCCGCCATTCGAGAAGCACCTGCGGCGATTGCAAGATCAGGTGGCCCGGGGGGAGGGGGCGGAGTACCGTTCATTTGTCGAACTGCTGACCGACCTGGCGCCGCTGTGTCGATTCGATGGCGTGCACTACCGGTCGATCATCGAGGGCGGCTACCAATACGCGCCTCCAGTTCCCGGCACCCAGAACCGCAAGCAGCTCGAGCAGAACATCGCGTTTTTCCCGCTGTATCCGCTGATCTGCCGGCCGCTGACCCGCTTTTTCGGCGTCCATGGGGCGATGGTCCTGGTGGCCAACGGGTGTGCCCTGCTGGCGGCGATCGTGCTTTATTTGTGGATCCGACGTCGACTGGAGGAATCGGTAGCTCTTTTCGCCGTCGCGGTCACTTTCTGCTGGCCGGCTTCGGTCTACTACAGCTACGGCTATGCCGAGAGCCTCACGCTGCTGCTGCTGGTTATAGCTCTCTGGCTGATCGACAGCCGTTGGTTCGGCATGGCCGCCATCATCTGCGGGCTGGCCACCGCGACCCGTCCGACCGCGTTGGCGATCGTGGGGGTTCTGGCATTGGCATACTGGCTGGGCAGTTCGCGGCCGTGGGGCGGTCGGTTGCTGCGGCTGGTTCCGCTTTGCGTGGTGGGGGGGGCCGGTCTGCTGATCTATGCCGGTTATCTGACCATTCGTTTCGGCTCCCCGCTGGTTTACTTGGATAACTTCAAGGCTGGGTGGGTGCCAGATTCGGCCCGGGCGGGCTGGCTGGGGTATCTCACGCTGACGCCGCTCTGGGAGCAGTTCAAGTATGTCCGCCAGCTCGTCATGTTCTGGCCCCCCATCGGACTGGTGAACGCGGCCAATACGCTGATGTGGAATACTCCGCTGAACCTGTTCATTCTGTTTTTGAGTCTGGCGGGACTGCGGCGGGTGCCGCGCGGCTTCCGACCGCTGCTGGGTTTGGGGCCGCTGATCTTCCTGCATTCGTACCTGGCCTCGGGGGGTGCGAAGTTCGGGATCGAGCCGATCGCCAGGTACATGGCGGTGTCGGTGCCGGCGTTCGTGGTGCTGGCGGCCTGGTGCATGCGCCAGTGGCGGCCGGCGGTCCGGCACGTGCTGCTGACTTTCATGGTCCTGATCCAGGCGGCCTGGGCGTTCCGTTTCGGCTTGCAGGAGTGGTCGGGATGAGCGCGGGCAAGGTTGATGAAGCGGCCGCGGCGCGGCGGATCCAGGCGCTGCGAGCGGAGATCCGCCGGCACGACCAGCTCTATTTCGTGCAGAACGCGCCGGAGATCAGCGACGAGCAGTACGACGGGCTGGTTCGCGAGCTGCGCCAGTTGGAGGCCGCGTTCCCGCATCTGATTACGCCGGACTCGCCCACCCAGCGGGTCGGAGAGCGGCCGCTGGAGGGCTTCGAGCATGTGCGGCACGCGGTCCCGATGCTCTCGATTGACAACACCTACTCGTCGGAGGAGCTGCGCGAGTTCGACGCCCGGGTAGCCAAGGGGCTGGGAGGCGAGCCGTATTCGTATCTGGTGGACCCCAAGATCGACGGGGTGGCGGTATCGCTGCGGTACGAGGAAGGGATGTTTGTCCAGGGTGCCACGCGGGGTGACGGGGAGGTTGGGGACGACATCACCCAGAATCTACGTACCTTGCGCAGCATTCCGCTGCGGCTGGCGGGTCAAGATTGGCCGCGGGTGCTGGAGGTCCGGGGCGAGGTGTATTGGCCCCGGTCCAGCTTCGAGGAGGTGAACCGTCGGCGGATCGCGGAGGGTGAAGAGCCGTTCAAGAATCCCCGCAACGGGACGGCGGGCACGCTCAAGCAGCTCGACTCGCGGGTGGTTGCCGGGCGGGGCCTGGTTTTTCAGAGCCACGGGCTGGGGCTGGTCGACCCGCCGCCGGCGGTCGCCACCCACAGCGAGATGAACGCCTGCCTGCGTCGCTGGGGGATTCCGACCAGTCCTTACGCCCGGCATTGCGAGAGCATTGAGGAAGTGATCGCGTTTGTCGCAGAGTGGGATCGTCGACGGCACCAGCTCGATTACGATACCGACGGGCTGGTGGTGAAGGTGGAGCGGTTCGACCAGCGTCGCCGGCTGGGGAGCACCAGCAAGGCCCCGCGGTGGTGCATCGCGTACAAGTATGCCGCCCAGCAGGCCCAGAGCCGACTGCTCTCAGTCGATTTCCAGGTTGGCAAGCTGGGCACGATTACGCCGGTGGCTAACCTCAGCCCGGTGCAACTGGCGGGGACGACGGTCAAGCGGGCCAGCCTGCACAACTTCGACCAGGTCCGCCGACTCGACCTGCACGTGGGGGACACGGTCACGGTCGAGAAGGCAGGGGAGATCATTCCGCAGGTGGTGGGAGTGGATGTCAGCCAGCGACCGGCCGGGGCCAGGCCGGTGCGGCCGCCGACCCGCTGTCCGGAATGCAACGGCCCGGTCATGCAGGACCAGGGTGGAGTATATCTGCGATGCATCAATCCCGGCTGCCCGGCCCAGCTCGTGGAGCGGCTGCGGTTCTTCTGCGCCCGCGATCAGATGGACATCGAGGGGGCCGGCATCAAGCTGATCGAGATGCTGGTCAAGCAGGGACTGGTCAAGACCTACGCCGACCTTTATCGGTTGCATCGGCGCCGCCAGGATTTGATCCGGCTCGAGCGGATGGGCGAAAAGAGTGTTGATAACCTGCTGGCCGGCATTGAGCGGAGCAAGCAGCAACCGCTGTCGCGTGTGCTGGCGGCCCTGGGGATCCGGCACGTGGGCATCAACACCGCCGAGCTGCTGGCCGAGCATTTCGGCAGCATGGATGCCCTGCTGGCGGCCGATCAGGACGCGTTGCAACAGGTGGGGGGCATCGGGCCGGAGGTTTCCGCCTCGTTGCTCGAATGGCTGGGCAGCCAGGCCGGTCGAAAAACGATCGCCGAACTGAAGGCGGTCGGCGTCAACATGACCCAACCCCGGGCGGCGGCCCGACCGGCCGGCAGCCCGATCGAGGGTAAGACCATCGTGGTCACCGGCACGCTGAGCAGGTACTCCCGAAGCGAGATCGAGGCTCTGATCAAGCGGCACGGCGGCAAGCCGACCAGCAGCGTCAGCAAGAAAACCGATTTCGTGATCGTGGGGGAATCCCCGGGCAGCAAGCTGGAAAAAGCCCGCAGTCTGGGCGTGCGCGTCCTGACTGAAGAAGAGTTCGAGCGCCTGCTGGGCGGGTAGGGCCGCTTATCGCCGGCACTACGCCTGGGGCGGCAGAGGCCGGTTTTCGGCCGACGGCTTCACCCGGGCAGTTGCGTACAGGAGGGTTGCACCCAGCGCGATCAGCATGATCAGGTGCGCCCCGAGCAGTCTGGCCGTCGGCCAGATCCAGGCCAGCATGCCGCCCGCCCATATGGCCAGGCCGGCCCACCCCAGCCTCCGGCTCGACCAGCGGCGTGCGGACGCGGCCGTCGGCACCCCGCCTGAAGCCAGGCGGGCCAGAAGCACCAACCCAGGCACCGCCCAGACCAAGTAATACTGTCGCAGCAAGGGCGAGAAGACCAGCATCCCGATCGCATAAGCAGCGGCTTCGGCATGGCGCTGGTCAAGGGTCAACCGTTCCCACGGCCGGCGGGTTGTCCAAGCCAGCAGCGCGAAGAGGATGACTGCCAGGCCATATGCCAGAGCGACGCAGGAGGGCTGGTCCAATCGCAGGGGCTGAAATGCGACTGCGTGCGGGTGCTGGGGCCAGGTCAGACGGGCCAGGACCTGGGGGATGGATTGGTTCCGCCGGTCGATGAAGTGTTCCGGTAACTCCTGATCGAGCAGGCCCTGCGCGGCCTGGCCACGCACGTTGTAGTCCCACCATTGGCGATGGTATTCGAGCGTCTTTGGTGGCCCGAAGACCAGCAGCGGCGGCAGCAGCGCCAAACCGGCCGCGGCGGCTACCAGCGTCGCGGCCGCGACCCATTGGCGCTTCAACAGCAGCCAGGGCAGGAAGATTGCCGGCAGGAGCTTCAGTGCGGTCGCCACTCCCAGGAAGATTCCCGCGACTGCCGGCCGGCCTCGATCCAGCGCCCAGGCCGCGCCAAGCACCAACACCAACACGAAGTAGCTCAACTGGTTGAACTTGGCGGCCTCCAGCAAAGCCGGAAGAGCCAGCAGGACCGCGACTGCGAATATGCCGACTCGCAGCTTCTGCTGCCGCGGGAGGCCGGTCAGGTTGCTGGCGGATTCGTGGTCTGCGGCCAATCCGGCCCACTGCCACAGGAGCCTTAGACTGAACCCCAGGGCCGCGACCTGGACGGCGGACCAGACCAGCGCTGCCCCCAGGCGCCCCAGCCCGGCCAGCGGCGCCAGCAGCAGAGGGACCACCGGCAAGTAGAATGGCAACTGGCGCCGCCGATCGGGATCGACGTTGGTCGAGTCGGAGTTGATCTGGCGATGTTCCCAAACGTACCGGGCGTCCAGATAGAAATGGTGGAAGTCGTACCGTCCGCGACTGGCCCGATGAAAGGAGACCAGGCCGAGCGACAGCAATAGTACGAGTAGCCCCAGGTCCAGCCAGCGCTTGGCCGCCGATTGCTCAGACATGGATGGTCACCGACCGGGAGCAAGCGGCCGGGCTCGCAAGCGGCCAGCCCGCCGAGGATACCGGCGTGTAGAAAGGCTCGCGTATCGCCCGGGGATCCTGAGCAAGTCGTCGCAGCATCAGCAGAGCCGGCAAGGCCAGCACCAGCACCGATCCCAGGATCGTTCCGGCAGCTTCCAGGGGCTGGTGCAACAAGCCCAGCTCGGCCGTGACCGCCAGGAAGATACAGCTCAGCGCGAACTTCGACCAGCGGCTGGTCAGTCCCGCGTAATGCACCGCCCCGCCCAAGATCGAAAGGGCCGGCAAGGCCCAGATCATGTGGTATCGGCGCATCACCGGCATCAGCCACAACATGGCCAACAGGAAGATGGCCCATTCCAGGCGCAATTGCCAGGCGGTGAGTCGACGGGCCGGTCGTCGGGCCAACCAGATCAGCCCCGCCAGGCTGACTGCTGCCAGGGCGGTAGCGATCGCGGCGACGGCAGGTAGCGGGAGGCTGACCGGGTTGAAGGTTTGCGGCTTCAGCTTCGCATACCGGGCCTGGATCCGCGGATCGTTGTCAAAATGGGTGTTGTAATTGGTAGGATGCAGCCAACGGCTGAGGACCGCCCCCAAGCCCTGGTTGCGCCAGTCCATCTCCTTCTGGGCTAGGATCAGGCCGCGATGCGAGCCGCTCCCCACCGCCGACCGTGCCCAACCCCGGTAGCTGGCCGCGGTCTGGTCGGGGCCGAAGATGAGCAGGTCCGAAACCGGGCCGGCCGCCGCGACCGTCAGAACCGCCGTCAGGGCGGTCCGATATTGGCGCTTCAGGACAAACCACAGGACTAGCAGGCCGGGAGTGAGTTTCAGCAGTGTGGCCAGGCCGAGCCAGAACCCGCCGATCAACTCGCGCCGCTGCTGCCAGCAGACGAAGCTTGCCACCATCAGCAGCAAGGTCAGGCTGTTGATCTGGTTGAGACGGAACTCCCAAACCCAGTAGGGTGCCAGCAGAAGGAGCGGCAGCAGTTGCGTAACCGGCCAATCCTGGGGCGGGAGGCCGACCAGGTGGCGGCCGATCAGCCGCAAGGTCAACACCATGGCGGCCAGGTTGACGATCAGCCAGAGCGCTCCGGCCGCCTGGTAGGGCAGCAGCGCGAGTGCGGCCATCAGGCGAGGGACGAATGGCCAGTACCAGTCCAAGCTGCCGCGGCGGACCGGTCGTCCGCCGACCAGGTCATAGCCCGGGTCCAGGCAGCCGCGTTCCACCAGCCAATGGCCGGCTTTGTAGAAGTACTCGAAGTCCGGATGACGCCAGTAGATATGTTCCGCGCCCAGCCTGGCAAACCAGATCACCAGGCCCACTATCGCCAGCCGGCATGCCCACCGGATGGCCGGCGGCGCGATGGGCGGACCGGTCCACCGGGGGCCGGATCCCCCCACCGGGCCAACTTCGGCCGCCGGGTCCGCCCCCGGCGCATCTGAATCGAGTCCCTGCGTCACGTGGGCGATTCTACGAATCGCTCAGCCCAGCAACAACCGGCCGGTCGCACGGCCAGCCCGCCGCCAAGACCCGACGGCGACCACGGTTCGCCGGAGCCCGGCGGCCTACTCCATCAGCCACCGAGCCATCGCCTCCGAGTTGTCCTGCAACCACTGGGCCTTGCGAGCCACCATCTGCAAGACACCGAAGCCCGGCAGATGTCCAAAGGAGCCGGTAACCGCGATGGGCAGTACCGCCTCGGCTACCAGGGCCTCGATCATCAGCAGTGGAATGACCCGCCGCTGCTGGTGCGAGACGGCATTGCCGGCAAGGTAACCAGTTAGGAATCGCCGCATCCGGGTCTCATCGAAGTAGTCCGGCCACAGGTCGGGCGCGGTAGCCGCCCGCAGGATCGAAAACTGGAGCATCCCGTATGCGATGTCGATGATGGGCGGGGCAAGACGAGCGGCGTCGAAGTCGACCACCGCCCGGACTACCCCGTCGGAAAAGAGCATGTTGCCCGGGTGCCAGTCTCCGTGAATGATGGCGCAGGGCCAGGCGGCAAATCCGCTCTGATTGACGCCCTCCGCGGCCCAATCGTATTTCTCGTGCATGAGCTGAGTCAGGGAGAGCAGCTCGGCCTCGTGTCCGCAGACCGAATCATGCCCGGAGGTCACGGTGGGGATCGCGTTCAGCCCGGCCCGGACATTGGGGGCGTTATGATAGCTGCCGGCCGGAGGGGTCCACTCGGTCGCGAAGTCTGCCACCGCCCGGTGATAAAGAGCCAGGGCCTGACCGGCACGGGTAGTCTGCTCCAGCGAGCAGTCGTAGCGCTGCCCTTCGATGTACTCGAACATCTCGTAGACTCGCCCACCCAGCCGGAGCATGGTGCTC
>Ga0136652_1000649_pt1 | contig 16122 bp, 14 predicted proteins | sample ConPoolayeEmetaG_FD_94864 | JGI IMG/M metagenome (GOLD analysis project Ga0136652, IMG submission 94864) | Hot spring microbial mat communities from California, USA to study Microbial Dark Matter (Phase II) - Cone Pool mat layer E metaG... ...
GACTTAAACATGTAAGAATCTAAAACCCAAAACTGAGATCCCGAAACAAGTTCGGGATGACAAAAAGGCCAGAACCTAACCGTCATGTCATGCTGAACTTGTATCAACATCTGGTTTATTTTTTCTGCTTTCAGCATACACACCTTTCATCCCCGTCCACAGGACGGGGTTTTTAGGTGCGATCTTAATAAAAAATTCTTTAAAGACCTTAAATTCCACCCTTGAATTTCTTGGATTATCTGAAGAGGTTATATTTTAATATCCAGTAAATCGCTGCCAACCCATCCTTCCAGTTAATCTTTTTCCCTTCTGTATAATCCCTCCCCCAATAGGAGATAGGCACTTCATAAATGCGAAGACCCATTTTAGCAATCTTGGCTGTGACCTCAGGCTCAAAGCCAAACCGATTGCTCTCGATCTTAATCCTCCTCAATGCCTCTGCACGAAATACCTTATAACCGGTCTCCATATCGGATAGATTTAAATCAGTCAGCATATTGGATAGAGTGGTAATGATTTTGTTCCCCACTGCGTGCCAGAAAAAAAGGACCCGATGGGTTCCACCCAGGAACCTCGAACCATAGACGACATCTGCCTTTCCATCGAGGATGGGTTTGATCAAATGAGGGTATTCAGAAGGATGATATTCAAGGTCCGCATCCTGAATGATGACGATGTCCCCTCGAATATGCGGAATGGCTGTCCGTATGGCCGCCCCCTTCCCTTGGTTGGTTGGGTGGGAAAGTATTTTAATTCCCCCCTCGCACATTTTTAGACATTCGCTTGTCCCATCGGTTGAGCCGTCATCCACCACGATGATCTCTTTATCGAAAGGAGTCTCCTGAACCCTCTTAATCACTTCGAGGATTGTTCCTGCTTCATTATAAACCGGGATGATTATAGAAAGTTTCATCTCCAAACTTCCCTTCCTTCTCTCCTACAACAATCAGGGATTGGCCAAATCGGATGGGGATCGCCTTTTCCAATTTGATAAAAAAGGGGACCATCCGATTAAAGAATCTAACCTGTCCTTCTGGCAAAAGAGACCTTCTTAAAAGGGTCCCATTTAAAAACCATCCTACTATACCAAATAAATTAAAGTAGGTTAAGAAAAGAATCCTAAAACCACTAAGGGTAATCTTCCTTGTCAGTTCCTTTTTAGAATATCGGCGAAAGTGGCCAATCTCTCGATCAAGTCGGTTATAAAGACCTTTTAAGGCAGGAACCATTAGAACAAGCCTTCCCCCTTCTGGAAGAGAATCGTAAAAATTATTTAATACCCCTTCGTCATCCTCCAGATGTTCCAATACATTTGAGCAGACAATGGTGTCAAATGAATTGGAAAAATTCTCAGGAGGTTTCTCCCGAATATCCCATAGAAAAGTTCCCTTCAAATTTGGATGATCTCTAAACTTTTCCCCTGCCACTTGAAGATATCTTTCATTCACATCGGATATCAAAACCTTTCCATGGCCAAGAAGGAACCCTGTTAAATTACCGATTCCACAGCCCACCTCCAAAATATTCCCTCCTAAAAAGGGGCTGATCTTTTCATAAATCCATTGATGATAGGTCATTGCCCTTTCCATCAGGGAAAGGGTAATGGTACTGGCCTTTTCATAATTTTTCATACTTACTCACGCCTTTCCCCGCCTCATTCTCCTAAACACTCCAATACCTAAACAACCCGCAACCCCTAATGAGGTGATCCATGCCCCAAGTTTAAAACTAAGTGGGTCATAGACAAAGTCCACCTGATGGCTTCCAGCAGGAAGGGTAATAGCCCTGAAATTATAATTGGCCCTTAAGATCCTTCTCCTTTCCCCATCAACAAAGGCCTTCCAGCCAATGAAGTAGGTATCATTTAAAAATAGGATAGAGTCCTCTTCTGCATTAACCAAAAGGGTTAACCGATTATTACTTTCTGAAACCCATTTAACCTTCTCCAATTGAGCCACAGATTTTTGCCTGCTTTCAATATTTTTTAAGGGGTAAGCGTTAGGCTCCTCCTCTAAAAGGACCTCTTCTTTTATACGAACCCCATTGCTTTTAATCGTTGAAAGGATGGCTTCTGGATCCATCACCCTAAATCCTTTAACCAGCCACCCCCTTTGGGAAGGATTCAGATTTTTATATAACTTTATGGTATTTTCTTTAAGAAAATCTTCCCTCCGACCAGAAAGTCCTTCAGTCATCGAATCGATCAACTCAAGAGATGGATCTTCCATTAGAGTAACAGAGATTACATATTTTACCCCATAGAGTTCCATAAGGGGAGTTGAAGAAATTGAGGCGACTTCTGTCAATGCCTTATAGAGATCTTCAGTCCTCTTTAACCGAATTACATCGATCCCCCATATATCCCGCAATGAATGAAGGAGGTTGAGTGGGGGAAGATGTTTTCCCTTCAATACCTTTAAGGGGGATGGTTCTGAAATGAGAATGGGTGTATCCATGGAGATGGTCTTTGGTGTAGAAAATACTCTGAATTCATCTCGGTCAGAGGAAATTGATTCTAAGATTTTTGTCTTCTTAAAATACTCGGAGGCCTTTTCTTTTCCGTAAAAGCCCATATTTCCAAAGAGATCTGCTGTAAGGAAGAAGATGAGGAGGAATTTAATCCAGACCCTCCATTTCACCTCGTATCCGATCCTTAATAATAGGAAAAAGAGTGTGAGGTAAAACAAAAACCTTTTGATATTGTAGAGGTTTGTAGAAATATGATTATAGTTTGGGAAGTCCATCCCCCTCTCTTTAAGGAAATGGGAAATCTCTTGATCCCCTAAGATGAAAAAGAGAAGAAGAAGTCCAAAGCCCAAGGAGAAGGCAATGAAGAGATGCTTTAAGATATTTCCTTTTCCTTCATCGGCCAATGCCTTAAGCCTATCCAATCCAAGTCCTGCTGTTGTTGCCATTACAAAAATAAAGATATAAAGAAACTTCACAGGATATCGAATCCCATTAAAAAAGGGGACATACTTAAATACAAAAGGGTAAAGTGGATTGTAATGACCCAAGGATATAAAGACTGAAAAGGCCATAAGGGCAAAAAAGAGCCTCCGTTCCCTCCCCCAAATGAAGTAAATCATGCTCAAAATAAATGGCAATCCTCCTGTATAAAGGGTTTTTAACCAGCATTGGGAGAGCCAGTACTTTTTCATGTCAAGAAAATATCCATAAGCATCAGGAAGGAAGAAGAGGAGGATGTCCTTTGGTGCAAAACTCCAGATGGTGGCCTCCTGAAAAGAAAGCCCTTTAGCGCGAAGGGAGTGGCAATATAATTCCACAAAAGGAATTAACTGAATGGCAGAAAGAGATAAAAATATGAGGATGATGACCAATAGGCTTTTTGTTCTTTTAATAAAAACCGATGATTGAGAAAAAATCACCATAAAAAGTAATATAAAGAAATGGCCATAGACAATCTCAATCCCACCACCCAAAAAAGAAAGGGTTATAAAAATGGCAGTGAATATCTCATTTTTTATATTGGGGTTGGCAATTGACCTTCTAAAAAACAGCAGGATAAGGGGAGTCCATACTACCGAAAGAAGGCATGGGAGAAGGCTATGGACCGAAAGGAGGTATCCACTTAACATAAATACCAGGCCTGAGATAAAGGCCCCCGATGGGCTTGATTTTAAATCCCTGAGGAAAAGGTAGGTGAAAAATCCCCCTAAGAGGAAATGAATGAGAATGATAGCATTAAAGGCAATATCAAAGGGAAGAAGAAAAAAGAGACCATTTATAGGATAAAGGATGGCATGTTGGGGATTGGCAAAGAATGGATGGCCTGAGAATTGATAGGGATTCCAAAGCGGGAAATCGCCTCTCCTGATACTTTCAACCCAGAAAAATCGGGGAGGGATGAAATAGGGAGCAAGGTCCCTTTCTGTTAAGATGAATCGATCTTCGAATAGATCATAGAAGAATATAAGAACAACAATTAAAAAAGGGGACAGGCTACTTTTTTTAAGGGATCTAACACCCTTATAAATAATTTGAATCATAGCAAATTATTTTAAAAAGTAGCCTGTCCCCTTTTTATTACCAGGTGGCCGTAGCGGCAGTAATGGTTCCATAAGTTGTCGGAACATTGGGGGTTGGGGTAAGTGTAAATGTATAGGTAACCCCTCCTGCGTTCATTTCAAAGGTAGTCGCTCCGAAAGTATACGAGACTCCTTGTATGACCGCACTTCCAACAATATCGCCCATTGTAAATGTGCCTGAAGTCCCCTTTATTAAGCGTTCAGCAAAAATCAATGAGTTGGCACTCCTGAGACTGCCTAAAACACCTCTTGCTGTTCCATCCGCGGCCTCCCTTGTAAGATCAATATACCTTGGGATGGCAACTGCCGCCAAAATGCCGATGATCACAATGATCACAATCAGTTCAATAAGAGTGAATCCCTTCTGGTTTTTTAGCATTGATTACCTCCTTCAAAAAGAATTGAAAAATTATATTGAACCCTTTGTTATCAAAATCAAAACCTTTTGTCAACCCTTTTTTAAATAAAAGCCCTTTCCATATAGGTTGGATAATAAATTTTTTTTCATTGGGTAAGCCCTTGGGGCTTACCGTTTTTAGGTAAGGGATAAACCCTTACCCTACAGATTAATTTTGGTAAGGAATAAGCCCTTAGCCTACAAATGGTTATTTCTGGTATCTATTCGCCTCCCGCTTCAGAGGTTTCCTTAAAATAAGCAATATTTGTGCCTAAAGATGGATTTCAGCCATTGGTTGAATAGATTTAAAAAGTTTAATAAAATTAATAAGTTAAATAATTTTTCCACTAACTATTCATTCACCTTTCAAAATAACATTTAGAAAAAGAACAATTTTTGGCCATTCTAATGACAGTTCTGTCTTCCTATCTCAAGATAGGTGGATATTAATCAAAATACCTTTAAGTGGGTTTTATGGATTTATTCCCATTGATCTTTTCTCCCCTAACCTTAATCAATTCCGCTACGATACTCACAGCGATCTCTTCAGGTGTTTCAGAGTTAATCTCAATACCAATGGGTGCATGGACACGATTTAAATCCTCTTGGGAGATTCCTTTCTCCAGTAAATGGTCAAATAAGGTCTTAATCTTCTTCTTGGAACCTATCATCCCGATATAGCGAGCATTGGTCTTAATGGCCTGCTCCAGAACCAGACCATCATAGAGGTGGCCTCTTGTGACAATGACAATATAAGAGGCATCATCGATGGAGATGCGATTAAAACTTTTTTCAAATTCTGTTACAATGATTTCATCAGCCTCTGGAAACCGCTGGCGATTTGCAAACATCTCCCTATCATCAAGCACGACCACCTTAAAATCTACCTTTTTTGCAAGGGGAGCCAATTGCTGGGAGATATGCCCAGCCCCAAAAATAAAGACGGTTGGCTCAGATACAATGGGTTCTAAAAGAACTTCTATCTGATTATCCTCTAAAGGAAAAACGATTACTCTTGGCTTCTTTTCGCTGAGAAGGATCTTGCTCTGCTTCAGAATCTCTTTCTCCAATCCCTCTCCCCCCAATAGTGAGCCTAACCTTTCCCCAGAGGTCTTTATCAATAATTTCCTCCCATCTTTTCTTGGGAAATCTTTTTCAGAGGAGATCAGAGTTGCTAAAATGGCAGAGCCACCTTTCTGTTTGATCCTCATAATTTCCTGATAAATATTTAAGAACTCTTCTTTTAAAGGTTCTAAAAAGATATCGATGTTCCCACCGCAGATGAGACCCCCTTCGGCCAATTGTTCAGAAGTAAGGTTAAAACGAAAGACCCTCCCTCTCTCCTCTGTAATTACCTCTTGGGCCCCCTGCCAAACCTCTGCCTCAACACATCCTCCTCCAATCGATCCAATTGTCCTCCCATCTTCCCTAATCAAATATTTTGCACCTACTGCCCTTGGCGCAGAACCAATGCGGTGGATCAGGGTGGCCAAGGCCAATTTCTCCTTTCTCTGAAGACCCTGAACAATTTCAGAATAGATGCGATCCATAAAGACCACCTACCCCTTTTTACTTTCTTTATATTTTAATGACCCAATTTAATCTTGTAAATCCCTTCTTATCCTCACCCGGAAATGAAAGATCTCCATGTAAAAAACGATAGTCCTAAGGGTTTTTGGGTTTTGGGGTAACCCTCCTCTCCTTTGGAGAAATTTCAGTCCTCTTCTCTTTAGAATGGGCAAGAGGTAAGAGAAAAAGTTGGTAAAAGATTGGGTCGGCCCATAGTTCCATCTCTGGAGCAAGATCTCCCACCCATGCAGAAAAGCAAGGAACATTATTATAGGCATTGAAATGGGAGGAAAGGTCCTTTAATGACTTAAAGAGTATAATCGATGCGCCAAGATGGGTTGGCTTTCCCTTAAGGAATTTGAGTTGCTGGATTCCCAGTTCAATGGATTTCTGATCTTCTTCAAGTTTAGAAAGCCAGAACTTCCCTTCCTGATATCGTAACTCCATTTCCCCTGTCTGGATGGCCTGAATAAGCCTTAAACGAATCTCCTGTGCCTTGCTCATCAAACCGTCTAACTGGTTTAACAACTCCCCCTCCTCCTTTTTTGAGAGTCTTTCCTCCTTAGAGGAGATCTTCTTCATAAAATATTGAAGGGAGTATTCCTCTGCTTTAACCATAGGAGATAGAATGAAAAATAGAATAACCCAAATGAATAAAAACGTTTGAAATCTCATTGGTCTCTTCCTGATCAATTTAACTCTCCTTTTCCCCATCGATAAGTTTCTAAAGATTTCTGATAATTTCAACCACGGGTGGTTCTTTTTTCACCTGCCCCAGGATAATCCTTTCGATCTGGAGATTCCCTCTTTCAATAATCTTTTCTGAAATTTTTTGTGCCCTTTTTAAACCATCCGAAATATCCACTTTATTTAAAAAGGCAATCCATCTTGATGATTTGGGTGCACCCTTAAAAACACCTTCAGGATGGGTCATTAATATTGCTAGGGCATCTTCGGTCAATCGATCTCCCATGACAAGCCCTGTTAATTTCGAAACACGCTCCGGCTGAAACACGTTTTCCTCACTTAACTCCACCCCCAGACCATCCACTCCTAAAAGAGCAACTACCATAGTCGTGTCCAATGGGATTACAGGTTCTATCTCCCTTGGGGCTTTAATCGGTCGTCCAGCAGCCCCATCCGCCTCAATGATGAGATAATCTGTCTCATTTAAACCCCAGAGCTCTTTTACGCAATTTAATGAAATCCCTTTTAATTTACCATGTCCTATCCGCTCACTTGCAATGGTCATATGTTTGTATTGACTCATTAGTTGATGTACAGATTCTATTATCTTGGTTTCTTCAGTATGGATAAAAAGAAATGGGGTCTCTTCTGAAGAAGGCTCCATTATTTTTGTTGTGGTCGTTGTCAAAACCCTACTTCCGCCAAGAGCTAATTCTCTTGCAAGCCGAAACATTAATGTGGTCTTCCCTCCTGCACCCACCAGACTGATCATCTCCTTTTCCCCGAGCCCCAATGCCTTGGATAGAGTTCCCTTATTATTTACCCTTTGTTCATTGTTCATTGTTACTCATCGTATCATTTATTAAACCAATATAAAATGGCCTCCAGCACCCCACCTCCAATCGCCCTGGCTTTATCCGATATGGTAAAGCAGTTTTCTCTTTTGCCTCTTGGATCAATATCCCCTACCTTCATCCCTTTTTTCACTTCGACTCCGTCACGAAGAAGACCTCTTAGAACCCCACTGATTTTGGCAATCACAGGATAATCATCCACTACCGCCACCACCGTGCCTTTATGGACTCGGTCCCCTATCCTTTTATCAGAATGGAAAACACCTTTTTTCATCGTCCTAAGAAGCCTCTCAATGGTATATCCTCCAATATCTCCTGGGATGCCTGTATCGGGCTGTGCCTCTCCATTTAATATCATCCTTCCTAAATGGTGGCCACGGTTTGTCTCAATGACAATGTGGACATCTTCGCCTGCCGTAAATCCTGGACCAAGGCCAATGACCAAAGGAGCATCATTGATCTTTGTCCCCAAATTCTTTTTAGCCATAATGGCGTCAATCAAGATATCGGGATGTAAAACGTTCCTAACTTTTTTACCATCAGGATCGATGAGGAGTGGAATATTCCCTCGGTTCCAAACGGAAGGGATCTCTTTAGGAGACGAAATTCGTTCTGCCCGAACCCCTTCCACTACCTTCTCCCCATCGTAGACAGCCTCACAAAAGGAGACCTCCCTTCTAACCGCAAGAGGTTGAGAAATTTCCAACATACAGACCTTAAAGTGCGATTGATAGAGTCGGTGAGCCACCCCACTGGCCATCTCCCCTGCTCCTCTGATTAATATAACCAATTCATCAATCCTTTTTTTCATTTTCCTTTAGCTCCCTTTTCTAAACTCATTACTCTCTTTTCAAATCCATTTTTTAATTTTTTTATAATCATCCCAGGTATCAATATCTAACAGCACCCCTTTCGATTTTGTCCGAAACACCCTCACATTCTTTGAGTATCTTTCCAAAATAGACCTCCCTCCGACATCCCCTTTAAGCGATTCTAATTCTTTTCTGTAACATCGATCGAAGAGCACTGGATTCCCTCTCATCCCATTATAAGAAGGGAGAAGAATATCCCCCTTCTTGGGAGTAAAAGAATTGATCAGTGCATTGATCGTTTGTGTCTTAAGGAGGGGTTGATCTCCCAAGGCAATGAGAATGCCCTGGCTTTTTGGATCAATCGCCTTAATGCCTCTTCGAATGGAAGCACTCATACCCTTCTCGGGATGGGGATTTACAACAACCTTCACTTTTTTGCCTTGAAATCTATCGTTCAACTTCTTATTTTTGTGACTTAAGACCACTACCAGTTCGTCAATATTTGATTGTAAGAGGGTTTTAAAACAATGTTCAAAAACTGTCTCCTTTCCCCATGGAAGCGATAATTTATCCATCCCCATTCGTTTTGATTCCCCTGCTCCAAGAAGTATGGAAGAGATTTTTGTCCTCATCCTTTTATGAAAAAAATTCCTATCTAAAAAAGTCCCTCAATAGGTTAAGAAATAACATTGAGCAATTATTAAAGTTAGGTTAATATTAAATTTAATCTTTATATTCGATTTCTGTCAACCCCCTGTTGGCATCGATAGGTTTTTTTACCCATAACCCTTGCCAGTTATGGGGGCCAGAGAAGAAGGAGAGATTTATGGCCTATACTCCTTTAACAACGGGTCAAACCTATTGGCCTTTTAAAAAGTATTTTGAAATTTATAACCGCTCGATCAGTGACCCTGAAGGGTTTTGGGCAGAAGAAGCTCGAAAATTGGAATGGTTTAAGACCTGGGATAAGGTTCTTGATTGGCAACCCCCTTATGCAAAGTGGTTCGTGGGGGGACAGCTCAACGCCTCTTATCTCTGTGTAGATCGTCATGTCAAAACCTGGCGAAGAAGCAAGGTGGCTATTTATTGGGAAGGGGAACCTGGAGATACACGCGTCCTGAGTTATTCAACGCTTTATCGTGAGGTGAACAGATTTGCCTCTGCCCTTGAAACCCTTGGTATCCAAAAAGGGGATCGGGTGGCCCTCTATCTCCCTATGATTCCCGAATTGCCTGTCGCGATGCTGGCATGTGCCAGAATTGGAGCAACCCATACCGTTATCTTTTCTGGATTCAGTGCCCAAGCATTGGCTGACAGGGTAAATGATACAGGAGCAAAACTTCTAATTACTGCAGATGCAGGCTTTCGGAGGGGGAAGCCCATTGCTTTAAAACGGATTGCCGAAGAAGCAATCGAGATGACCCCTTCGATCGAAAAGATGTTGGTGGTTAAACGGGCAAATATACCTACTGTCATGAAGCCAGGTAGAGACCTTTGGCTCCATGATCTGCTCGATAAAGTTAAACCATTTGTCAACCCAGATCCATTGGACTCTCTTCACCCGCTCTACATCCTCTACACTTCCGGTACGACAGGAAAACCCAAGGGCATCGTCCATGGAACAGGAGGATATTTGACCTTCAACCACTCTGCCTATAAATGGGTTTTTGATATTAAAGAGGAATCAGTCTATTGGTGCACCGCAGATGTGGGATGGGTGACTGGACATAGTTCGATCGTCTACGCTCCTTTGATGCATGGGGCCGCTATTGTTCTTTATGAAGGGGCTCCGGACTATCCTGCGATTGATCGCTGGTGGGATATTATTGAGAAATATGGGGTCACAATCTTCTATACCTCTCCCACAGCCATTCGGATGTTGATGCGATATGGGGAAAAAGAAATCTTAAAACATGACCTTAGCACACTTGAATTATTGGGAAGTGTAGGTGAACCCATCAACCCTGAGGCTTGGACCTGGTATTACAAAAATATTGGAAAGGAGAAATGTCCTATTGTAGATACCTGGTGGCAGACCGAGACAGGAGGTATTATGATTTCACCTACCCCAGCCATTGAATGCCCTCCGCTTAAACCAGGCTCGGCAACCTTTCCTCTCCCTGGGGTATTAGCAGATGTAGTGGATGAAAATGGGAATAGCATGCCTCCTGAAGAAAAAGGCCTTTTGGTGATTAAAGCCCCCTGGCCAGGGATGTTATTAGGGGTTTACGGCAATCCCAAAAGATATGAGGAGAGTTACTGGTCAAAAATTCCAGGTGTCTATAATACAGGCGATTATGCCATTCGGGATAAAGATGGATATTTCTGGATTTTAGGCAGGGCTGATGAGGTTCTCAAAATTGCAGGACACCGAATCGGAACAGCAGAGATTGAGGATGCTGTGGTATCCCATCCAGCCGTTGCTGAAGCAGGGGTAGCAAGTATTCCTGATCCGATTAAAGGTGAAGCAATCGTTGTCTTTGCTATTCTTAAGGAGGGGATTTCACCTTCAGCGGAGTTAAAAGAAGAACTGAAAGGATTTGTTCGTAAGTCGCTCGGTCCGGTTGCAACTCCTGAGGAAATCTACTTTGTCTCAAAACTTCCAAAGACTCGGAGTGGGAAGATTCTGAGAAGAATCTTAAAAGCAGTGGCCACCAGCGCCAGCATAGGGGACCTAACCACCCTGGAAGACGAATCTTCCGTAGAAGAAGTCAAAAAAGTCTACGAGGAACTCAAGAGGGAAGTCTGATGTTTCCATTCGATTGGTGCTCTATTAGGCTTTATGGTCATGATGATTCTGATGATCTCTTTGTTGAGCATTATACCAGGAGGTTATTATGGAAACCATTCAAACTCTTAAAGAAAGACGATCGATCAATTTCTTTCAACCCGATAGCGAGATTTCTAAAGAGAAGCTTCGGGAACTCCTCGAATTGGCCAATCTTGCCCCTTCTTCCTTTAATCTTCAGCCCTGGAAGGTTATTGCTGTAAGGAATCCCGAACGAAAAAAAGTGCTTCGGAGATGTGCCTTTAATCAGCCCAAAGTAGAAGAAGCCTCTGTGGTTCTCATTATGATTGCAGATCCAAAAGGAGTGGAGGAGAATTTAGAAAGGGTTCTCAAGAGCTGGCATGAACTTGGGTATTTAAAGCCTGAAGCTGTGGAAAGCTCCAGAGAGATGGCCAAGAGCCTCTATGGTCCAGAGGAAAGTCTCACAAGAAAGATTTTTGCAGTAAAAAATACGGCCCTCTTTGCCATGACCCTGATGATTGCAGCCAAAGGACTGGGTCTTGAAACCCACCCGATGGATGGCTTCGATGAAGAGGCGATCAAAAAGGAGTTTGGAATCCCAGAAGATAAAATTATCCCCATGCTTATTGCGATGGGGTCTCTTAAAGAAGGGGTAAAACTCTTACCTCGTGCCTTCCGCCGGTCCATCGATGAATTCACCACTTGGCTATAAGGGATAGAAAGGGGAGTCTTTCCATGAAACGATATGGTTCCTCTGTAAGAAAATGGTTACTTCTTTTGGTTAGCATTCTTTTAATCTTCTCCTCTCCTACGTTCGGACAAAATCTCATCATTCAAAAAACTCCCTCGACAGGATATCAACCTCAGCTTCATGTGTTTGGGAAGAAAATCTATTATGTGTGGCATGAGTATGAAGGGCCCTCTCGTCAAATCTTTACCGCTGAGATGAATATAGATGGAACTGGATGGAAGGCCACCCAACGAACCTTTGGACGTTTTGATAAGGTCTTTCCACAGATTCAGGTCGCCAAAGATAAGATTTATTATGTGCGTCAGCAACCGGATGAGACAAAAAATCGTCAGATCTGGACGATGGAGATGAATCTTCACGGGTCGGGGTGGAAGGAAGTTCAAAGGACAAACACCCCTTTTGACAAACAGTTTCCTCAACTCCAGGTGGTGGGAGACAAAATTTACTATACGTGGAACGAATCGGATGGGAAATACCGACAGATCTGGACGGCCCAAATGAACATAGATGGATCGGCTTGGAAGGCAACGAAACGAACCTCTACTCCTTATGATAAATTTGAGCCTCAACTTCAAGTAGTTGGAGAAACAATCCATTTTGTTTGGAGAGAATCAGATGGATCTCATTTTCAAATCTGGACTGCTATAATGGATCGAGACGGGCCCTCCTGGAAAGCCGAAAAAAGAACCCATACTCCTTTTGACAAACATAATCCCCAATTCACGATTTATGGGAATAAGATCTACTTCACCTGGCACGAAGCAGATGGGCCGGATTGGAGGAAGGCTAAGTATCAGATCTGGACTGCTGAGATGAATCTCGATGGATCGGGTTGGCAGGCTCAGCAGAGAACCTTCAATCCCTTTGATAAATATACACCTCAACTCCAGGCCTTCGGAAATCATATCTATTATGTATGGGAAGAGTCGGACGGAAAATACCGCCAAATTTGGACCGCTATAGCCAATCGGGATGGGTCAGGATGGAAACCTCAAAAAAAGACGACCTCTCCTTATGGGAAATATGATCCACAGTTTCAAATTGAAGGAAATAGAATCTATTATGTGTGGCATGAAGATCATGGTCCCACCGAACCCATCTGGGTGGCCTCAGAAGATCTAAAATAAAAAGGAAAGGAAAAGGAGGATGAATGAAGGGATCATTTAAACACATTCTCATTGGAGGAGAGGCAGGACAAGGACTTCAAACCATTGGATTGATCCTCTTGAAGGCTTTAGTCCGAAAGGGCTACTCCGTCTATGGAAGCCAAACTTATGAATCCCGAGTTCGAGGAGGACATAATACCTTCTCTATACGTGTAGGAACCCAAAATGTCTTGGCTCCACAGGAGGAGATAGATGTTTTGGTATCTCTTAATGAAGAGAGTATTGAAATTCATAAAGAGGCACTCTCTCCCAAGGCCGTTATTATTGGCCATGCGAATTGGGATCGAAAAGAGAGGAATTGGTTTGGAGTGCCCCTAAAAGAGTTAGGGAAAGAAACCTACTGGAATACCGCCTCCATTGGAGTAGCCGCTTTCCTATTAGGCTTGGATTTAGGAGTGATGGCCAAGGCCATCAGGGATGTTTTAGGGGAAGAAAAGTCATCTGAAAATATACAAATTCTTGAGGCCACCTACAACTGGTTAAAAAATCAATCCCTCCAAATGGATCCTTTACCTTTTATCCCAAGCCCTTCATTCCGATTGGTGATGAATGGCCATGAAGCAGTAGCCCTTGGAGCCATCTCTTCGGGATTAAAATTCTGTGCCTTCTACCCCATGAGTCCTTCTACATCGATTGCCCAAACATTGATTGATTGGGCCAAGGAGATGGATTTAGTGGTAGTTCAAGCAGAAGATGAAATCGCAGCGATCAATATGGCAATAGGGGCCTCTTATGCAGGGGCTCCAAGCCTGGTGCCTACCTCTGGAGGAGGATTTGCCTTGATGGTTGAAACCGTAAGCCTCTCAGCCATCAGTGAGACTCCTGTCGTCGTGGTCATTGGTCAAAGGCCAGGTCCAGCAACAGGATTGGCTACACGCACCGAACAAGGGGAACTCTGGTTTGTCCTTCACGCAGGCCATGGCGAATTCCCGAAGGCGATCTTCTCGCCAGGCACGATCGAAGAATGTTTCTACCTTTCCCGAAAGGCCCTTGAACTTGCAGAAACATACCAAGGTCCTATGTTTCTTCTGACCGATCATTTTTTAGCGGATTCCTATAGCGATATTGAGCCGATTCAGGTAGAAGGCCTCTCTTTTATTAAATCCGGGGCAGACTTAGAGAAGATCCAATCCCCTTACCTTCGTTATCGAATCACGGAAAGCGGCGTCTCCCCTCGCTTACTTCCTGGGATAAGCAAACATCTTGTCATAGCAGATAGCCATGAGCACACAGAAGATGGTCATATGACAGAGAATCTTAGGATTCGACCTAAGATGGTGGACAAACGTCTTAGAAAGGCCCAGGGGCTCCGCTCTGAAGTGATTTCACCAACCTTCTTAGGAAATGAGGATCCAGAGGTCCTTTTTGTGTGCTGGGGATCAAGCAAGGGTTCAGTCCAAGAGTCGACCCTTAGACTTTCTTCAGAAGGGAAAAAGGCTGCAATGCTCCATTTCTCACAAGTCTGGCCCATGGTTCCTGAACAATATCTTCCTTATCTTAAAAACGCTAAAAAAGTCATCTGTGTGGAAAGCAATGCTACAGGACAATTGGCTCAGCTGATTCGAAGGGAAACAGGGTTTTTCATTGAACATAAGATTTTGAGATATGATGGATTACCCATTACTCCCCAATATATACTTAGGAACCTTGATTAAATGGAGAGGAGAAAAAAGATGGTGACCTTAAATGATTATGGTGAATATAAAACAGCCTGGTGTCCAGGATGTGGTAACTTTCAACTCTTAAGGGCAATAAAACTCGCACTGGTTAAAAAAGGGCTTGAACCTCACCAAGTTCTCTTTGTTTCTGGAATAGGTCAGGCTGCTAAGGCCCCCCATTATCTCAATGCCAATGTCTTTAATGGTCTTCATGGTCGGAGTCTTCCTGTCGCAACCGGTGCCAAACTGGCAAACCCTAATCTTGTCGTGATTGCTGAAAGCGGGGATGGATGTATTTACGGAGAAGGAGGAAACCATTTTCTTGGAGCCATTCGGCGTAACATTAACCTCACAGTCATTGTTCATGATAACCAGGTCTACGGGTTAACGAAAGGTCAGGCAAGTCCAACCTCTGAGGAGGGTTTTGTCACAAAGGCTCAGCCCGATGGGGTCTTTGAAGCCTCTTTTAACCCAATCGCCATTGCTGTAGCCATGCGTGCTGGATTCGTAGCGCGTGGATTCATTGGGATGGAAGATCACCTTGTAGACCTCATTGTTCAAGCCGTAGACCATCCCGGTTTCTCCCTCATTGATGTCCTCCAACCTTGCGTCTCCTTTAATCGAATCAATACCTTCAAATGGTATAGAGACCGATGCCACCCCCTTCCTTCCTCCTATGATCCATACGATTGGGAGGAGGCAATGAAAGTGGCTCAACAATGGGGAGATCAGATCCCAGTGGGGATTATTTATAAGAACGATAGGCCCCCTTACGAAAGGTATTTTGAACCCTTAAAAAAAGGACCTTTAGTTGGGCAAAAGGTTGACCTTTCAAAATTAAGAAGGATTATCGAAACCTACTCTTAAATTATACATTTCATTCCCATCTCTGGAATTGGAAAGTGATGATGAAGGAGGAGATGATGAAGAAAAAAATATTTCTGGCCTTCATGATAATCTTAATTCCGGTTGTTCTCTTTGCTCAGGGAACAGCAAAAAAAGTAAAACCTCTCCCTATGAGTCAGGAAACTCAGGCCTGTCTTGAATGTCATAGAGTTTATACTCCTGGAATTGTGGAAGACTGGCAAAGGAGCCTCCATGCCAAAACCATTCCATCTTTGGCAATGAAGAAGCCTGAAAAGAGTAGAAGGATTTCTGCAAATAAAATTCCTTCTCCTCTAACTGGAGTCGTGGTGGGGTGTTATGAGTGCCATGGATTGAATCCCGAGAAACATAAGGATAATTTTGAACATATAGGATATAAGGTCAATATCATTGTTACGCCAAAAGATTGTGCCACCTGTCATCCTATTGAAGAAAAACAATATTCAGGGAGTAAGAAAGCCCATGCAGTTGGAAATCTTACCAAAAATTCGATCTATCATACTCTGGTTGAAACCATCATAAGCAAGAAGAGCATCGAAAAGGGA
>Ga0136652_1000652_pt1 | contig 16114 bp, 14 predicted proteins | sample ConPoolayeEmetaG_FD_94864 | JGI IMG/M metagenome (GOLD analysis project Ga0136652, IMG submission 94864) | Hot spring microbial mat communities from California, USA to study Microbial Dark Matter (Phase II) - Cone Pool mat layer E metaG... ...
AGACCCACGTGTGGGAAATCCTCCACGAGCTAGGCATAGCCTACAAGAGAGCTAAAGCTGTGGTTGAGAGCCCCGACCCCGAATACCCGGAGAAAGCCCGCCGGGCGGAGGACTAAAAGAAAATCGCCCCCCCACCCCTTAAAAAAGGGGTTGCAGTAGCCTTCAAGGACGAGAAGCGGCTGGAACCCAAACACAATAATAGGGTCTGGGTGGACGCCCCGAGGAAAGCAAAGGAGGATTCCCACGCCAGGCGTTAATCAGAGGATAAACACCTTCACAAACCCTGCTCTGGCCCTCCGGGAAGAAGCTCCACCATATCCGCAGGAGGAGGAGAAGCCGAGAATTCAAAGAGCACCTACAACAGCTGCTAAGGTACATAAAGAAGCACAGACTATCTATAAGAGGATCATCCTCATCATGGACAATGCAACCATCCACCGCAGCCGGGAAACCAGACAGTTCCTTGAGAAACACGCGGAGAAAATAATTCCCCTCTTCTATCTGCCGAAGTACGCACCGCGGTTCAACGAGGTTGAAGGCCAGGTGAACAGACACATCGCACGCAGCGTGCGCACAAACCACAACTATAAGTATTGAAGACCTAGAGAAAGCGGCACTGTTAACCCAATGGTACCTGTTGTGTGCTGTACATTTTTCGTCTCAAACGCCCTTCTTCCTGGACGTATTTTTCAAATTGCTTCACTGGTGGAACAACTGTGAGCAGGCTCCCATCAAGGGGCTTAAGGACACTTTCCAAATTGCACACAATAGGTAACTCCTAGTTAATTGTGCAAAGAAAGCAACAAGAAAATATACAAGCTCAAATAGATATCACAAATAATCGGACGTATACTCGTTAGTTGCAGATATAAAATCTTGGGATATGTTTAATTTGCCTTTCTGCTTATTGATAATTGTAACTTATTGTTTTTTTAGTGGATTACGGTATTTATTTCCTCCGCAGGAAGATAAGGCGATTGGTGATGCCCACAAAAAACGTCGAAAATTTAGACAGACTGCCCGAGCTTCTAAGCTCGATTAGCAAAATAATCAATGATTTGACCGAAGCTTTTAGTATAATATTGGGTGAGATTAATAATCGGCTTAAAGATATAGAGACTAAACACTTGGAGCTTGAGGCGCACGTGAAAAAAGAGGATTCAAACTTAAAAGATAATCTTAAAAAATTAAAAGAGGAGCAGGAGAACTTAAATAACAAAATGGAACAAGGCGCAGCGAGTTTCCAAGCATCAATTAGAAATCTTACTGATGTCCAGACAAGCATTCAATCAAATCTAAACTCTCTTGAAATTTCCATTCAAAAAATGGATAGAAAATATGAGGATGTAAATAGACTGATGGAAAAACGCTTAATGGAAATTGTGGAGAATATTTCAAACGTTGTTCACCCAGTTGAGATCTGGAATAAGGAGATGAGCGTTATTAAGGCTGAAGTAGCCAGGCTGTCTCGTGAAATAGAAAAAAAGATTATCCGGTGATTAGTAAATGCTTGAGTTTGAGGATGTCGAATCAAAAACAATTTTTCGTTTTTACATTGTGGACGCCCATCACCACTTGGGTGCGGATATCGATGGTCACAGTAATAGAAACCCAGTTGCACCAGGAGGGACCTTCGACTTCTACGTTAAAGTGGGAAAGAAACTCTCAAAGTTATTTTCCGATAAACCCCATATTTTCAGATACAGCCCACATGGTTTTTTAAATGAATTTATTAGAAATAATAAGAAATGGAAGGACACCCTAAATGGGTCTTGGGCTGTAGACCAAGTTGTTGTGTTCCCTTTTAACGATGAATTCAAATGGAGGGAGGGGGACGAAGGCAAGGCGATTTACTGGCGTTCCAATGACAACATCGGAAGATGGGTTACCCGTGCCCCTTACTCTTTAAGATTAATTGGCTTTGGGAGAGTAGTTCCCACCCAGAGAGAACTAGCTATAAGTGAGCTACACAGAGCTGTAGAACAATTAGGTCTGAGAGGATTGAAACTACATCCCAGATCCGACGGTTGGAGTAGCGATATTGCATCCCCAGAAGTGAAAAATGTTCTCGTTGAAGCGGCAAAACTTAACATTCCAGTTCTCTTTGACACACGGGGATTTGGTCAAGTGATGGATATACTCGAAGTAACAAAAATGGCTAGAAGCGAACTCCAATCCCAAAATAAGGCTTTGGTGGAGAACCTAAAGGTAATTATAGCCCACATTGGATTCCACCTGGGACAAAATGAACTATTCGACGTGTTGAGTCACCCCAACATTTATGGTGATACCTCTGGGGTTCACGACACCGGAATCCCTAGATTATTCGAGGAGGCCGTGCAATTATTACAGCCCAATCTTGGAAAGTATAGAAGCTGGTCAGAAAAAATAATTTTTGGAACAGATTACAACTATTTCGACGTGCCACACGCGGTGCAGTTCATTTCCTTCGTGTTGGGTAATGATTTTCCAGGCACTCCTGAAGACGCTCAACGCATACTCGGTTCTAACCTTTTGAAACTGGTTCCCCCCTTTAATAGGGAAACAAAGTCAACCTTCAGGAAAGTACATGTACCCTTCGAATTGGCGGAATTAACCGAAAAAACTTTAGCGAAACAAATTGCCGATCTGGTGAGTAGTGAAACATATGATCTTTCAAGCATTGATTTCTTCATAGATCCGCATCCTAAATTTCAAGTTAGACCCCAAGACTTCAAGATAACCATTTCCCGAAGAGAAAATGAGAGCTGTGAAGACATAAATCTTATAGTACTCTCCATGCTTGATATATTAACTATAGCAAGATTAGACAACACACTGATGAACTCGTCACCCATAAAAAACAGAATACTTAGATATGATGATGCTGCCTCCCGCAGAAGCTTTTACAAAAAGCTATGGCCGAGCCACCTAGAAAACAATCCCCAGGAAATGCACGACTTCATAAAATCGATTACTGAAATTGAGAGTTCAAAACAATAAATTTCAAAAAATAAGTAAAAATCTCCTTTAATAAATTTAAGTTTGTTTACACCACAAAAGAATTTAAGCTTTGAATCGAACCTTATCATAGGAAAAACCCGAAATTAAAGGGGGTCCTCTAAAAAAATAGGGAGGAAAGCCAAAAAATGTCTGAAAAAGATGAAGAATCGGAAAATTTGGATGAACCCGAAGAGGGTGATTTCAAAAAGTTGGAAAAACTTCCAAAGAAGGAAGATGTTTCAGGAGAACCTGCTGGAAAGCCCATAGAAGAAATCGTGGAAAAAATAGATACACTAACCGAAGAGGCGGAAAAAGCCGCCGAGAAGGAAGAAGAAATAGTGGAAGAACCAAAAGAAGCGCCAGAAGCCCCCGGAGTGAAACTCAAAATCACAACTCAAGAAGGGTTAGGCGGATATGTTCTAATAAATGAAGGCGATGCTCAAAAACTTAATGCTATGGAGGGGTCAGTCATAGAATTCGAAGACCCCCTTTCTGGAACTTGGGGTGTAGCTCTGGCCCGCCCCGACTATGACACCCCCGCTGGTGATATTGTGATGGAGCCTTCTCTCTGCGAAGCCGTGGGGCTAGATGAAGATTTTGAGGTAACCGTGAGAAAATTTACTGGTAAACCACAAAAAATTTACAAAATTGTCTTCGGAATCGAGTCGCTTAGTGGCTCCTCAGAGGACGCCATACAGGCAGTTGTGGAATCTAAAGAAAAATTCCAAGAGTTTATGGATCACCGGGTAATTTTCAAAGATTGGGTTTTGAAGTGGCCCCAAAAAGAGATAAACATTCACATTTCTTCAACAGAGCCGAGCCTGTCTGGGAAGCAAATCGGTGTAATTAATTTCTCAGAGCTCAAAGATTATGAAATAAAACCTTGGAGAGCTGCGGTGCCATTTAACGCTATACTCCTAATTGACGTATCAAAAAGTATGCTGACGGAAGATATGACGGTTAAAAACATCACCCCTGCGGTGGAAGCTATAAAGACGCTGGGAGCCGAAATACCGGAGCTAAAGGAGTTTCTAGAACAGTTCAAAGAGGGAGAAAAAGTAAAACGGGTGAGTGGAGCAGTTTTTGCAGCGCTGCTCTACTTGGTGGAAAAGGTTGGAAGGGGATATGGCGAAAAAATCGCGGTAATCACGTATAGCGAAACAGCAGATCCACTAACTTTCCTCATGACCGGAGGGAAAAAATTACCTTACTTCCATCCCGGTAAAAGTAAAATGTCTGGTGTTTCACAACTGGGCCGCCTAATTATAGACCGATTAAACAAAGTTTCCAGTAGCCACACCAACATGTCCGAAGCCTTAATAAAAGCGCATAAAATGATTAGCATGTGGGAGGAAGAAGCCCCTCAAGAAAAGAAGCCCTCCATGATAGTGCTTCTGAGCGACGGATTTCCTGACCTTTGGGAGGAGGGACCCCCTGTTGAGATTGCTTACAAGTACTACTCAAACAGAAAAGACACAGTAATTTTTACTGTGGGGATAGGCAGCGAAGTCCAAGAAAGAATAATGGAAGCCATCGCTAATGCGGGTAAAGGGATATTCTTTAAAGCAGAAGACCTTGGACAGTTGTTGAACTGGTATCAAAAACTGGCGCGAGACCTGATTGTCAGGTTAGAAGTAGCTTAACTCCCCCTTTTTTATTTCAAACAAGAATAATTAAAAAAAGGGCGACCTAGATTTCAGTTTTAAGCTTCGGGGACTATCGTTACCTCCACCAGCGAGTTTAACACTAGTTTGTTTGGTATTTCTTTGGGTTCGTCTGGTTTTTCTAGGTCGAAAATCATTGTTCCAAGGTAGTAGGTTTTGAGTTCTTTGGGCCTTTGGATCTCCCACACTATGGGTTGGTCTAGGGGCCTTATGGGTTTTCCTCTTGGAAGCATGATGGTCTTTTTTTCCTGTGCGATTACTTCTTTTGTTTTTTTATCGAAAATTGCGAATACTATTCTGGCGTTAATATCATAGTCGATAAAGCTTTGAACTATTGGAGTTATGCTAAACTCCATTTTTTCTCCTTGAAACATGACGTACTCGGCTAATGGAGGTTTGCTACTGTAACCAACTCTGAACCTCGGCTTGTCTGAGTAGACTTTTATTTTCTTCCTGTTCACCCAACCCACTATGCCATTCTGACTTAGTTGAAGGTTTATGGTGCACTCATTATCTGTAATGTAGGTGGGTATTTTGATGCCTACTTGGGCTAATAGTGTCTCATTTGGTTTAAGGTGTATTGGTATGTCTTCTCTGAAGATTTTCTCCCCCTCTATTTCTCCTTCGCAGTTAAGGTCGAAGCTGATTTTGTCATCGATTCTATTTGCTATTTGTACCATAAGATTATGCATTGCTCCGGGAGCCAACTGTTTTGGCAGATTCTGGAAAACCACTTCCACTGCCCTCCCGATGTTTATAACTGGGACTTCCCGGGTGGATTCCAAGATGTTTTTTCCATTTTTAATGAGGGTAGCCCTTAAACAGAAGTGTTCGGTGCCTTGAGGTACAATAATAGGATTTATCTCAATGAGGGTTTCTGACTGTACACTATCTATGCTTCTTGTGGTAATCATGTGGGGTTGATCGTTAATTAGGGCTTCGACATTAAGAATGAGGGGTTTTTCGCTTTCCCTGATTTTTCCAATTTTGAGACCTCCACTAATGGGCATATTAATGAAGGCTTTTTCGGGTACATTTAACCATTCTATTTCTATGGGAGGCCCTTTCACCAGTTTAAACTTGTGGGGGAGCTCTTCATACTCAAGTAGGCTTCCCCCTTGATAAAGTTCTATGCCGACCTTCATTATGTCGCTACGGAGGTTATTTAGCACGTCCTCGGTGGCTTTCCAACTCGTGGTTATTATTGCCTTCTTTGTGGGATTTATTGTTTCTTCTTTAAGTACCATCTCAAACTCTTTTCTGGTTGTGGATTTTAGCTTGACAACCACGCTAACTGGATCTGTTGACGCTATTCTGGTGGCGTCTACGGAAAAGCTGATTTCAATTGGTTCACCTATTTGGTAGATTTTGTTTGGCTCCTTCTTTACTTCGAGGGAAACTTCCGGCGTCTGGAAGAAAACCCTAAATGCGGGAGACCTGCTTTCAGAAATGATCTTCCCATCTTGGTCTATGACCTGTGCTACAATGGAACACTGAGGACTGAGAAATGACGACTTGGCCATACGGGGATGTAGAACTAGTGGTGGAATCTCATTCCAACTGCCCTCTTGCTGGGCTTCCAATGCGTCTTTGGCCCACTGGAGTTTAGACATTTCCTCAGACATGGCAACAAAGAGCTCCTGCTCTTTGGCACGCATATTTTTTAGCTTTTCTCCCCAGGGTTGACCTTCGCTGCTAATCGAGTAAAACGTTTGCCCCTGATCAATATCCACAATTGAAACCTTCAGCGTTAAATTCATGTCCAGAGGTGTAGCATTCTCTATAAAGACTGCATAAGGCACTTCTGTTGCCCCAGTAACTATCACTCCATCGACTTGAGCGATAAGGTTGCTCTTGCAGGTAACATGGTAAGCCTGTATTGAGGTTCTCTCAATGGCTATTGTTTCAGTTCCAACTTTTAATTCACTCTTCAGAATGTATTGTGGCACGCCCATTATTGTTTCGAATTCGATTTCTCCCACTCTTTTCTCCGCAGGCTCCAGTCTATCCACTACAAAGGTTTCCCTCAGTCTCTCTTCGCCTAAACTGTCATAGACTAGACTCTCAATTGATATATTCTCCAATGGCTTCTTGCCCTTGTTCTCTAAGAACAGCCTACAGGTTACGGGTTGGCCCTCGAAAACAACTTCGGGTTTTATTTGAATCTCCATGCTAGCGGTTACAGGGAATATTTCTTGTAGGTTAGGTGTGCCGTGAATGGGGTCACTCCAAACATCGGCGCAGCTCTGATCGGCTATGATTTGTAACTCTCGAGAGAGGCGTTCCATATTTGCCTTGAGTTCCACGAATTTTAAGAGTTGGTAATCAGCGGTTGTAAGTGGTGTGGGGAAGCTACCTGACAGGTCCCCGTAGATTGTTAGCATAATTGGTTTAAGATATTCTGAACGCAGTATTCCCATTTCCTCTAGTTCATCCTTAATGTAGAGTATCATGTTTTTTACTGCTTCATGCATCCTTCTCAGGAACTCTGTTCCCTCTTCTGGGTTTTCATAGTAGTAGAATTTGGAGAACTCCGGATAATCTTTTAGGAAGCTATCTATCTCCTTCTGTTTAAAGAAGGGCCCCATAAGGCCCCATCTAATTGCTGATCTGCGATTCTTTATCAAAGTCTCGGAATCCACATTGGGAATCTTTTCCCCTTTTTCAAAAATTTTCTTGGCCTTCAGAGCCAAAGCTTGAATCAGAGCTGCTAAGGCTATTCTTCTAATTAAACTTATTTGGGAGTCGAAAACTCTTACCTCTACTGTGCCAAAGGAAGTGAAGGGAAACATGTCACACATTCGGGCGGGTACACGGCCCACAACGCTTTCAAATTTCTTTTCATCATAACTTTCAACATAAGGTATATAGTGCTGGGCATCGTCCGGTCCCAATTGTTTAATGTTCCTCTCTAACCTTATGCTCCTCACGCACCCCGGAGCATGCAGCTTTCCATCCTTTATCTGAACAATATCTGTTGGTTTTCCCTCCACAAAGGGCGAATTCACGGACAACGCTATTAAATGGGGTAAAAACGCCCTCAATAAATTATAGACATGAATACGTAGCTTGGGGTCGGGGACACCAATGTGGTGGTGGTCTCCGAAACTGAGTCCCTGCTGGTAATCCATAAGAGGGTTTAAACCCGTTGTGACAACCTTAACACCTGGAGGGAGTGCATCATGAGACAGTTTAACAAGAGTGTGCGCCCACCAAGTCAACTCCTCGAAGGTGTCGCAGGGCGGAGTTGCTACCTCCAAAATCCAAGTTATGGCTGTCATATGGGGGTCTTTCCCCATAATTTCCACATCTATCTGTTTCCCATCTGGAAGCTTGTAGCTACATATTAGTGTGTCTCCTCTTTTTTGCACCTGTTCCACTCTTACGTTTGAAACCTTTCTGCTAATGTAGGTTGTTATGGGATCCTGTGGTTTCTTTAGAATGTTTTTTAGGTTTTTGGCTGCTTCTTCCACGATTTTGCCCATGATGCTAACCATTTTTTCGCCGTCAATCCACGTTCCTTTAAGGTTTACAATCTGGATTTCCATCTCTATGCCGTGTGTGAACGGCATCTTCAACAATTGTAGGTTGTTCTGGGTTGGCATTTTCTAATACCCTCCACTAGGTGAATTCTTTTTCGGCTATTTCACTAAAAGCTTGAATCAAATTGCGAATCTTGTCTGCTTCTACAATGTCGCTGGTAATAGTTAAGTCCAAGATGGAAACATCAATATTTGCTGATTCCGCTATAACTTTTAAGCAGTAGGTGAGACTTCCCCCACCAAATACTCTGTCATCATCTATTATTTTATAACTTTCATTTAGCAATCCCTTAAGTTTACCGATAATATTGTGAGGATCTCTCCGAATATTTTTGTCGACAAAAATTTTACTTCCACCAGAGGGTAACATGGGAAGCGTTCTCAAATTAACTATGATTCCCCCCTTACCCTTAGAGCTGCTAACCTTATCTACAAATAGCAGTTGAACAATTCTTGCTATGTTCTCGCTTACTTCCAATCTTCCTTCAGGGTCTGAAAAGAAAAAATATGAGAAAGGCTTACTCATACTCTCAAATTCCTGGTAAATCTTCTGAATAATGTCAAACAGCACTTCGTCGTCCTCTCCGTAGGAGGTGGAGCATACTGCAAAAGGAATTCCCACATTTTCAGTTTCGGAAACAGGACTTATTCTACCATAATTCTTGAAACTTTCCAACTCTTCCGTTACTAAGATCCTATCTACTGCCTTTTCTAAAAACGGAAAAACTTCCGTTTTATAGTTCGTAATCAACAAAACCGCCTCGTCCAGGGCAACCTTATATCTCTTTAACAATTCCAAGAATTCCTCAGTTACTCGTTCAAACCTGCTAGTAATTTTCCCTGTTTCATTTTGGGTTTCCAACATCTGTCACCTACTTACTTTCACGAAACTCATTAATCAATCTAAGAATCTCCACCTCACGTTTCTTAAACTCACCCAGCTGTTCATTCAGAACATTAATACCGGCCCTGATTTCCCCAACCATATTCTCAATTATGGATGCCTTTGCATCCAGTAATTTAACAGCTTCCTCTAACCCCTCCATTTTCTCCAAACTAGACAATCTTGAATTTATGTTTTCGATTTTGCCCTCAAAAACCCTAATCCGGCTCACTTCCCTTTCCAAGTTCCTGACTCTCTCCTCCATTTGCATCAATCTTTTGCCGAAAAGATTAAATGGTTTGGCATTTTCACGGCTCACAACTGTTTCCCCCTCAATATTTTCTGATTCGGGCTCAACCAAAATCTTCTTTTCTTTTTCCACACTCCCTTCAGCTAAGTCAGGAATGGTTTCACTCCGAATAATTTCCTGATTCACAGTTCTCACATTGATTAGGGGCTCCCTTGTAATTTCTCTTTTCGGTTCCATTCCGCTAAGGTAAGCATCGTATACTTCTCCCAAAATCTCTGAAATCTCCCTGTTACTTGACTCCTCACCACTAGCAGAAAACACGCAGGTTATCTTATCCTTGTGGTTTAAACCCCAAACTCCCACCTTACCACTCCTAAACCACAAAGTAAAAACACAGGAAGAAAACGTTTTATCTTCAAACCAGTTCTGAATAGACTTTACCAGCAGTAAAGACTCGCGAGACGAGTGTTCTCCCTTCTCCAACTCGTTTCTAACCCAAGCATAGTCCAATAGTCCACCCTCTGCGTTTCTCTCCAACCAGCTCGAGAATCCCTCCCTATAGATACCTAAACCTGTATATCTGTAGGAACGCTCCTCAAAACCCAAAATTGCAAATACGTGGGCAAGAAGATTTTTGGTGTCTTTCTCCCTAGTTCTAAAAACGCAGGTCCACTTCTCCCTACCGTCGCAAACACAGCAGAGCTTCTCCCCGTCAAAACTCAAAATAAGGATACAGGATAGTTCCACCTTATTAATTAGAGACGAAACCACCTCACTCCTAAGCAGGTTCAAAAGCTTGACCACTGGAAAAGAATTCAAAGGATCAAGAAGAGGACCCCTAAACACACATAAACTATGGGCCCTACCTGGATCACTTTCCAAAACCTCAAGAAACTCTGGCAACTCGTCCGTATTAACAAAAACATAGCCAGTAACGTTCCCAAGACGTACACCATACCACTTCGTAAGCCAACCCTTCAACTCTTCTGCGTGCCTCTTCATAGAAACCACCAGGAAAAGCAAAAGAGAAAAAGCTCACAAAAAACTGCAGTCACCACTCAGTTTGCACTTCCTGAATATAAATATGTCACAAACCACAAAAAAATATTCCCCTAAAAAAATAAAAACGCAACCAAATCACCTAAAAACTCGAAAAAATAACAAAGCAAGGTACCTGCACTCTACAGTACAATGTAAATCCTTCCAAAAATAGGGAAAAGACTAGGTAAAGATAAAACAAATTTTCGAGGATAAAACAGTAAAAAAAGAAAGGGATTGTTTAAAAAAACCCCGCGAATACCTATTAAAACTCCTTGGGAGCCTGAGCCATAGTTCCCAAAAGGACGCCGAAACCGTCAGCATAGCTTACCAGAGTCATAAAGCTTCCTTCAAGCTTAATGGCTCCCGACATTATCGCCTCTCTCGCCATCAATTCCGCTTTACCAATCCTCACCCAAGTATCATAGGAGCCCTCAAGAATATAGTCCGCCTTGTCGTCCGCTTTGGCGGCCTTCAGGTTTTCAAGCTTGCCATTGTTTATTTCAAAGTAAATAGACAGATTCTTGTCCACAGCCCTCAATATCATGCTACCTTTAAAGTCAGCCATACTGTTATGAAACGCGGGATTCTTATTAAGCTCATCTGCAAGACCCTTAAAGAAGTCTAGTGTGAAGAACTTCACCATTACATTTCACCCTTCCAACTACCATCTATTTATCCTATTCTCTCCGCTTTTTTCTAATAAATCTTTTTTTTATCATCTAGCATAATGCTTTCTCCGATCTTCCAGAACTCTTGCGTCAGCCGGTATTTCTCCCACCTTAACCATCTTAACATTGGTTTTGATGCGTAAAGCCTGTTTGAACTCTTCTTTCAGTTTGTTTTCCCACTCGCTGAACTTTGAGGGATCTTTGCCCTCCACCAGAATCGTCATTTCGTCATAATCTCCCGGTCTTTCAACAATTATTTGAATCCTCCCCAGTTCTGGGTAGTGGCTCACCACATCTTGTGCCTGCTTGGGATGAATGAACACACCCTTAACTTTAGTTAACATATCCACTCTACCACGAATACCCAGTATTCGCGCCTCCGTACGCCCACACTTGCAGATTTCCTCCGTTAACACCGATGCGTCCCCCGTCCTATACCTTATCAGAGGCAAAGCATCTCTCTCAAACGGTGTGGCAACAATCTCTCCCTCTTCGCCCGGTTCAACTCTCTCAAGAGTGTTGGGGTCAACAATCTCCAGAAGGTACATTTCTTCATTTATGTGCATACCGTTATGGTACTGGCACTCCCTTGTCATAACACCAAGCTCAGCCACGCCATACGCATCAAACAACTCTATGCCAAAAATATCCTGTAGCTTTTTTCTCAAGTCTGGAGGTAGTGGCTCAGCTCCACAGATTCCAATCCTTAAATTAAGATCCTTTTTGGGGTCTATACCCATTTTTTGTGCTTCTTCCGCAAGTCGAGCTAGAAAACTGGGTGTTCCCGCATAAATTTTAGTGCCCAATTTTCTCATAAAGTCTATCTGCATTCTGGTTTCCCCAGTACCCGCAGGAATAACACACAAACCCGTTTCCTCCGCGGCCATGTGGGCAAATAGCCCCGCAGGCATAAAGTGGTATGACAGTGTAATCTGTATTATGTCGCCCTCCTGCACGCCTCCGCTTATTAAGCCCTTGGCCATGTTTTTCCTCGTACTTTCGAGGTCTTTTGCTGTGTAGGGCTCGAATATTGGTCCAGGAGATATAAAGACTAGACGCAGTTTTTCCCTAGGAACTGCTAGAAACTCTCCAAATGGTGGATGCTCCCTCTGGTTGCTAACCAGTTCATGTTTGGATGTAAAAGGTACTTTTTTAAAAAAGTCGTCCAGATTTTTGATGTCTCCAGGTTTAATTCCTGCCTCATCAAACTTTCTGTGGTAATACGGCGAGTTTTTATATGCATGACGAACCATTTCCAAGGCTTTCTTTTCCTGGAGTTTCCTTAATTCTTCTCGAGACATAGTCTCTGCCTTAGAATAAAATTTTCGCGCCACCATTCTTCCTCCACACAATTTAAAGAGAAAGACAATTAACACTTTTAAGATATCTTCTCCGCTAACTACTATTTAATAATTTTTGCTAGTCTTATATGCAGACCAAATAATACCCTTTAAATTTACCGCATTACTCCCCGCTAAGGAAAGACGGCTAATAGTAAAATAAAAATTCAGATTCTGGAACCCCAAACATTTTAATGCAAACATTCTCCTCTCCCCTCCACTTACGCATATGTACTTTGTTTTGAAACTTTTGCCAAAGCTTTATATAATATGAACAAGAATTTAATAATTTCAAAGAAACTTCTGTTATAAGAGGAAGGAGAAAATGTGGAGACCAAGTATTGAAACTATGCCTAGAAGTGAAATTACCAAAATACAAGAAGAAAGGCTAAGGCGACAGGTGAAATACGTATATGAGAACTCCGCCCTTCACAAAAAGAAATTCGACAAGGCCGGAATCAAACCCTCAGACATAAAAAAACTCGAAGACATAAAAAAACTCCCCCTCATAAATAGGGAGGACATGGAGAGAGAGGTAACCTTCAAAGACATTTTCGGAGGGAGACTCTGCGTCCCCACAGAAAAGCTGATGTTAGTATCAAACCCGCCCGAACCACAGGTCAAGGAGCCACTAATCATGACCGCCCTGACCGATAATGACCGAGAAAGACTAGTAGACCAGATGACCAGAACCCTAAGAATGCTGGGCCTAAAAAGAGGATACACCCTGGAACTACAAGCAAGCCAGTGGGAAATCATATCCCGATTCGTAGAAGCCCACTTTATGTTCCGAAGAGGAGTACAAACACTAGTCCCCTTCACAAGCATACCCATCGAAATCACCCTATTCATAATCGACATACCCCGAGCAATAAGCCTCACCAAATTCTTCAAACCCCAAATCCTCATAACCACAGTGGACAACGCGCAACTAATGCAGGGAGAACTAGAAAAACAGGGAGAAAGTCCAAAAAACGAATTCAACCCCGAAGTCGTAGTCCACAGAATCCGCCCCCTAGCCCCCATACTCACCGAACAAAACCGCAAAGAATTCGAAGCAAAATGGGGCGGCAAACACGTCAAAATGCTCGACCTCCAAGACAACCACTTCTACGCCACAGAATGCCCCGAATGCAAAGGCATGCACATCTGGGAAGACGAATTCATAGTTGAAACAATAGACACAGAAAACGGGCAACCCACAGCTCCAGGTGAAGAGGGAAACCTGACAATAACCAACCTCTGGGAAGAAGCCACACCCCTAATCAGATACGTCACAGACAAAGTCGCCAAAATAGAAACAGAAAAATGCAACTGCGGAAGAACCCACGCCCGAATAATAATGTAGGAGGATGAGAGAATGGAGATAATTGAAGAAACCAAGTATTGGAACAAACCCCTAGAAACCATGCCCCAAAAAGAACTACAAAAAATACAACTAAAGAAACTCCAATACCAAATAAACTACGCCTACCACAACACTCGACACTACAAGAAAAGCTTCCAAGAAGCAGGCATAACACCAGAAGACATCAAAACCCTAGACGACTTCAAAAAAGTACCCCTACTCTACAAAGACGACCTAAGAGCCGACAGAGCCAAAACCGGCGACCCCTTCGGAGGAATACTCGCAGTACCCTACGAAAAAATAAGAATAATAAACGCCTCAACCGGAACAACCGGAGTCCCCAGCGTATTCGCATACACCTACGACGACCAACTACAAGGAGTAGAACAAGAAGTACGCATAAAATGGAGCAGAGGCTACCGACCAGGAACCAAAATATACTCCACAGGATTCAGATGGCACGGATATGTACAACTAGCCTACACTGGAGGAGATGTACTAGGCTTCCACAGCATCACAGAAACAGGATACCCCCTACCTAACCTCTCACAAAAACACGTAATAGCAATCAAATACTTCAAACCCGAAGTACTAGCCGCCCCCATACTAACACTATACTCCATCATAGAAGCCGCAAAAACACTAAAAGAAGACCTAAAACAAATACTAAAAGACACCAAAATAATTGATACGGGCTACGGAGATATCCCCACTATGGCTATTAAGAAGCGTTTGGAGTCGGAAACTGGTATTCCTCCTGAGAGAATTTTCGATTTTGGTGGCGTCGCTGATCCTTTGTGGTATTTTGGTGACTGTCCCTCTCATATGGGTGTTCACAGTTGTGACGACCTATTTCTATTGGACATTATGGATGAGGAGACACATGAGGTTTTGCCGGAGGGTGAGCGTGGAGAAATTGTGATTTCTAATTTGTTTGCTGAGGCTACGCCAATCTTCAAGTGGGGAAGTGAGGATACAGGCTACATTGAAAGGGATGTTTGTGGGTGTGGACGTACCCATAGCAGGGTGCATTTTCTTGGTAGGGCGGCCTTTGCTGCGAACATTAAGGGTGTGAAGGTGTTTCCCTCGGAGCTTGAGAACATTCTGGGTGACATTCCCGGGTTTACGGAGTACTTTACTGTGTTGAAGTATTCTAAGGGTGCTATGGATGAGCTTAGGATGAAAATGGCCGTGAACCGCGAGAAGATTAAGGATATGGGTGCTTTTGTGGCTGAGGTTAAGAGGAGGATAAAGGAGCATTTGAATGCGGATTCGGATATCACAATTGTAGAATCCGTGAGTGAGCTTCCCTTTGTTGGGCACAAGACCATTAAGCTCTTGGATTTGACTAAGGAGAAAAAATGAATTCCCAGAATTCTCATTTCTTTTTTGTATGTATTTGTTATGAAAAATCTTTTTCCCTTCAGCCGGAGGGTTGACTCACAAGGTAGCCTGCACTTCTCAGTATCTCAGCCATATCCTCCAGGGAGAGGTCACCTGGACGCTTGGAAGCCCTTGAGCCTTAAGCTTCTTCTTTAAGCCTTCCTCCACATAAGGCTCAAGGTTAACAAGGATATGATGGATTATGGTTAGAATCTTCCGGGCCAGGGCAACAACAGCAGTCTTCTTACCTCTCCTAGCCTCCACCTGCAGGTAGAACGCCCCCAAGCTGGGAATTCTTAACCCTCTTTGCAGCATGAGCCACCTGAACCATGATACGCCTTGAGCCACTTTGAGCCCTTCTTTGTTATACCTCCGGTCCTAGCCTTTCCAGCCGACTCATGAACAGATGGAGCCAGACCAGCCCAGGAAACCAGACTCTTACCATCCTCAAAACGCTTCACATCACCAATCTCAGCAAGAATAGCAGCTGCAGCCGTCTCACCTATGCCGGGAACAGTAAAAAAGGAGCCTCAAATCATCCTCACAAACAAGCCCCCTAATCATGTCATCCAACCTGGCAATCATCTGGTCAAGGTGCTTCACCATGTCCACACACTGCCCCAGTATGACCATGTCCACATAGCCTAGGGTTCCCCTAACCACACTGACAATCCCCTCCCTCCTATTCTACAAGCCGCTTGTTCTGGCTCTGGTTAATTATGTCCTCTATGTTCTTCCCATTTATGAGGCCCTCAAGGATCTCCATCCCAGCCTTCCCAAAGATGTCTTTGAGCCTGGAGCCAAGCCTTATGCTAACCTTTCTAAAGAATCTTGTGGCACCGATTCTTGAAGGCTGTTCTGGCTTGGACAAGCTTAACCCGGAACCGGGTGAGCTCCCTTTAAATCCCTAATCTTCTTCTCAGGAACGTAGCTTGGATTAACAAGCCCGCTTCTTAGGAGTTTGGCAAGCCGCTCTGAACTCGTTTTGTCAGTTACCCTCCCCGGTGTGCCCT
>Ga0136652_1000654_pt1 | contig 16098 bp, 14 predicted proteins | sample ConPoolayeEmetaG_FD_94864 | JGI IMG/M metagenome (GOLD analysis project Ga0136652, IMG submission 94864) | Hot spring microbial mat communities from California, USA to study Microbial Dark Matter (Phase II) - Cone Pool mat layer E metaG... ...
ACAAAAAACCAACTCATAAAGGGTTACCCTACACATTTTCTTAAAATGATGATTAGCAAATTAAAAGGATCAATACCCGCATCTCACCCTCCCATATAAAAAGGGGTCTTTCAGAGGGTTCTTTAAAGGATTAGGCCATTGAATTTATCCGAAACCCGGTTACAGGAATATGAGAAAATTGTTACCCATCATGACTTTGATGGAATTGTCAGTGCCTCCCTCTGTGGATGGGTCTTAAAAATCCAGAAGGTAATCTTTACAGGTCCCATGACCATTACCCGTTCCCAGATTACGATCACCGAGAAGGATGTCGTCTGTGATTTGCCCTATCCCCTCCAATGTGGGCTCTGGTTCGATCATCATGAAGGAAATCTCCAGGAGTTATCCTATCGAAAGATCGATCCTACGTCCATTCCCGGACGCTTTGACTCAAAACCGAGTTGCAGTCGGGTCGTTTATGAATATTTTTGTGAAAGGACCACCCTTCCTTCCTATTTCTTGGTGGCAGTAGAAGAAGCGGATATGATTGATAGTTTTGCCTACACCTCGATCGAAGATTGGAGAAAGGAGATCCCTGGAAAGATCATCGATTCGACTCTTAAGCTTCCCTTTCCCTCTCAAGAGGAGCAGGCTCAATATATGAGAAGCCTGTTTCAACAGATCCAAGGCCGTCCCCTTGAAGAGGTATCCCGTCTCGACTTCGTTCAAAAGAGATGGAGACACTATCAAGAGGAAGAAGGGAGGATGCTTCGAATCATTCGAGAGGCTTCTTATTTTTTAGAGGAGGACGGAAAAAAAGAATTGGTCGTCATCGACCTTACCCCCTATCACCGCAGACCCCATCTGATCAAAAATTTGGCCTTTTTGATCTACCCCCAAGCCTTAGCGGTCTTGGAGGTTTATAACCTGATAGACCACCAGGGAGTAAAAAGTAACCATTTAGGGTTTTCTATGTCCCTTTCCATCAGCGGGAATAGGTTGGAAGGGAGTAAGAATATTGGGGAGATCATGCGAACTCTCAATATTGGGGATGGCCATCCAGGGGCTGCCGCAGGGCAGATTCGATGTCGGTCCAAACAGGAGATGCTAAGGAGAAAGAAAGAGGTTCTGAACAAAATCTTCAAACTCTGGCAAACCCAATCTGCAGAATCCTCCCTTTCATGAGTTTCATTAGGTTCTTGTGGATAAACCCTCCGCCATGGGCTATGACGTGGAATTCACCCTTAACCCTTGCAACCAAGATAAGGGGTATGATATTTTTTATTTATGGAAATTGATACCCAACTTATCCCCATTCCTCCAGATCCTAAAATTCTTTCTAAAAAAAATGTTGTGGTGATCGATGTCCTCAGGGCAACCACTGTCATCGTTTATGCCCTCTCTCAGGGAGCCATGGAGATTATTCCAGTGGCATCGGTCGAAGAAGCGAAGGAAAGGGCCAAAACTTTTTCTCAAGAGGTTACTCTTTTAGGAGGGGAAAGGAACAGCCAAAAGATCGAAGGGTTCGATCTTGGAAACTCACCCACCGAATACTCTGAAGAGAGGATCAAGGGGAAGCGGATCATCCTGACGACGACCAATGGAACCAGGGCATTTTATTTGGTCTCAGCGGGGAATCAAATTTTCATTGGTAGTTTTTTAAATATTGGAGCGGTCGCTATGAGATGTGTGTCGTTGGACAGAGACCTACTCATCTTTCTTTCTGGTAATAAGGGGAGTTTTTCACTGGAGGATACGGTTTGTGCCGGGATGCTGATCGACCTCATCCTCAAGAATGGAGAAAAACCTGTCAACTTAACGGATGCTTCCTATGATGCTCTTTTCTTATATCAAAGATTTGAGGAAAACCTCATAGGAGCCTTCCACTTTTCAAGCCATGGAAAGGAACTTTTTGAATTGGGAGGAGGAGGGGACCTCATTTTTTGTGCTCAAACGAATATCACAGAAGTCGTTCCATTATTTAAAGATGGAGTGATCCGAATCTTTTAAATTAGATTTGCTGAGTCTAATTTTTTATACCAGGCACGATTACCCCATCTGGGAGAAGGACCCAAGATGAGACATCCAGAAAGGGAATTGAGAGATCAAGAAACGATGGTCGCCCTTTTAACACACACATCCATTGGAAGGATGGCTACGGTGAATCGAAGAGGAATTCCAGTGTTCAAACCTGTTAATTACCTCTACGGGGATGGAAAGACCTATATCCATTCTTCAAAAAAAGGAGAAAAGATCAGGGATATCCGGCGGGGAAGTCCCATCTGTTTCGAAATCGATCAGCCCATCGCCTATTTTACTTCAAAAGGGAATGGGTGTAATGCCAATTATTATTATCGGAGTATTATTATTAAGGGAAGGGGGGCCTTAGTAAACGGACGGACAAAAAAGAGAAAGGTGCTTCAAATGCTGATGGAGAAATACCAGCCCGAAGCAAACGAGAAGGACATCCCTGAAAGGGTTCTTAAGAAAACAGCAGTGATTGAAATCCTTCCAGAGGAGATCACCGGTAAAGAGAATGGTTAGGTTATGAAACCTTCTGTTTCCATCGTGAAGTGCCAAGACTATGAGGAAAAAAAGGTTTCTCTTAGTCTCAGGAAGTCCATCGATCTTCTTGGAGGGATCCGTCGGTTTATCAAGGCAGGGGATCGTGTCCTCCTTAAACCCAATCTCCTCTATGGAAAACCTCCTGAAAAAGCAGTGACCACTCATCCCCTTATTGTGAAGGGGATGATTCAGATCATTCGGGAAGCAGGGGGGATTCCCTTTATTGGGGATAGTCCTTCGATTGGGGGTCTCGTTAAGACTGCGGAGAAGGCTGGGATCAAAGCCGTGGCAGATGAAATGGGTTGTCCTCTTGTAGAATTTAATAGGCCTATCCTTCTACCCAAGGAGAGAACAAAACAATTTAAACAGTTAGAGATTGATCAAGCCGTTTTAGATGCGGATGTAATCGTCAACCTTCCCAAATGGAAGACCCATACCTTGATGCTCCTCACCCTTGGGATTAAGAACCTTTTTGGCTGTATTCCAGGGACGAGAAAGGCCCTCTGGCATCTTCAGGCAGGGGAGGACCGAGAGACATTTGCTCAAATCTTAGTCGATCTCTATCAGGCCCTCAAACCCAGCCTCACCATCTTAGATGGAATTGTGGGAATGGAAGGCAATGGCCCCAATAGTGGAAGACCCATTCCCATAGGATTGATTCTCGCAAGCGAAGACCCACTCTCCATTGACCAAATCGTTTGCGATCTGTTGGGCATTCCCAGGACCTCTTTGCTGACAAATCGAGTGGCACTTGGGCAGGGAATGGGGAAAGACGAAATTGAGGTTTTGGGAGAAAGAGTGGAAGATATCCAAATCCACAACTTTCAGTTTCCAAAACTCTCTCAACCCAATTGGAATCTACCAGGGTTTTTGGGAAAGGCCTTGAAGAATGCACTCAGTATGAAACCCCGGTTAGAGCAAGCACTCTGTACCCAATGTCATCAATGTTTAGGGATCTGCCCCCCAAAGGCATTGAGGGGAGATCGAGGAGAGGTGCTTATTGAGTATGGGAAATGTATTCGCTGTTTCTGCTGTCAAGAGGTCTGTCCAGAAGGGGCGATAAGAATCGAACCTGGATGGGCATTAAGACTGTTGGGCAGAGGACAGGGGGCTCAGGGTTGAAAAAATAATCGAACTTAGGTAGAGTGATGCGGACCATTAAACTCACCATCGAATACGATGGAACGAACTATTTAGGGTGGCAGGTTCAACCTAAAGGGCCAACCATCCAGCGAGTCCTTGAGGAGACGCTCAAGAAGATCACAGGTGAGGAGGTTCGCCTGATCGGTTCTGGAAGAACCGATGCAGGAGTCCATGCCTTTGGTCAAGTGGCCCACTTCAAAACCCATAGTAAAATAAGTCTTCATTCAATGGCCAGAGCCCTCAACAGCCTTCTCCCGCCAGATATTGTGATTCGGAGGGTGAGAGAAGTTGATGAAAATTTCCATGCCAGAAAGAGTTGCAAAAGCAAAATTTATGAATATCGGATTCTAAACCGAAACCTTCGCTCTGCCTTTTATAATAAATATGCATGGCATATTCCCCAAAAATTAAACCTTAAAGAGATGAAAGAAGCAACCCGATATCTGATCGGTGAGCACGATTTTTCTTCATTCCGTTCCGTGGGAACACCTACTCAAACGGCAACTCGCAAGGTGATACGGGCGGAGTGGAAGAAGGGAAGAGATGGGCTTCTTTACTTTGAAATTGAGGCGAATGGTTTTCTCAAACAGATGGTCAGGGCAATGGTAGGGACGTTGGTTGAAGTTGGAAGAGGGAGACTCAGTCCCGAGGAGTTTCAAGAGATTCTTCAGTCAAAGGACCGAAGAAAGGCCGGGCCTACTGCTCCTGCCCATGGTCTCTTACTCAAAGAGGTGAAGTATTAACCTCCTACCCTGATTAACTCATAATTTCTTGTTCCAAGCCCAATCTCTTCAGCATAGGTAAGTTGGATACTCCAATCGACCTCTGGATAAAGGGCACGAAATTTATCCTCTCCCACCCCCCAGTTTTTGGTTAATTTGGAAGATCTATTTCCTTCCTCTCGGTTGATGAGATCGACTGAGGCCTGATCAATAGCGACTGGATCTTCCGAAGAGAGAATACCAATATCATTGACAATTGGGGTATCCGAATATCCATAGCAATCACAAGCAGGAGAGATATTGGTAAGAAAATTGAGATAAAGAACCTTCCCCTTTTTCTTTTGTATTGCTCCATAGGCGTGTTCCGCAATTTTCTTTTGAAAGAGAGTCACGGATTCATTCCATTGAATTTGGATAGCGCTATGAGGGCAGGTGAGAATGCATTCTCCACAACCAATACATTTCTTGGGATCGATCACAGCAACCTTTGCCCCACTCCCCGTTCCTGTTTCAGAGGATTCCATGGAGATGGCCTCTTGGGGACACCAAGGGAGACAGAGTTCGCAACCTTTACACTCCTTCTTTTTTACCCGAGGAGAGATGTTGGAATGCTGACTTAACTTCCCTTCTCTACTGGAACATCCCATCCCAAGATTCTTTAGGGTCCCCCCAAACCCTGAGAGTTCATGACCTTTAAAATGGGTGACGCAGATTAGAGCATCTGCCATATAGATATCTCGTGCAATCGAAACGGTTTTAAAAATAGGGAGGTCAATCCGAACCTTGACCGAGCTATTCCCCCTTAGCCCATCAGCGATAAGAATAGGGGCATCCACCACCGAGAAAGAAAAACCATTCTGATAGGCGGTGGTAAGGTGGGAGATGGCTTCTGAACGTGTTCCGATGTAAAGGGTATTCGTATCAGTAAGAAAGGGCTTCCCTTTACATTGCTTGACCCGGTCTACAATTCTTCTTAAAAAGATGGGTCTAACATAGGCGGTATTCCCTTTTTCGCCAAAATGAAGTTTGATCGCGACCAGATCCTTCTCCCTGACTTTTCCCTTCAGGTCCACACAATCCAACAAGACATCTAACTTATCCAGAAGAGGTTTTCCGGAAACGACCTTCAGATCCGAAAAGAAAACCTTGTTTTTTTTCATAGGGTCCTCCTGGGTTAAGATTCTATGCCAACCCTCCCTTGGGTGTCAACTTAAAGGCTACCCTGAAAGGTAATCACTCACTGAAGCGTAGGAATATATATTGTCCTGAGAAGGATGCCTCCGAAAATCTTAGAACGCGGATCAAATTGATATCTCTTTGTGTAGGGCTAACATCGATAATAATAATTGGGTTATTAAGTAATAGGGTAAGAAGTCTCACGTTTAGGGGGCAATTTAAGGTTACCGCTCTAAGATTTTCTCCGACATCCCTCTCAGGCCCTTCCCACGAGTGAGTGAGGTTTTACCCTGAAAGCAAAATTTGACTTTCCATTATAAGAAAAGTAGTTTAAAATATATCCGATCATTTTGGAAGATTTGGCAAAAAAGGAGGAACAATGAAACGATTTGAACCTAACCACATCCGAAACATAGGAACCTTTGGACATGGAGGAGAAGGGAAGACCTCCCTATGTGAAGCCATTCTCTTCGATACAGGGGAGAATAATCGCCTTGGAAGAGTTGATGATGGGTCTTCCATTATGGATTTTGAGCCTGAAGAAATCAATCGAAAAATTAGCATCAGCGCCTCACTGTCCCACTTCGAATGGGATAAACATCAATTCCACATCATTGACACGCCTGGATATGCAAACTTCATTGCTGAGGCCAAGGCGGCCATGAGGGTCGTAGATGGAGCCATTATGGTGATTGGAGGGAATTCAGAGGTGAAGGTCCAGACCGAAACAGTTTGGGGTTATGCCAATGAGTTTAAAGTTCCCAGGATTCTTTTTGTCACCAAGATGGATATGGAACGAGCAGACTTCCTGAAAGTGGTCGAAGAGGTAAAGAAGACGTTTTCTTCTCCAACCGCTATCCCCGTCCAACTTCCTATTGGAGTGGAAGGGGATTTCAGAGGGGTCGTGGATTTAATTCAACGAAAGGGACTTTTCTTTCGCGAGGATGGAAGCGGGCAGTTCGAGGTTAAAGAGATCCCCCCTGAGATGAAAGATCAGGTGGAAAGATTCCGTGAGAAGTTGGTCGAGGCCGTGGTGGAGATGGATGATAAACTGATGGAAAAGTATCTGGAATCCGGTGAGATCTCTGATGAAGAGCTGATTCAATGTCTTCGAAGGGGAACGATGGAAGGAAGACTGGCTCCTGCCCTCTGTGGTTCATCCATTCGGAACATAGGGATTCAACCCCTTCTCAACGTAATCATCTCCTGTTTCCCCTCACCCTTGGAGCGAGGCCCTGTTCAAGGAGTAAATCCCAAGACAGGCGAGATTGAGTTGCGGGAGCCCAAAGAAGATGGTCCGCTTTCCGCCTTTGTATTTAAAACAATCGCAGATCCCTTTGCGGGTAAACTGAACCTTTTCAGGGTCTATTCTGGAAGCATTAGCGCAGACTCTGTCGTTTACAATTCCAAGAAGGATGTGAAGGAGAGGATTGGCCAAATCTTTTTAATGGAGGGGAAGAAACAGAAACCCGTTGGGTTTGCTACCGTAGGCGATATCGTGGCTGTCGCCAAACTAAAAGAGACCACTACTGGCGACACCTTCTCTGATGAGAAGAGACCGATCGTTTTCGAAGAGACTAAACTCCCTCTTCCTGTCATCTCCTATGCCCTCACCCCCAAAACCAAAGGAGACGAGGAAAAGATTACTGCCGCCTTGGCACGCATCCATGAGGAGGATCCCACCATGACCGTGGGCAGGGATGAACAGACCGGAGAAATCCTCCTGTCAGGGGTCGGCCAGACCCATGTGGAGGTCATCATTGAAAAGTTGAAGAGGAAGTTTGGAGTGGAGGTAAACCTCAGTACCCCAAAGGTCCCCTATAAAGAGACAATCCGTGGATCTAAACAGGGGGTGATTTATCGGCATAAAAAACAGACAGGTGGTCGAGGCCAATTTGCAGAAGTTCATTTCGATATATCCCCCCTTCCCAGAGGGGCAGGGTTTGAATTCGAGAATGCCCTCGTTGGGATGAACGTCCCCAGGAACTTTGTCCCCGCGGTAGAAAAGGGAATAGTGGAGGCGATGCAAAGTGGGGTTCTGGCGGGTTACCCTGTAGTTGATGTGAAGGTAAGATTCTATGATGGAAAGTCGCATGAAGTCGATTCTTCAGAAATGGCCTTCAAGATTGCAGCGATTATGTGTTTTAAGAAAGGCATCCAGGAAGCCAATCCAGTGCTTCTTGAACCGATTATGCGAGTGGTGGTGACCGCACCTGATGAGAACATCGGTGATGTGATCGGAGACCTGAACAGTCGTCGTGGAAGGGTTTTGAGGGTCGATGCTAAGGGAAATTACCAAGTGATTGAGGCCAATGTGCCTATGGCAGAGATGCTAAAATATGCTCCAGACCTTAACTCCAAAACTGGGGGCAGGGGAACCTTCACGATGGAATTTTCCCATTACGAAGAAGTCCCTGCCCAACTGGCGGAAAAGGTGATTGCCCAGGCCAAGAAAGAAAAAGAGAGCGAGAAGTAAATAGGTGATAGGTGAAAGGTGAGAGGAAATGGTATTTTGTGGACAAATCACGAATCACGAACCACGAATCACGAACCACGAGATATGAGGGCTGTTATTCAGAGGGTGAAATCGGCTGAGGTATGGGTGGATGGCCGACTTACAGGAAAGATTGGGAAAGGACTTCTAATTTTTATTGGTGTTGCCAAAGGGGATGGTGAAGATGACCTCAACTACCTTGCTTCAAAAATTCCCAATCTCAGAATCTTTGAGGATGAGTCTGAAAAGTTCAATCTCTCCTTGAAAGAGATAGGTGGAGAGTTGTTAGTCGTCTCTCAGTTCACGCTTTATGGCGATTTGAGAAAAGGTAGAAGGCCATCTTTCACAGAGGCAGAAGAGCCATCCATAGCCAAAGCCTTATATGAAAGGTTTATTTCAGAATTAAAAAGTCAAGGCATTCCTATCCAGACAGGAGAATTTCAGGCAAAAATGGAAGTCCACCTTGTCAATGATGGCCCGGTAACGCTTCTGTTGGATAGTAAAAAGTAGGGACATATAACCACCCATGACCAAAAAAAATCCAAAACGACAAACTGGGTCCAATGAATTATGGAGAGCAAGCAGATACATTATGATCCCTATTTTGATTATTTTTCTTGGGTTCTTAAGTTCGCACTGCGAGGCCCAGGATCCAATCAAGGGAAAGGAGAAAGGGATGAAAGAGATTAGAGAGCCCGTTTATGCAGGGTCGTGGTATCCAGGTAACCCTGAAACGCTTTCCCGAGAAGTGAAGAGATATTTAGAGAACGTAACGATTGAGAAATTGGAGGGGGAGATCGTTGCTCTCATCTCTCCCCATGCGGGATACATCTATTCAGGGCAGGTGGCGGCCTATTCCTATAAACTTCTTGAAGGGAAACACTTTGAAACAGTCATAGTAGTGGCTCCGAGCCATCATGCCCTTTTTAAAGGAGCCTCTATTTACGATAGGGGTGGGTTTCGGACACCTCTTGGCATAGTTCCAATCGATACTGAAATTTCCAAAAAGATGATGGAGGGCCGAAAGGAATTTCAATTTATTCCTGAGGCTCATGCCAAGGAACATTCGTTGGAGATTCAACTTCCATTTCTTCAAATGGTTTTAAAGTCTTTTAAACTTGTTCCCATTGTCATGGAACCCTATTGGAGTTGGGAGACTTGCCAAAAACTTGCCTCTTCAATGGCTGAGGCCATTGAGGGGAAGAAGGCCTTATTGGTGGCCAGTTCAGACCTTTCTCACTTCCATTCCTATGAGAAGGCCGTTTCACTGGATAGGGTTGTTTTAAATCATATTGAGCGATTCGATCCTGGGGGATTGAATCGAGATTTAAAGGAGGGTCGTGGTGAAGCCTGTGGGGGTGGCCCAATCATTTCTGTCATGCTGGCCTCAAAAATGTTAGGGGCCAATAAGGGAAGGGTACTTAAATATCTCAATTCAGGAGATGTGACAGGGGAGAGGGGGCGCGTGGTAGGTTACGGAGCAGGTGTCTTTTATAAGGTTTCTGGAGGTGTAGAAAAGATGAAAGAAGGAAAGAAGGTCGGGGTTGATTTAGGTTTAAATGATGAGGAAAAAAGGATCTTACACCATATTGCAAAGACAGTCATTGAGAATAAGGCAAAGGGCAAGGCCATTCCAGAGTTTAAGGTTGATTCCATTAAACTCAAAGAGAATCGAGGGGCCTTTGTGTCCCTCCATAAGAGAGGGGAATTGAGGGGATGCATTGGATATATCGAAGGTCAGGGTCCACTTCATAAGACAATTGAGAAGATGGCTGAAGCGGCTGCCTTTCAAGACCCCAGGTTTCCACCCGTAACGGAAAAAGAGATTCCAGAACTGGATATTGAGATCTCTGTCTTGACTCCTCTGAAAAAGATTACGGATATCAATGAGATTGAGGTGGGAAAGCATGGAATCTACATCAAGAAAGGATGGTATTCAGGCCTCCTGCTTCCTCAAGTGGCCACAGAATATGGGTGGGACCGAAAGACCTTCTTGGAGCATACTTGCCAGAAGGCAGGCCTACCCTCTAATGCCTGGAAAGATAAAGATACAGAGATTTATATCTTCTCTGCAGATATCTTTTAATCCATCCTGATTCCATAGCCGGATGATGATGTTTTCCTGTTCGTCAAACCCACCTTCGTCAAAACGATTTGTGAATGCTCGGAGATTTTTTGGCAGGTGGACCAGGATAAAGATAAACTTTCTCTGACCAATGATGAGGATTCTTATCCAAATTAAAACGTTTCTTTCAAGGTTCCTTTCTCCTCAGAGAATATTTATTCTCAGCTTTTCTGCCATGATTCTTATTGGGACCTTCCTTCTTTGGTCCCCTTTTTCTGGAACCCATCGTCCCCTTCGATTTGTGGATGCCCTTTTTACCTCTACCTCTGCGGTCTGTGTTACTGGACTGGTTGTGGTCGATATAGGGAAGGATCTTTCACCTGTAGGCCAGGTAATCACTATGTTTTTAATCCAGATCGGAGGCTTAGGAATTATTACCTTTTCAACCATCTTTTTTGTCCTAATGGGGAAAGGAATTTCCTTTAAAGAAAGGGAGATTGTCCGATCCTCCTTTCTTCATACCCCCAGAAGAGATTTTGTGACCATCCTGAAATCCATCCTTTGGTTTTCTTTCGGTTTCGAATCCCTTGGGACGATTATTTTATTTTTTCGTTTCTCTCGGGATTATTCTTTAGGCGGTGCCTTTTACAAAGCCCTCTTCCATTCTATTTCAGCATTCAATAATGCTGGGTTTTCACTTTTCTCAGACAGTTTTGTAAGATATCAGTCAGATCTGATCATCAATCTCATCGTGATGGGGTTAATCGTCTTCGGGGGGTTAGGGTTCATTGTCCAGTACGAAGTCCTTTCTTACCTCAGAGGTATCCAGAAGAAATTATCGATTCATACAAAAATGGTGATCATCACGACGGCCATCCTTATTATTTCAGGATCAATCCTCTTCTATCTTTTTGAAAGAGATCACATGATGAAAGATGTTCCAGTTCTGACTAAAATCTTGGTCTCTCTATTTCAATCGATTACTCCTCGGACGGCTGGTTTTAATACAATTGATATTAGCGCCTTGACAAACGCTACGGTTCTTCTCCTCCTTATTCTCATGTTCATCGGGGCCTCTCCTGGTTCAACAGGTGGGGGGGTGAAAACAACAAGTGCTGCCCTTCTCCTTTTGATGATCTGGAACAGGTTGAAGGGAAATGAGGAGGTGAACGTCTTTCATCGAACCATTCCAAGAGAGAATATCAGTCGAACCATTTCGATTATCTTTGCTTCGGCCTTCACTGTCTCTATCATTACATCGATTCTCCTGATCAGTGGGACGGGTGGCCTTCCACCCGAAGGAAGCCGTCACTTCTTTGTAGAATATCTTTTTGAAACGGTCTCAGCCTTCGGGACGGTAGGGCTTTCCATGGGCGTGACACCCACATTGAGTGATACACAAAAACTGGCCATTATAGCCATGATGTTTGCTGGAAGGGTTGGCCCACTGACCCTCGCATTCTCGCTCTCACGGGCCAGTGGGAAGAGAGGCTTCACCTATGCAGAGGAAGGGGTCATGGTTGGGTAAGGAGGAGGAAATTTGATGAAGCGGGTGGTTGTCATCGGATTGGGGATTTTTGGGTTCAATATTGCCAAGGACCTTTATGAGAAGGGGTTTGAAGTGATTGCCATAGATAAAAATAAGGAAATGGTCCAAAAGATCAGAGATTTTTCAACGAAGGCTGTGCTTGCTGATGGTACAGATAAAGAGGTGATGGAATCGATTGGCATTCAAGAGGATGATATCGTCATCATCTCCTTTGGGGAGGATTTAGCGGCAGCGACTTTGATTACCCTTCACCTCAAGGAGATGAAAGTAAAAAGGATTATTGTCAAAGTGCCCGATGAAGACCATAAACGAGTCTTAGAGAGGGTTGGGGCGACGGAGGTAGTCATTCCTGAGAAGGAGGTGGCAGATAAAGTGGCAAAAAGTCTGATCTCCCCAAATGTTCTTGATTATCTTCCTCTATCTGAAAATTATACTATTTGCGAACTGGTTCCTCCCCAACATTTCATAGGGAAGACAATCGGCCAGCTCCATCTGAGAAGTCATTATCATATTGAGGTGATTGCCATCCGGGAAGTTCTTCCAGAGCGAATCCAGATGATTCCAAAGGCTGAATTTGTGATTAAGGATAGTGATATCTTAATCGTAGTAGGAAAAGAAGAAGACATTCAAAAGATCCGATAGGGAGGTCAAGGGGTAGCAGAGAGATGAAAATTGTTATTATTGGGGCTGGAGAGGTCGGATTCTATTTGGCCAAGAGGCTTTCTTCTGAGAAACATAATTTGGTCCTCATCGACATCGATCCTGAAAAATGTGCCCATGTTCAAGAGGCACTCGATGTCGCTGTGGTTCAAGGAAACGCATCAAGCCAGAACGTTTTGAAAGAAGCAGGGCTTGAGTCCTCTGACCTATTGATTGCTGCCTCAGGGGTGGATGAGGTTAATATCCTTGCCTGCATGATGGCTTCTAAGATGGGGGTGAGGCGAAGGATTGCCCGAGTTAGAAACCCTGAATATTATCAACCCTCCTCTATTTTGAAACCTCAAGAAATGGGAGTAGATCTTTTCATTCACCCAGAAGAAGAGGTGATCGAGGAGATCGCCCGGCTATTGATGAGGGCCTCTGCCTCTGAGGTGATAGAGTTTGAGGAAGGAAAGATTTTGCTCGTAGGGCTCAAGCTCGATCCAAATTGCCCAAATCTCAATAAGCCCTTAAAAGATATTGGAACAGAAGAAGAGAGAAGAAATTTCAGGGTCGTGGCCATGCTTAAGGGGGAGAAGACTATAATCCCTACGGGTCAAGACTATTTTAGTAAGAACGATCAGGTCTTTGTGGTGACCAAACGAGAGAACCTTCCTCAAGTGCTTTCTCTTACCGGAAAAACCGACGAAAGGCTTGAACGAATCATGATTCTCGGAGGTGGGAAGATTGGGAGGGGGTTGGCTGAAAAATTAGAGAAAAAAATTGAGGTCATTCTGGTAGAATCTAACAAAGAGAAGTCAGCTCAAATCGCCTCCAAGCTGAAAAGAACATCTGTCTATCAGGCTGATGGAACGGAAATCGATACGCTGGCACGAGAAGGCCTTCTCAATATGGATGCTTTTATAGCGGTCACATCGGATGATGAGATTAATATTCTTTCCTGCTTGCTTGCCAAGCATATTGGGGTTCATAAAACAATTGCTCTCGTAAATAAACAGACCTATCTTCCTCTTCTACCTGTCATCGGGATTGACTCTACGGTCAATGTTCGTCTGGCTACGGCCAGTGCCATCTTAAGGTTTATAAGAAGAGGAGCCATTCTTTCCGCAACGACTCTTCATGGGATTGATGCTGAGGCAATCGAATTTGAGATCACCGAATCAAACAAATTGGTCGGGAAACCTTTAAAGGATCTTAACCTTCCTAAGGGGGCTCTCATCGCTGCCATTGTTAGGGGAAATGAGGTTATCATCCCTTATGGGAAGAGTTCTATTAAGCCTGGGGATAAGGCCATTGTTGTGGTGCTTCACCAGGCGATCTCATCGATTGAAAAAAAATTTTCATAAAGAGGGAATTTTGAAACTATCCAATATCCTATACCTCCTATCCAGCCTATGGCTCCTCCTCAGCGGTTTTTTCCTTCTACCTCTTGGTTTTTCCATCTCTGAAAGGGATGGACTTCATCTTCTCTACCTCTTTCAAATGATTGGGATGGCGATGTTAAGCCTCCTCCTCCGTTTTTTGACCCAAAGACCTATTGAGTTCCAGATTCGCGAGGCCTTTTTGACTGTCACACTGTGTTGGGTGACCTTCTCTTTCTTCGGTGCTCTTCCTTTCATGATTTCTGGTTATATCCCAAAATTAACCGATGCCTTTTTTGAAACCATGTCAGGATTTACAACCACAGGAGCAACAATCCTTACAAATATCGAGGCGCTTCCCAAAAGCCTTCTTCTCTGGCGAGGGATGACCCAATGGTTAGGAGGAATGGGAGTGATTGCCCTGGCTGTAGCTGTGCTTCCCTTTTTAGGGGTGGGGGGTGTTCAGCTTTTCAAAGCAGAAGTGCCGGGACCCATTAAAGATAAACTCTCGCCACGGATTAGTGAGACCGCTAAGATCCTCTGGGGGGTTTACATCCTTTTTACTTTGATAGAGATTCTGCTGTTAAAAATAGGAGGCCTTTCCCTCTTTGAATCCCTCTGTATCACCTTTGGGACACTGGCCACTGGAGGATTTACTCCTACGAACACCAGCATTGCCGCATATTCCTCTCCCTATATTCATTATGTCATTATTCTTTTTATGTTTATGGCAGGAACCAATTTTTCATTACACTATTGGGCTCTAAGAGGAAAGGTTCGCCACTACGTTAAGAACCCAGAATTCTCCTTCTTTCTTGGAGTGATTGCAGTGGCTACAGGATTAATCCTGTTAGCGCGTCTGATGAAGGGGGACGTTTTCTCTGAAGAAGTCTTTCGAGGGACCCTCTTTCAAACGGTTTCGATTATCACCACCACGGGCTTTATCACAGAGGATTACGAAAGATGGCCTTATGTAGCCCAGATATTACTCATTGCTTTAATGATGTTTGGAGGATGCACCAGTTCTACAGGGGGTGGAATGAAGCAGATAAGGGTGATAGTGGTCTTTAAATTCATCGGTTGCGAATTGAAAAAGTTATTTCACCCCCATGGGATTTTCCCCATACGGACAGGAGAACGTACTGTTCCTGAGCCTCTGATATTAAGTATTATGGGGTTTGTCGCAACCTATATTTTAGTCTTCTTTTTAAGCGTACTGGTTTTGTCTGGGTTAGGACTTGACATCGATACTTCTGTTGGGGCTGTTGCGGCTACCCTTGGAAATGTGGGTCCAGGGATAGGAGGAGTTGGTCCTTTAGACAATTACTCCCATCTTCCAGTCCTTGGAAAATGGACTCTATCCTTTTTGATGTTGGTGGGCCGGTTAGAACTCTTTACGGTTTTAGTGATCTTCACACGTCCCTTCTGGAAGTAAGGAGACCTTTTCTTTGCGGATTTTCCCTGAGATGACTAAAGTGATTTCGCCTTTTAACCTCCTGGCCTTGACTTGCTCTATGAGCTCACTTACCCTTCCCCTGATGACCTCTTCAAAGACCTTTGTTAGTTCACGGGCGAGAACCATGTTCCGATCCCCGAGTATCTCATAGATATCGTTTAATGTTTTTAAAAGGCGATGGGGAGATTCATAGAAGATAAGGGTCTCCCGAACCCCTTCTAAACCTTTCAGTAAATCCCTCCTCTTTTTGGATTTATGGGGGAGGAAGCCTTTGAAGAGAAAGGAGTCGGTGGGAAGACCTGCTACACTGAGAGCAGTAATGAGAGCCGAGGGCCCTGGGACCGGTAGCACAGGGATTTCGTTTTCAATCGCCAGTTGGATGAGGCGAAAACCAGGGTCGGAGATTCCAGGTGTTCCTGCTTCTGAGACCAGGGCAATGTGGTTTCCTTGTTTCAATTTAGTGAGAATCCATTCTCTCTTTTTAAATTCATTCCCTTCAAAATAACTGGTGAGTGGAGTTTTGATCCCGAAGTGTTGGAGGAGGAGACCTGTGCGGCGGGTATCTTCTGCTGCGATTAAATCTACCTCTTTTAGTATGCGTAGAGCCCTTAAGGTGATGTCTTCGAGGTTCCCAATAGGTGTGGAAACGATATAGAGAATCCCTCTATTCGGTTTGCTATCCAAGGCCATTTATCCTGAAACCTGCATCAATTTCGAAAATATGGAATCAAGCATATTAAAAATCAGTAGAAAATACAATATTTCGTGGTATAATGGTCATTATTTTAATGCTATAATGTTAACCTACCTTTTTGTTAGGTTAAGATTATACCCAGGAGGTCATTCCTGCGAAAGCAGGAATCCAGTATCTGAGCATTTTTCTGGATTCCCGCCTACGCGGGAATGACATATTCACGCAGGATTCAGG
>Ga0136652_1000657_pt1 | contig 16073 bp, 10 predicted proteins | sample ConPoolayeEmetaG_FD_94864 | JGI IMG/M metagenome (GOLD analysis project Ga0136652, IMG submission 94864) | Hot spring microbial mat communities from California, USA to study Microbial Dark Matter (Phase II) - Cone Pool mat layer E metaG... ...
ACTCTGAGCTTTGAGAATTTCATCATTTAATTCTTCTATAATATCATCAATTAAAACTTTTCTTATCTCTGGATTTTTAAGTAAATCGAGTTTATTCTGGTCTTTCCATTCTTGTCTTAGAAAAATATTTCCCCACCAGGGAATGAGATTTTCTTTTGGATATTCAGGAAATTCTTTAATTAAATTTCCGACAGCTTCTTTAGCTTCCCATTCGTTCAAAGATGCCAGAATAATTTTGGAAGGATTCTCGACAATAATTCGTCGGGCAACAGCATAACCAACTAATCCCCATCCACCAAGGATTAGTACTGATTTGCCTTTGATATCCATAATTAAGCCTCTTAGTATGTTAATTAATTTTTTTATTTATAACTTTGCATTACAAAATTAAGCAAAAATTTAATGGTCTTATTTCAATTAAAAAGGTTCTTATATGAAAGTTAGTGAATATTTAAATGAAGATAATGTTTTATTAAATGTAGAAGCTAAAGATAAATATGAATTGATTGACAAGTTGATAGAAGTTGCATCAAAATCAGGAAAAATTTTTGATAAAGAAAAAGTTCGAGAAGCTGTTTACGAGAGAGAAAAAATTCTGAGTACAGGAGTTGGGAAAGGATTTGCGGTACCACACGGCAAAACTGACGCAGTTAACGATATTGTCCTTGCTTTTGCAATAACTAAAGAACCACTTGATTACGAAGCTTTGGATAATCAGCCCGTTCGACTTGTAATGTTGATGGTTGGAAAAGATAATCTCGTCAGTTCTCACATTAAATTATTAAGTAGAATTTCCAGATTAATGAACAATGACGAGTTCCGTGAAAATCTTCTTCACGCCCAAACAAAAGAAGAAGTTTTAGAAATCTTCCGTAAAGAAGAATCAAATTACTTTGATGTTTAATCGAATTCACAAATAAACATTAGTGGGTAAAATTGTTTAAGTCAATCCGAGGTACAAAAGATATCTTCCTGCCAGAAATTTTTCGATGGCAGAGGTTTGAAAGCATAGTTCATCAATTAATGAAGAACTATAACTACACAGAAATTCGTACACCAATTTTTGAAGAAACTGGTCTTTTTGCTCGAGGTATTGGTAGTGAAACTGATATTGTTGGAAAAGAAATGTACACTTTCACAGATAAGAGTAAAACAAGTCTCACACTCAAGCCAGAAATGACCGCTGCGGTTGTTCGTGCTTATATCCAGCATAACCTTGGTGAAATTAGGCCAGTTAATAAGTTTTATTATATCTCTCCAATGTTCAGACAGGAAAGGCCTCAATCAGGTAGATTAAGACAATTTCATCAAGTTGGTGCTGAAATATTTGGAGTTAAAAATTTTACCGCTGATGGTGAATTGATAATTCTGGCTCTGGATTTACTTTCAAGACTAAATGTGAGAAATCTTGAGTTGCAATTAAATAGCGTTGGTTGCCAGAATTGTCGTCCTGATTTTATCAAAAAACTTATTGAATACTTTGTGCCTTTGAAAGATAAACTTTCTGAAGATAGTCAGAATAGATTAACAAAAAATCCATTAAGAATTTTAGATTCAAAAGATGAAAAAGATATAAAGTTGAAAAAGAATGCGCCGTCAATTTTAGATAATCTTTGTGATGAATGTGAATCTCATTACGAAGGCTTGAAAGATTTTCTGATTCAAAACAAAATTTCATTTGTAGAAAATCAATATTTAGTTCGAGGATTGGATTACTACACAAAAACAGCTTTTGAAATTATATCAAGTGACCTTGGTGCTCAAAATGCAATTTGCGGAGGTGGTAGATATGATTTACTTGTTGAACAACTCGGAGGGAAACCAACTTTCGGTGTAGGTTGGGCTTGTGGTATTGAGAGAATTCTCCTTGCTTCTGAAAAATATGATGAACCAATTGAACATAAACTTGATGCTTTTCTGGTAATCCAGAAGCCGGATTACAAAATAAAAGCATTTCAAATTCTATCTGAACTTCGAAAAAATAATATAAGTTGTGAAACTGATATGCTTGAACGAAGTATGAAAGCTCAACTTCGAGAAGCAAATCGTTCAAATGCAAAATTTGCTCTAATTCTTGGTGAGGAAGAATTCTTGAATGAAAAAATTCTGGTTAAAGATTTATCTTCAGGTAAACAGGAAGCAGTTTCTTTAAATGAATTGTGTGATTATCTTAGAAGTAAATTAATTGATATTTAAAAATGGCAAAGCAAAAATATTTCGTTCCCGAAAAGGAACAGCCGCACTTTAACAAAGCGAAGGGCTGGATAGAAAAAATAGAATATCAAATTCAACCGAAGTTTGAAATTACAGACAACAATTTAAAACCGACATTTATAGTTGATGTCTTTAGTTTTCGCGAGTTCGCCTTTTTTAGATATGCTATCGATTACAAGGTTGAAAAAAAGAAAACGGAATTTTTTATAACTTTGAAAGGATTAAACACTGATACGCAAACTTTTCCTGATAGAGGTAAAGCAAAAGCAAGAATTGATTTTGGAGACTTGGCAGGTGATTATGTATTTCATTTTAGAAGGGCAAGTGGTGAAGAGAATACTTTCTATTTTACAATTGACCCTTTCAAAGGAGAAATTAATTTGAAAAAAGAGTTACCAGATAAAAAAACGAATAGAAAATTTGTAGAGTTAATAGGTCAATAAATATGTGTCCCGAACTTTTTAAGATTGGTCCATTAACAGTTTACAGTTATGGTTTAATGTTAGGAATTGCATTCATTGTTGGGAGTTATGTTTTGACCTTAGAGTTCAAGCGGAAAGGAATTCATCCAGAGTTGGCTTCGGAAGTAACTATTTTTGCATTGATTTCTGGAATCATAGGCGCAAAGATTTTTCATTTGTTTGATGTGTGGGATGCTTTTCTACAGGACCCAATTGGTGAAGCATTTTCACCTGGCGGACTTGTGTGGTATGGTGGTTTCTTGGCTGGATTGATTGTGATTTATCTTAATTCAAGAAGAAGAAATTTACCGTTTCTTGTTCTTGTTGATTCATTAGCTCCAGCAGCTGCTCTGGGATATGGAATTGGAAGAATTGGTTGTCATCTTTCTGGTGATGGTGATTATGGAATTCCAACTGATTTACCATGGGGAACAGATTACTCAAAAGGAACATATCCGCCATCGTATGCATTTAGAGGAACTGAAATTGCAAAAAATTATCCCGATGGAATTGTTCCAGATAATACGCCACTGCATCCAACTCCGATTTACGAATTTTTGATGGGTGTAATTATTTTTCTGATTTTATGGAATATGAGAAAAAAGACAAATGTGAATGGTAAAATTTTTATGTGGTTCTTAATTTTGCATGGAAGCGCGAGATTTTTAGTAGAGTTCATCAGAATTAATCCCAAAATTCTTTTTGGTCTTACTGAGGCTCAATTGATTTCTGTTATTCTTGTTTCTGCAGGCATTGTTGGAATTTTTTATCTGAAGAAAAATCCCGATTTGGTTCAATTTGACCCAAAGCAAATCAAATATGAACCAAAGAAGAAAAAATAATCTTCGGGTTCTATTTAATTAGAGAGTAGGAGTTTTGAGGTATACTCCAAATTAAATGGGTTTTTGGGAGTAACCGGAATTTAAATGAATGATATTCGTTTAAGATTTTTTAAATCGATGATTAAATAATTTGTTTATCTGCTAGCTATAAAATTTTATAGAACTATGTTAAACTAAAATGATAGGGGAAGTAAGATGCCATTAATCGTAGGTCGTCAACCAGTTTTAGAAGCGTTGAAGTCAAAAAATTTTGTTGAGAAGGTTTATATACTTTTTGGTGCAAAGGGGAATCATATCAGTCAAATAAAATTCCTTGCCAGAAAGAGAAAAGCAAAGATTGTAATTCTAAGTAAACAAAAGTTTCGTGAACTTACTCCCAGTACAGCAACTCAAGGCGTTGCAGCACTTGTTGGTGAAAGGGAATACAATGATGTAGATGACATCTTGAGAATTGCGGACGAGAGAAATGAAAAACCATTCATCCTTTTGTTAGAGAATATTCAGGACCCAAGAAATTTAGGTGCCTTGATTAGAACAGCAGAATGTATGGGCGTTCATGGAATCATTCTACCAAAAGATAGAAGTGCAAATATCAATCAGGATACAGTCAAAGCTTCAGCTGGTGCAATTGAACATTTACCAATTGCTAAGATTACGAATGTATCTCAGACAATTGATGAACTTAAATCAAAAGGGATGTGGATAGTTGGAACATCGTCAAAAGCAGATAGAGTGTTGACGGAATTTGATTTTAACATTCCATTAGTTCTTGTGTTTGGTCAGGAAGGTCAGGGCATACGGAGATTGACGGAGGAAAAATGTGATTTCCTTGTTAAGATTCCTTTGTTTGGTAAAGTTGAGTCATTAAATGTTTCTGTTGCCTGTGGAATGTTCTTGTATGAAATCAGACGACAGAAAAACATGATGCAAAAACCAGAAGCTGAACAAATAAAAGCAGAAGAGTGATTTAATAATTAAATAATTCAAAAATTATTGATTGAGAAAATCGTTATCTCGCAACTTGGCTCGTGCAATATTTCATTCCAGATTTTCATTAAATCGATTTCAACAAAAAGAGATTCGTTATGAAAAAATTTTTCTTTTTATTTCTTCTACTTATTGCAAATCTTTTTTCACAACAGAGTGATTACTGGAAAACTCATTTTGAAAAATCAAATTATTTAGAGACGCCGAGATATGAAGAGACAATTAATTATTTCAGAAAATTTGAGAAACATTCGCCTTATGCAAAAATGTTTTCGATTGGTAAATCTGCGGAAGGAAGAAATATTTATGTTTTGATTATCTCAAAAGATAGAGCTTTCACTCCTGAACTTGCAAGAAAGACGAATAAACCAATTGTATTTATTCAAAATGGAATTCATGCTGGTGAGATTGATGGAAAAGATGCTTCGATGATTTTGCTCAGAGAGATTCTTATTACAAAAGAAAAATCATATTACCTTGAAAATGCGATTTTACTTGTGATGCCAATTTTTAATGTTGATGGACACGAGCGCTTTAGCCCTTACAATAGAATTAATCAAAATGGACCGAAGGAAATGGGCTGGAGAACCAATGCTCAGAATTTGAATCTAAATCGTGATTACATGAAAGCTGATTCTCCTGAAATGAAAGCATGGCTCAAATTTTTCAATCAATGGCTCCCACACATTTTTATCGATTGTCATACTACAAATGGAGCGGACTATCAATACGAAATTACTTACTCGTGTGAAAGATATGGAAATGTTCATCCTGAACTCGGTGAATGGATAAAAAATGATTTTGTTCCTTTTATTGAAGATGAAGTTCAAAAGAGTGGTTATTTAATTGCTCCTTATGTCTGGTTTAGAGGTGACGAGATTAAAAATGGAATTGTTGAGGGAGTTACTTCTCCAAGACTTTCAACTGGTTATGTGGCAATTCAAAATCGTGTGGCTCTTTTAGTCGAAACTCACATGCTAAAAGATTACAAAATTCGAGTCTTTGCAACATTAACGATGCTCGATGCAGTTATTCGAAAAGCAAATCAAACAGGAAAAAATCTTGTTGAGCTAATTAATCAAACTGATAAGAAAGTTATAGATGAAATTGCAAATCGGAAAAAATACCTTCCATTGAAATTCCAGATGTTGAACGAATTTGTTCCATTTGTTTTCAAAGGAATTAAATATGAAAAACTGCCGAGTAAAATTTCTGGCAAAGAGAAGCTTGTCTATACTGGAGAAAAGTTTGAAATAGAAATTCCACTTTATAATAAACCAGTTGCAGTTGATTCAGTTCAGGCTCCTGAGTTTTATTTAATTCCGAAAGCGTATTCAAATATTATTGAAATTTTGAAATTACACGGTGTGAATTACGAAGTTTTGAAATCACCAAAAAAATTTCTGGTAGAAAAATATCGATTTGATGAAAACACAACCTGGCAAAGAAGACCTTACGAAGGTCGAGTAATGTTAATGACGAAATACGAAACTTTTATAGATACTTTAATTGCCGAAAAAGGAGATTACTTAATTCCAGTTAATCAGAGGACTGTAAGAGTTCTTATGCACCTTCTTGAGCCAAAATCAAATGACTCATTTGTGAGCTGGGGATTTTTCAATTCAATCTTTGAAAGAAAAGAGTATTATGAAGATTATGTGATGGAGAAAGTGGCTGAAGAAATGTATTATTTAAATGAAACAATCAAGAAAGAATTTGAAGAGAAATTAAAATCAGACACAACTTTCGCAAATAGTCCAGAACAAAGATTGGAATTCTTTTATCGTCGTTCTCCTTACTTTGATAAGCAATGGATGGTTTATCCGATATCGAGAATATTAAAAAATTTATGAGGAAAATTTTGTTTCAATTTGAATTGATATGAATGATTTGTTTCGCGAAATAGTAAGTTTTTAATATGAAGACACATACGCAAAAACAAAATTTTAAGTTTAAATTTGTGATGTTGAAGCATACTAATTCAATCAAAAAAAATTAAAGGAGTGAGCCTTGGTTATTTTCAAAAAACAAAGACTAGATGAAATATATGAGAGATTTAACAACAAAAGAATTTTTGTAATTGGCGATTTGATGTTGGATGTTTATATCTGGGGAAAAGTTGGAAGAATTTCTCCGGAAGCTCCAGTCCCAATTGTGGAAGTTGAAGAAGAATCTTATCGTTTTGGTGGTGCAGCAAATGTTGGTATGAACATTAAATCGCTTGGTGGAATTCCAATTCTTGTTGGTGTAATCGGTTATGATAGAGAAGGAACAGTGATAGACGCTTTAATAAAAGAAAACAATATTGAAAGGGATGGTGTTTTTTATGACGAGTATAGACCGACGACTGTCAAAACAAGAATTATTGCTCACAATCAACATGTTGTAAGAATTGACAAAGAAGATAGGAGCGAAATTTCTTCTGATTTAGAAAACAAAATTCTTCAGTTTATTCAACAGCGAAAAAATGAAATTGATGGAATTATTTTACAGGACTACAACAAAGGTGTTCTAACAAAAAGTTTAATTAAGCAAGTAATTGATTTCGCAAGTCAAAATAATATATTGATTACAGTTGACCCAAAGTTCGATAACTTTTTTGAATATCGAAATGTGACTGTGTTTAAACCGAATAGAAAAGAGACGGAAGATGCACTTGGATTTAAATTGGATTCAGAGGAGAGAGTATTGGAAGCTGGACAACAATTGAAAGAAAAGTTAAATCCTGAATATTTATTACTTACTAGAGGTGAAAAAGGGATGACCTTATTTTCAAAGAATGGAGATGTTCATACAATTCCAACTCGTGCAAGAAAAGTTGCTGATGTTTCAGGTGCTGGTGATACTGTAATTGCAACGATTACAATGGCTCTTGCCGCTGGTGCTGAAATCGAAGAAGCGTCAACTATTGCAAATCTTGCTGCTGGACTTGTTTGTGAGGAAGTTGGTGTCGTGCCAATTAATCGTGAACTTCTTTATAAAACTTTGTTAGATGATGGGGAAAGTAAATGAAGACATTACTTAGTCTTGAAGAGTTTTTAGAGATTAGAAAAAAGTTGAAAGCTGAAGGGCAGAAATTGGTTTTCACAAATGGCTGTTTTGATATAATACATCGTGGGCATGTTGATTACTTGAACAGAGCAAAAGCACTGGGAGATTATCTTGTCGTCGCATTAAATTCAGATGAATCCGTTAGAAAACTTAAAGGTGAAGGTAGACCAATAAATAAATTAGAAGATAGAGCATTTATCATAGCAAATTTAAAGGCAGTTGATTTTGTTGTCAGTTTTGATAAAGACACTCCATTTGAAATTATTTCTGCAATTATTCCAGATGTATTGGTAAAAGGTGGCGATTGGTCAATTGAGAACATTGTTGGAAGAGATGTAGTTGAAGCAAATGGCGGAAAAGTTTATTCACTTCCTTATGTTGAAAATTATTCTACTACAAACATCATAAACAAAATGAAAAGTGGTGGTTATCAAGATTGAAGCTAAGGATAGACAGCAAACATAGATTAAAGTATAAATCGACAGCATATAAAGTATTTCACTTTATTGGAAAGAGTCTGCTCGCACTTTTCATATTATTTTTGCTCATTGTTGGATTTACACAAACAGGTTACTTTAGAAATTTTCTTAGAGATGAAATTATTAGATATGCAGAAAATGAATTGAACGGAAACATTAAAATCGAATCAATTTATGGAACAATATTTTCAAGTCTCACCATCAAAAACCTTAATTACTCAATTGACGGTGTTGAACTAATATCAGTTAAAACTCTTCATCTTTCAGTAAATCCAATTGCATTATTTCAGAACAAGATTGTTGTCAACAAGTTATTTCTTGAAAATATCAATTTTAATTTGATTCAATTTAAAGATGGGAAGTGGATTACCGAGAAAATCTTAAAACATCCAGCTCCATCAGATACAACACCACCCCAAAGAATTGATTACGAAATAATCTTAAAACGAATTGCTCTTTCAGATTGTCAATTTCGATTAAAGACGAACACAGATTCAACTGATTATTACATATATACTGAATATGAGACAATCAATTATAATGACCTTGTTCTTTATAATCTCAATCTTGAGCTTTCAGCACGAGCAAACTTTATCAAGAGTAATTATGAACTTGATTTGAAGAATTTTTCTTTCAAGACCAACTTAAAAAATTTTGCCCTTGATAATTCTACAATTCATTTAATTGCAAAAGATAAATCATTGAAAATAAATCCACTCCGTCTTACGACTTCTAATTCAGATATTTCAATTAAAGTTGAGGTTAATGATTTTGATTTAAGTGACGAAAAAATTTTTGAAGAAATCCCACAGAAAAATTTTGAAGTATTTATAAACGCCCAACCTTTCGACTTTATTGATTTGTATTCCTTGATTTCCGATGTGAATATGCTCAAAGGAAAAATTTTCCTTGAAGCCGAAGCAGTTGGTTCACTTAAGAATTTGAATGTAGATTATATCACTGCAAAACTCGATTCGACAAAACTCAATATTCAAGGTGCATTATTCAATCTAGATGAACCTGATAAGCTTTATATTAAAGCCAAAGTTAAAGACTCTGAAATATTGATGACCGATGTTTCGAATCTTTTACCATTATATTCAATACCAAAGTTTGATGGTTTAGGTAAATTAAAATTAGATATTGATTATGAAGGAAGCCCACTTAATTTTAAATCTGATTTCAAAGTATCAAGTCAGCGTGGCGAAGTAAATGGTCTTACATCTTTTAATTTCAATCGTCGAATTCCAACTTATAATATTGATTTACAGACTAGGGGATTGAACATAGAACCATTCTTGAAGGTCAATAGCTTCTTGAATTCTCAACTTATTGTTCGAGGTGAAGGTTTTGATATTGACCATTTAAATTCTTTTTTATTTTTTGAAGCAAGGAATTCAAACATTTCAGAAAATCGAATTGATTCGCTCACCTTAAACATTGTAGGACAAAAGAAAAAGATTGATTTAAATTTTGATGCTAGTTCAGAAGAGTTAAAGTTTGCAATTAATGGTTTATTAAATTTTATTAACAAAGAAAATCCTGAGTATGAAGTTGCATTCGAAGGTCTAAATTTTGAGCTGGATAGAAATCTTTTTATAAAAGATTTTAATGGGAGTCTGAATTTTGCTGGAAATATAAAAGGGACTGGCTTTGACTTAGATAATATTGAAGGTTTGTTCAAAATTAGAATTTTTGAAACATTAATCAATAATCAGAAAATCTCTGAAACAGAGTTAAAATTAAACATAAATAATAATTCTGAAAACGAGAAGGAAATAAAATTTAATTCTGAATTTGTGGATGTTTATTTAAGAGGTAAATATAAAGTAAGTGAAGTGCTAAAAATCGTTCCACAAAAAATTGAATTTGTATCTTTGGAAATTGAAAGAAAAAGGAAATTATTCAATGGCGATACAATTCAACACGAATCAACTTTTGAAAAAGTAAGTGACAAAAAGGGTGCGATTACAGGCAGATATCAATTAACACAGGAGAATGAATTTGATTTATTTTATGAGTTTAACTTTAAAGATTTTTATTTAATAAATGCGTTTTTGAAGGACATCAAGATTAATGCTGATGGAAATTTAAGTGGTAAGATTTCTAACAATAAAGAACGATTTGTTTTTGAAAATGAAACTAATATTCAAGATTTCTGGATTGTTGGTATTGAAGAATCTCAAAGGGTGAAAAATGCAAAATTAAAGGTCAATATTATAAGTTCGAATCGAGTAGAAGAAAAAGACAAATTAACTTTATTCACTTCAGTTCAGGCAGAAAAAATTTTAAGTTCCGTCAAGGTTGAAAATCTCGATATTAGCATAGGTTACTCTTCTGATTTGTTTAGCTACAAAGTTCAAACAACTATCGACTCAGTTTTGTTTATTCGTTCAGAAGGAAATTTTGATGTCTCATCTTCGGTTTTTGAATCGAACATCAGCAAATCAACTTTTGAATACAAAAAATACAAATTGACAAATCAAGGACCTTTTAAGTTTTCCTTCAGCAAAGATAAAATTGAATTTAATCAATTCGTTTTAAGAAGAAAGAAAGAATTGTTTAGGCTATCTGGCGAACTTGGTTACTACGGAAAACAGAATTTAAATTTTAATGTATCTAATCTTGAGATAGATGACCTTATGTTGAATTTCTTTCCAAACTTAACTGAAGAAGTTGCAGGTGAACTTTCGGTTAATCTTTCATTAATTGGAGTTGCTGAATCGCCCATAATTAACTGCTCATTCAATCTTAATAATCTTTCAATCGGTAATAATAAGCTTGGTGATTTGGTAGGAAATCTTAATTATTCAAATAAGATGATTAATGTCTCCACATCTTATAGTGATCTTATTTATACTGGTAAAGATTTAGATTTAAAAGGGTCATTTCCGATTGATTTATCGCTCAAAGAGATGAAAGAAAGAATTTATTGGGATCGAGAATTTAATCTCGTAATAAATCTTGAGGATTTTAATCTTCAACCATTGAGGCAAATTGTTCCCGTCTTTAAAACTATTGATGGTTCTTTAAATGGTAGTCTTAGAATTACGGGAACATTCAACGAACCTGAATTCTATGGTTCAGTTTCTTCTAAAAATGTGAATTTTACTCTCTCTCAAAATAACTTGAAATACTCATCCGATATTCAGATTAAATTGAATAGAAATAAAATAGTTTTAGAGAAATTTGACCTTACAAATCTCAATACAAAGAAAAGAGGTCGTCTTAATACAAAAGGGGAAGTTGAAATTGACAAACGAGGACTCAAAAATTTAAAAGTTGCAACTACAGGAAGCTTATTAGTTCTCGGCAACGAATCAAAGGCAGTTAGTCCAAATGTTTACGGTGATTTGTTTATTGAGATTTCATCACCAATTGTTCTTGAAGGAAGTTACAATGATTTCAACATTCGTGGTGATGTTAATATCAAAGAAACTGCTTTAATAATTCCACCGATTCAATCAGATTTTGGAGGTGAGGGGGAGAATTTTGTTTATAAATATGTAGATTACTCACCACAAGTTGATCAGGCTGATATTGCTTTTATTCAAGCAGAAAAAGAATTACGAGGTCAAAATAAACCAAGAGCTCAATCAAGTTCAGATGTTTTATCAAGAATTAGTGGTAGAATTAAAATTACGCTAAAGAATAATGTATCGATGGTTTTGATATTTAATCAGGAACTTAATCAAAGACTTTTTGCTGACTTGCGTGGTGAAGTGATTTATAATTTTTCGGAGGGACAAACTTCGACTCAAGGGGAAATTGAAGTAACTCAAGACTCTTATCTTGTTTTCTATCAAAGATTTTTAGCTTCAGGAAAAATTCGTTTCGAAAGAGATTTATCCAATCCCTATTTAGATGTAATTGCAACTTATTCAAATTATTATATTCAAGGTGATACAATCAATCAAAGAATTAGGGATGTATCAATAAAATTGAAATTAGTTGGAACGGTTACGGAACTCGGTAAAAATCTTGTGAGCAACCCAGAAAATATCGAAGTTTCAATTGATGGAAGTATTGATAGAACAAAAGATGCTTCTGATGTTGTTGCATTTATCTTAATTGGCAAATTTAAAGATGATTTAACAGCAGAGGATAAAACAGGCGCATTATCAACTTGGGGCGGAACATTTCAGAATACTGCAAGCTCATTGCTCGGCTCAGTAATTGCAAATTTTGCCAATAGTATTTTAGGCGATGTATTGAGAAATGTGGAATTCAGAAAAGTAGGTGAAGAGACAAAATTCAGCTTTGAAGGTAGAGTGAAAGATGTTCGTTTCAGAGTTGGTGGTGGAACGGATGTCTTTCAGAATTTTGCTCTTGCAAATATCCAAATAGAATATCCTCTTTCCGAAAGACTATTTGTTAGATTGGTGAGAAAACAATCTCAAATGCAAATCTCGAAACCAACTGAAATGATCAATGAGGTGGGCTTAAAATATAAAGTCGAATTTTAATAATGAAAAAGGCACAATTAAAAAAACAGATTGAAAAGATTCTGGAAACAAGTCCAACTAAAGGTTTTAAGTCCAAAGAAATTTCGAAAAAGCTAAATATCAAAACTGACAAAGGATATGCAGATTTAAAACAAATTCTTGCGGAACTGTATCGTCAGGGTAAATTAATCAAAAAGGGCAAGCGATATCTTTTAGCACGGGATGCAAATCAGATAATTGGTACTTTACAAATCACAAAGAATGGGTATGGATTTGTAATTCCAGAGCCTAAAGATGGTGAAGATATATTTATCTCTGAAAGAAATCTTGGAACAGCTCTGAATGGTGATAAAGTTTTAGTTGAAATATTTGCTCGTTATCGTGGAAAAAATCAGGAAGGCGAGATTGTTAAAGTGCTTAAGAGATCAACAGAAGAATTTGTTGGTAAGATTGAAAGTTACCGTGATTTTTATTTCTTCATACCCGATGATATTTTAATTCATCGCGATTTCTTTATTCCTGAACAATCATTGAATGGTGCAAAACCAGGAGATAAAGTTGTAATCAAATTAATTGAATGGCCTACTCCGAAAGTTAATCCCGTTGGTGAAGTAATCGAGATACTTGGAAGACATCTTGACCATTCAGCTGAAATGCTTTCAATTGCAAAAAGCTTTAAACTTCGAACAAAATTTCCTGACGAAGTAATCAATGAAGCAGAAGATTTCTCTGAAGAGACAATAAAAAATGAAATTCCAAATAGATTGGATATTCGAGATAAAATCGTTTTTACTATCGATCCAATTGATGCAAAAGATTTTGATGATGCACTTTCAATCGAGCCAATTGATGAAAACAAATTTTTAGTTGGTGTTCATATTGCTGATGTTGGATTTTTTGTCAAGGAAAATTCTGCTTTAGATTTAGAAGCTCGAAAGAGAGGGACGAGTGTTTACTTAGTCAATTATGTTGTTCCAATGTTACCAGAAGCTTTATCGAACAAATGGTGTAGTCTTGTTCCTGGTGAAGATAGATTATGTTTCTCAGTTTTTATTGAAATGAATAAAAAAGCAGAGGTATTAAACTACAGACTTGCTAAAACAGTAATTAACAATAAAAGAAGATTTACTTACGAAGAAGTCGAAGAGATTCTTAAAACAGGGCAGGGTGATTTTGTAGAACAGCTTTTACAATTGAATCAACTTGCGAAAATATTATTCAAAAATCGAATTCAACATGGTGGAATAGATTTCAATACAGATGAAGTCAGATTTATTTTGGATACGAATGGGCTACCACTTGAAATAAAGAAAAAAGATAGATTACAGAGTCACAAGTTAATTGAAGATTTTATGTTGCTTGCAAATCGAATAATCGCAAAGGAGGGGAAAAAATTTGAGGAGACCAAAAAACTACCTTTTGTTTATCGAGTTCACGATGTCCCTGACGAAGAGAAGATAGAACAACTTGCAAATTTTGTAAGTTCTCTTGGCTATAAATTAAACATTTCAGGCGGAGTGAAATCAAAGGCGCTTCAAAAATTACTTGAGCAGGTGAAAGATAAACCAGAGGAAATTTTAGTAAATGAAGTTATGATCAGGTCAATGGCAAAAGCAGAATACTCAGAAAAAAATATTGGTCACTATGGATTAGCTTTTGATTATTACACACACTTTACATCTCCAATCAGAAGATACCCTGATCTTGTGGTTCATCGTTTACTTGTAGAATATCAAAATGAAGTCAGTGGTCAGCGTTCTAATTACTTAAGAAATTTAATCCCACAAATTTGTCGTTTAAGTTCTATAGCCGAAAGAATTGCAATGGAGGCTGAAAGAGAAGCAATAAAGTACAAACAAGTCCAGTTTATGAGAAATCACATCGGTGAAGAATTTAATGGAATAATTTCTGGCGTTCAGGCTTATGGAATTTTTGTTGAATTAATTGAGAGTCTTGCGGAAGGTCTTGTTCGAATAAAAAATTTGCCCGCCGATTTGTATTTTTATGATGAGAATAAATACGCCTTAGTTGGTAAATTGAACAAACAAACTTATCGACTTGGTGACCTTGTGCGGGTAAGAGTGATTGGTGTAAATGAAGAAAGGAACGAAATCGATTTTGAGCTTGTTGAATAAAGAAAAAATAGTGGAGTGCAACCAAGATGAAATTATTTTTGTGTTTTATTTTAAGTATTGTTTTATTTAACTCCAGCTTATTTGCTCAATTTGGAAAGAACAAAGTCCAGTATAAAAAATTTAATTACTACTATATTCAATCAAAGCATTTTGATGTTTACTTCACCGATGGAGGGGAAAGACTGGCAAATTTTGCAATAGTAGCTGCTGAATCTGCACTCGTTTCAATTCAGAGGAACTTTAAGTATAATATCAATAATCGAATTTCAATGATTATTTACAATTCCCATAATGATTTTCAGCAAACAAATGTCGTGAGCGAATATTTAGAAGAAGGGATTGGAGGTGTAACTGAGCTTTTCAAAAATCGTGTAGTAGTTCCATTTGAAGGTTCTTATGACCAATTTCGTCATGTAATTCATCACGAGCTTGTTCACGCTGTAATGAACGATATGTTTTATGGCGGTTCATTACAATCTGTAATTTCGAATAATATAACTTTATATTTGCCTTTTTGGTTTATGGAAGGTCTTGCCGAATATGAAGCCTTAGGCTGGGACACCCACTCAGATATGTTTATGAGAGATGCTTCTATTAATCAATATCTTCCAAACATAAATCAACTTTACGGTTATTTCGCTTATCGTGGAGGTCAATCAGTTTTTTGGTTTATTGAGAGAAAATATGGAAAAGAAAAAATTGGCGATTTATTAAATAGAATTAGAGGACAAGGAAGTTTTGAAGGTGGAATTAAATCAACATTTGGTTTTAACTTGGAAGAACTAAATGAAAAATGGAAAAAAGATCAGAGGGTTTTATACTGGCCTGATATTGAACTTAGAAAAGAACCAAATGAATTTGCAAAGCAATTGACTGACCACACAAAAGATGGTGGATTTTATAATACAAGTCCAGCAATTTCTCCTCAAGGTGATTTAATCGCATTCATTTCAAATCGTGATGATTATTTTGATGTTTTCATAATGTCAGCAACAACTGGAAAAATTATTAAGAAGTTAGTAAAGGGAAATAGGACTGCAAATTTTGAAGAGCTCAATATTTTAACTCCTGGACTTTGTTGGTCACCCGATGGGAAAAAAATAGCTCTATCGTCAAAAGCCGGTGCACGCGATGCAATTTTTATTTTCGATGTAAAGACAGGGAGACACAATAAACTTGATATTAAACTAGACGGAATTTTCTCAGTTAATTGGTCACCTGATGGGAAGAAACTTGCTTTTGTAGGACTGAACAGGCATCAATCGGATATTTTTATCTACGATTTAGAAACTAAAAAACTGACTAATTTGACCAATGATATTTTTAGTGACTCTGACCCTTACTTCTCTCACGATGGCAAAGCTGTATTTTTCTCATCCGATAGAGGTGAGTACACAGAGCTTTCAATAAGGGAATATTTCTTTGATATAATTAATCACAATTACAGACAGCTTGACAT
>Ga0136652_1000660_pt1 | contig 16040 bp, 12 predicted proteins | sample ConPoolayeEmetaG_FD_94864 | JGI IMG/M metagenome (GOLD analysis project Ga0136652, IMG submission 94864) | Hot spring microbial mat communities from California, USA to study Microbial Dark Matter (Phase II) - Cone Pool mat layer E metaG... ...
ACCAGCAACGGCAAGTACTATAGTTATATCTACAACAACGGCTGGCAGCTGGATACTAACGTTTCTGATAAAGACTTAGCCACGGCCAATACCGGCTTTACCGATGCCAACCGCTTTGTCCAACCGCTGGCTCCTTGTTATAAAGGTGCCTCGCCAAGTCCCTCGCCCAGCCGTTCACCTTCACCCTCACCTAGTCGTTCACCCTCGCCTTCACCCTCACGTTCACCTTCACCGAGTCCGTCCCGCAGCCCAAGTCCCTCGCCTTCTCCTTCACCGAGCCCGGGCGACATCATCGGTCAAGTTAAGGTTGACTTTGACGGTATTCCCAACGACAGACAAAATTTCACCATAAGGCTGGCGGCCCGCAATTTCGCCAACTGGCGCCCCCAAGTCAACTTAACGCCTGCCGGCGAAAACAGCCTCAATTTTGGCAGCGGCTTTAGAGTTAACGAAAATTACACCTTTATGCTGGAAAGACTCCAACCCTTCTTATCTAAATTAAAGACTCTCAATTTTAGAGGCAACGGCACGGTGCTTGACTTTGGTTTGGTAGGCACCGGTGACTTGGACGGCAACAACCAAGTTAATAGCCTTGACTGGTCAATCATGAAACTGCGCTTTGGCCAAGAAGCGACGCTGGTTCAGGGAGATTTAAATCTCGATGGCCAAATCAACACTCTTGACTGGTCATTTATGAAAAAGTGGTTTGGTCGAAACGGGGAGGTTTTATGAAATTTATCAACTTTATTCTTGCAAAAAAATCATGGATTTTGGCGGCGGGTCTGACGCTTTTTATCTTAGAAACGGCGATTTTTCAACCGTGGCGAAAGACAAGCACCCAAGAACCAGCCCCTCTGCCGCCGGCCCAAGCCAAACCGATTGAAGCCATTCTCTCCCTCCAAAGTGAACAAGAAAGGATAAAAAGCGGTGAGAGTTTTAAGGTGAATTTAAATTTGGAGACTTTCGGACGAAAGGCTGCAGCCTTTGACGCGGTCATCTTTTTTAACCCGGAAGAAGTCAACGTGGAAAATCTAGAAACTAGCGATCTTTTCAGTGAGTATCCCCGCCAGACTTTTGACAACGAACAGGGCAAAGTGGTTTTAAGCGGAACTTCAAGTCTAACAGAAGAAGCGACAGGAGTCAGTGAAGGCAAGCTGGCCACCATCACTTTTACGGCCCTAAAAAGCGGTCAGGCAAAAATTGAATTGATTTTCAAGCCTAACGATACAACCGACTCAAATGTCATCGCCGAAGGCAGTACCGAAGATATTTTGGGTGAAGTGAGAAATCCAACACTGGAAATTGAATAAAATCTCTTCTCTTTACTTCTCTTTCTTTTAATAGCTTTTTCTGATGGGAAACCGCCGGCAGAGCTTTTTAACCTTCGCTTTAATGGCTTTGAGATTCTTGGTCTCTCTGATGATTTTTTCTCTTATCGCTTTTTGTTTTTCCTCTGCCAAGCTGATTTTTAATTTTTTCTTAACGGCGCTGGTTTCCTGAAGCACTGCCGCCAGCCAGTTGCCAATAAGTCTCATTTGTACTGTTTTCATTCCCTGACTGGTGATAGCCGGTGTCCCCAAACGCAAACCTGAAGGAAAGAAAGGCGGCGCCGGATCCCAAGGAATACTATTATAGTTAGTCACCATACCGGCAGCCTCCAGCGCTTCGGCCGCCAGTTTGCCTGAAAGCCCAGAAGGTCGCAGGTCAAGCAAAATCAAATGGGTGTCGGTACCACCGGCACATAGCCTCAGACCTGCTTTTGCAAGCGTCTCGGCCAAGGTTTTGGCGTTAAGAATAATTTGGCGAGCGTAAGTTTTAAATGCCGGCCGGCTGGCTTCCTTGAGAGCCACCGCTATGCCGGCGATGTTATTCTCGTGCGGTCCGCCTTGCAGTCCCGGAAAAATTGCCCTCTCAATTTTACTTGGTAAATCCGGATCTTTCTTAAGCCCTTTGGCGGTAACCATAATCATTGCTCCCCGCGGCCCGCGCAAAGTTTTATGGGTGGTGGTGGTAACTAAATGAGCGTGGGCCACGGGCGAAGGATAGACACCGGCGGCAATCAGGCCGGCTAAATGACTGACGTCGGCCAACAGCCAAGCATCAATTTCTTCCGCCAGCCGCGCAAATTTTTCAAAATCCAAAAGGCGCGGGTAGGCGGTAATACCGGCAATTATCAGCTTGGGCCGCTGGCGGCGCGCCAGTTTTGCCATGGCTTCATAGTCAATAAAACCTTCTTTATTGACGTAATAAAAAACCGGTTGAAAATACCTGCCGGAAAAATTTGCCGCCAAACCATGAGTCATATGACCGCCATGATCCATGCGCAAACCCATCATTTTATCGCCGGGATTAAGTAGAGCAAAATAAACGGCGCTGTTGGCCGGCGCGCCTGATAAAGGCTGAACGTTAACATAAGGCACGCCAAAGAGTTTTTTTGCCCTTTCTTGACAAAGCCGCTCCAACTTATCAAAATTTACCTGCCCCTGATAATAGCGTCGGCCGGGAAAACCTTCACAATACTTGTCCTGTAAACAAGAACCAACAACCGTCCTCACCGCCACTGAAGTATGGTTTTCGGAAGGAATCAACATTAAGGTTTCTGCCTGGCGTTGCTGCTCGGCTTTAAGCAGGCGGTAAACCTGAGGATCGGTAATTTTTAAACTCTCCATTTTCCCTCCTTGGCAGATTTTTTCAAAAGACTAGCCGCTACTTGGCGGTGAAATTCTTCATCATAGTCCTTAACCAAGGTTTTAATCTGGCCGCAGAATTTTTCTTCGTGGCAAAAACCGGTATGATGGCATTTAACACTCATTGCTTCGGCCAACTCGGGCCAGCCCTGTTTATTGAACAGGGTTCTGATTGCCCCAGCCTCCTGCTGGCTTAATTTTAACAACTGCTCCTCTGCGGTTGAACACAATCTTAAAGGATAATAACCGGCAATTAAATTATAAAGATTATAGCTTTGGCAAACGCCAATTCTTAAACCCCGCGGGATAATAAAAATCGCATCTCTTGGTTTAATCCCCAGTCTGCACAATTGCCGATAAGATTTGAAAGAAGCAACCGCCGCCTGCAAATAAGGTTTTAGGAGCGCAGGTTTATTTTTAATCGTCGGCGGGACGGCAAAGAAGGTGTCAAACTTAACCACGTTTTGTTTGGCAAGTTTTAAGTTTTTAATGGCTCTTTCAAGACAAAAATAGATTGATTCTACCGACTGCGGCACTGTCCGGTGTCTTTTTTTGTCACCCCAAACCCGCCAAGCCACCGAAGAGCGCACCATTACTTGGACGGCCAAATTATAATCGCGGCAAATTTTTCTTCTTAAAGCCAAAAGTTCAGGCCAACGCTCAAGGATTGCTTTTTTATCTTGACAGATTTTTTTGGTCAAACGATTTAGTTTTCTTAATGATTGGCGCAAACCTTTACTAGGCAAGATTTGCCAAGCCGCAATTTTAAAAAACTCCCCTGAATTTTTTCTGCCATCAAAGGCAGTTGCCAACTCCCGCGCTAAATTTGAGTTTTTGGGATTTTTAAAGAGATTAGGATAAGGGTAAATCTCGCGGGGGGCCGCCAAACGGGTCTTAAACAAATCAAACAAACCAAGTTTTGGCAACTCTCGCCGCACTCTTTTTAAAAACAAGCCTGCCTCTTCAGGCAACCACGCCTTCTCCAGCTTATATTCCCGGGCAAACCCCACCAAGGATTCTACCGGCAAAACCAAAACGCCGGTGCCGTAAATCCCATACTGGAGAATCTTGCTAGCTTCGTCCTTGGCCACACCCTGAGCCAAAAGCCAGTTAAAAACCTCAATGTTTCGTCTTGCCTGCCGGGCATAAATTTTGCCTGCCTCACGATTTTGCCACAGAGCCGTGGGAAAAACTATTTCTTCCGGCACGGTGGCAGTCCGCCGGCCTGAGCTCATCAAACCTGAGGCAAAGACAATGCCCGTCAACATTGAATCAAGAAATTTACTGCCCTCAAAACTCAAAGCCAAAGCTGGGGTAGTCGCCATTGAAGCATGGCCGCGCAAAGAAGATTTGGCTAAAATCGCCCGCGTTTTTTGCTGAAGATCTTGACCTTTGGTCAGCGCCTCTTTAACCAGTTCCTTGACTGACTTACCTTTAAAAGTTAACAGCGCCGACAAAGCCACCAGTTGTTCTGCTGTCAAAATGCCTGAATCCTCTGTGAGGTTTGGAATAACTCCCAAAAAATTGATTTTAAGATCGCTTGTTTTTAACATTTTTCATTGACTTTTAACTAGTATTCTTTTACCATTAATCAAAATAAATAGCAATCACAATGTTACTGGGTACCGAGGAACTGCTTAAATTAGTGAAAGAGCTAAAGCTGGTGGAGGATCTTTCCGACCGCGAGCTTCATCAACCTGAAGGTGCAGGTTTTGATTTGCGGCTGGGAGAAATTTATCAACTGGAGGGTTCAGGGTTTTTAGGTGTTGCCGAACGGGAAACACCCCGACTTGAGCTCTTAGCCAAGTTTGGCCAGCAAACCTCTTTCCGCTTAAAAGCCGGCCATTATTATGTAGTCAAAACCTTAGAAAAAGTCAATCTGCCACTAAGTCTGGCCGCCACCTTCCGGCCCCGCTCCACCTTATACCGCTCCGGGATCGGTATTTTTTCGGGCAATGTGGCGCCGGGTTACCGAGGAGAAATCAATGTTGGTCTTTACAACTTTTCTCCCCATCCTTTTGTGATTGAGTTGGGAGCCCGTTTCCTCCACATAATGTTTTGGGAAATCAAGGGCGGAGTTAACCAATACCGCGGCCAATGGCAGGGCGGCCGGACAACCACGCCAAAAAGGGAAAAACAGGTGTAACGTTTCAAGGTACCAAAGTATTCTTCTCTTTAAGGTGAAAGAGTGCAAAAGCTCTCAATTTCCCCATCGCTGATGTTTAAAGTCCCAACTTTATCAAGATAGTTTCTTAAATCATCACCGGTAGTATAAACAAATTTAATTTTATATTGCTTGATAAATTGATTAAATTCCTCCTCATTTTTTATTTCGAAGGCGCCTTTTCCGGAACCAAAATGGCCGGACGCTGGGTGTAAAGGAAAAAAGCTAAAGGATTACGGCTAGCCGTAATTTCGTCAGGTTTAACATTTTTTCTTACCCAAGCGATCACGGGTGTAGCCTGTTTTTGTTCAAGCTGTCCTAAACTTTTCCTTGCCCACCAGAGTTCATGAACATCATAAATCAAATAAAGCAAAAGCGTCAAAAAGAAAATCGCGCTCAAAATTTTAGCCGAAAAGTTTTTTTCAGAAAAACAAAAATCAGTAAAATCAGAAAGATGTAAACCAAAGCCAGATGCCGCTCGGGCACAAAAAAACCGACCAAGTACAAGTTTGAATACCGTAAAAGAAGACCGTAAATAAAACCAGCTGCCTAAATTTTTTGCGCTGCTGCCATATTTTTTGAAAATCGGTGATAAAATTTTTGCGAGCCTTCACGATAATGAAGAACGCGGAAATGATAAGTGTAAAAACTGTAAAAAGGACTGCCGTGATTTTTCATATTAAGCAAAAATTTGGCAGGGAAACCAAAAAGAAGAAAAAAGCGTCGCTGAAAAAATTTTCTGCTTGCGGGAGTCAGTAGAAGAACTAAAAGTAGCAAAACTCCTTCCAAATGCCTCAAATAGGCTAAGCCCGCAAGCGTCCCCAATAAACAGTATTTGTAATTTTTCTCCGGCAAGTGTTAATAAACCAGAAAAAAGGCCAAGAGCCAAAAAATAAAAAGCTGTTCGGCCACGATAAATCTAGTTTCAATGAGAAGATTGGGGTTAAAAGCGATAAGAAGGCTGGCAAGTAAGATCCAAAAGCGGCGCGTAAAAATGTTTGCTAAAAAATAAAACAGCAAAACATTAACTAAACCAAGCGGCAAATTAAAAAATTGCAAAAAGTAATCATCGTTTTTGAGCCGCAAAAGCAGACCATAAATTAAAGGCGTCAAAAGCGGCCTTAAAAGCGTGGCCTGGGCGATCACCGTTAAATCGTTAAAGAAATGAGTGCAGCAGCCTAACCGCCAAGGCGCTGACAAACAATCCTAAAACCAGGAAAAAACCAAAGAGTTTTTGTCTTCTCATTTACTTCCATTTATATCACATTTTAAAGTCGGTAATCTGCGCGAACAGCAGAAACCAAACCAAAAATTCCAAGGTGTCTTGAGAATATCACCTCCGGAGGTGTGAGAACCATATATTGAAGGCTTTAGATCTGGAGGGTTTCAACCCCATATTCTTTTTTTCCTTCGTCCCATTTGACACTGATTTTGTCTCCCCTTTTGAGGGTTTCCGAAAGCAAGGCTTTGGCAATCGTGTCTTCAATTTTGTCGGCGATAAACCGCTGCATCGGCCGGGCGCCAAATTCCAACGAATAACCGCCTTCGGCAACACTTTCAATCAAGGCTTCATCAATCACCAATGCAAGCTCCTTTTCTGCCAAGCGCTGGGCCAAAGCCTGAAGTTGAAGCTGGGCCACTTGGCGAATTTCTGAGTTGCTCAGGGGTTTAAAAACGACTATCGCATCAAAACGATTAAGAAATTCAGGCAAAAACCAACCTTCGCGTTGAATGTATTCAATCACTTCTGTTTGGAGTTGTTCATGGTCAACACCGGCTTTTACTCTTTCGCGAATATATTCGGCAGCGGCATTGCTCGTAGCAATAATTATAAGATCAAGAAAGGAAACTCTCTTGCCGCGGAAATCCTGAAAATAACCTTCATCCAAAATCGTCAAAAAAATGTTTAAAAGTCTTTGGTCTGCTTTTTCCAATTCATCTAAAAGTAAAACCGAGAAGGGTTGATTTTTCACTTTTTCAATCAGTAGCCCCATACCAGAATTTGGCGAACCAATTAAACTCTCTAAACTTGAGAGTTGTTGATACTGACTCATATCCAGCCGGATCAGCCTTTTCTCGCTTCCAAAATAAATCTCAGAAAGGGCCTTAGCGGTTTCTGTTTTACCCACCCCCGTTGGTCCTAAAAAAAGAAACGAACCGATGGGTTTATTACGCCTGCTTACCGCTAAACGCGCCCGCCGCAAAGCCGAGGCTAAGGCTTTAATTGCCATCTCCTGATCAACAATCCGCCGGTGCAGTTTATTCTCCAAATCTTTCAATTTTTCTCTTTCCGTATTTTCAAGCATGGTGCTCACCGGCACTTTAATCCTTTCAGCCACAAGTTTATCAATGTCTTCCTCCTTTAAAAGTCGCCTCTGTGAACCATATTTGCTCATGGTTTCATCCAAAAGATCAACGGCTTTTTCTGGAAAGGGAATTTCGGTAAGAAGCCTTTCGGAAAGCTGGATAATCCGGCGCAAAGCCTGATAACTGATTTTTGCCTTATGCCCTGCTTCAAAATAAGGAACTTTTTCCATTAAGATATTTAAGGCCTCCTCGGCGGTGGGCGCGGCTACCTCAATCTTGGTAAAGAGCTTTAAAAGCTGATCGTTGGCCGCCAACTTTTGGAAATAAGCTTCGAGTGTGGTCACACCAATAAGCTGCAAACGATAACTCCCGGCAACTTGGGCAAAAACGTCGGTAAAATCAAGCTCGCTTTGTTGATTGGCAGTAAATTTATCAATGTTTTCGATCACTAAAATCACGTTACCCGCTGCCTCCGCCTCCTTCAAAAGAGCCAAAAGCTGGTTTTTGGCTTGGCTCGGGGCCTGTCCGGCTACCACCCGATTCAAATCTAAATTTAAAACCCGCTTGTGAGCTAGCTCTGAGCGAATCCTGCCTTCGTTCACTTTTTTGGCAAAGCCTAAAATAATCGTTTTCTTGCCGACGCCCGGCTCGCCAATGAGCAAAACGTTATTCTGGCCGCTGCGCGCCAAAACCTCTTCGATTTGACTAACTTCTTTCTCCCTACCCACGAGTTGATGAAAAAAGGGATTAGGCAGGGCAAGATCGGTAACATATTTATCAAGCTGGGGTGTGTAGCCAAAACAGAAATTCCAACCCAAACCCGGCCCCTTAAGCAGATTTTCCTTTTCCCAAAAACGGGCCTTTTTGGCTTTGTCTGCCTCCAGTTTTTCAAACCAACGGCCAACGGCCAAAACATCTTCAGCTTTGACTTGATGTTCAAATAAAAATTTTTTGAAGGGCGGCCAATCACGAGCAAGTACATAAAGCAGGTCGCTTAAGTGAGCCAACTTCGCTTCATCCAAGTTTACAGGCTGGCTCCTGCCTTGAAGGATCAACCTTGAAGCCTGTAAACCTAGCCTTTCAAAAACAAAGCGGCCGAAAGGCAAATTGAGGATTTTTTTAAAAATCAATGAAGGATCCCCGCCGCTTTCTTTTAAAATAAGCGCTGTCGGTTTTTGCCGGCGCTTCCGCCAAAGAAAATATAAAGGTAAAGATAAAGGCATTGCCAGCTGCCAACCCAAGAGAAAAAACCATGCCAGAAACAAAATTGTTAATGAGGCCAACAACCCCCAAAAAATCAAAAAGAGGCGCACCAAAAAACCAATAAGACGGGAAAGCAAGTTGAAGGAAAGGCGATTAAAAAACTCTTCGAGAGAAAAACCCGCCTCGTTTTTAGACTCGGCCACCCGCCGCCAAGGACTAAAAAGGCTTGCTAGAAGAATTTTTAAAGAAAAAAAGTGCCAGGCGGCAAAAAGATAATTAAGCCAGAATTTTAAAAGAAAAAGATTAACCTCAAGATAATGCCAAGAAAAATAGCTCACAAAAATCCTTAAAATAAATTTTTATTGGCTAAAATTCTCTCTTTTCATCATACAAAAAGCCAGCCCCGGACTCAAGTCAGAAAAGAAAGGAGAAATTTAAACCTCAGGGAGGTTTATTTCTTGAATTCTTTGATTTAAAAAGCGAACTATCGCATCTCGATGTTTTTCCCAATAACGTGATTCCCTTAATTCTTCTCTAATTTCTTCTCTTTCATAACCAGCTTGCGTTAGGGCGGCGACAAGCGCCGCTCTAACAATCTGCCATACATCAAAAGCACAAGGGCTGGGGCTACGAGAACATGCTCCCACCTTTCGCGGAGGGGTAAAATAGCCATTTTTCCGCCAATAAGCCAAATTACTCGGAGGAATGCCTAAAAAATTTGCAACTTTAGCTTCCGACACTCCTTCTTCCAACTCCTCAGCAGTCCACAACTGGCCAACTAAATTTTTTATTTCTTCAAGAGATGATGGTGTTTTTTCTCTTTCCATCAATTTAAATTTTAATTCAAAGCCCGGATAAATCAAGAGGAACTTCCATTATTCTAAACCTTAAATCGTCTCTTCATTTAACTTCATTTAATCTCACCTTTCTTTTCCTAAGCCCTTAAATAATTTAGCCGAATTTTAGCCCCGGAATTTTATCTTTTTAAACTTATCTCATAAGTTTTCCATAGTTCATCCCGTTTTACGATGATTTTTAGCTGCTTTCTTAAGTCTGTGCTTAAACTTTCTATCCTTTATTTTTAAGAACAGAAACAAATTAAATTAAGGGCAAAATAACAAGGAGTAAGTTCTCTTACGTCAACGAAAAGAAATTTTTAAAAGATGTAAAGCTTTCTAAAACAGTCTTGAGGCCGAGCCCGACTCAAAAAATGACCGTGACGAAGTTTTCCTGAAAGGTTCAATTAAGAATTCAAGGAAGGATAAACAAGGCTTGGGGGTTAAACACTCACCATTCGGTTGTTTTTTAAGGTAGATATCTTCATTTCTAACCTTGTTATTTTCGGCTTTAGGGAACAAGCACGCTTATGGTGGTGTAAAGTGTTCTTTTTTTGCCAGCGGCCGTTTAAACCAGTCTCTGGTTCAAACACTTGTCGCTCTTTGAACTCCTGCCGCTTGCCTTTATTCCAAAGCCTAACTGACCGGAAATAACCAACAATGCGGGAATAAACTTCAGTTTGTCTGCCACATTTTGGACAAGTAAAATGCTTACCCTTTAATCTACCATGCTGACTACACAAGGAAAAGGTCGGCGTAATTGTAAAATAAGGCAGTTTGGTGTTGAAGGCAATCTTCTTTACCAGCTCTCGGCAAACCCGCCAGTCGTCAATCTCTTCACCCAAAAAGGTATGAAAAACCGTACCACCGGAATAAAGACTTTGAATAGCTTCCTGATGCCAAAGCGCTTCAATAACATCGTTTGTCTCATCCACCGGTAGCTGGGTGGAGTTGGTTAAATAAGGTGCTTGGGCAGTGCCGGCAGTTTTGATTGAAGGATGATATTTCCGGTCAAGCAACGCAAAACGATAAGCCGTTGATTCAGCCGGCGTTGCCTCTAAATTGTAAAGATGGCCGGTTTCTGTTTGATATTTAACCAAGCGTTGGCGCATAAACTTAAGGGTTTCAATAATCAAAGCCTGCCCCTCCGGCGAAGTAATTTCTTTACCTAAAAGGTTTAAGCAGGCTTCGTTGCCACCGCAGACGCCAATGGTAGAAAAGTAATTGCGGAAGCTGCCTAAATAGGCCTTTGAATAGGGCATTAAACCCTTTTTAAGATTTTCTGTCACCAACTGTCGTTTGATTTCCAGTGATTCTTTGGCAAGATCCATGTAGTGGGCAAGAAGTTTAAAAAACTCTTCTTTGGCTTTTTTAGAGACGTGGTGAATCTCACCATTTGCACCTGACGCTAAATAAGCCAGTCGGTTTAAGTTAATGGTCACCACGCCGATAGAGCCGGTGCTGTCGCCTTTACCCCACAAACTTCCCGGCTGATTCATTAACTCTTTGAGGTTTAAGTTCAACCGGCAGCACATGGCGCGGATAGAGTTGGGATCCAAATCCGACCCAATATAATTTTGAAAATAAGGAATGCCGAAACGCGCCGTCACTTTAAAAAGCAATTTGGCAACATCAGAGTCCCAATCGAAGTCTTTAGTTAAATTGTAAGTGGGAATGGGAAAGGTAAAAATTCTTCCCATATCATCTCCCTCAAGCATCACTTCCAAAAAAGCCTTGTTGATAATTTCCATCTCTTTGACAAACTGACCGTAAGTCTGCCGCTGGAGCTTGCCCCCGATAATCACAGGTTTTTTGGCTAAATCCGCCGGCGGCTTAATATCAAAAGTAAAGTTGGTGAAAGGCATTTCAAATCCCCAGCGCGAGGGGACATTGAGGGAAAAAACCAAACGCTGCATTTCCTGTTTGACTTCTTGAAAACCCAAGCCGTCGTAGCGGACAAAAGGCGCCAAATAAGTATCAAGTGAAGAAAAAGCCTGCGCTCCCGCAAATTCATTGTAGGTTGAGCGCAAAAAATTGATAATATGAAGAATTGCTGTATCAAGATGTTTAGCTGGTTTTGAATCCATTTGATGTTCAACATGGCCGAAGCCCATCAAGAGCAATTTTTCCAAACTCCATCCTGCACAATAACCTACCAGCCCGGCAGTAAGATCATGAAGATGAAGAAAGCCTTCCTCATGGGCTTTGCGGATTGCTTCAGGATAAACTTTGGTCAAAACATAATTGGCGATCACCGCGCCGGCGGTATGCATGACTAAACCGGAAAAGGAATAGTGGGAATTAGAATTCGCTTGGGCTTTCCAGCCGTTTTGCTGAAGATAGTCTTCAACGGTACTCACGACATCAAGATGATGGTTGGGAATCAAAGGAATTTGGCTGGTAGGATCCAGTCGGTCGCGTCTGCCCATAGGAATCCATCATAAAATAAAATTAAAAACTTTGGCAAGTAGTAAAAAGTATATCAAACTACTTCTTCTTTTCCAACACCGGGTGTTGCCTCTTGAATCAACACCGGTAGAAAGCTTACCATCAACTCTTTAAATCTCCTTTTAATTTTTTTATATTTAAAATGTTAAAAATATCTCACTTTCAAGGTATCAAGAATTATTTTTAAAAATGGGATTTAACTTTTGCAATTATTTGTGCTAAGTTTAATTTAATGACAATGACGCGCTGGCAAAGACTTTTCTTTTTTCCCTTTTCCTTTGCTGTTTTGCTTTTGCTTTTACCTGCTTCTTCTGTTTTTGCTACCCCCAAACTCAGACAGATCAAGGCAGAAATGGTTCACTTTGGCCAGACCTTCAGCTTAACTCAGGATGATGAACTACTGGTTGTTCTGGAAGGCAACCCTTCAACCGGCTTTGGCTGGGAGATTGGTTATCTTGACTCCCGAATCGCCGTTAAAACCAAGGAGGAGAGTCTGCCTCTTTTTCCTGAAAAACCGCCTCGCTTGGGTGCCCCGGAAAAAATCATCCTTCATTTTCAGCTCCTGAGTGCCGGTCAGACCAATCTGCGTCTGCTTTACCAGCGCCCGTGGGAGAAAAAACAACCACCGACAAGACTTTATGATCTCTGGTTACGTGGCGTTGGCCAGTTTCAAAAAGAAAGAGTAAAACTTGAAAGTCCTTCTCCTCTACCTTCTCCTTCAGCCGTCTTGGGTAATCAAACCGCCTTAGGCCTACCAGCCCATTTCAACTGGTGCGAACAGGAAGGCGGTTGCACGCCGGTCAAAAACCAAGGCGGCTGTGGCTCCTGCTGGGCTTTTGGGACAGCAGGAGTACTCGAAGAAGCCATCAAAATCAAAGATAAACAAATTAGAGACCTTTCCGAACAATATCTGCTTTCCTGCAATCCTTATAATTGCAGTTGCAGCGGCGGCTGGTTTGTTCATGAACTTCACTGGAATGTTATCCCCAAAGGTGAACTGGCTGCCGGTGCCCGCTGGGAAAATGAGTTTCCCTATCTTGCCAGCAAGGTTGATTGCAATTACTTACCCAATTATCCCCAACCTCACCCGGCTCATGAAAAAATTAGTTTTGCTGCTTACGTAAATCTCTATGTTGACATCCCCACCGTTGCTGAAATCAAACAGGCTATTTTTGAACATGGACCGGTGGCAGCGGCCGTCTGCGCCAGCGGCATGAAAAGCTATACCGGCGGCATCTTTACCGGCGGTGGCACTTGTAGTGGTGGCGTCAACCACGCCGTCATCCTCACCGGCTGGGATGATACCGATGGCATCTGGTATCTTAAAAACTCATGGGGACCAAACTGGGGAGAAAAAGGTTACATGCGTATCAAGTGGGGTGCTAACAATGTCGGCGACAGTGCTAATTATGTAGTTTATGAAGGAATCCCCTCGCCTTCACCCACGCCTACACCTTCCTCCACCCCTTCCTCCAGTCCTTCATCCTCACCCAGCCTCTCGCCTTCACCAAGTCCCAGTCGTTCTCCTTCTCCCAGTCCCAGCCCGTCGCCAAGCCCGAATCCAAGCCCCTCTCCCTCACGAAGCCCAAGCCCCTCTCCGAGTCCAAGCCCTTCTCCAAGTCCGAGTCCCTCACCGAGTCCGGCACCTGCCTGTAGCGCTGATTTAAATAAAGACAAAGTCGTTAATTTCAACGACCTCAAACTGGTCTTAATAAAATATGGCCAAAGCTGCAGCGGTTGTCCGGAAGATATTAACCATGACGACAAGGTAAATAGCGCCGACCTGTCTCTTGTCTTAAAGTTCTGGAACCAACCCTGCCCCAATTAACAGTCTTCAAGGTTGATCCTTCAAGGCTGTTATCCTTCAAAAGGATGGTCCGCCTGTGGGGTTGACTGTTAAGATCATCTCATCTCCGAAGTGTTAAAGGTAAACAGTAACATCAAAAAGTAATCCTTGGTGTTGAAAAATTTGGCATAAAAAAACCTGAAGATTTTATAAGTAAAGAGTTGAGGGGCAAACAAGAGTCACGGTTACTCAAGTTGCCGGTGAATGCTTGGTTAGGCAATCACTTTTTCTCAAATCTTTACTAACTTCAGGTATTTCGGCTTTGCCTTTTGAGGAAAGCCGAACTAATTGGTTGAAGCCCTTTTAAGGCATCCACTTTTGTGGTGAATTATCCTTGATTCTAATTAACTCAACCACAAGTACGCCTGATATCAAAGCACCAATTGTCCCAGTAAGCCATTTCAAAAATGTCCAACCTAGTTGCTGGTAATACCCAAACAATAGGAGGCAAAAAATGAAGGCCAAAGCCAACAAGCCAATGGTCAATCCCTTAACTATTGCGATTTTTCTTTTAGGGATGTTTATTAGCGTGAAAACCACAAGAAAAACAGAGATTGCCAAGGCTAACAAGTGTAAACAAATAATCAACGTAATCATCTTTCCTTCTCCTTTTCAATTGTTTTCACTACCCCAAATGGATAGCTTTCTGAACACTGACGCTGAATGTCCAAAAAGCTATCCATTCAGAGTAAAACCAGCTTTCCCCTTATTAATTAATTATTAAAGTGCAAAAGGTTATCTTTGTCTCTTGTTAAAAACAGGCGCTTAAAAGCGAAATTTAAGGCTGCTTTTAACAAGCATGGTTACTACAACCACTACCAAGATAACCAAGCCCCATTTTTAAAAACCCTGAAGTTTTTCTTCAGGAAACAATCTATTTTGCCAACTATTTTACCAAAAAGATCATAATTTTCAAGTAGTTGTATAAGTCAAGTACTTTTGCGACATTCCTCTTTTTTCAATAAAGTATTGCAATGGGCTTTTAAGACCTAAGCTATGGTGTCTTCTTTGGGTATTGTAGTAGATATTCCAGTCGGCCAGAAGCTGGTTGCCTTTCTTAGGATCAATCAATTCATCCAAATGATAATCCAGATATTCCTCCTGAATAGTCCGGTTGTATCTTTCAATAAAAGTATCAATCTTAGGGCATCTGGGATAGATGAAAAGATGAGGAATACCATTTTTCTTAAGCTCTTGGTTAAAGATTCCCAAATTCTCCGAAGCATTATCCGACTGCCAAACCTTAATAACTGCGGGATAAACTTCTTTAAACCGAAAGTAGAAATCCTTCATGTTCTTGGCTGTGATCTTGGAATACTCCAAGGTTAAGGCAAACTTGAGTTTGGCATCAACAGCGCTCATAAAATAGCGTTTAACTCCGGCAATAATCTTTTCTACTGTATCCGAGAGAATATAACCGTAGTCTTGGGGTTTAGGAAAGTGTTTAATCCTTAATCTTTTCTTTCTTTTAACCGCTTTTCTTACCCAGGCAGAGTTAGGATTATGGTAGACTCGGTAATTGGGTTTCTGATAGAAAAAGTGGTGTCTTTGTTTTCTAATCCACTCAACAATCCTAATATCAGTCGTTGGTATTCTCTTTCGGTGAGGTCTTGTTGAAAAGGGAATTAAGGCTGACAATCTCCCATTAACCTTGGTTAGTCTTTGCCACCAGCGGTTTACTACTTTTCTATCAGCCCCAAAGGCTTGTTTTGGTTGCCTTCTCTCCATAGCTTTCATAGAACTTAATGATTCTCATTCTCTCTTGGGCTACTTCATCTTGAGAGAATCTTTTGAGACTCAAAAGCATGTTTATTACCTCCTTTGAACCTCTAATTCTATCAAAGATAAAGCGGGTTTTAGATGGGACTCCAATCTTTGCCGAATCTTACTCCTGACATTAACCTTTATCAATGTCGCAAATGTATCTTAACTTTTTCATTAACAAGTTTGCTAGTAATGAAATTGCCAAATTTAGACTTAAGGCTATCCAGTTCTTTGATCAGTTTGGAGTAAAGGCTACAAGAGAAGCTTTTAATGTAGGTAGATCTACAATCTTTCTTTGGAAGAAAAAGTTAAAGGAAGGAAATGGCAGTCTTTTATCTCTGCTTCCTTCTTCTACCAGACCAAAGAATCAAAGAAGAATGGTGGTTGAAGCTAAGACTTTAGCTTTTATCAAAAACTTAAGGGAAAACAACGGAATGATTGGCAAAGAAAAGATTAAGGTTCTTTTAGATGTTTATTGTCAGAAGGAGGAATTACCGATTATCTCTTCCTCTAAAATTGGCAGGATTATCAAGAGAAACAATTGGTTCTCTTTCAAACAAGGAAGGATTTATCATAATCCTGCCTCTGGCTGGACTAAAAGAGAGAAAAAGTCTAAAGCCAGAATCTCCTCTACCTACCAGAGTAAAAACCCAGGAGAACTTCTTCAGCTTGATACCCTGGTAAGATTTGACTTAGGGATCAAAAGTTATATCTTAACTGCCATTTATACTTTAAATTTTCTTTTGCCTTTACCTACAAGAGTTTCTCTTCAAGAGTGGCTTTGG
>Ga0136652_1000663_pt1 | contig 15978 bp, 13 predicted proteins | sample ConPoolayeEmetaG_FD_94864 | JGI IMG/M metagenome (GOLD analysis project Ga0136652, IMG submission 94864) | Hot spring microbial mat communities from California, USA to study Microbial Dark Matter (Phase II) - Cone Pool mat layer E metaG... ...
ACCAAGGATGGAATAAGGGTCAAATATTTTTTTTATTTTTGCCATTTCAAAAATTGCTTTTTTTCCATACATTATTTCAAGATATTTATGTTTTATTTTTCCAATCCCATGCTCTGCAAAACCTGTTCCTCCAAGAGAAACTGCTTTCTTTACAGATTCTTCATAAATCTTATACGCAAACTCTTTTTCTCTTTCATCTTTTGGAAAAAGATTGAAATGAAGATGGTTTTCTCCTATATGACCAAAAAGAACTGTATGAATATCTTGATTTTCTTTCATTATTTTTCTATAAAATCTATAAAATTCCTCAAATTTATCTTCAGGAACTGCTGCATCTACTGCAACTTTTACACTCTCTATTTTTTTAAAGTATGCATTTATATTTTCCGGAAGTTTATGCCTGAATTCAATAAGTTTTTTATAGTTAGGTAAATCCTCTCCAATTATAGTTTCTTTTGCTTTTATCTTTTCTCCAATTTCAATCCATTTTTCAATTTTATCAAGATCATTCTGTGCCTCAATATAGATTGCACAGGTATCTTCTGGGATAAATTGAAAATCATCTTTCAAAAATAAAAGTGATTTTTTATCAAAAAACTCAAGGGAATATATTTCAAGTTCTTCTCTTTTTTCTTTTATTCTTTTAACTATTTGGGTTATATTTTCTTCATCTTCTAAAAACATAATCATAATAAACCTTGGAGGTAAATTATCTATTAAAGAAACTTCCACCTCTGTAATTATTCCAAGAGTACCTTCTGACCCAATAATTAAATCAATACCATCCATCCCTTCTTTTGAATAATAACCAGCAGAACATTTTACATTAGGGGTTCTATAAGATGGTAAAGGAACTTTAAAAATTCCATAATCTATAAAACCATTTTTTTCAAAAATTTCTCCTCTTTTTATTTCAAGGGTTTTTCCTGTTGTCAAAATCATCTTTACTCTTTTTACATAATTTCTTGTAGGTCCAAACTTAAAACTATATTCTCCTGAAGCATTTGTTGAAACATTTCCACCAATAAAAGCAGTTCTTTCAGTAGGAAATGGTGGATAAAAAAGATTAAATTCTTCTATTTTTTTTAAAAAATCATCAACAATAACTCCTGCCTGTAATGTTGCCTGTTTTTTTTCTTTGTTTATATCAATTATTTTATTTAAAGATTCTGTTGAAATTAAAACACCTTCAAGAGGGATTCTACCTGCTACAGTTCCTGTTCCTCCTCCTGAAACTGTAAGGGGTGTTTTAGTTTTTACACAAAAATCAATAATCTCATAAATTTCTTCTTCATTTTCAGGAATATAAACTTTTTCTGCTCTGCCTGATTTAAAATTTGAAGAATCTTCAAGATAAGAAAAAATTTCATCTGGATGTTGCTTAATTTTCATCATCGCTTTCCCTTATTTCTCAATCTCTTTCCTTTGCTATTCCTCTTTCAGATAACTTTATAAATTCTATTATATCTTTTACCTCATCACAGTTATTCATTTCTTCAAGTTTTTTTAAAGCATCTTTTGTATTAAGACCTGATTTAAAAATTATTTTGTAAACTTCATTCAAAATTTCTATCTTCTCTGGAGGAAAATTTCTTCTTTTAAGTCCAATAACATTTATCCCATATGGTCTGGCTGGATGTCCATCTGCTATAACATAAGGAATTATATCCATAGTTACCTTTGAACATCCTCCAATTATTGCATGTTTCCCAATACGACAGAACTGATGAATACCAACAAATCCTCCAGTTACAACATAATCTTCAATAATTACATGTCCTGCCAGTCCTCCATAATTTGCTATTATTACATTATTTCCAATCTTACAGTTATGGGCAATATGAGAGTATGCCATAAGTAAATTATTATCTCCAATTATCGTTTCTTCTCCTTCAAATGTTCCTGGATTTATAGTTACAAATTCTCTTATTATATTGTTTTTCCCTATCTTTAAGTATGTTTTTTCTCCTTTATACTTTAAGTCCTGAGGAATACTACCAACTACTGCTCCTGTAAAAATTTTTGTATTTTCACCAATTTCTGTATAACCCTGAATATGAACATAGGGACCAATTTTACAATTATCGCATATCTTTACATTCCCTTCTATAAAAGCATAAGGACCAACTTCAACATTTTCTCCTATCTCAACTTCTGGTTCAATTATTGCTGTCGGATGGATTTTTCTCATTTTATGGTTCAACAACTGTAAACATTAAAAGTGCTTCTGCTGCAATTTTCCCATCTACATATGCTTTCCCCTGAATCTGTCCAACTTTACTTTTTAATTTGACAACTTCAACTTCAAGAACTAACTGGTCTCCTGGTCTCACTGTTCTTCTAAATTTCACCCTATCAACACTCATAAAATAAGCAAGTTTTCCTTTATTTTCTTCCTTGCTTAACATCAAAACTCCTCCAACCTGTGCCATCGCTTCAATTATTAAAACTCCTGGCATAACAGGTCTTCCAGGAAAATGTCCCTGGAAAAACCATTCATTCATACTTACATTTTTTATACCAACTGCTTTATTCTCACTTATTTCAAGAATTTTATCAACAAGTAAAAAAGGATATCTGTGAGGAATTATTTTTTCTATATCTTCTATTTCAAGTTCTGTCCCCGAAACCGATGTTAAAACAGGAGAACCAACGCCACTTATTTTTTCTTTCTTAATGAGTTCTTTTATCCTTTTAATCAATTTTGTATTTATTGAATGACCACTTTTAATACCTATTATATGAGCGACAAGATGTTTTCTAAGTAAAGCAATATCTCCTATTAAATCACAGATTTTATGCCTCACAGGTTCATCCTGAAATCTAAATTCATTATTTATAACTCCATCTTTATCAATTATAAGTGTGTTTTCATAGGTTGAACCCTTTCCAAGACCTATATTTCTCAATATATCCACTTCTTCTTTTAAACAGAAGGTTCTTGCAGGTGCTATCTCCTTTTCATATATTTCAGGAGTTATAACAAAAGAGGCAAATTGAGAATTTATAAATGTATTTGGATAATCAAGAGTGTATGATATTTTAAATTCTTTGCTTGGCAAAGCAATTATGTGGGAACTATTTTCTGATATATATATTGGCTCCTTTAAATAAAAAACATCTTTTTCTTCTTCATATTCTTTAATTCCGCCTTTCTTTATTAAATCAACAAATCCTTTAGAACTTCCATCAAGACCTGGACATTCACTTCCATAAATTTCAACAAAAACATTATCTATTTCCATAGCACAAATGGCAGAAAGTAAATGCTCTATTGTATGTATCTGAACCCTTTCATTTCCTATAGATGTCCTTCTTGGGAATTTATTTGTATCAAGAAGATTATCAATATCAAGAGGTATTGGTTCCGTATTTTCAATATCTTTTCTTATAAATATTATTCCTGTATTAGGCGGTGCTGGTTTTAAAATCAACTTACAATTCTCTCCTGTATGAAGTCCAACACCTTCTATCTCAACCGGATTTTCAATCGTTTTTTGAAGTTTCCTCTCCATAACCCTCTCTTAATTTTTTCTCCAATTCTTCAATCTTTTTTTCAAGGTCTTTAATTTTCTCAATCAGTTCAGGTAGTTTCCTTATATATCCCTGAAATCTCATATCTTCCCATTTCTCTCTTGCAGGAAATCCAGTCACATGTGTATTTGGAGGAACATTCTTTGTAACACCTGCTTTTCCTCCTATAATTGCATTATCTCCAATTGTAATATGCCCTATTATTCCTGCCTGACCTGCTATTATTACATTTTTACCAACAACAGTACTTCCTGAAATTCCAACCTGAGCAACAATTATTGAATTATCTCCAATATAAACATTATGAGCAATCTGAACAAGATTGTCTATTTTAACACCATTTCCTATATATGTTTTATCAAATCTTGCTCTATCAATTGTAACATTTGAACCAATTTCTACATCATTACCAATCTCAACAGTTCCAATCTGTGGAATTTTATGATGAACTCCTCTAACAGTAGCAAATCCGAATCCATCTCCACCTATAACTGTTCCTGGATGAATTATAACCCTGTCTCCTATTTTTATTCTTTCTCTTATAACTACCTGAGGATAAATCAAACAATCAGAGCCAATTTCAGTATAATGTCCTATATAAACACCCGCTCCAATTACAGTTCTATCCCCAATTTTTACATAATCTTCTATAACAGCAAATGGTTGAATTGAAACATTCTTACCAAGAGAAACATTTTTACCTATTATTGCAGTTGGATGTATCCCGGGAGGAAAAGTTATAGGTTCAGGACCTACAAGAGACATAATTTTTGCAAAAGCAAGTGAAGGATTTTCAACCTGAATTAAAGAAGCATTTACAGAATTATTTATATCAAGACCCACAATAATAGCAGATGCCTTTGTTGTATATAATAAATTTTTATATTTTTTATTTGCTATAAAAGTTAAATCCCCTGGCTTTGCTTCCTTTATCCCTGAAACACCTGTAATAACAACTTCTTCATCTCCAATAACCTTTCCACCTACTATTTCTGCTATTTCTTTAACTTTTTTCCTCATGGTTTTATTTATTTCTTATTTAAAATTTTTATAATCTCTTCTGTAAGATCTGCAGAAGCATCTCCATAAAGAATCAATCTCGGGTCAAAAGAATTTATCACTATTGAATAACCATTTTTCTTTGCATAATCACTTATTACTGCTTTAACTTCATTAAAAAGTTGTTCTTCAAGTTGATTTCCTTTTTCATCAAGTTTCTGCTTTACTTCCGTCCATTTTTTTGAAAACTCCTGAATTTTTAATTTAAGTTCATTTTCTTTTTTTGTTCTTTCTTCTGGTTTCATAATATCCTTCTTTTTTTCATAATCTTTCTGCATATTTTCTATTTCAACTCGCATTTTATCCATATTTTTCTGCTCTGCATCAACTTCTTTCATAAATGATTCCTGAACCTTTTTTGCTTTTTCATAATTCTCAAAAACTTTTTTAATATCCACATAGCCAATTTTACCACTTTGAGCAAAAAGACCTAAACAGATAATGCTCAAAAAAACTAAAATCTTCTTCATCTTATTTTTCCTCCTTTCTTTTTTTAAAAACCAAAACTCATCCCGATATGAATCCTGCCTTTTTTCTCTCCTGGTTCAGCATCAAGTCCATATCCATAATAAATCTCAATAGGAGCACCAAAAAAAGGAACATTTACTCTTATCCCAGCACCTACTCCCTTTTTTAACTCTCCGATACTGGTCCAATCTTTATAAACATTACCAATATCAAAAAATATAATTCCGTAAAAAATATCCTGATATAAAGGATACAATATTTCAAAATTCTGGGCAAGAACAATATTACCACCCAAATAATAACTATCTTCTTTAGGTCCTAAACTTCTTTCCTGATATCCTCTTACAGTTCCTATTCCGCCTCCAAAAAATCTCTCATAAATTGGAACATCTTTATCTATATATCCTGCAAGAGTTTTACTGTGAAATATTACATTTTTAAAAGGATAATAAAAATGATTCTCTAAAATTGCTTTAATAAAATTAAGGTCTCCACCAACTCCAGCATATTCAACAGAAAATCTTAATCTATCTCCCTTTTTTGGAAATCTCTCACTATCAAGTTTTGAATAAACCAAACTTGTTGTTATACTGTTTTTTCTCTTCTTTTCTTCTCCAGGCGGAGGTATTTCAGATAGAATTTTAACATCTGAAAGTTCTACATTTTCAGTTGTAAATTTAAATCCAAGAGTAAGATTTTCCCATCTCCTTCCAACTCTTAAATCAAACCCTGTTGCTGTTTCTGTCCAGTCACTCCACATACTTGTCAATCTATAAACATCTGGTCCTAAATAAATGGGCTTATCAAGAAAATATGGCTCTGTAAAACTGAATCTATAATTTCTTTTCTGCGAACCCATCTCAAACATTAAGGAAATCTGTTGTCCTCCACCTACAAATTTAGGCGGGTTTGTTATATCAAAATTTGTTTGTTGAATACCAATCATACCAACGAATTTTTCAGCAGTGCTGTATCCTCCTCCAAATAGGAAAAATCCGGTTTTTTCTCTTTCCTTAACATTGACAATTAAATCTGCCTTTCCTTCCTCTACAATTTCTGGATATATTTGAATATTTTCAAAATAATTTGTATCCCTTAAATTGTTAAAACTTTTTCTTATTTTATCTCCTGTTATTTTATTCCCTGGCTCAACTTTTATTTCTCTTCTTATTACTTTATCCTTTGTTATTTTATTACCTTTTATTTTTATCTCCTCTGCATAGTATTCACTTTCCGGTTTAAGAAAATATGTAATATTTACTTTATCTTCTACAATTTCCGGGATATATTCAACAGAGCATTTTATATAACCTTTATCTGAATAAAACTGATAAATATTTTTCATACTTTCTTCATTCTTTCTGGAATTAAAAACTTCTCCCTCTTTTATCAAAACATTTTTTCTCACATCTTCTTCTTTAAAAATTAAATTCCCTTCAAATTTAATTTCTCCAACATAATATTTTTTGCCTTCCTCTATAAAAATTTTAATGATTAAACCTTTTTCTCCATATTCAACTTCTTTACTGACCTTTGCTTCAATAAACCCATTTTCATTGTATAAGTTTTTAATCCTGTCAATATCCTCTTCTAAAACTTCCTCTTTATATGTTCCCTTTATAAATGGCATGCGTCTTTCTTTTATTTTCATTATCTTTTTTAACTTTTTATCTGTAAAGGAATTATTACCTTCAAATAAAATTCTCTCTACATAAATTCTCCCTTTTTCTGCAATTTCAATATTAAGGATACAATTTCCATCTTTTTCTTCTATCTCATATTCAACTTCACACATTTCAAAACCTCTTTTAGAGTATTCCTCTTTTATTTTTTTTACCCCTTCAATAACTTTTTTCTCATCTAAAATATCTCCTTCTTTTACTCCCAGAAACTCTTTTAGTTTCTTTATTCTAAATGCTTTATTTCCACTAAAATTGATTTTTTCAATAAGAGGATTTTCTGTGATTTCAATGTTTATCTCAACATTTCCATCCTTTTTATCAACAGTATAATCAATTTTTTTAAAATATCCTGTTTTAATAAGGTTTTCAATATCATTTTTAATAATCTCTTCATCAAATTCATCCCCTTCTTTTGTTTTCATTAAAGAAAGTATTTTTTCAATGGAAACATTTTTATTGCCTGAGATATTTATTCTCAAAATTTTCAAAGAGGCAAAAAGAGGGAAATTAAGAATGAGAAGTAGCAACAGAACTTTCTTTGATTTCACTTTTATCTCCTTGGTCTTGTTTTGAAAAAACAAGAATCTCTCCTTTCCTTTTCACAATCACAACCTCTCCCTCAACAAAATTCCCTTTAAGAATTTCTTCAGATAATGGGTCCTCTATATATCTTGAAATTGTTCTTCTTAATGGTCTTGCCCCAAATTCAGGATTTGTTCCTTTCTCTATCAAAAAACTTTTTGCATCTTCACTCACAATCATATCAACTTTCATCTCCTTTAATCTTTCTCTTACTTTCTCAAGTTCAATCTCTACAATTTTCAATAGATGTTCAGAAGTTAAAGGATGGAAAATTATTATATCATCAAGGCGATTTAGAAATTCTGGTCTAAATGTCTTTTTTACCTTTTCCATAATATCTGCTTTTAAATCATCAAAGGAAAAACTTTCCTCAGGAGTTAAAAATCCAATTATTGATTTATTTTTAAAAATATCAGTTCCTATATTTGAAGTCATAATAACAATTGTATTTTTAAAACTTACACTTCTTCCAAAACTATCAGTAAGTCGTCCATCTTCAAGAATCTGAAGCAATAGATTGAAAACATCTGGATGTGCTTTTTCAATTTCATCAAATAGAACAACAGAATATGGTCTTCTCCTCACTTTTTCTGTCAGTTGTCCTCCTTCTTCATATCCGACATATCCAGGTGGTGCTCCTATAAGGCGACTTATTGAAAATTTCTCCATATATTCTGACATATCTATCTGAATTAAAGCATTTTCATTTCCGAAAAGAAATTCAGCAAGTGCACGGGCAAGAAGGGTCTTACCAACTCCAGTAGGACCAAGGAAAAGAAAACTTCCTATAGGTCTTCTGGCATCTTTTAAACCAACTCTTGACTTCCTTATTGCTTTACTTATTGTTTCAATTGCTTCATCCTGACCAATAACAATTTTATGAAGATGTGATTCCATCTCAATAAGTTTCTCTTTCTCTTCTTTACATAATTGAGAAACTGGGATTCCTGTCCATTGAGACACAACTTCTGCAATATTTTCTTTTGTTACTATCTTTTCTCTCTCAGGGATTAAATTCATCCAGTTCTCTTTCAAAAAATCAATTTTGTTTTTCAATTCTCTCTCCTTATCCCTTAAAGAGGTTAAAAGTTCATAATCCTGAGTTTTTAATGCTTTTTCTTTTTCTCTCTCAATCAATTTAATTTCCTCCAGCATCTTTCCAATTTCAGGTGGTTCTTTATATAATCTCAATCTTTTTTGGCTTGCTGCTTCATCTATAAGGTCTATTGCTTTATCTGGTAAAAATCTATCAGGAATATATCTATCACTCAGTATTGCAGCTGCTTCAATCGCTTCATCAGAAATTTTCAATTTATGATGGGATTCGTATTTCTCCCTCAATCCTTTCAAAATTTCTATTGTATCCTCTACAGTTGGTGGGTTAACTATAATAGGTTGAAATCTTCTTTCCAGTGCTCCATCTCTTTCTATATATTTTCTATATTCATCAAGAGTAGTCGCTCCAATACACTGTATCTCTCCTCTTGAAAGAAATGGCTTAAGAATATTTGAAGCATCAATTGCACCTTCTGCTCCTCCTGCACCAACAAGAGTGTGAATTTCATCAATGAAAATTATAATATTCCCTGAGTTTTTTATTTCATCAAGCACAACTTTAACTCTCTGTTCAAACTCTCCTCTGTATTTTGTTCCTGCAACCATACCTGGTAAATCAAGCATCACAATCCTTTTATCCTTTAAAATTTCAGGAGACCTCCCACTTGCTATTTTCTGTGCAAGCCCTTCTACAATTGCTGTTTTCCCAACGCCAGGTTCTCCAAGCAAAACGGGGTTATTCTTTTTCCTTCTGCATAAAATCTGGATAACCCTATCAATCTCCTTTTCCCTTCCAATTACAGGGTCAAGTTTTCCTTCAAACGCGAGTTTAGTAAGGTCCTTCCCGAAAGTATCCAAAGCAGGAGTTTTATGTTTTTTTAGAGTCTGCATTGGTCTGTAAGGTATGCCATGGGAATCATACTCCTCCTTTTCCTCAGTCAAATAAGATGTTGTTCCCGGCTCCACATCTCTTAAAAGTTCATCTAAAACACTTCTTGCTTTATCAATATTCACTCCAAATTTCCTTAAAATATGTGCAGGTATTGAATCAGATTCAAGTAACATACCCAATAGTAAATGTTCACTCCCAACATAAGAATGGCCGAGATATTGTGCTTCTCTAACAGAATATTCAAGAACTCTTTTTGAAGAATTGCTTAAAGGCATATCCCCTCTTGTATAAAGGGGAACTCCTATTTTCATTGATTTTTCTATTTCATATTTTAATCTTTCAATCTCTATCCCAAGATAATGCAAAATTGCAACACCAACTCCCTGACCTTCTTCAACCATTGCAAGTAAGATATGTTCCGGTTCAACTTTATTATGTCCATATCTAATAGCTTCTTTCCTTGCAATTTCCAGAATAACCTTTACTCTTTTTGTAAACCTTTCAAACATTTAATATCTCCGTTCTTTTTAATATTTTACCCTCGTTCTTATAAAAAAGATAGTTTTTCAATTGTTTTATTATTTTCTCATATTCAGAAATAAAAGAAAAAAATAATTTTTTTTGCATCTCTTTTTCAATATATAGAATTTTAGTTGCACAGGCAAGAGATATTAAATAATACAAATCACAAAATTTACCATTCCAGTCCTTCCCTTTTAAAATCTTATTTACTTTTCTGTATATTTTATCTTTCAAATTTTTACTCCTTTTTATTTCTTCAATACATTTTTTTTCCTCTTCTTTAATCAATTTTACCACACTTTCAATTTCTTTAATAATATCTTCTTCTGTCTTCCCTGTCGATTCTGAAGAGGATATCTGGTAAATACTCCCAAATGGCAAACTACCCTCACCATAAAAACCTCTTACACTGATACCAATTTTTTCTATAGCATTAAATATTATCCTGTCCCTTTTTAAAAATTTTATCCCAGGTGTATTAACAAGAACAGATGCTCTCAAACCAGTTCCAACATTTGTAGGACATGCTGTCAAATATCCAATCCCGGGTAAAAATGCATATTCTACTTTCCTCTCAATATAATCATCTATTTTATTTACAACTTCCCAACTTTTTTTCAAATTCAATCCTGGATAAATTGCCTGAATTCTTAAATGGTCTTCTTCATTTATCATAATTGTTATTTTTTCTTTCGGAATAATTATTACTTTATTAGAGATAGAATTTTCAGAAAATTCTTTACTTATCAGGTGTTTCTCTATAAGCAATTTTTTTTCTAAATTATTGAGAGAAGAAACATCAATAATGAAAATTTTATTAAAAGGTCCACTTAAAAAAGCATCAACAATTAACCCTTCAATCTTTTTACTTTCATCATATGTCATATTATAGGGAAAAGGATATCCTTTAATATTTCTTGCAATTCTCACTCTTGAACTTATAATAATTTCATCAAATTTGAAATAAACCCAATCTATTTCCTTTTTTATTATGTCAAGATTAAAAGTTTTATTTGTCTCTTTCATTTAAAAACAATATCTTCTATTAAAAACCCTTTGAGAGTAAAAAATTTTTTTATTTTCTCCTCTCTATGAAACTTTTTAGGATATTTACCTTTGTAAATAATGCTTGTATGGATTTTTTTCAAATATTTTATAATTTCATCATAAAAATACTCATAACAGAAATCACAACCTAAAAATCTGTATTCTTTAAAGTCATCAATGGTATATCCACAAAAAGGACACTCTTTATTTTTTCTCTTTTTTTCTGATTTTAAAAATATATTAAACCTTTTACAGCAATCTTTACATAAATTTAAAATCCGGGTTTTACCTTTTTCGTTTACAAATTTTACTGAGACAAAACTTTCATTTTCACATATAAGACATTTATTCATAAACAGGAACTCCTTCCTTTTCTGTAAGTTTATGAAATTCTTCTCTTATCTTCATAGTTATTTTACCAGGTTTTCCATTTCCTATAACTCTTCCATCAACTTTTGCCACAGGAACAATTTCTGCTGCTGTTCCTGTGAGAAAACATTCATCACTTGTATAAATATCATATCTGGTCATATTTTCTTCCTTAACTTTAAGTCCTATTTTTTCTCCTATTTGCATCACAACCTCTCTTGTTATCCCTCCAAGTGCGCCTGCTGAAAGAGGAGGAGTTATAAGAGAATTTTTTTTCACTATAAATACATTCTCTCCTGTACATTCACTTACATATCCAAACTGATTTAATATTAATCCTTCTGTTGCTCCTGAATTATTCGCCTCTATTTTTGCAAGAATATTGTTTAGGTAATTCAACGATTTTATTTGTGGATTTACAGATTCGTTCAAATTTCTTCTTGTAGCAACTGTAATAACATCAATCCCTTTTTCATAAATAGATTCAGGATATAATTGAATTTTACTTGCTATTATAAAAACTGTAGGCACCTTACATTTTCTCGGGTCAAGTCCAAGGTCTCCAACCCCTCTTGTAACAACAATTCTTATATAACTATTTTTCAAATTATTTTTTCTAACAGTTTCAATTACAGCATTTTTAAATTCTTCAAATTTTAATGGTATTTCAAGAGAAATTGCTTTTGCTGAATTGTAAAGCCGAATAAGATGTTCATCAAGTTTAAAAATCCTTCCATTGTAACTTCTCAATCCCTCAAAAACACCATCTCCATACAAAAGTCCATGGTCAAAAACAGAAATCTTTGCCTCTTCTTCAGAAACATATTTCCCATTCAGGTATATTAAAAGTCCCATCACTATCTCCTTTTTTCAGTTTTTTCAATTCTCCCTTCATTTAAATATACTATTTTTGAAGCAAACTGTAAAAAAATCTCATTATGAGTTGCTATTACGAATGTTGTTCCATTTTCTTTATTCAACTTTTCCATAAATTCAAAAAAACTCAAAGCAGAAATTTTATCAATACTTCCTGTTGGTTCGTCAGCAAAGATAATTTCAGGTTTACATATTAAACTTCTACATATCGCAACTCTCTGCATTTCTCCACCAGAAAGACGAGTTGGAAAAGCATTTTTTTTATCCAGAATTCCAAAACTTGAGAGATATTTTTCTGCTTCTACTACAAAATTTTTATCATATTTTTTTTCTTTTACCCATAATGGTAAAAAAATATTTTCAATAACAGTAAGTTCAGGAATTAAATAAAAAAACTGAAAAATAAATCCAAATTTTTTATTTCTTATATCAGCAAGTTCTTTTTCAGAAAGATTACCTGTGAATTTATCATCAACATATACTTTCCCTTCTGTTGGTTTATCAATCAAACCAAGTATATTAAGAAGAGTTGTCTTCCCTGAACCAGATGGTCCAATCACAACAACAATTTCTCCCTTTTCTATTTCAATATCAACTTCTTTAAGAGCAGTCAGTCCATTATATTTTTTTGTTATTCTTTCACCCTTTATTTTACTCATTTCTTATCGCCTCTGCTGGATTAAGTTTTGATGCTCTCTGTGCCGGATAGATACTTGCAATACTGCTTACTACCATAACAAGTAAAAAAATCCACAGAATATCAAAAGGAGAAATTTCAATAGGTAATTTTGAAATATCATAAACAAACTCTGGTAGATTTATAAACTTATATTTTTTAAGGATACTTGCAAGTAAAATTCCAAAAAATGTTCCAAAAATAAGTCCTTTAATTCCAAGATAAATACCCTGATAAAGAAAGATTTTTTTTATTTCATTAGAGGTTAAACCAATTGCTTTTAATATACCTATTTCCTTCACTTTCCTGTATACAGATATCATTAAAGTTGAAAGAATATTAAAGGACGCAACAACAATAATTAAACTTAAAATTATTGCCATTGCCTTTTTTTCAAGTGCTATTGCAGAAAAAAGAATTTTGTTTTTTTCTATCCATGTTGAAACTTCATATTCATCGCCGATTAATTCTCTTATTTGTTTAGCAACTTTTGGTGTTCTATATATATCGTCAATTTTTATTCCAACAGCATGTACCCCTTTTATATTAAAAATCCTCATCAAATTAGAAAGAGAAATAAATCCCATACTCACATCAAAACTATAAACACCATATTCAACAATCCCAACTACTTTAAAAATATTTTCTTTTGGAAATAATCCAGCAATAATATATACATAATCCCCTATATCAACTCCAAGTTCTTTCGCAAGTTCACTGCCAAGAATAATCCCATTTTCAATTTCTTGTAAAGAACCTTTTTTAATAAAATTCTGGATATTTGTTACCTTTTTTTCTCTTTCTAAATCAATCCCTTTAACAATCCCGCCAATAATGTATTTTTTAGATTTATATATTACTTGAGACATTGTATAAGGAGAAATGCCTTTTATTTCTTTTAAATTTTCAACTTTTTCAATAACTTCCTGATAATTGTAAATATAGGGTCTGCCTTCAATTGTTATCAAAGGACTGGCTCCAATTATTTTTCTCTTTAAATCATTTGAAAAACCATTCATAACACCTATAACAAGTATTAAAGCAACAACTCCAATACTAACACCAAGAACAGAGAAAAAACTTATAAACCACAGAAATCTATCCTGATTTTTATTACCAATAAATTTTCTGGCAAGAAAAAAATTATAAGATACCATTTGAAAAATTATTATATCATAAATTCAGTTATTTTTTAAGACACTCAAAATCCCAAGTAGAAAATTAGGGATAATTGATAAGTATGAGATAAATTCCTAAAGGTATAAAAAATAAAGAAAGAAAAAGTTTGGTTAAAGGAAGGTTTTTAGAAGAAAATTGAGCAAATTTCTTAGAGGTTATACCAATTAAGGATAAAAGTAGAATAATAAAAAGAGGAACAAGAAACATTAAATTATAAAGGAAAAGATAGAGCAAACCAGTTGGTTTTAAAGATGTGTTATTGATGACAAAGACACTTGTAGGAAGATATACTTGACCTCTAAAGGGGTATTGAATTTCATTAATATTTCTATTCTTAGCTTTATTTTTATTCATTTTCTGCTTCAAAAGGTTCCCCACAATATATACATTTTGAGTAAAATGCCCTAATTTTTTTGATAGGCATCCCACAATTAGAACAACATAAAACAATTTTCTTTTTTAAAGGTTGTGAAATTACACCACTATAAGGTATTTTATTCTCTTTTTTTAATAGTTTAATCATTTCAGCAATTGCTTGTAAAAGAATAAATATAAAGATACTAACAACAAAACTAATAAAGGCAAAAACAATCAAAACTAAATTCGGCCAAGTTGCAGTTTTGGGAGATTTCCCGGATACTTCAACTGCACATAAAACTCCCAAGAATAAACCCATAATTCCTATGAAAAGTATTAGGTGTCCCAAATTAGATAATTTGTCTTCAATACCACCATAATACAATTCTTTTTTAATTTTTCTGGCCATATTATCCCCTTTTTTATTTTAAAGTATAAAATTACATTTCATTTTATTCCTCTTTCCTTTACTTTTTGTTTTATAATCTCAGGAGAAATTTCTATTCCTTTCTTTTCATATTCTTCTACAAGTTCTATATTCAATCTTGAAACTTTCTCCCAATCTGTAGATGGGAAATCGTTAATTATTTTTTGATAAATTATAATAGCTTTATCATAATTTTTAAGTTGCCTATAACAAGCCCCAATTTTATACAAGCATATCGGATTTTCTTTCACTCTCCAATCATTGGGATATTTTTCTATCATTTTTTGGTATTCATCTATAGCTTTTTCATAATCCTTGATAATATTTTGAAAAATAACAGCTTTTGAAAATTGTGCATCAGCTGCAAAATTTGTACCAGGATATTTTTCGGGAGAATATTCAGTCATTATATCATCTAAAATCTTCAAAGCTTGGGAATACTCTCCTTTATACGCATATACATATGCTAAAGATGTTTTTCCTCGTAATTGCTCTACAGGATTAGATACTGTCGCAAGATACCTTTCATATAATTCTAATGCCTTATCCCATTTTTTTTCTTTTTCATATTTTAATGCTTCTTCATATAATTGATCTTGAGGTTGAATTTCTTGTGAGTTTAAATTATATTTAGTAATTATGTTCATCAATATGTACAAAACGAACCAATAAAATAAAATTTTATTCATGCTCTCCTCCTTTTATTCCTCCACCTTATTTATATATATAAAGGTTACTGTATTAGAATACATTCCTACATTTGAATTTTTTTCACAGTATACATGTCCACCTACTGCGCAACCAACATCATTTATATAAGTCCAATAAAAAATTGTTTCAAAAGTATATGCAGCGGCATATCTCGAAGGATAATATCTTCCATCTATGCAATTCCACCATTCATATCTAACCCGATAAGATAATGTATCCCACTCGTACCCATATGAATCTTTGAGTTCTGTTTGATAAACGTGGATATGAAACCATAATGGATGTCCCTCAATATCGTAAACTCGTATCGCATGTATTTTAAAAGAGCCTAATTGTCTAATATAAACATTTGTACTATTACTTCCTGAATCGTTGGATTTTACTACTAAAACACTTGCTGTATAATTTCCTGGATTTGTATAGGGTTATGTCTGTTTTTAGCCACCAAATTTATTTCTTTTAAGATTATAAGCACATTTTTCAAATTTGTCAAATTTTTTTAATAAACCAAGTAGTTTATTTATTTTTTCCTCGGTTGAAA
>Ga0136652_1000664_pt1 | contig 15974 bp, 18 predicted proteins | sample ConPoolayeEmetaG_FD_94864 | JGI IMG/M metagenome (GOLD analysis project Ga0136652, IMG submission 94864) | Hot spring microbial mat communities from California, USA to study Microbial Dark Matter (Phase II) - Cone Pool mat layer E metaG... ...
ATTTTATTTTTCTGGATTTGGAATTTAACTCATCGAATATTAAGAATTGAACATAAAACTAAACAAGAATTGTAAGGAGAAAAAATTGTGGAAAGTTTATATGATTTTTTAAATCAAAATTCACTTTATATTGTAATGCTAATTGTTCTACTTGTCTGGATAGGAATCTTTCTATTTTTGTACAAACTGGATAAGAAAGTGAAAAAAATAGAGGAGAGAACAAACTTATGAAAGCGAGATATTATATCGGCGGTGCGATTATTTTAATCTTTCTTGGTTTATTGTTTTATAATTTTACTCGAACAAATATTGAATACGAAAGTGATTTCGTCAAAGTAATGCAAAGCGGAAAGGTCTGCAAAGCATCTGGTGTTTGGGTGAAAGAAAAATTTTATCAAGAGAATATTCAAGATAGAACTTTTGTGTTTTACATAAGGGATGCAAAAAACAATGAAATGAAAGTCGTTTACAAAGGAACAAAACCAAACAACTTTGAAATTGCAACAAACATAGTTGTAACTGGCAAATTTGAGAATGGATATTTTCATGCAACTGATGTTCTAACTAAATGTCCATCTAAATATGAAGGTCAAAATGTTAGTACAAGTGGTTCTTAATCACAGGAGAAAAATATGATTGGAAATATTTTAATGTCAATTGCTTTTATTGGAGCTATTTTTTCTGCTCTGATGTATTTTTTGAATTATCGCGGCTATCAAAATACTTTGAATTATGCGAGAATTGCTTTTCATACAATGGCAACTTCAACAATTCTTGCGAGTGTTTTTTTACTTTATCTAATTCTCACACATCAATTCCAATATAAATATGTTTATAGTTATAGTGATACATCACTTCCACTGGGGCTTTTAATCTCAACATTTTATGCAGGTCAGGAAGGAAGCTTTTTACTATGGGCATTGTGGATGGCAGTCATTGGAGTGATTCTTCAGCAATATTGTTCAGTTCGTGGTGACCTTGAACCTCGAGTTATGGCTGTTTATTCACTTGTGCAATCATTTCTGCTTTTGATGATTACACCTGTTGTAAAAAATCCATTTGCTTTGATTTATTCTGAACCATTTATGGCTTCTGCTAATACAATTAATCCACAATTACTAAATCTACCTTTTCTTGCAAATTATATTTTCTCAGATAAATCTACTGGGCAAATGTATGTAAAGATTGACCAATCACTTGTTGCAGGATTACAAAGTGCTGGAATTAGTTTGAGAGAATTTATTATTAACGGTCGTGGTTTAAATCCATTGTTGCATAGTTTCTGGATGCAAATTCATCCACCTATTTTATTTGTCGGTTTTGCTTCGATGAATGTTCCTTTTGCTTTTGCATTTGCCGCTTTAATCAAAAATGACTACAGAGAATGGATTAAACAAGCCTTCCCTTGGCTACTTTTTGCTGCAATGGTTCTTGGATTAGGAATTATGCTTGGTGGATACTGGGCTTATGGAGTTTTAGGTTGGGGTGGATACTGGGCTTGGGACCCAGTTGAAAACTCTTCTTTAATTCCGTGGATAATTTCAGTTGCGGCCATTCATACAATGATTGTTCAGAAAAAAACCACAAGTGAAAACAGTATCGGTGCATTTGCTAAGACAAATCTTGTACTTGTAATTCTTTCCTTCATTCTTGTTCTTTACTCAACATTTCTAACCAGAAGTGGAATTTTGGGCGATGCTTCTGTTCATAGCTTTGTTGACCCTGGTTATTTCGCTTATTTATTGCTTTTGATTTTTATGGGAACATTTCTTTCTCTCGGCGCTGGTATGTTGATTTATCGCTGGAAATATTTACAACAAATTACACCACCACAAAATAATCTTCTTTCGAGAGAGTTTGCTTTATTCACTGGGGCTGTTATTCTTGGTGCTTCAGCAATCGTAACTTTCTTAGGAACTTCGGCGCCTATTTTAGGCAAGGCAGTGCAAATTGAATTTTATAACGAGATGAATTTACCTCTCGGGATTTTAATTGGTTTAATTAATGGATTGAGCCTTCTTATGAAATGGAAAGAATCTGATGGTAAAGAACTTTTGAAGAAATCAACTTTCTCTCTTCTGTCTGCGCCGATTTTGACAGTGATAATGATTTTTGCTGGTGTAAAAGATTTCAAGATGATTTTATTCGCCTTTGCTTCCGCATTTGCATTCTTTGTTAATGTTGAGATTGCATTTAAGATTATTCGAAGAAATATCGAAAAAGCAGGCGCCTATATTGCACATATGGGGTTGGCCATATTGTTTATCGGAGTTATTGCATCTTCGAAATATGATAAATCAATTGATGTTAATCTTGTGAAAAATGAGCCTGCAGATGTCTTGGGATATAAAATGGTTTTCACTGGTTATTCACCAACTGAAGACGGTAAATATGCTTTTAATATTTTAATTGAAAGGGAAGGAAAGAAATACAAAGCCTCGCCCATAATGTATTACAGCGATTTCAATCAGGGAATTATGCGAAATCCTGATATTGTTCCTTTTGTTACAAAAGATATTTACATCTCTCCAATTTCTTATGACGATGGAACTTCTTCTTCTAGTTCACAGGGAACAACACTTCAAATAAAAAAAGGTGAAACAATAAAATACAGTGAGTCAGAAATTGAATTTGTCTCTTTCAATTTTCCTGCTGATGCGATGCAGAAAATGATGGCTGGTCAGGACTTTGAGATTGGCGTAAAATTAATTGTGAAAAACTATGGTACTAAATATGAAATTGAACCTAAGTATGGGATACGAAATGGTGAAAAAATTAATGAGCAAGCAAAAATCAAAGATGCAAATCTTCAAATAAGTTTGGTCTCGATGAGTGCTGACCAAGATATGGTAACTTTATCTGTTGAACCTGTTTCAGCCGAAATAAATAATGAAGTTGCAGGGAAAGAAGTATTAGCGGTTACAGCGAGCATTAAGCCATTTGTTGGACTTGTATGGTTGGGAACAGTTGTGATTGTTTTGGGATTTTTCGTTTCGATGCTAAGAAGACTAAAGGAAGCTCGTGAATAGATTTAGATTTTGTTGTTAGTTAAATAATTAATTTGAGTTAGGTCTTTAAGATGTGATGTTTTTGACTTCTGGTATTCTATACTTAATTTATTGGAAAAAAGGCTAACCAAAAAGTTAAAAATGTCAGCCCAGCCTGACATTTTATCGAAAATCAAAACTTGTAACTTAAAATTTTACATTAAAAATTACTTTTTAGACTGCCCCTTTAGATTAACGACTGAAATTCTAAGAACTAACTTTAGCTCTTTGACTTAATATATTTTTCAGGATTGTTCTTAAATTTTTTCATACACTTTTTGCAACAGAAATAATAAGTCTCACCTTTATATTCAATCTTTAATTCAGGGTCAGCATCTTCTCCCGTTACAACACAAACAAGTTTTTCCGATTCTTTTTGTTTTGTTTGTGTTTCGTTTTTCGTGGATTTTGTGGTAGCTTCTTTCTTCGTTTGTTTATCCTGAATTACATTGGAGGAAATTGCCTGAGTAAAAAATCCACTTAAGAAAATTAAAACAAGAATTGAAGTGATAAAAAATCTTGTTTTGTTGAATGTTGTCTTTTTCATTGTTTTCTCCTTTTTAGTTTTTTGTAAATTATTACATCACTCAAACAAGTCTTAATTATAAAAAAGTTTCTATTTAACAAGTTTGGAAATTGCTTTGAATTCTTCAGAGCGACATTCTTCAAGTAGCTCAAATAAAACTGATTCAGTTGAAGTGATAATTGCACCTTCATTACTAAATCTTATCACTGCTGAATTATAGTCCCATTCTTTTCTTGAGGAAATTGCATCAATTGGAACATTAACTTGAAATCCATTAGCTAATAAATCTAAAACAGTTTGCATAACGCATACATGGGATTCGATTCCACAAACAACAACTTGGTCTAATTTTTTATCTCTTAATGTGTAAAATAGATTATCCGCTCCATAGCAACTAAATGTTAGTTTTTGAATCGCTTCTTGTGGTTGAAGATTTGGAAGGATTAATTCGGTTGTTGGTCCAAGTCCTTTTGGGTATTGCTCAGTATAGAAAATTGGAAGTCTAAGAATTTTAAAACCATTAATCAGTTTATTAATATTCTCTACTAATTGTTCATAATTTCTCATAACCTTCAAGATTTTTTCTTGAACATCAATTACGAGAAGGGCAACTCTCGTTTTGTTAAGAATTTTAGGATTTCTAATCATAAAGCCTCCATTAAATTTTATGTTTTATAAGCTCACTTGAATATTAATTTTTCTAATCGCATCATTTAAGATAAGGGCTGAAATCAAATTCAATCTTTTCTTCACAATAAAAAGGTTCACCGTATTGTTTGCCTATTTGAAAACCGTAAAATTCAGCCCGAGCTTTGAGATAATTTAAAAATTCAGGTCTTGAGATAAATGTTTCAGGTTCTTTTGATTGTGGATTATAAAATTGACTAGAGTAGGCTAGCACTGCTTCCATTTTCAATTCAAAGTAAGGTGAAATATCATAAACAAAAGTTGGTTCAAAGGGATAAGTTTGCATAAAGTAAAAAATTTTGCGTGGTCGATAAGGTTTTGACGATTCCCTCGTTTTGTAGTTTTTTAATCCTGAAAAGAAAACAGCTTCTCTTATTAGTTGAGCAGAATTTTCATGGTCAGGATGTCGGTCTATGAAATATGGAGCAAAAACAATTTTAGGTCTATATTTTCTAATTAAATCGACAACTTTAAGAATAGAATTTTTGTCAGGATTAATTTGACCATCTTTTAATTTTAAATTTTCGCGATGATGAATGCCTAAAATTTTACTTGCTTTTTCTGTTTCTTTATTTCTTGTTTCGATTGTGCCTCGTGAACTTAATTCTCCCTGAGTAAGGTCAATAATTCCAACTTTGAAACCTTTTTCAACTAACGATATGACTGTTCCTCCCATCGAAAGTTCGACATCATCAGGATGCGCACCAAAGGCAAGAATATCAAGATTTATTTGTTTCATTTTGATTCCTGTTTTTAGTGCAATTTAAAAAATCCATTAATGTATTAATCGCTTCAAACATTTTTGATTCTGTTACTGGATGAAGTTTTGTTCCAAATTCAAAATTTATGGCGGGAATTTTTAATGCATAAGCTTCTGATTTTTTATTGAATAGTTTTTCAGAGAGATTAAGCAATATTTCTGGTGATAACGAATGAAATGTGTTTACTTCACTGTGATTTTCAGATGATTCAATTTTAATTAGCTCAACTTGCTGTGTAACATTAACAGAAGCATCAACAAAAATGACTAAATCGAACTGTGAAATTGTCTCTGCTAATTCAGGAATTAATTGATGTGAAGTTATAACTTTGACTTGTGAGAATTTTAATTTTTCAAATTCACGGGCAAGATGAATTGCAACGCCATCATCAGAGCGTATCTCGTTTCCAAAACAAATTAAGAGTGTCCTTTTATTCATTTATTACTAAAAGATTATTTAAGCTCATAATTTGAATTTAGATAAATGAGCTTAGACTTATTTTAATTTTTGAGTTTAAGGTCAAAAAATTTTTATATCAAAGTTTTAAAAAATTTTTTATCGTAAGAGCTGATAAGAAATTAAAGTTAAAAATCAGCCCAATTTGACCCACATTAAATTTTCGTAAATAAATTTTAAGAAAATTTAATTCCTAACCTTTTCAGCAATCACATTACCATTTTTATCAATTAACTCAATTTTCATAGGCATCATACCAAAGGCGTGAGTTGAACAGCTCAGACACGGATCGTAAGCACGAATACCAGCTTCAACTTTGTTCAGGAGTGGTTCAGGGATATCAAAACCATGAATATAATTTCGTGCGATTTGTAAAATTGTTCTATTCATTGCAAGATTGTTTTGACCTGTTGCAATTATCAAATTAACAAATGTAATTAAACCATTTTCGTCCACTTTGTAATGATGAAATAGTATTCCACGGGGAGCTTCACTGCAGCCAACTGCCTCATAACGATTAACCCCAGCTCTTGCTTTTAATTTTGTTGAGGTTAAATCAGGGTCATCAATCATCATGTTAATTTTTTCGATACAAGCTAATATTTCAATTAATCTTGCATAATGATAGAAGAAAGCCGAATTAACCGACCCTGAACCAAATTTTCGAAATGCAATCAGCTCTTTACCAGCCAGTTCAGTTCCTATTTCTTTGCAAACATTTAACCGAGCAAGTGGACCAACACGATAAATTCCAGCAGGATAACCCAATGGTTTATAATAAGGAAATTTAAGATAAGACCAGTTCTCTACAGCTTCGCCAATGAATTCTTGATAATTATCTGGATTTAATTTATCTGCAATTATATTGCCCATACTGTCCACAATTCTAATGCATCCATCGTAGTGTTCCCAATTTCCTTCCCGGTCAACAAGTCCCATATAATAAGTTGGAAAATTACCAAATGTATAGAATTCACTTTCAAAATTTTTGAATTTCGACTTAAAAAGTTTTAACGCTCCTTTAGCAATTTCTAATGCTTCTGGTAATCGTGATTTGATGTAGTTAATTGAATTAAGGCTTAGATTATCTCTTACACCACCAGCAATTGACCAGGAAGGATGGATTTTTCTTCCTCCTAAGAGTTCAATTAATTCCTGACCAAATTGTCTAAGTCGAATTCCATTTCTTGCCAATTCTGGATTTTCTTTAATTAGACCAAAAATATTTCTCCTTTCTTTTGGTGTATCCCATCCAAGGATTAAATCAGGTGAACTTAAGTGGAAAAAGCTTAAAGCATGAGATTGAATTATTTGAGCAAGATTCATCAATCGTCGTAATTTTTCAGCTGGCTTGGGAATTTCAACTGATAGAATATTGTCACAAGCTTTTGAAGATGCAAGAATATGACTGACAGGACAAATTCCACAAATTCTTGCAGTTATACTTGGCATTTCTCTAAATGGTCGACCAATACAAAATTGTTCAAATCCTCTAAATTCATTTACATGAAATTTAGCATCAACAACTTCACCAGCTTCGTCAAGATAAAGGGATATTCTTGCATGACCTTCGACTCTTGTAACAGGTTCAATTAAAACTTGCTTTTTCATAAAACTTTCCTTTTAAATTTTAAGTCCTCACAAATTTTGTTAACCATTTTTAAGATAATTTCCCTGAAGTTCAGGAACCTCACCACTTAATAATTTTTCGAGCAAGTATTTTATTTTCTCTGCATCAGGTGGACAACCTGGAAGAAAATAATCAATCTTAACTACTTCGTGCAGTGGTTTAACTTTGTCAATTAATCTCGCAACTGATTTATAATTAAAATCAGGAATGTTATTTAAGGTTGCTAATTGTTTGTAACTTAATTCTAAAGCTTTTTCTGGTTTGCCGTGTAAATTTCTAAGAGCAGTTACATTTCCATTTAAGGCGCAATCGCCGAAAGACACTAAAGTTTTAGTTTTCTTTCTGATTTCTTTTAGAAAATGATAATTCTCTTCGTTTGCAACTGCTCCTTCAATCAAACATAAATCAACATCGTCTGGATATTCTTTAGTATCGACAAATGGACTATAAACTAATTCAATTTTTTCAGAAAGAGTAATTAACCATTCATCTAAATCAAGAAAAGACATATGACAGCCAGAACAACCAGCAAGCCAAACTGTTGCAAATCTTATCTTATCCATTGTTTCTTTACCCTCGCCTGTATTATAAATTCCAAATGACTTTTATCTTTTTGGAGTTCAGCAACAGATACACCACGTTTGAACAAAGCTCCCGTTGGACAAACTAAAACACACTTGCCACAGGATGTACAACTCTCAGCTTCGCCCCAGGGTTGATTCATATCGGTTATAACAGTTGCATTTGCACCACGATTAGCAACATCCCAAGTATGGGCACCTTCTACCTCATCGCAAACTCTTACACATCTTGTACAAAGGATGCATCTATTGTGGTCAATTCCAAACAATTCGTGAGAAATATCTACGGGAAGATTAGGGAATCGAAATTCAAAACGAACATGGTCAACTCCAATTAACATTGCCAGGTTTTGAAGTTCACAATTACCATTTGCAACGCAAACCGAACATTGATGATTTCTTTCAGCTAGAAGTAATTCGATTATAAGCTTTCTATATTCTCTTAATTTTTCTGTGTTAGTTTTTACTTCCATTCCTTCATAAACTTTTGTAGTGCAGGCTGGTTGTAGTTTTGATGAATTGGAAACTTCAATCAGACATAAACGACAAGCTCCGACATTTGAAAGTCCTGGAAAATGACAAAGAGTTGGGATGAAAATTCCGGCATCTCTTGCCGCTTCAAGAACTGTCTGTTCTTCTTTGGCGCTAATTACTTTTCCATCTACGGAAAAAGTTTTTACTGGCATATTTAACCTCTATATATCTTCTTTTAGTAAGCTTAAATATTCTTCCTCAAAATTCATTATTGTACTTAAAACTGGATTTGGTGCAGATTGACCAAGTCCACAAAGGCTTGTTTCTTTCACCATTGTGCATAATAATTTTAATTTCTCAAAATCGTATTGAGTAGCTTTGCCTTCCAAGATTTTTGAAAGAATGTTATGTATCTCGTATGTTCCTGCTCTGCAAGGAATACATTTTCCGCAAGATTCATCTTTACTGAATTCCATAAAGAACTTAGCAACTTCAACCATATTTGTATTCTCATCCATTACAATCATTCCACCAGAACCCATCATTGAACCCAAATCGATAAGTGTTTCATAATCCACTGGAGTATCTAATTTACTTGCTGGGATGCAACCGCCAGATGGACCGCCTGTTTGAACTGCTTTAATTTTTCCATTATCAGGAGTACCACCGCCAATCTCTTCCACAATTTCTCTAAGTGTAATTCCCATTGGGACTTCGATTAGTCCAGTTCTTTTGATTTTGCCTGCAAGAGCAAAAACTTTTGTTCCTTTTGAACTTTCTGTTCCAATTTTGGCAAACCACTCACTTCCATTTCGAATAATAGGAACAACATTGGCAAAAGTTTCGACATTATTAATCAGAGTTGGGTAACCCCACAAACCAAATTCGGCAGGGTAGGGCGGTCTTTGGTAAGGAGTTCCTCTTTTCCCTTCAATTGATTGCATTAGAGCAGTTTCTTCACCACAAACGAAAGCACCGGCTCCAATTCTAATGTCAATCTTGAAATCAAAATTCGCTTCAAAAATTTGACTTCCAAGTAATCCATATTTTTTTGCTTGACGAATAGCGGTTTGAAGTCGACTAATTGCAAGGGGATATTCTCCACGAATGTAAATATAACCTTGTTGAGCACCAACTGCATAAGCAGCGATTGTCATTCCTTCAATTATCTTGTGGGGGTCGCTTTCAAGAACGCTTCTATCCATAAATGCACCAGGGTCACCTTCATCAGCATTACAAACAACAAATTTTTTTTCAGCTGGGGATTTTGCAACAAGCGACCATTTTAATCCAGTCGGATATCCTGCTCCACCACGACCTCTCAATCCACTCTTTGTAATTTCTTCAATAACTTCTTGTGGACTCATTTCGTGAAGAACTTGATAAAGAGTAAGATAACCACCATAAGCTATATAAGATTCGATGCTCTCGGGGTCTACTTTGCCGGAGTTCTCTAACACAATATACATTTGCTTTTTATAAAATGGGTCATCAGGCGGAATTTTTTCAATCCTACTTTTTTCACCTTTGATTTCTTTGAAGACCTCTTCAACATTATCTAAAGAAACATTACAATAAAATTCTCCAGTCTGGGAATTTCTAAGCAATGGTCCCTTACTACATAGTCCCATACAACCAACACCAATAACATCAACCTTATCAGACATATTTTGATTTGCAACAATCTCAGTCAATTTATCTTTCACTGATTGCGAGTTTAAAGAGATACAACTTGCAGCAACACAGCAATGAATTTCGAGTGGTTTTTTCTTTTTTCTTTCTTTTTCAATTAATTCTAAAAATTCGGCAAGGTCCATATTATAACCATTCCTTTAATTTATTGATGACAGATTCTTTTGTCTGAAAAGCTGCTACTTGATTGTCAAAGATAATTGCTGGTGCACTACCGCAAGTTCCAATACATCGAGCAGTAGCAACAGAAATTTTTCCATCTTTTGTAGTTTCACCAGCTTTGATGTTTAAATACTTTTCCATTTCAGAAAGAAGTTCAGCGGCGCCTTTAACATAACAGGCTGTCCCCATACACACTATGCAAGTATGCTCTCCTTTAGGTTTAAGGGAAAAGAAATTATAAAAAGTTGCAACGCCGTAAACTTTGCTCGGTGGTAATTTTAATTCTTTTGTGATGTATTCAAGTGTTTCTTTACTTAGATAACCAAATAACTCTTGAGCAGTATGAAGGACTTCAATCAATGCATCTTGTTGATAAAGATTTTTCTTTAGAGCAGCATTTAAAAATTTTAATCGATTGTCTGTTTGGTTCACAGTTTTTTCTCTCGTTTTTACTGTTGCTTCCATAATTATTCCGAATTAGTGTAAAAGAGGTTTTTAATTGTTTAAGATATTAAAAATGGTTTTTAATAATTATGTCTAAAATTTTCTCTAAAGCTTTTTTTACCTTCTCCGAAATTTCCTGACCAAAAGAAAAATTTTGTGATAGAATTAAGTAAAGAATTAATTCTTTAGGTAGGATGGATAATCGTTTGCCCATTTTAATTGCTTCGAGCAGGCTGAAAGAATGAGATGAAAATATTTTAATATCAGAAAAATTAGTTTCCTGTGCGACTTTAATTTCTCTTACTTGCCCAACATCTTCACTTTTTTCTGCAACTGCTGCATCTATAATAATAACTTTATCATACTCTTGAAATATCGAAAGCAAATCAATACCATTACCATCACTTTCAATTATATCATAATCTGGATAAAATTCTTTTAATTTTCTCGCAATAAGAATCCCCACTGCATCATCAGACCTAAATTCATTACCAATACCAATTATTTTTTGTCTCATAAAGCATTTTTATTTCATTCGTTAATGAATTCAATTTTTAGGAAATGAGTTGCACAAGATATGCACGGGTCATAATTGCGAATCGCTTGCTCTAATTTCCATTGTAATTCATTCTTTGGAAGATTCATATATTTATTTACGAACTCGTACAGGTCTTTTTCTATTTGTTTTTGATTTTGAGATGTTGGAGGGATAATCTTAGCAGATTGAATTAATCCATCCTTGCTTACTTTGTATCTATGGTATAAAATTCCTCTTGGTGCTTCAGTGCATCCGTAACCTGTACCTTCTGGCATTTCGAATTCAATATATGGCTTAGTGTTCCAATCCATATTTTCAATTAGTCTGATTGCTTCATCACAAGCGTAAACGGTTTCAACTGCACGGGCAATTATGCTCTTAAAAGGGTTCGTTACAGGTGGTATGAAATCAACCTCTTTTGAAATTTCCTGAGCAAGTGGGGAAAGTTTATCGAAATTCAAATTAAACCTTGCAAGGGGACCAACAAAATAAGATTCACCTTTTTTGTTAACTGAATGTAATGCATTTGAGTAAGCGACATGTTCTTCGAAGAAATTATTCTCATATTCCGAAATATCAATATCAAGTCCCCTATTTGAAACTAGTCTTCCTTCATTAAAAGGATATTCCTCAGGATGACGAAGTGCAACAAATTCATAATCAAAATCAAATTCTGGGAAAGGAAGAGCAGCAGTCCAACGCACGGTTTCTAAAGCAGCATCTCTTGCCCACTTCAGTCGTTCCAGTAAGAGGAGGAATTCAGATTTTGCAGGGACGCTGTAGAAACCACCTACCCGCACATTTATGGGATGAATCTCTCTTCCTCCCAGAAGATTAACAATATTGTTGCCAATCTTTTTAAGTTCAAGTGCTTTTTTAACTATATCAGGATGGTCTTTTGCAATTTGTAATGCGTCTTCATAACCTAAGAAATCAGGTGCGTGAAGTAGATATATATGTAGAACATGACTTTCAATCCATTCTCCGCAATAAATTAATCTTCTTAAATCACGGATTGGACCTTCAATTTTAATTTCTGCGATTCTTTCCATTGCATGAATAGAACTCATCTGATAGGCAATAGGGCAGATTCCACAGATTCTTGCTGTAATGTCAGGAACTTCTGTGTAATGTCTACCAATTAAAAACGCTTCAAAAAATCTAGGTGGTTCAAAAATTTTAAATTTTAAATCTTTGATTTTATTTCCTTTAATGTTTACGACTAATGAACCTTCGCCTTCAACTCGGGCAAGATAATCAACTTTTATGGTTTTATTTTTCATAAGCTTCACTCTCCTTACGGAATGCATCCGAAAATGCGTTGAAACCTCTAAATGCTCTTACTATATCGTAATTCGAGAGCCCCATTTCTTCAAATTGATTTGCAAGAGAAGATGTGTTTGAACCTTCTTTTGGCCCATAACATCCAAAGCATCCACGATTATAAGTAGGACATAAAGCATTGCAACCTGCGTGGGTAACGGGACCTAAACAAACTTTTCCCTCAGCTACCATTACACAAGTTATACCTTTTCTCTTGCATTCAATACAAACACTTGTGTTGGGAATATTTGGTTTACGATTATTGATAAAGGCATTTATGACTTCAAGTAATTGATACTTATTAATTGGGCATCCACGCAATTCAAAATCAACATATACATGATGAGAAATCGGTGTAGAGTTTTGAAGTGTTGAGATAAATTTTGGATTAGCATAGACAAGATTTGTAAATTCTCGAACATCTTTGAAATTTCGAAGAGCTTGAATTCCACCTGCGGTTGCACATGCACCTATGGTTATTAAAATTTTTGATTGTCTTCTAATTTTGTGAATTCTTTCTGCATCATGTGGTGTTGTTATTGAACCTTCTACTAAGGAAATGTCATAAGGACCAGGTTGAATTGCTCTAGATGCTTCAGGGAAATTTGCGATTTCAATTATCTCGGCAACTTGAAGTATTTCATCCTCGCAATCGAGAAGACTTAATTGACAACCATCACACGAAGCAAATTTCCAGACTGCTAACTTTGGTTTTTTGTTTTTTACTGCCATAATTATAACTCTCTCTTTCCAAAAAGATGCTCGATTTCTTTGTAGTTGAAGACGGGACCATCTTTACAAACAAATTCAGTTCCGTATTGACAATGACCACAAAAACCAACACCACATTTCATATTTCTTTCCATTGAAATGTAAATACTTTCTTTTGGGAGTCCCCGTTTCATTAACTCAACGATTGTGTAACGCATCATAATTTCAGGACCACAAATCATTGCAGTTGTATTTAATGGGTCAAATGGTGCTCTCGGAATTAAAGTAGTTACAACGCCAACATTTCCAGTCCAATTTTTTACCGCACGGTCAACTGTAACGATTATATCAATGTCAAGTCTAGATTTTAATTTTTCTAATTCTTTCCTATACAAAATATCTTGTGGAGTTCTTGCACCGTAGAGAAGAATAATTCTTCCGTAATATTCTCGATTAGAGAGTACCTGATAAATAACTGGTCGAAGTGGAGCAAGACCAATCCCACCAGCAACTAAAAGAACATCGTTGCCAATTGCTTCTTTAATAGGCCAAGGTCTTCCGAAAGGTCCTCGAATACCAACAATATTGTCTTTTTTAAGTTTAGCCATTTCTTTAGTAACTGTTCCAACAGCTCTAGTAGTATGGACAAGGGTTCCGCTCTTATTTGGGTCGCCACTGATTGAAATTGGAATCTCTCCAACTCCAAATATATAAATCATGTTAAATTGACCCGGCTCAAAATTAAATCCGTTTCTACTTTCGAGAGATTTAAGTTCAATTGTAAATGTGTCGTGAGTCTCTTTTATAAACCTTTGAACTTTATAAGTTGATGGAAACATTACCTGCATAATTATTCCTTTCCAGATACAAATTTTACAGATTAATTTCTACCGTAAAGGTCAAGCAACTGAAGACGCATTGCATTGATTCTTTGTTCAAAAACATTTGCAAGTCGTTTCATTATTTCATAACCAAGTTTTGGGTCAGCTTCGCATTTGTTTCTAAGGCAAGTTCCATCCAGTTCAATTACTCTTGTTAATTCGACAGCCCTTGCATCAAATCGCCATTGATAAGGAGGAACCATCCACGACCATCCTATTATATCGCCTTCACCTAAGGTTTGAATTATAATAGAACCAGTTTCTGGTGAATAAATTTCTAAGGCGACTTTCCCCGAACGAATAATATAAAAATTATTGGCTTCTTCATTTTCTTTGAAGAGATATTTGCCTGGCTCGAACACTGCATTTTTTGCGCAACCTAAAATAAGGTTGATGAGTTCGGTTGGTAGTCCTTCAACAAATGGATGTTGAACTAGAATTCTTTCGAGTGATTCCATTTAGGTTTCCTCCATTGAAGTGGTTTGATATTGTGAGACTTTTTTAATTTTTGTTGCCTCTTCAGTTATATCGATACCAACTGGACACCAGGTAATGCATCTTCCACAACCTACGCATCCTGATGTACCAAATTGTTCGTGCCAGGAGGCAAGTTTATGCGTTAACCATTGTCTATATCTGCTTCCTATTGATACTCGAACACTTCCACCATGGATATAAGAATATTCCAAGGTGAAGCAAGAATCCCACTTTTGTATCCTTTCTGCTTTAGTTTTCTGTAGGTCGGTGTAATCTTCAACTGTCATACAAAAACAGGTCGGACAAACCATTGTGCAATTCCCACAAGCGAGACACCTTTTAGCAACTTCATCCCAGAGAGGATTTTCAAAATTCTTCAATAAAATCTCTTTTAGATTTTCTGTATCGAGGTGTTTCTGAATTTGAGAAATTGTTTTTTGAATAACTTGATGCTTTCTTTCTAAATCTATTTCGTTTGAATCTCTTGTATTAACTTCAGAAACAATTTCATTGCCCCTTTCGCTACCTATTTCAATTAAAAAATAATGTTCGTTTTCATTTAAAATTTCTGTCAATAAAATATCATAGCCAGATTTAACTTCAGGGCCTGTTCCCATAGAAGTGCAAAAACAGTTCGACTCAGCTTTCGAACAGTTAACCGCAATTATCAGTGAATTCTTTCTTAAGGTTTTGTATTTACTATTTTGAAATTCGCCACCAAAGAACACTATATCTTGAATTTCTATTGAATTGATTTCACAGGCTCTTACTCCAATGAAGGCGTATTTTGTTTTTGTATCTTCTTCTCTCTCAATTTCAAGCTTGTTGTTTTTGTAATAAGCAGTAAAAAGCTTTTGAATGGATGGATATAAAAATTTTTTCCAGGATTGTGGTCCAACAACAAAATTGAAATATGAGCCATTTCCCGAATTTTCTAAACGATAAAAACCAGGTTTTTGCACATCAGTAAAGCCAATTGGTAAATCAGATGATGAATTAATCTCTGAATAGATTATGGCTCCGTTTTGAATTGTTGGGCCTATTGGTGTATAACCTTTTTCTTTTAACTTATTGATAAGGTTTTCAAATTCGTAGATGTCAATTATTTTCATATTTAACCTTTGATTAGGTTTTTTCTTTAATAGTCAATGTTTATGCCAATTATAAAGTTAGAAAATTATCACTTAAATATAATTTGAGAATCTTTTATTCTCAAATTTGAAATTTTTTCTCTCATTTTTTTAAGAAATGATTTCAAATTGTTAATTGCTATTAACGAAAAATTGCGAAATTAATCAAGATAAAAATTCTGAAAATACTGTAATAGATTATAATTAGTGGCTGACTAAGAATTAAAAACTGTCAGGCTTAGTAAGTTTTATCCCGAACTTTGGAGGCTATGTCATAATTCAAAATTCTTAGGGTAAAGATTAAAATTCTTCCAAAACATGAGGTTCAATTTTCAAAAGTTTTTGTTGCGACATAGCCTCTTTGTTATGGGTTGTAGCCTGAGATTTTATCGAAAAATCAAACATTTTATGAATTTGTTTTACATTAAATATAGCTTATTTGATAGCTCCTAGC
>Ga0136652_1000666_pt1 | contig 15969 bp, 19 predicted proteins | sample ConPoolayeEmetaG_FD_94864 | JGI IMG/M metagenome (GOLD analysis project Ga0136652, IMG submission 94864) | Hot spring microbial mat communities from California, USA to study Microbial Dark Matter (Phase II) - Cone Pool mat layer E metaG... ...
CCTCCAGGTCACGGGCCACTTTTGCCGGTCCGTGGCCCAGATCAAACCTCATCATGCACAACTGTCGCAGAGATTGTCCGGAATCGCGCATCGATGGCGGCTTTTCACCCGGACCGGGGCGATCCGGCAGTTTGCTGACCATCTCCAGATAGCGGTATCCTTCCGGGTTTCCGGGTAACGGCATGATAATCTTTCACAGATTACGACAAATATATCATAGTATGATTGGCTGAGAATGGCAAAACCCGGAATCCGGCCCTTCCCCCGGCGGGCAGGCTGCGGCCGGGTTGTGGAGGCTGAAATAAACACTGTTTCAGGGCGGTTCCTTAAGAAGAGCCGGCATATCAAATGCCGATACATAAAAAATATTTGTCACCTGGGATTGAAAGAGGGGAGAGACCTCGCAATGCTGAGTAAACACAACACAGGTAAGCAGGTCTCTACTGAAACCAAGTCTGACGGTTCCCACCGACGAAGGCAACGGTGTCTCCCATAAACGGGTGGCTGACAATTACCTCAGAGGGACCGATCACCAAAAGGCGCCAGTTCCTGAAGACGGGCTGTCTCCCGGCGCCGGCCGGAGTGTGGACAGGCTCATGGTAGAAGCCGGCGGGGTGATGCTCTCGTTGTAGAGGGAGCGGGTGAGGAAGACCGGGGTCAAGCCGGGCCTTGTCTGTGATGGCTGGCGGAAGGCGGGCCGGAATCGCTACCAGACGGTGAACAAGGCCTTCGTTGGTGATACCGGGCCCGGTGGTTGTCACCGGGCAAGCGTGGTCCTCAGGTTGCGCCGGCACTATGACCTGGCATCGATCAAGGATATTATCTTGGGCGGGGACGGCGCCAGCCGGATAAAGGAGGGCGCTGAGTATCCGGGGGCACGCTTTCAACTGAGCCGCTATCATCTGAACCGGGGCTGTGCCAGGCGCCTGGCCATCGGCGCGAGGCCTTCCGCGTTGTCTGGGAAGCCTGCGAGCGCGGCGATGCCGGCACTGCCGTTGCCGCTCTGAGCAGAGCCCGGGCCACCGTCAGCGGGGAACAGGCCCGCCGATTGGAGGCCGTGTCCCGCTACATAACGGAGAACGCCACCGGGCTGGGAGACTACCGGCAGAGGATGGCAAAACCGGACAGTAGTCTGAGACGGCTTGGGGCGATGGAAGGCAACGTGGACAAGCTAGTGGTGCGGCGGATGAAGAACCAGAGTATGAACTGGAGCATCAAAGGCATCCGGCGCATGCTGGCCGTACGCTTCATGTATCTGGAAGGCAGCCTTCAGGAATACCTTACTCGGCAGGCGGAGGAGCCGGCGCTGGCAAATATGGCCATCAGGCTGAAACGGTTCCTCCACCGGAAGCTGAAACAACAGAGTCATGAGGAGTGGCTCCAGGTCGGGCTACCGGCCCTCTCCGGTCCACATGCCCCACGCCCCTGGGTACTGCAACCTCGTGAATTCTCGAGGATACCGGCGTAATGAGAACTATGGTCTCTCCCAAACGTCCAGGTGACATTTCCCCGACTGTAACCAATGATGCGGCGAAGCCAGACACGTCCTGACCATGTGGTAATATGATATGATCAGTAGCACCGTTTGTATGCGGTGGTCATCGCACCTGTGACCCGAATGGGATGGACAGATTCATCGCCTACCAGCTGGAGTTTCACTGCCGGGCAGTAAGCGCGGTAGTACTTCCCCGCAACAATGGCTCCATGCTCCGCGGTGCTTTATTGGCCGCACTGCGCCACAGTTTCTGTCTCAATAAGAAGCTTTCCAGCTGTCTTGCGTGCGACGTAGCTGAGGCCTGTCCCATCTGTCGGCTTGCAACCACCGTGGACAGGGATAGCAACCGTGGTGTCGAGGTACCCCGACCTTTCGTCCTGAAACCCATACTGGGAGGTCCGCGCATTTATCAGCCGGATGAAGAGTTCGCCTTCGGTGTGACGTTATTCGGCGGTGCACAAGCCATGTTCCCTTACGTCATGCTTGCCATTCGTGATATGGGAGATTTCGGTATTGGTGATCGCAGAGAGTCGCCGGGTCGCTTTACCGTTGCACGGGCCTGCGCTGTCAACCCGTTTACCGGGGCGTCAGAAACGCTTTATCGAGATGATGAAGGCACCGTAAGAGTGCCACAGCTTGCGGTTATGGATGACCATGTGACCGTATACGCCGCACGTTTGCCACGCCATACGGTGCAACTAGAGTTACTGACGCCACTCCGTCTTGTCGCCGACGGCGCTCTGGTACACAGGCTCAGTTTCCGGGTTCTGGTACAGCGCCTGTTGCGCCGCCTGACTGACTTGTATACCTACCATTGCGGTGCCACTTTGGAGCTAGATTTCCCAGCCTTCATTAAGTCCGCCGAGCAGGTAACGGTGGCCGCCGACGGCACCCGCTGGCTTGATCTTTCCAGCTACAGTTCGCGGCGACACACCACGACGCCGGTCGGCGGCCTTATCGGCCATATATGCTTTTCAGGTGATGTAGCCCCGTTTTTGCGGTACCTGCTCTGGGGCCAGGTCACCCATGTCGGCAAGGACGCTACTAGGGGTAACGGATGGTATCGGATAGGCAGCAGCTTATAATAGACAGGTTTGGCGCCTTCCTCGGCAGGCATTCGGAAAGACTCAGGGTGACGATGAAGGGACAGGTGGTGGAAGAGTACCCACTGTGTAATATTGACCATGTTGTGGTCGCCTCCGGAGGCGTCAGCCTGTCCAGTGACCTTATCGAAGAATGCGCTGAACGCGGCATTCCCATCAGCTTTATCACCGGTACCGGCCGACCCTACGCCAAGCTCATGGGCGCCGGCCTTGTTGGCACCGTGAGGACGCGCCGCGAACAGCTACTGGCCTATCTCGACGATCGTGGTGTGAGGCTGGCTAAAGCATTCTCCTGCGGCAAACTGTTGAATCAGGTTACTCTGCTCAAGTACATGTCCAAGTACCGTAAGGACACAGATGTCGCCCTGTACCGGAAGACACGGGAGGCGGCCAGTGCTATTGAGGGCTTGGCACGTGCTATCGAGTCGCTCAGTGGCGACAGCATTGACGTCCTGCGCCAGGATATTCTCAATCTGGAAGGGCGCGCCGCTCAGGCTTACTGGAACGCAATCGCCGACCTTCTTATCCCAGATCTTGACTGGAAGGGGCGTGAGACCAGAGGTGCCCAGGACGTCGTTAACTCGGCGTTGAACTATGGCTATGGCATCCTTTACTGCCAGGTGGAGAGGGCAGTGGTGTTGGCCGGGCTGGATCCTTATGCTGGGTTTCTCCATGCCGACCGCTCCGGGAAACCGAGTCTGGTGCTTGACCTTGTCGAAGAGTTCCGGCAGATGGCGGTTGACAAGGCCATATTTGGTATGCTCAATAAGGGGATGAGGCTGTCACAGGAGGATGGTAAACTAACGGAGGACAGTCGCCGTGCCATTGCCGGAAAGGTCAACGAGCGGCTTGAGGGAGAAGAAATGTACGATAAGAGGCACTGCAAACTGCGCACGGTAATTCAAATGCAGGCACGCAGGGTGGCGGCGTTTGTGAGGGGAGAGGTGGCTTACGAGGCATGGGTGGGGCGTTGGTGAGCCCCGGGCACTGCGTTAGTGCCGATATCTTTCTCCGAGATAGGATTAGCGAGATGAGTTCAAATACAGTTAGTAACTACAAGCCGACAAAGTTCCAGACATATGTGCAACAAAAGGTAGGTTCCGGAAAGAGCCTGTTGCTCATTGCTCCGACGGGACTGGGGAAAACGTTCGCCGTTGTTGGTGATATTCAGCAGTCCTTCCGGAAGACAATCTACGCTGCTCCGCTGCGCGCCCTGGTAGCGGACGTAAGGAAAGAAATCTCCGAACTCAGGAGAAATGGTAAACGGATAGAACCGGTAGTTCATCATGGCGACCTTCAGGAGAGCATGCTTTTTGGCGAGGAGGTTGTCGTTACAACCTATGATCAGGTCGTGTGCGGCGCAGCCGGTTTGCCGCTGAGCCTTCCCTTAAAAGCAGGCCATGCCGTCGCCGGAGCAATTCTGATGTCGCGCCTGGTTTTGGACGAAGTTCATCTAGCCTGGGGCATATCTGATCAGGCCCTTCCTATCCTCTTAGGAATAGTTGATTTTCGCAGAAAGCTTGGACTGCAGACCATCGTACTTACGGCAACATTGCCAAAAAAGGTGGCGGAACTAATCTGCCAGAGATTGGACTTGGAACTGGTAATTGTGGGCGAAGGCGATACGGTTGGTGATGAAGGGCTTGAATTGCGTGAGAAGAACCGGCAGGTTACAACGTCTCTGCTGGAACTGAAAACCAAAGGCAAAGGTAAGGAAAGGGAAGTGGACTACAGTCTGCTGGACGATAGATTGCGAGATCCGAGTCACAAGCGCATCTATTTTGCCAACACCGTGGAGCGCATTCAGCAAACGTATGATCGCCTGATTCCCAAGATGGACTATCATAAAATCGTTGTATTGCACAATAGGATGCCAAGATCATGGAGAACTGAGGCTGAAGGGAAGGTTCGAGAACTTTTCGGCAAAGACAGCGTGGATGGTGACTGGCTCCTTTTGACCAACCAGGTGGCTGAGGCTGGCTTGAACATTTCGGCGCCCGTGGTCATTTCTGATCCAGCTCCCGTGGACACACTGATTCAGAGGGCAGGAAGGTGTGCCCGGTGGTTTCGTTACGGCAAATGCCAGGGCGAATTCATAGTTCTCAGCACAACCAAAAATGAGATGGAAGACAAGAAAGCCGGATTAGCACTTCCATATAGAGCGGAGCTGGTTCAAGCAGCCCTGAACTCGTTTTCCGCCGGCGATTTAGGATGGGCTTCAGAGAAGGATTGGATAAACAGAGCATGGGGTGACGGACCTGAGAAGGCGCAAGAATCTGTGGCACGGTCTCTTGAAGAGACCACATTTGCGTTAAACCTCTTTGACCGTGCCGCGCAGCAGCGCAGGCCTGGCGAAATTGCTAGGGCATTTCGTGATATCCTATCCATTGAGGTCGCCGTCTACGATGCATCGACTGACGAAACTAAGGGCTTGCAAGACTTGCAACACAAGCTAGCAGGCAATCAGTATCCGGAGACCTCGTCGGTGTCTATGGCTCGCGGCTGGGGTTTATTTAACGAAGCCAAGGGTAGGGCGAGGGTTATCCGTTACGAGGAAGGCCAAATACAGATTGTCACCCCTCAATATCTTCAGACGGGTGATATTCTGGTTGTGCCTTCGACAGTTGCTTTTCTGGACAAGGCAAAGGGTCTTTGCTTTGGCGACGCTGGGTCGGCCAAGAATGCAATCCTGCGCAGCGAATGGGGAGAACTTCCCAAAAGGGCAAACACCAAAACTCACGAAGGCAGTCGTTATCAAACACTCCTCGACCATGCGACAGCAGTAATGAAAGGAACGTATGCGCGGCTGACCTGTGAGGGGAGTTACCGCGAAGCTTTAGTCAACATTCTGCAAAAGCTAGAACCGCAGAAAGATACGGATCGTCTGGCTAATGCCATCGCACACATAGCGGTACTGGCCGCAGGCTTTCACGATTTGGGAAAAGCTGACGAAAGATGGCAGACTAGAGCGCGGGAAATTGATCCTGGGTGCCCTGATGGTCTCATTGGACGAACTGGGAATCAAGCAGAATTTATTGGTATAAAGCACAGCCCTCCGGGTTTTCATGCGTGTCTGCGGGCGTGTGAACTGATGGGGCTCCCGCCCTCTGCCAGGCATCTGGAGGCCGCTATCGCTCTCGCCTCCATCCGTCATCACTCCAGCTTGGTGAACCCGGCTGCATATGATGAATTCCGTCCCTCGCCACTCGCGACGGATCTTGTTGTGAATATTCTTCAGGAGTTGGGTAACTCCGAGGAAGCCGGTGAGATGGTGAATAAGGCAAATGACATCTTGAGTGCAGCTCGGCAAAAACCGCCGCCTGAATGGATCCCTTTGCTATTACCCAATGAGGATCTTTTCCCAATATATGCGCTGGTCGGGCGGGCGATTCTCATGGCAGACCGCGAGGACGCGGCAGGAAGAGAACTTGAGGAATGGAGAGTCACACCGCCATGAAGTTTGACTCGTGTGCCACGGCTTCAGCTCTGAAGGATTTTGGGGGGGAAGAAATCGTCCTTCACGTACCAAAAACAGGTTTGCCATTTTTCGATGCACTGTGTCTTTACGGCGCCATAGATTTGTATGTGGGTCTCAGGGAAGACGTCTACATTCGTGACAATGGAAATCAGTGGGAGGTGACAGGTCGATTTCGCGCCAGCCGGGTAAGGGGCAGAGACATATCAGCCTTCAAGATGATAGTCAAAACGAAGAAACCGGATGCTGAATCATATTGCCAGAGGCTTATAGCATCACTTGTAGCTGGGGCGTCCCTTGACAATGACATACTTATCAATGCTAACAGAGCGTTGAGCGATTTGGATGCGGCCTTACAGGCAGGGATACGAGGTAACGCGGCTTCTGAGTACAAAATGTTGCAGACAGGGCAAACGAGTGATAGAGCGTATCCTCGTATTCCGCTTTCCCAGGGCTTACTGGCCTATGCTGGCAAAAGACGGACGGAACAGTTAGGAAACATTGTATTCTTGCCCATTTATGAAGGGCAGGTTGATCTTTCAAAAGTAGTCAGTCCCCTCAGGGCTCGTATCGGTCCGCCTAACGTACTCTGTGCCCAGGCGCTGGTCCTTCTGGCACTCAAAACGTCGCTGTTTGTTGAAGGTTACCAGGAACGGCTCGCTGTCGTGGCCTTCAATACAAAACTTGGTAGAAAACGCAGCGACAACTATTCCGGTCTTATTGAAGTTGCCTCCACCGCAATTGGTAAAATGAGGTCTCCAGATTTCGTTGGCCACACTTACTATGTTTTTGTGGATCTTGTTAATGGCTCATGGAAAAAGCGCACAATCACCGAACCTGATGGCGTAACACCCGAAGATGCTCTAGCCATGTCTTATTGGTTGATGCAACCGGTTGGCAAGCACCTGTCATCTATGATCACTTCCCAAGAGCGCCTGCGGCGACAGGGGCGTAAACCGATATTCATAAAATCGCAGTACGTAAGGGAGGCATTCGAAATGAGCTATGGAAAGTGGCATGGAGACCATGAGGCTGTTCATAAGCTGGCCAAAGCGGTGGCCTCGGCCATTTATTATGCTCGGATGAAAGGCAAAGATGATCCGGGCAAAGAATGGTACGACGAGGTGACTCTGCTTCGTTCTGCTCCGACTGCTAGAGCATTTATTGAACGTGTAATGACCCTGCTAGAACAAGGGCACAGAGCACATTCCTTGGTTGGGACGATTCACCGTGAAGAAGCCTTTGACCCATCCGCTTTGTCTGCCAGCATCGGCGAGAACCGCGCTGACTTTGAGACCTTCCGAGATCTTTTCCGCATGTATCTTGTGCAGGAAAGCACGTACCAGGGTGAGAAACAAACTGCCACTGCAATTGATACCAAAGCTGAGACGGAATCTTCAGAAATAGACTCACAACAGGAGGTCGCAGAATGAAACTGTGGAGCATTTCTTTTGCGTATCGGCTAGGATTGGGTTTCCACGCCCTCAACAATGAGGGTGCCGACGGCAGTAATCTTATGCAGCCGCGGCGGATTGATGTCGGCAATATCACTTATGATGGCATTAGCGGCGAAATCATTCGCCATCACATCCTGGAAAACTTCGTCAGCATTTGCCGGGCTGACCAAATCCCAATGTACCCTCTCAGCGAAGGCTTGCATCCTGACCGGGGTCCGATTGGTATCCGAGCCGCTGCCAAGGAGCTAAAATACGATAAGCTTGGGAAAGAAGGACTTTATGCAAGCGTTCGCAAGGCTATTGAGAGGTGTGCGGTGTTAGATGTGGGCGGATACTTGGCCGCATGGAAAGAACAGGGTGGAGGCGGAAATAAGAAGGACTACGTAGCAGAGGAAGAGTATCTTAAGTCCAATTGCGTTGAAGTCGGGGATGTTGATCCCGTCAAGCGCGAATCCTGCTTTGACGTGGCATGGCTGATCAGCGAGTCGCCTCAGGACTTTACGGTGACCCAACACTCGGCATTTCGCAACACTGCCGCCATGAACAGTCGTTACGCCCAGACGATGCGCTCCAATATCTATGCTGGCGTGATTCGTGCCGACCTGCATCGCGTTGGCACTGATGATTACTGGTACTTACAGGAGAAAACGGAACGGTTAGCCATTACTCTGGAGCAACAGGCGAAACGACAGGTAGCGCTGATACAGGCCATTGCTGACTTCATCGCGTCACCAACGGGCGCTAAAGTGGCCGCCTGGGCGCCCCATGTATTCCTAACGGAGGGAGTCATTCTGCTCACTTCTAGCCGGACGGCACCATTTCGCTCACCGATAAAGGTCAGTTTGCGCGATCCAGATGGTCCTATACAGCCTGATAGCGGTTATGTCAAGGCAACAGAAGAGCTAGGCAACGGGGTTGATACCTGGGTATGGAAATTCACGGATACCAGAGGGCTGATGACGGCGGTATCAGCCGCCCTAGCGCGACTGAAGGAAGAGACAAATGCCGGCGAAAAAACGAAGAGTTAGCGAAGAATCTCTTCCAAACAATCATGAGAATGCTGAACCACTTGTGTGGATAAGGGCGTCGTATCACTTCCACACATTTGCTTACCGTGACCCACGCTGTGCTTTTTCTACGGCAATGGGACTACCCGTAGTCTCACCAACCGCGGTCCTGCTGGGAATTGCCTCAACGTTGTTCTGCCTCGGAAAAGCAAACCAGGCAAAACGGTTCCTGGAAAACGTTCATAAATTCAAGGTGGTTCTAGACCCGCCGGACGGCGTCATTTTCTTCCGTGCTTTTCACCAACTCAGGCGGTACGAAACTGACAAGTGGGACAAGCGCAACCAGCCAGCTAACCCGCGCATAGGGATGACGCGAATCAATCAGGGCACACGTGAGTACGGTATCCCGGAGGGCCCCATGACCATCTTCATTGGAGTGCCAGAGGAAATCGTAGAAGATGTAAAACTCGCTCTCATCAATCGTGACCATGTGGGCACGCATGACTCACTGTGCTCTCTCTTGGGTGATGTCCAAGTCTGCCCCGAGCCAACAGACGTGCTCTTTTGCCCTGTCGATGTCACGGCGTTTAAAATGCCTGCGGCCGGTGAGAGAGTGACAGCAGTCACATTATCGAAGTTCAGTGGTAAGCCCATCCAAGATACCGATGGTAAACGCTGGTGGATGGCTGGTGAAGACAACACACAGCTGGTTGCATATATCCTACCCGGGCAATTCATTGGAACAAGCCACGGTAAAATCTATCGTAAACGCTGAACCAAGGACAGAATGATCTCACTCGTCATCTACGACATACCGGATGACAGGCTTCGTAGCAAGGTTGCTGACATATGCTTGGACTACGGGCTGGAGCGTATCCAGTTCAGCGCCTTCCTCGGGGAACTGAACCACAACCGCCGCGAAGAACTGCTGCTCAAAATCAGGCGCCAGGTTAAAGGCATGGACGCCAATGTCCAGATCTTCCCCGTCTGCGAAAAGGACCTGCGCCTCAGAAAGGAGCTGATAAGCCAAGGCGCAGGCGGCTGAGGTGCTGACCCTTACCGTGAGCGATGTGAAGCAGTTCGTCTACTGCCCTCGGGTAGTGTACTTTACCTACGGCCTCCCCTGGCGGCGACCAGCCACGTACAAAATGGAGGAGGGTAAGCTGGAGCATGATCACATTGCCCAGCTCGAAGAACGGCGCAGTCTCAAGGTGTACGGGTTGGTAGACGGCGAGCGACAGTTCAATGTCGCGTTGTATTCTGGGCGGCTGGGCCTGACCGGCAAGCTTGACATGCTAATCACGACGCCTCGTGAGGTAATACCGGTAGACTTCAAGAATACCGAGGGCGGTGTGGGTCTGAACCACAAGTACCAGCTGACAGCCTATACCCTGCTGACCGAGGAGCTGTGCCAGAAACCTGTGCGGCGAGGCTTCATTTATCTTATCCCGCAGAAACGCGCTTGCGAAGTGCCGGTCACACCCAGCATGCGCTTATTCGTAAGAGATATGCTGAACCGCATCCGGCAGACGGTTGCCAGTGAAGCTCTGCCCCGAGCCACGAGGCAGAAAGTCCGGTGCCGCGACTGCGAATTCCGTAACTATTGCAATGATGTGGCTTAGAGGTCCTGATGTACTTCATCTCGGAAGACGAGAGAAAGTTCCTGGTGAGGAAGCTCCTGCCTCAGATACGCAGTAGAGGTGTGGCCGAAGAACTCCGCGGCTGGAACTGGGATAAGCCACCCCTCAGCCCTATCTACGGCGTAAAACTGGGCATCTACGAAGTAGCCGGCAAGTATTGCTCCACTAATCGCGACCTGTACCTGCGCCGGGTGCTGGCGGCACCAGCACCGCCAAACCCGATGATGATAGAAGGTGCGGTACTTCACCGGACGCTTTGCGATTTCATCGTTTGTGCCAAGCGCACCATCTACAACTGCGGCCCGAACTGCTTGGAGGCCCTCAGGTTGTTGCATCCGCCTGAGTTATCTCCACTGCAGGCAGACGATATGCCGGGGGTGGACGGAATAGGGCTCAGTGATAAGGTGAACATCTTATGGAGGTTTGAGCACCAACGTCTTATCACCAGGGTTGAAGAGATTCTGTCCCGGCAGATTCGGCTGGGTACTGACGCACTGGTTGCGTTGGCTCTGCCGATTACGGTTGAACAGCGCTTGGATGGTACTTTCCTTGGGCTGAGCCCTCACCTGTCAGCTGACGCCTTTAACTTTGCCGAGCCTATGATAATGGACGTGAAGTTTGGCAAGCCCGAGAAGTTTCATCGACTGGGCACGACCGGCTACGCTATGGTGATGGAAAGCCTGTATGAGTACCCGGTAGATATTGGTTGCATTGTCTATGGCGTCTTTAGGGACGGTGCGCTGATCATTGAGCGTGACTTTCACATAATCGACGACGAGTTGCGCCAGTGGTTTATTGATGAACGTGATGAGAAGATGAGAATAGTTGAGGAAGAGATCGACCCGGGACTGGCAGCTGTCTGTCCGCACACCTGCCCGTGCCGGAAAGCCTGTTATCCCGAGTGAACAAAGTAGTTTTTCGCAAATGTCTGCTTTTACGGATCGACACCGCTTACTTGTCCCTGTCGGCGCGGCCGTATCTGATGCATTCGAAGCGTATTTTTTGCCGGCAGTGTTTCGCAAATGAGGCCGGTTTGAGAACAAGAAATGATTTGCGATAGAATGGTCAATAATTGCAACTTAGGAACTCTGTTCTCCAGCTTCGCAACGAGGGGGGGTTGCAGAGAACGATCCGTAGGGTAGGATACTGAAAGGAGGTTGGCGCCATTGAAATATTTTTGATATTCCGGTGTTGCAGAGAACGATCCGTAGGGTAGGATACTGAAAGGTGCCATCGGCGGATCAATATTGGGCGGTGTTTGCTGGTTGCAGAGAACGATCCGTAGGGTAGGATACTGAAAGTGATCAACGAGGTCAAGGAAACCGGCGAACGGTGGTAGTTGCAGAGAACGATCCGTAGGGTAGGATACTGAAAGAGTTTTGGACCAGAAGATACCAGGATGACTCTTCAAATGTTGCAGAGAACGATCCGTAGGGTAGGATACTGAAAGCACGAGCGGCTGGAGCGCATGGATATGCCGACGGTGGGTTGCAGAGAACGATCCGTAGGGTAGGATACTGAAAGTTTACGGGGATAAGGCACGCCCCACCACCCATATCCCGTTGCAGAGAACGATCCGTAGGGTAGGATACTGAAAGGTTGTACGACAAGGCGCATTCTTGAATTCGAGACAATCGTTGCAGAGAACGATCCGTAGGGTAGGATACTGAAAGGTACTGGTCCGCCGATGGCGTAGGCGTCATGCTGTACGGTTGCAGAGAACGATCCGTAGGGTAGGATACTGAAAGAAGCTCAGGCCGGTCATATAATAGCTCAGGGCATAATAGGTTGCAGAGAACGATCCGTAGGGTAGGATACTGAAAGGCCATGTCCTCTGCTCGGTAGTCATGCGCCCTGCCTGGTTGCAGAGAACGATCCGTAGGGTAGGATACTGAAAGGGATATCGCGGTCCGAGTAGACGTCTCTCGGGTCAGTGAGTTGCAGAGAACGATCCGTAGGGTAGGATACTGAAAGTGATACGGCACACCTGTCCCCAGTGCGGCTGCCCGTATGTTGCAGAGAACGATCCGTAGGGTAGGATACTGAAAGGTGTTTTGCTCTCATCGCTCCCGCAACTTATTATGTCGTTGCAGAGAACGATCCGTAGGGTAGGATACTGAAAGGGGCTGGTGGACTACGTAATCCTGCGAGGAAATTACGAGTTGCAGAGAACGATCCGTAGGGTAGGATACTGAAAGTCAATAACACTGGCAAGCAGGTCCTCAAAAGCGCTCATGGGTTGCAGAGAACGATCCGTAGGGTAGGATACTGAAAGGACATCAGCAACTTCGCATCGTAAAAACCACTCACAGTGTTGCAGAGAACGATCCGTAGGGTAGGATACTGAAAGATCACGCTCGCTCATCTATTACCTCCTCATACAATAGGTTGCAGAGAACGATCCGTAGGGTAGGATACTGAAAGCCATGTTTCTTGCCTTGTCCAGTTTGGTCTCAGTCAGTTGCAGAGAACGATCCGTAGGGTAGGATACTGAAAGGAAGTTGCCTGACCTCAGACCGAGGTTGCGGCAGATGTTGCAGAGAACGATCCGTAGGGTAGGATACTGAAAGTTTTCTAAAACTACCGCCGTGGTTCTCGACCAGCACCTAGTTGCAGAGAACGATCCGTAGGGTAGGATACTGAAAGTGTCATGCAGTCAGGTGTGAGCTCGGACGCTGCGGCGCGTTGCAGAGAACGATCCGTAGGGTAGGATACTGAAAGTTCCAGAGATACAGTTCGAGCTGACCGGAGATAGCCGGTTGCAGAGAACGATCCGTAGGGTAGGATACTGAAAGGAGTCACTCTTTTCTTTGCCATCATCATCCCTCTTGAGTGTTGCAGAGAACGATCCGTAGGGTAGGATACTGAAAGGTGTAATCGCCCGGAGTATTCGGCACGACAAAGTTACGTTGCAGAGAACGATCCGTAGGGTAGGATACTGAAAGTATCTTACACCCCAGCCAACGGCATATCCGGCGGCACAGTTGCAGAGAACGATCCGTAGGGTAGGATACTGAAAGATCAGCTCCACAGCGTATCTATGTGGTATCGGGTTCTGTTGCAGAGAACGATCCGTAGGGTAGGATACTGAAAGATGGGTGTTCAAGCCGGTCTCGCCGCCTGATATATTGCTCGTTGCAGAGAACGATCCGTAGGGTAGGATACTGAAAGTTCCACACCGCGACCGTTCTGCTGGGAAGCCACTTCGTTGCAGAGAACGATCCGTAGGGTAGGATACTGAAAGCGGCTATGTTGCGCACAACGCCCCGGTCGCGTGCTATGTTGCAGAGAACGATCCGTAGGGTAGGATACTGAAAGCGCCGCGGGCCACCTCGCGCATGCGCGCCAGCTCATCGTTGCAGAGAACGATCCGTAGGGTAGGATACTGAAAGATCGAGGATGCTCCATCGAGACATCCCGGTAGACCGTGTTGCAGAGAACGATCCGTAGGGTAGGATACTGAAAGGCTCTGTGCTGCCGACCGTGTAGCTGTATGAGCCGCAATATGTTGCAGAGAACGATCCGTAGGGTAGGATACTGAAAGTGTTTCGCGGCGAACGCGCGGACTTTTGCGATCGCATCGTTGCAGAGAACGATCCGTAGGGTAGGATACTGAAAGTCTGACTGGAAAAAGGAAGCGGCTCGCAGAACTTCAGGTTGCAGAGAACGATCCGTAGGGTAGGATACTGAAAGAGTGAACTTTAAGAACTTTGTGGACCCAGTGAACTCCGGTTGCAGAGAACGATCCGTAGGGTAGGATACTGAAAGCGTCCTGCGCCGCAGCCGGAGCCAGCTCCGCGTCCAAGTTGCAGAGAACGATCCGTAGGGTAGGATACTGAAAGCCTGTGTTTCGGGGACCAACCCCTGCCGCTGTCAAAGGGTTGCAGAGAACGATCCGTAGGGTAGGATACTGAAAGTCAGCTGAAGGTGTTGCCACGGGCATGGTGTTGCTGGAGTTGCAGAGAACGATCCGTAGGGTAGGATACTGAAAGTTATTTCGATGGTGCCGCCTTCGGGTACCATCTGAAGGTTGCAGAGAACGATCCGTAGGGTAGGATACTGAAAGTTCGATGGGCCGACCGCGTTAAAGATAGCCATCTTTGTTGCAGAGAACGATCCGTAGGGTAGGATACTGAAAGCGAGCTGCCGCTGTAATATGCCCCCCTCAGTGGAGCGGTTGCAGAGAACGATCCGTAGGGTAGGATACTGAAAGGGTCACCTCCGTCACGGAAGTAAAGCTCTCTCTTTAGGGTTGCAGAGAACGATCCGTAGGGTAGGATACTGAAAGTTCGCCCCCCGACCACCCGACCAGACTGGTCATACAGGTTGCAGAGAACGATCCGTAGGGTAGGATACTGAAAGCCGTAATCAGGCATCCTGTAACTCCGAGAGTACGAAGTTGCAGAGAACGATCCGTAGGGTAGGATACTGAAAGTTACAAGTCGCTCTAATTCTTGCACATCGTGCTTACGTTGCAGAGAACGATCCGTAGGGTAGGATACTGAAAGATGACCCTTCTCCTGCCGTGGTCCTCCGCGAACCGCCGTTGCAGAGAACGATCCGTAGGGTAGGATACTGAAAGTCCCTCAAATTCACTCATGGCTACCTCCGCGGAAGTACTGTTGCAGAGAACGATCCGTAGGGTAGGATACTGAAAGCATTCTTTTGCCCCCCAGCTTCCGGTTTCGAAAATCGGGTTGCAGAGAACGATCCGTAGGGTAGGATACTGAAAGCATCGGCTCGCCGAGCAGGTTGATCGGACAGTAGCTGGTTGCAGAGAACGATCCGTAGGGTAGGATACTGAAAGCGAGTACATTACGGCGTGACGCTTGATCCAGTACTCGGTTGCAGAGAACGATCCGTAGGGTAGGATACTGAAAGACCTTTTCCTCCGCCATGATGGGTCTATCTCAGCCAGGTTGCAGAGAACGATCCGTAGGGTAGGATACTGAAAGCAGTCACCAATGTCGGCGGGCGAACGGTCTCATACAAGTTGCAGAGAACGATCCGTAGGGTAGGATACTGAAAGGTAACCGATCTCTCCGTGATCATGATCGTAATGCTGGGTTGCAGAGAACGATCCGTAGGGTAGGATACTGAAAGGGTCGTACCGGCCGGAGCCCTGCCCCAGCTGTTTCACGGTTGCAGAGAACGATCCGTAGGGTAGGATACTGAAAGGAAAATGGACGATCACTCCCACCGCGTCCGGAAAAGGGTTGCAGAGAACGATCCGTAGGGTAGGATACTGAAAGGGAGGTAGAGCGCACCAGGGTGAGGCCGGTAGTGAGGTTGCAGAGAACGATCCGTAGGGTAGGATACTGAAAGGTCTTATGGACGTACATATCTGTATTTCGTGGCTCATTGTTGCGGAGAACGATCCGTAGGGTAGGATACTGAAAGGAGAAAGCACAAGAGACCCGCCAGGCACAGCCGTCCCGTTGCAGAGAACGATCCGTAGGGTAGGATACTGAAAGGCAGCGGCAGCGACCAGGCTGTGCCGTAGGCCTGCGCGGTTGCAGAGAACGATCCGTAGGGTAGGATACTGAAAGGGTCCGATCCGGTAGCATCAATCGGTCGCCTCATAATCGTTGCAGAGAACGATCCGTAGGGTAGGATACTGAAGTGCTGCGTTATCACTCCCCCATCGGGATAGTACGTAGTTGCAGAGAACGATCCGTAGGGTATGAAAACGGCATAATAAAAGGGAGCCAGTTTTTAAGAAAACGGCAATGAAAAAGGGGTCCACCTGAAGACTAAATCCGGTATGCTGAAGTTAGCGTTCAGGTACCGGA
>Ga0136652_1000667_pt1 | contig 15966 bp, 13 predicted proteins | sample ConPoolayeEmetaG_FD_94864 | JGI IMG/M metagenome (GOLD analysis project Ga0136652, IMG submission 94864) | Hot spring microbial mat communities from California, USA to study Microbial Dark Matter (Phase II) - Cone Pool mat layer E metaG... ...
CCGTTACGAGGCGCCTTTTCGGGGTGCGAAACTACAGTTAATCAGCCAGATTTAACCGATGCGTAAGGTCGTCATCGTTCTCCTTTCCCTCGTCGGCGTTGCGCTGATAGCGCTTGGTGTCAAATTCGGAATGCTAACGGTAATTCGGGGATTTGCGGGGCAGATATGACTTTCCTGTATGGGCCTCGTGTAGGCCCGCTTTGCCGCGAGAACAGGGAAATGTTGAATTACCGGGGTCGTTGCGCAGTTGGGGGCGGTACAAGGGTAGGTGGTTAGTATGGCGAAGAGGAGAATTGCACCCCACCGCATTGGCCAGATAATCGCCACGGTAATATTGAACGGTTATATCCTTGCCTATGTCCAGGGCAAGATTCTCTATTCCGGGTTTCTTAAAAGTGTTCCCGAACCGGTGCTCAACTGTTATGGCGGACCGCTTTCGGTGTTTGCCTGTCCGCTGGGCTCATTCCAGCAGATTCTGGGCCAGCAGGGGGTACTCTGGTGGCAAAGGGTGCCCTGGGTTATCGTCGGTCTGTTTGTCATCGTCGGTGCCTTTGTAGGTCGAGCCGCCTGCGGCTGGGTTTGTCCATTCGGGTTGTGGCAGGATTTACTTTACAAAATTAAACTGGGCAAGAGAGCCGGTCAAAACCGCTGGGTCAGTTTTGGTGTTGTCACTGGTATCGGGCTAATTGCGGTCGCCTTGCTCGCACTGTTTGTCAAAGTGGCGGTCTGGAAGTCGCTTTTGTTCGGCTGGTTGCCGTTTGTCGGGTTGTATTTATTCAGCCTGTACCGGGGCAAGTTGACTTTACCACCGAGGTGGTGGCTCGGCAGTATGCTGGTCGGTATCGGGGTAGGGCTGTTGATTGGTGTTAAGTTTGAAGTCAACCTGGGAATCGCGGTTGGGGTTGTCGCGCTCACCGGGTTCAGCCTGATGGGCGGCAACCGGGTGGTGCTCATCGCTGCGCCGCTCGTTTTTGTCCTTGCCCTTCTGGGAAAGCCAATAACGATTGGAAATCTGGGCGGAGTGGAACTTGGTTTAATTCTCGTCCTCGGGGTGGTGGTGCTGATTGGGCTGTTTGATTTTTTGCTCAAAGTCTCCCTGCCGGTGACAACGCTCAAATTTGTGTTCTTCCTGCTTGTTGCCGGGGTTGTGGCGTTCTTCACCGGCGAACCGTGGTTCTGCAAACTTTGTCCGCAGGGGACGCTGGAAGCCGGGGTGCCGCTGGTCGTCTGGGACCCGGTTCAGGGTTTGCGCAGCCTTGTGGGCTGGCTGTTCTATCTCAAGGTGGCAATTCTGCTTTTTGTCTTCTGGGCGGCGATTGTTATCAAGAGGCCATTTTGCCGTGTGGTGTGTCCGATTGGCGCCATCTACTCCCTGTTCAACCGGGCAAGTTTGATGCGGATGAAACTGGACACCACCACCTGCACAAGGTGTGCTGTTTGCCGCCGGGTTTGCCCGATGGACATTGAGCCCTATGAAGAACCCAATCAGGCGGAGTGTATCCGCTGCTTTGAATGTGTCTGGGCTTGTCCCAAATCCAGTTTGAGGATAACCACATAACCGGTGCCGAAACCTTCCTGGCTGAAAACCCGTTTACCAACCGGCGAGGAGTTTGACCGGGTAAACGAACTTTTGCGCAAGTTCCGGCTGAACACCGTTTGTTCTAATGCCCGGTGCCCCAATTTGACCGACTGCTGGAATGCGGGCACGGCAACAGTGATGATTCTTGGTGACATCTGCACCCGCAGTTGTCGGTTCTGTGCGGTGAAAAAGGGTAATCCGGCGGGCAAGGTTGACGAGACCGAGCCGGAACGAGTTGCGCAACTGGTGCAGGAACTGGGGATAAGATATCTGGTGCTTACTTCAGTGGACCGGGACGACCTTCTTGACCTCGGTGCCGGAATGTTTGCCCGCGCGGTACGGTTGGTGAAGGGAATTTTGCTTCCGAATGTAAAGCATAAACCGGGCAGCGGTGCGCAACAGGTGCGGGTTGAGGTTCTGGTGCCGGACTTTGGCTGCCGCCCGGAACTCATCCAGCAGGTGGTCGATTCCGGACCGGATGTGTTCGGACACAACATTGAGACGGTTGAACGGTTGACACCGCTCGTGCGAGACCGGCGTGCTGACTACCGGCTTTCGCTTGCCGTGCTCCAAAAGGTCAAGGAACTAATGCCGGAAATGGTAACCAAGAGCGGTTTGATGGTCGGTCTGGGCGAGACGATGGCAGAGGTGATTGCGACGCTAAAAGATTTGCGTGCGGTCGGCTGTGACATCGTGACCGTGGGTCAGTATCTGCAACCCAGCCGCCGTGCCTTGCCGGTTGTGCGCTACTGGCATCCTGAAGAGTTCGAAAACATTCAGGCGGCAGGGGAGGAGATGGGGTTCAAAAAGGTTTTTGCCGCGCCGCTGGTCCGTTCCTCTTATCGGGCAGCCGAACTGTTCGGGTGATGCAACTTTCTGAGCAGGAAGTTCGGCAGGGGTTAAAAATTTCGGTGATTGAGGGTGCTTTTGCCACCCTTTACACCACGCTGGCGGGCGGTATGTTTCTTGCCGGTCTGGCGCTTTATCTCGGTGCAAACTCATTTCAGATTGCGCTGTTATCCGGCATTCCGGCACTGTCAACGGTGTTCAGTTTTTTGACCAACTACCTGTTGCGCCTTACCAAAAGCCGCAAGAGGCTGGTTATCTGGAGTGCGGGTCTGGGCAGGACAGCGTTCAGCATCCTTTTGCCGTTTCTATTTTTACAGGTCAAGCCCGGAGTCGTTTTTCTCCTTGTGGTTGTTGCCCTGTCCAGCATCCTGATGCAGATTGCCGGTACAACCTGGACCTCCTGGGTGCGCGACCTTGTGCCCGAAGAGCGCCGGGGCAGATTCTTCGGGTTGCGCAATGCGATTTTAGGGGTGATTGGCGTGTTTGCCGGTTACAGTGCGGGCCGGGGTATGGACTATTTAAAGGCGACGGGCAACGAAGGGTTCGGTTATGCCCTGGCGTTTGCCCTGGCGGTACTGTTCGGGCTCATCTCCACCTTACTTCTCAACCGGCAGCCCGAACCGCCATTTGTGCCCCGGACCCAATCGGGGTTCAAAGAGATTTTCTTTGGCCCTTTACAGGAGCCGCAGTTCCGGCGTTTGACCGCATTTCTGGCGGTCTGGTTCTTGACCGGTACGCTGGCGTCACCGTTTTACTTGGTCCATCTGATTAAAAACCTGCGGTTCAGTTTTGCCTCAATTGCGATTTACTCGATGATTGGTGGTGTCATCGGCGTGCTGTTTCAACTCCTCTGGGGCAGGGCGGTGGACAAGTTTGGTCCCAGACCCGTAACGGTTTTAAACTTTGCGGTGGTGGGCGTGATGCCGTTTCTCTGGCTCTTTGCCACGCCCGAGTTTCGCTTGCCCATCTGGATTGATGGGGTTCTCAATGGTGTTGTCTGGACCGGAGCGAGTTTAGGGTTGTGGAACCTCTTACTTGACCTCGCGGACAACCCGGCACACAAGGAGAGTTACTTTGCAATTTACACGGTAGTCACCGGCTTGGGCGCCTTCTTTGCCGCACTCATCGCCGGCACCATTGCCCAGTTCCTTTCCAGGTTTCACCTTGCCCTGTTCGGGGTCCGGTTCTACAACTACGATGTGATGTTCTTCCTTGCCGGGGTTGCCCGGTTTGCCTGTCTGCCTTTACTGTTGAAAGTTCAGGAGCCGGGAAGTAAGCCGGTTCGTCATACAGTCCGGGCGCTCTCAACCCTTGCCCTGTGGCGGCTCAATGCCGGTAAAGATGTCCTGCTTCAGGTGCTGGGCATAAAGCCCCGGGATGAATCAGAATAAAGCAGCTGCCTACGGTACCATCAACTTCTCTTCAACGACCAGTGCGCGCGACTTCAGTTTTATAAGATAAACACCCCGGGCAAGATGGCGCAAATCAAGCGTCTTAGTACCCTGACCCGAGAGGACAAAAGTAAACCGGTTTACAGTCCTGCCCGTGATGTCAAACAGGGTAATCTGCACCGGCATCTTTGCGGGTAGATTGTAGCAAAGCACGGTGGAGCCTTTTGTTGCCGGATTGGGCGCAATGCGGAACGAAGACGAACTGTTCACCGCGGGTGTTGCCATTATCCCGTTTTTGTCAGGCGGGGGCGCAAAAGCACCCAGTTCCCGATAGCGCCAGAACTCCCGGCTTCCGCCCCCTTTCAGCGCATAAAAGAGCCCATCGTTCGTGCTCGTCAATGAACCGCCGCCTTTGACCCGACGTTTTTTACCACTCATCCCGACTTCGGGTATTGGGTCCAGTTCAACCCAGGTGTAGGTGCCACTGTTCACATTACAGCACCACCACTCGCAGGTGTTGCCGCCTTTCAGCGCATAGATGAACCCGTTGTAAAATACCGCATCGCTGCCCTCCTTGGACTTCTTGTTCTTGCCGGTTTTCGTGCTGGGCAAAGGGATTCCAGGAACAGGAGTTTGCTCCCACTCCTGCGTTGTCAGATTGAAAATCCACATCTCACTGTACTTCGCCTTATGGGCATAAATTTTGTCAACGCCGTCGTAAACAAGCCAGGAGCCCTTGTCCCATTTGGCGCGCTCGCCCGCCGGTGCGTTCGGCAGCGACTCCCAGCAGTTGCTGGTCGTGTTGTAGCGCAAGAAATCCTGCCGGTAGCCCTTCAGGAGGTAAACATAGTTGTCAACATAAATCAGGTCAGAGCCACCCTTGACCGGCTTGCCACTGGCACCGGTCGGAACATCTTCCAGTTGCTCCCAGTTACCGGTTTCTATTGAATAGCGCCAGAACCCGCAAGTGTTGTTGCCTTTTATCGCCCAGACATAACCGGCACCGTAACAGCCATTGCCGCCGGTATAGGGCTGTTTGCCATCACTACCCGTGGGCCAGAAGTTAAGTGTGGTCCAGGTGTTGGTGTTCGGGTCATAAGAGTAAAAGTCGCTGGAGCGGTCACCGCGCGCCGCATACAGCAGCCCGTTGTCGGGGTTGAAAACAAGGAACGCACCGTGCTTTACCGGACCGAGCAGAGGCGCCTTTTCGGTCCAGCCCGGTTGTTCTGGGACATAAACCTCAACCGTGCCCTGCATCGTGTCGTTACCGGGCATTTCGTCGTTCAAAAGCAGCGTAACACACTGCGTGGTGAACTCACCGGGTGTGATTGGCGTCCAGGGTTCAAAAAAGACCGTTGTCATACAGTTTGGGGCAAGATTGGCTACCAGTTTGGTGTTGGAGTAAATCGTACCGATTGTGAACCTTACCATAAAGGTCCGGGTGCCGCTGGCAAAATTCTTCACCCTTGCCTGGGGTATCACCGGTTCGCCGGTGCGAATTCTGCCCCGCGGTGCGATGATGGCGGTGACGCCGACATCAACCGGTCCGTAATGCTTGTAGTAGATTTCCGGATTGCCATCGCGCTCATCACACCAGATGATATGGACATCGTTCGGGTTGGCGCTGGTGCCACCGGTGTTGATGCTTGGTGTCCCGCGATGCGAGCCATCGATACAGGTCATTTGGATTGGCGTGCCCCAGTGACCTTCACGGGACCGGGTGTTGTAGTAAATCTGTTGATAGGACGAGGTTGTCGGGCTAAAACCCTTCCAGACGGTATGGGCACTGCCGTCAGAAGAGAAGGCGATACAGGGTGCGGTCTGGCTATAACTTATCCCGCGTGACGACACGGTGTCGCCAATCAGTTGAAAGGTGTCCGCGGCATAGGTGCCGAGCCTTTCTTTATGGACAATTCGGGAGTAGTCAGTGCCCGCACTCCAGACGATATGAAGACGATTGGTCAACGGGTTGATGGCGATGGAGGGCTGGGTATGGTTGCTGTTTATATCACCGGCGATATTCTCCTGCAGTGTTCCCCACATGCCGCTAAACCGACCCTGATAACCAATTGCACTGTAATAAGGCGGTTCCTCCTTTCGCTTCGACCAGACAAGGTGGATGTTGTTAAAGCGGTCTGCGGCAACCCGCGGTGATGTTAATCGCCAGGGGCTGGCTTCAGATGTGATGGTGATACGCGGCTGCCAATCGGTGCCGATTTTCTCCTTATAGGCGATGGCGGATACAGCAACTGGCACCGGCGGTGGGGTGATGTACGAGTAGTAGTAAACCAGGTGTAATCTGCCATCCGGTGAGGCGTTGATGTCGGGTAATGACTTATACCACAACAGGGTGTCTTCGGTGATGCGGGTTGTCGGTGTCCAGCCGCCATTGCCCGCACTGGTTGGCGTGCAACTCTTGTAGGCGATAAAATAGCCTTCGGGTGAGGTGCACTGCTCAACACACCAGACGATATGGACATCACCGATTGAGTCAACGCAGATTGCCGGGTTGTAAGAGTAGCCGATATGGGCGATGTCTCCCGAGATACAGGTGTCCAAAGTCCAGCCGGTGGTTGGATAATAACGGCAATAGTAAATCTGCGGTGAATACGAGCCCGGGCTGCGCGCAGAAACCCAGACCACATGAACCCGACCACACAGGTCAACCGCAATCTGACGCTGGCCATCGCCCTCATTACAGTCGCGGACGGTGTTATTGGTCAAACGGACATCCGCATCCCACTCGCAATCGGTAAACGCCCCCTGATTCAAGTTATGCTCGGACAAACGGGCGGTTGTCTCTGCACCGGACTTGAGCCGTAACGGTTCAATTGTTTGACAGTCCGGTGGCGTAAAATTTCCCGATGCGTAAACGGCGCCGATTAAAGCGGCGACAAGGCAGGTAAAAAAAGCTCGCTGCATCTCAGCCTCCTGTTTATTAAATCAATTCTAACACCTAACCCAGTAAAATTTCGTCTACTTTTACTGGTAAAATACTCCTCAAATGCGACGCTAACCCAATTACGCCCTAAGTTAGTATATACAACAAAAACCCGCCTTTGTCAAGTTTTTTAAACAAGGTGTAGTGGCAGGTATCTAACTATTGAAAAGTCAATAACTTGGACGGGTGAGTACCGCGCTCGCAAACCGGTTATCCTACAATTAACTCACCATTTTTTGGGTAGTTCAACGCACCGCCAACCGGTTGAATCCTTGATAGGTGCCATACTGGAAACCGTCCCGGAAACGGTCCCCTCCCCCCTTCCGGGGATAGTATCGGTGATAACGATTGCACCCCTCTTTGGGGACATCCGGCGATTTTTTTTCTTGACAAGAGGGAAGGTAAACTTAAAATACCCTTAGTTAATTAACTCCGGTAAAGGGCACAGATATGTTGACCGCAATAAGAGATATTGGAAGATGGTTGAGAAGAACCAAGAATATTGAAGAGTTAGAGACGCTGATTCAGGCTCCATTTGAAAATACGGATAAAAAATTTGTTTTGTTCGTAAAGATTAATATCGATGAGTCAAAGTATGAAGGTGTTGTCCGAGAAGATTATGATTCAACAAAAATTCAGCGCTATCTTTACCGTAGGGGCAGTTCAAACGGTCCAAATACGACACCTGCGGCGAAGATTACCGACGATGTTGAAAAAAAGACATTTCCCCAAAAGATAACCGCTTGGTTTAAAAAGTACCGAGATTTAGACGATACTGGCATTGTGGCACAGATTGGTAATGTGTTATTGAATAATCAGAATAAAATCATTGAGGATATCAAGAATGCTCTAAGGAAGGAGGATGACAAGGTACTTTTAACTATCAAAGTTGTAAAGCAGAATCAGGAGCATTATTTGGGTGATTTGGAAGTTTTCCGTACCCTGTTGAAAACAATTGTAATTACTCAATTAGGAAAGGGTTCTACCGCCAATCACATCTGTTCAATTTGCGGGGAAAAGAAGCAGGTTTTCGGTGACCCGCGGATTTTTAAGTTTTATACAATAGACAAGCCGGGGTTTATTGCCGGTGGTTTTAACAAAGCCGATGCCTGGAAAAATTTTCCCCTCTGTTATGAATGCAAATTAGATATAGAAGAAGGGCGTCGATATGTTGAACAAAAACTGCAATTTAAATTCCACGGACTTAACTATTTTCTTATTCCCCGCTTACTGTTCTCCGATGTGCAACCTGAGTTGATGAAAATTCTGCTGGATACCAAAAAAATCATATCTCTGAAAGAACAGGCTAAGAAGCGAATCACTAACGACGAGAACGATATACTTGAGATTGTCTCTCGGGAAAAAGATGTCCTGACCGTTAACTTTCTCTTTCTAAGAAAGGAGCAGAGTGCCGAGCGAATTCTCTTATTGATTGAGGACATTTTTCCTTCCAGATTAAGAGAGATTTTCGCTGCCAAAGACCGGGTTGACACCCTTTTCTCAAGGTCCGATTACGATGATTTTACCTTTGAGAAAATCAGGACATTCTTTGCCCACTCAAGCGAAGGTAAGAGAGATTACGACCTGGACAAATACTTTTTGGAAATTGTTGACGCCACTTTTCGGGGAAAAAAGATAGACTTTTCTTTTTTAATTGAGTTTTGTATGGCGGTTATCAGGAGAGAGTTCATTAAGGAGGAGAGAGAGGGGGATTTTAAGAAGCGTGTGGACGACGCCCTAATGGTGGTGATGTTTTTAAAGGAACTCGGTTTACTATCCTTTAAGGAGGCAAGCAGTATGAAGGAGAGTATTTTCAGCGAAGTATTTAAGAAATACGCCGGGATGCTGAATAGCCCGGAAAAAACGGGGGTGTTTCTTCTGGGCGCTTTGACTCAGCTCCTTTTATCTAAACAGTATAGTGTCCGGGGGGCAAAGCCCTTTAAAAAGCACCTCAAAGGGTTGCGGATGGACGAAAAAGATTTCAGGGCGCTTCTGCCCAAGGTTCAGCACAAACTCGAGGAATATGATTCCTTTGATAAAGGTAAAGCACAGATTGCCGAGGCGGTTTCCCGCTCTTTTCTTGAGGCGGGTGAAAATTGGAAGGTAGCCGTCGATGAATTGAACTTTTACTTCGTATGCGGGATGAATCTTGCACCGGAAATCGCCGCTGTTGTTTATAAAGACAAAAAAGAAAAGGAGGTATAGTTTATGGCGGATATAATCAAAAACCGTTCCGAAATTTTATTTCTTTACGATGTCACCGATGCCAACCCAAACGGTGACCCGAATGACGAGAATAAACCGCGAATTGATGAGGAGACAGGGGTAAATATTGTAACCGATGTGCGATTAAAGAGGACCGTTCGTGACTATCTTTACGAATACAAAAAACAGGATATTTTCATCCGGGAGGAGCGGGACGAAAAAGGAAAACTAAAAACGAAAGAGGAGCGGCTGAAAGATTATGACTCTCCCAATGATAATGTTCTTCTTGAAAAGTGCATTGACCTACGGCTCTTTGGTGCTACCACTGCGGTGGAGGATAACCGGATGACCTTCACCGGTCCGGTGCAGTTCAAATACGGCAGGTCATTGCACCGGGTTGACCTCACCTTTGTAAAAGGGACAACGGTGATGCCTTCAGACAAGGCCAAAGAACAGGGGACATTTACGGAAAGATACATCCTGCCTTATTCGCTTATCGCCTTTTACGGTGTGGTAAATGAAACCGCCGCCGCTACTCAGGGAATACCGCTCACCGAAGCGGATATTGACCTTTTGATGGAAGCAATCTGGCACGGCACTAAGAACTTAATCTCGGGCTCAAAATTTGGTCAAATCCCAAGATTCCTAATGCAAGTGATTTACAACAAGGGTGAAAATTTCTATCTTGGTGAACTTGACAAGAGGCTTATCTTGCGGTCGGACCTTGAGGATAAGGCGATAAGAAAAATCAGCGATGTGAAGATAGATATTAGCCGGCTGGTTGCCGACCTTGCTGCCAATAAGGATAAGATATCAAAAATCAGACTCAAGGTTGACGACCACATTAATTTTCTTAAGGATGGCAAAGATGTGAAAATAGATGCGGTTTTAAAGGAAGCCGAGTTTAAGGTCAAGTTTTTTGAGTTTTAATGTCGGACCCAATGAAAGTCCTGGTATTTGACATCTGGGGAGACTATGCCCATTTTCGCAAGTTCTATACCACTACTTCGCCCCTGACCTTTTCCTTTCCGCCGCCCCCAACCATTGCCGGTATATTGGGCGCAATTTACGGAACCGCCAAGGAGACCAATCAATACCTGAAAATGTTCTGCGGCGATGGCAGTTGGATTACGGTAAGAATTGTTCAGCCGATAAAGAAGGTGCGGATGGGGCTTAATTTAGTGGATACTAAGAAGGGCTGGAAACCTAAAGTCCGAACCCAGATAAGGACCGAGTTTGTCAAGGCACCCCACTATCGGATTTATTTTTCCCATCAGGATAAACAGATACTTAATGACATTGCGGCATCAATCAAAGGGCACAAAACAGTTTATACCCTCTCCCTTGGGTTGAGTGAACTGCTCGCCAACTTTAAGTACATCGGGGAGTTTAATGGTGTGATAAAAAATGACGGCGAATGGGTGGATATCATCACGCCAATAACCGAAGAAAATCTGACACCAAACGGTATAATGGTAGAAGCGGGCAAAAAGTACATCAAAGAAAAAATACCGATTAAAATGACCCCCAAGCGGATAGTAGAAAAATACGATGAGGTGATATTTGAGCCGAATGGCAAAACGATAAAGGCGATGGTAAAGTGTTATTGCCAGTTGGACAATGGAGAAAACATCACTTTCTTCTGGGATTTACTCTCATCCCGGAATACCTCTTGAAGAGCACCTAAGGAGAGTTGCTGAGTTCACCGACCTGTTTCTGCGGGAAGAAAGGACTGCGCGGGATGGAGAACTACGGCAGGTTTGTCGGGTTATTGCCCTGGTGCACGATATTGGTAAGGCAACCGGTTATTTTCAGGATTATTTAAAGCTCGCAAATCAATCCCCGGGTAAAACAGTATCTTTTTGTCGCAGGAAAGCAAGTCACAGTTTTTTCTCTGCAATCTGTGCCTATTATCTGGTTAAGGAACTAAATCTGCCCGATAAGTTTTATCCCCTGTTTGCTTTTTTGGCAACCCGGCGGCATCATAGCGATCTTGTTGATGTAAGGGATGAAGTGAATTTTGCTGATAAAGACCGCGCATTGCTTTTCGACCAGCTCCAGCGCATTCCAACGCAGGGTTTCTCTTTTTTATGTCAGGAGATTAAATCTCTGGGATTACCTGTCTTACTGAATAAGGAGATTATTGCCGGTTGGATTGACGAGTTTATTAAAAATGAGTCAAGAGAATTAAGGCGGGCAATCCGAAATCTAAACGGGGATGTTGATAATTATATTTTACTGAATTTTATTTACTCCTTGCTGCTTGACGCCGATAAGAGCGCAGTAGTTGTGAAAAAAATAGAACCGTTTCAGCGCGGTAAATTAAACGGTGTTGAATGGGTTAATAACTTTCGCCAACGGGTAGGCTTTCGTCAATCGCCATTGAACAAATTAAGAGACGAAATCTACGAAGAAGTCAATGCCAAAGATGTTGACCTTAGTCAATGGGTTTACTCATTAAATTTACCCACGGGAATGGGCAAAACCATTACTGCTTTTGCATTTGCTTTAAAATTAAGGGAGGCATTAAAATCAAGATACGGTGTTGTCGCCCGGATTATATATTCTTTGCCCTACCTTAGTATAATTGATCAGAACGCCGATGTGTTAAAATCGGTTATCGGTGCGAATATTCCACGCGTTACTAACGATATTTTGTTAAGCCACCACCACCTTACCGATATTTTTTATCGCTCCCGCGAGGAGGAGTTTTCCGGCGATGAGGCAGAAATCCTTATCGAAGGCTGGAATTCAGAAATTGTCATTACGACCTTTGTTCAACTTTTTCACACCTTGATATCCAACCGCAAAAATAGTATCAGAAAGTTCCACCGGCTTGCCAACTCAATACTAATCCTTGATGAGATTCAAAGCATACCGATTAAATACTGGCTTCTGCTTCACAATGTTTTAACCGCTCTAAGGCGCCAGCTGAATGTTTATGTCATATTTGTAACCGCCACGGAACCGTTGATATTTGAAAATAGTGAAACGACACCGTTGATTTCTGCCCGGGAGAAGTATTTTAACATTTTAAACAGAGTGGTTCTTAAGCCGTTAATCCAACGGGAGATGACACTTGATGATTTGACCAAGCGCTTTCCATTGGACGACGACCGAAGTTATCTATTTATCTTCAACACCATTACCGCCGCAAGGGAGTTTTACGATTTGCTCAAAAAAAGGGGCATAAAAGGTGCTTGTACTTATCTTTCTACCCATATCGTTCCCAGCGCGCGTCGCAAGCGAATAAAAGAGATAAAAGAAGAAAAAAAATATCGGGTTGTTGTATCAACCCAATTAGTGGAGGCGGGCGTGGATATAGACTTTGATGTAGTTGTCCGAGACATTGCTCCGTTAGATTCCATTAATCAATCAGCCGGCAGATGCAACAGAAATGCCTTGGGAAAAGGTGAGGTATATGTTGTCAAACTGGTTAATAAGTCGGGAGGGAGGACATACGCCTCTTATATTTATGACCCTATCCTACTTGACATTACAGAACAAATCCTTTCTGGAAGGGAGGAGATAGAAGAAAGTGATTTTTTGAATTTGGTAAATCTTTATTATCAGCAAACATCGCAACGGAAGTCTCAAGACAAATCCCGGAGCCTGCTTGAGGCGATAACCAACCTGCGTTATGATAGCGACGAGGAGAAGATAAAAATAGCCGACTTCGCTCTTATTGAAGAGGACTACAACAGGATTGATGTGTTCATAGAACTGGACGAACAGGCAGAAAAAGTCTGGAAAGAATATATCGGTTTACAGGACATCACCGATAGATTTGAAAGGAAAAGGAAGTTTGAAGAGATAAAGAATGAGTTTTATCAGTATGTAATTTCGATTCCAAGAAGCGTAAGAAATAAACCGGAGATGGTGGGTGAAATTGGATATGTGAAGCGAAGCCTAATTGGCGATTGCTATTCTTACTATTCTGAAGAAACCGGTTACATCACAACGGACACCAAATCGGAAGTTATCTGTTAAATTGGGGAAATGGAAATAGAAATAACTAAACTTGCCTTTGTGGTTGACAAAGTGGTGGATAGAAGTGCCACTGAAAAAATAAGAGGTTATCTGGGCAATATGTTCTGGCACAGACCGGAATTACACCATCATCGCGGTGATGGGTCATTAGTATATCGCTATCCGGTGGTCCAATACAAAATCGTCAATGACGAGTGTATTTTGATTGGCTTTGGGGAGGGCGGGGAGGTTCTTAAAGAGGTGTTTCAGGAACTTCGAGTAATAAACCTGAACGGCACCTGGCAGGAGGTGATTAGTAGGTCAATAGAAACATACCTTGTTCAGTTTGGCATTGCATCCAATCCAATCTCCTATGTTTTTCTGACGCCGTGGCTGGCGTTGAATGAGGAAAACTATGAGAAGTATCAGCGGTTTGGTAGCGAGGAAAAGCGCAAGGAGTTGCTGTCAAGGGTGCTTGTTGGCAATATCCTATCCATTGCCAAAAGTCTTGGCTATACCGTTAAAGAGGAGATTCGGGCAGAGATAAAGCGAATCAGGGAAACATCGACGAAACTCAAAGGCACGCCAATGCTGGGATTTTGGGGCGAGTTTGCGGTCAATTTTGAGATTCCCGACTACTTTGGTTTGGGCAAATCGGTGGCACGAGGGTTTGGGACAATTGTAAGGAGTTTATAGATTTGTTAAACAGGGAGTTGCCCGAGATTGCGCCCGCACTGAAAAAGCAAAAAGGCAAAGATGATTTTTTGTCTTTGTCATTATTTGAATAAGACCTGGTGAAACGCTGATGAATCTCGTCATCAACACCTACGGTGCCTATCTGCAGCGGCAGGGCGACTGTTTTCGGGTTAGGGTAAATGATAATGTTTATGAAATTTCCAGTTCTAAGGTTTCCTCCATTCTCATATCAACCGCCGCTTATCTGACGACCGATGCGATTAAACTGGCGATTGAGCACAATATTGACATTATTTTTATTGACGAGGTTGGCGAGCCTTACGCCCGCATCTGGCACAGCCGGTTTGGCAGCACCACCGAGATTCGGCGCCGGCAAATTGAGATTGCCGAAAACGAAACAGGATTTAATCTTGCCCTTTCCTGGGTCAGACGCAAGTTTGATAACCAGATTGAACTGCTCCAAAAACTGCGCACTACCCGTTCCCGGAAATCGGCAGAAATTACCGAATATATTAGGAAACTCGATAACTGCCGCAAGCAACTGGAAACCTTGACCGGTACAGTTGAAGAGAAGCGAGGCACGATTATGGGTATTGAAGGTAGCGGGGGAAGGATTTACTTTGCGGCGCTCAGTTTTCTAATGCCTGAGGGGTTTAAGTTTGCGGGAAGAAGCCGTAACCCAGCAAACGATGAGTTCAATGCGCTGTTGAATTATGCCTATGGCATCCTTTACGCCCGGGTGGAAAGAGCCTGCATCATTGCCGGTCTGGACCCATATGTTGGTATTCTCCATACCGACAATTACAATAAGAAGTCGTTGGTTTTTGATATTATTGAAAACTACCGGACTTGGGCAGATGAGGTTGTTATTAATCTGTTTGCTGCCCGCAGGGTCAAGAAAGAGCAATTCGACCGGTTAGAAAATGGCTACACCCTGAACAAAGACGGTAAGGCGCTTTTAATAGAGGCGTTCACAAAATTTCTTGACGAGCCAATTCGTTACTGCGGCAGGAATATCAAGCGGGCAGATATTATTCAATTCGACTGCCATAAGATTGCCAATAGCCTTCTATCGCCAGCAGATGAGTCAGGATAATCTTGTCTGGGTAATTTACGACATTACTAACAATAGAACACGAAGCAAGATTGCCCGTGCTTGCAAAAACAAAGGGCTGTATCGGGTGCAGAAAAGTGCCTTTCTGGGCAAACTCAACCGCACCCAGATTGCTGAACTGAGGATGATATGTGAGGACATCATCAACAAGGAAGTAGATTCGGTTTACATCTTTCCGATGTGCGAAGAGGACTTCAAAAAGGTGCAACTTTTAGGTCAGGCATTTGACCAGGAACTGGTGTCGGACGAGGTGAAGGCGCTATTTCTATGACACCCGATATCGACCAGGACACAATGAATTTTGATACCGAGCGGACACCGATGATAACGACCTCTGATGTGGTTGAGCATCTCTTTTGTCCCCGGTTTACTTACTTTATGAACTGTTTGAAGATTCCCCAGAATGAGCAGTTGCGTTATCTGGTGCTTAAAGGACGAGAAATACACGAGAACCGAGCAAAGGAGAATCGGGACTATTTGCGCAAAAAAATTGCCTGCGTCAAAAAGGAAGTCAATGTCTATCTTGCCTCACCGCGCATTCGCGTTCGGGGTGTTGTTGATGAAATTCTTACTTTTGCTGATGGTACGATGGCGCCACTTGACTACAAATACACCCAATACCGTGAGTATCTATTTCGCACCCATAAATACCAGTCTATTATCTATGGGATGCTCATTCAAGAGGTCTATCAGAAACCGGTTGTTAGAGGATACATCTGCTATGTCCGCGGCGGCGCTTTGCTCAAGGAGGTGCTTTACCGCCCACAGGATTTTGAGTATGCTTTAAATGTGATTGATGAAATCTTCCAAATAATTCAGAAAGGTTACTACCCCACGAAGACGAAATTTCCGAACAAATGTATCGACTGCTGTTATAAAAATATTTGCGTTTAATGCTATGGTTTTCTATCTATATAGAAATAAGGCAGTTGTACTGATAGGCCGATGCAAAAACGGTCCAATTTGGCAGTTTTCTGGACATTTCAGGGGTAATTTTTTGCCAAGAAGCGCTGGTCAAAAAATGGAAGATGTGCAGAAAAATCCACGAGTTACGGAAAAATTGCTGTTGTTATGCTACTTCCATTAAAACAAGGATTGAAACTACCCTATCTGCCACCTGGGCATCCGGTAGAAGTTGTTGTTATGCTACTTCCATTAAAACAAGGATTGAAACATGTCCTCGTCGCCCCCGCCAGTAACGCAAAGGTGGTTGTTATGCTAC
>Ga0136652_1000668_pt1 | contig 15962 bp, 14 predicted proteins | sample ConPoolayeEmetaG_FD_94864 | JGI IMG/M metagenome (GOLD analysis project Ga0136652, IMG submission 94864) | Hot spring microbial mat communities from California, USA to study Microbial Dark Matter (Phase II) - Cone Pool mat layer E metaG... ...
AAATCCGCCGCTACGATCCTCATGGGCGTGTCCTCCTTGTCTGTTAATTCAATATGGGCCAGAGGATACGCCCTTCCTACGCCTCGGCAACGAGATTACACACGAAAGGATACGCCACCATCGGGGCGGTTCAGCTTGACAGTGCTTGGGGATGGGCGTAGGTTCAAACCTTGTGGCGGCGGGGCCGAACCATGCGTACCGGGACGGCCGCCCGTACCGGGAGCGGCGGCGCCGACGGAGGAGCCCGCACAGAGGAAAAACTATGCTGCCAGTAACCAAAAAGAGCAAGATGCGTAAGCGTACGCGCCGGTCCCACCAGGCGCTCAAGCCGGTCGGGCTGGTGGGCTGTCCGCAATGCGGGCAGGCGCGGCTGCCGCATACCGCGTGCCGGAATTGCGGATACTTTAACGCACGCACCCGGATCAAGATTGGCAAGGAAGAATCATAGGAGGCCGGTCGATGCGGATCGGCGTGGATGCGATGGGAGGGGATTTCGCGCCGCGCGAGATCGTGCACGGTGCCCGGACCGGGTTGAGTTTCCTGGCGCCAGGCGATGAGCTCGTTTTGTACGGGCTGCGGGAGGTGATCGAGGATCAGTTGCGGGAGGCCGGGCTGTCTGATCCGCGGGTCACGGTTGAGCACTGTCCGCAGGTTATCGGAATGGACGAACTGCCGGTGGAAGCTCTCCGGCAGAAGCGGCAGTCCAGCATTGCTCGACTGGCGGCCGACTGTGGCGGCGGCCGGTTGGATGCCGCAGTTTCAGCCGGGAACACGGGTGCGTTCGCGGCCGCCTGCCAGTTGAAGATCGGGGCGGTGGAGGGGGTCTCCCGGCCGGGGATCGCGGTGGTGATGCCGACCTTCCACGGGCCGGTGGTGATCTGCGACGTCGGAGCCAACGTGGCCCCCAAGCCGCACCATTTGCATGAGTACGCCCGGATGTGCGTGTGCTACGCCCGGTTGATCCTGGGTGTGTCCGAGCCGCGGGTGGGGCTGATCTCGATCGGGGAAGAGGCCGCCAAAGGCAACCCCCTGGTCAAGGAGGCCCGGGCCCTGATCGAGCACGACCCGGGCCTGCGGTTCGTTGGGAATGTCGAGGGTCGGGACATCTTCGGCGGCCAGTGCGACATCGCGGTCTGCGACGGGTTTGTCGGGAATGTCATCCTGAAATTGACTGAAGGACTGGCCGAGGGGCTGTTCAAGACCATCATTCACGAGATTCAGGAAGAGAGCCTGGAGCTGGTGCCGCGTTTCGAGCCGATCGTCGATCGCATCTGGAAGCGTCACGACTTCGCCGAGTATGGCGGGGCGCCGCTGCTGGGCATTCGCAAAGTGGTCATCGTCTGCCACGGCCGCAGCGATCGCCGAGCCATCGGAAACGCTGTCCGGGTGGCCGTCGAGCAACTCCGGCGCAATCTGGTGTCCGCGGTTGCTGCGGAGCTCAGCCGGCGACCTGAGTACGTCTTATGAAGCTGAGCTGGCCGATTGAAATCGTCGGCACCGGCGTCAGTTTCCCGCAGCGAATCGTTCCCAACGACGAGCTGGCGCGCCTGGTCGAAACTTCCAACGACTGGATCGTGCAGCGGACGGGGATCCGGGAGCGTCGCTGGGTGGGGCCGGGCGAAACCACGCTCTCCCTGGCGGCCCAGGCCAGTCGCGATGCTCTGGCCGAGGCCCGGTTGACGCCCAGGGACCTGGATCTCATCGTGGTCGCCACGGTCACGCCCGAGCACATCCTGCCTTCCACCGCCTGCCTGTTGCAGGCCGCCCTGGGTTGCCAGTGGATTCCGGCCTACGACCTGGCCGCGGCCTGTAGCGGGTTTGTTTGGGCGGTGATTTCGGCCGCCCAGTACGTGGTCAACGGCTTGGGCTCCACGGTCCTGGTGGTCGGCTCTGAAACCCTCAGCACCATCACGGACATGCAGGATCGGTCCACGTGTATCTTGTTCGGGGACGCGGCCGGGGCGGCCGTGATTCGGGCTTGCCTTGACTCCCGGCGGGGAATTCTGGCGGCTCGCCTGGGGGCGGATGGATATCGGGGCCGATTGATTTACGTTCCGGCCGGGGGGGCGGCCGAGCCGGCCAGCCATCGTACGGTCAACGAGCGGTTGCACTACATGCGTATGCAGGGACGCGAGGTCTACAAGTTCGCCGTCACGCAGATGCAGGAGGTGATCGCGGAGACCTGCATCGATGCCGGCATCAGCGTCGACGATCTGGCACTGGTGATTCCCCACCAGTCTAATCTGCGGATCATCGAATCGGCCTGCGAGAAGGCCGGCCTGCCCATGGAGAAGGTGCTGGTCAACATCGACCGCTACGGCAACACCTCGGCCGCCTCGGTCGCGGTAGGACTGCATGAGGCTCGGGCCGGCGGACGGATCAAATCCGGCGATCTGGTGATGCTGGTGGCGTTTGGAGCGGGTTTGACCTGGGGGTCGGTCTTGTTGAGGGTGTGAAATGGCCAAACTGGCCCTCATCTTTCCAGGGCAGGGGGCTCAACTGGTCGGCATGGGACGCGACGTGGCAGAGCGGTTTGCCGTCGCCCGGGAGGTTTACACGCAGGCCGACCGGATTCTGGGCTTTCCGCTTTCGACCCTTTGCTTTGAGGGACCGGCGGAGCGCTTGAACGCCACCGACATCCAGCAGCCGGCCATCTTCACTACCAGCGTGGCTATTTTCCGAGCGGCGCTGGAGGCGGGCCGTCTCCGGCCGGACCAGCCGGCGGCCATGGGCGGCCTCAGCCTCGGGGAATACACCGCACTGCACCTGGCTGGGGCGATGTCCTTCGCCGATGCCCTGCGGCTGGTCTACCGTCGTGGCCAGCTCATGCAGCAGGCGGCGGAACTCTCGCCGGGCGGCATGGTTTCCCTGCTGGGCGGCGACGAGCAGCAGGTTCTGGCCCTGTGTCAGAAGGTGGCCGAGCATGGACGGCTGCGGCCGGCCAACTACAACTGTCCCGGCCAGATCGTGATTTCCGGACCGAAGGCGGCCTGCGAGGCGGCCGTTAGCCTGGCAGGGGAGTTCGGCCTCCGGGCCGTTCCGCTCGCGGTCGCCGGCGGATTCCATAGCGAATTGATGCAGTCCGCGGCCGACGGCCTGCGACCGGCGCTGGATGCTTGCCCGTTTGAGACGCCCAAGGTTCCGGTGATCGCCAACGTGACCGCGGAGTATCATGGCCAGCCGCCGCAAATCCGCTCCTGGCTTTATCAGCAGGTGGTTGGTCCGGTCCGCTGGCAGGCCTGCGTGCAGCGCCTGATTGCCGACGGCTGCGATCAGTTCTGCGAAGTCGGTCCCAACCGGCATCTGACCGGTATGATGCGGAAAATCGATCGGACGGTCGCCGCCAGCAGCATCGGCACGCTTGCCGACCTGGCAAGCGAGTAGGGCTGGCCTGTCGGGTGCACGGGGAGCCGAGCCGATTGGCCCGAGGTCTTGGTCGGCGGCAATGCTGGCATACCTTCCGGCCAGCGGTAGGATACCGGCTGATTGGCCGCGTCCAGTGGAGGCCCGGCATGGGTATGAACCTCGAGCAGCAGGTTGCGATTGTCACCGGTGGGTCGCGTGGAATTGGGCAAGCCATCTGCCTGGAGCTGGCCCGGCAGGGGGGTACTGTCATCGCGGCGGCCCGCAACCTGGATCGCACGCGAGCCTGGGTCGGCCAAGCCGGCGGGGAACTCGCCCGGCGTATCGTCCCGACCGCTCTGGATGTGACCGACCCTCAACAGGTCGGCCGCGTGATCGAAGAGACGGTGCAGGTCCACGGCCGGCTGGACATCCTGGTCAACAATGCCGGCATCACCCGCGACGGCCTGCTGATGAGCATGGAGGACGACCAGTTCGACCAGGTGTTGGATACGAACCTGCGGGCCGCCTTCTGGACTATGCGGGCGGCCAGCCGTCACATGGTCCGGGCCCGCCGGGGTCGAATCATCAACATCGCCAGCGTCTCGGGGATAATGGGCAATCCCGGGCAGGTGAACTATGCCGCAGCCAAAGCGGGACTGATCGGCATGACCAAGTCGGCCGCCAAGGAACTGGGTCGGCGGGGCATCACCTGTAACGTGGTGGCGCCGGGCTTCGTCGAGACCGACATGACCGATGACTTGCCGGACAAGCTCAAGGAGCAGGTCAAGTCGCTCATTCCACTCCAGCGGTTTGGAACCCCCGCCGAGGTCGCTGCCCTGGTCGCGTTCCTGGCCGGCCCGCAGGCGGCCTACATCACCGGGCAGGTGTTCGTAGTGGATGGAGGTCTGCACATGTAAGGCCCGGTCCCCGACTGGTCGCGTCTGCGGCCGGAGCCCGGGCTGAGCCTCAGTCACCGACGCCGGCCGTCGCCTGTGCCCCAAGCCGCTTTCGGCGCCTGTCGCGGTACAGCCTTGGACGCTAAACTGCCACCCCGGACGGTGCAACCGGTTCACAAGGGAGTGGCCCATGCCCGCCAAGCAGAAGATCAGCCGGATCGGAATCATGACCGGAGGGGGCGATTGCCCGGGACTCAACGCGGTCATTCGGGTGGTGACCAAGGCCGCCATCACCCAGCTCGGGGTGGAGGTGTGGGGCATAGAGGATGGGTTCCTGGGGCTGATCCGCAATCGCATGCGACCACTCAACTGGGAAGACGTCTCCAACATCCTCACAGTCGGCGGTACCATCCTGGGCACCACCAACCGGGCTGATCCTAAACGCTTCGCGGTCGGACAGGATGCGGATGGCAAGCCGATCTTCGAGGATGTCACCAACCGGGTGCTGGAACACATCTCCGAGCGGGAACTGGACGTGATCGTCTGCATCGGGGGCGACGGAACCATGACCGGGGCGGCCGGACTGGTCAGTCACGGCGTCCGCTGTATCGGAGTCCCCAAGACCATTGACAACGACCTGATGGCCACCGAGATCACCTTCGGTTTCACAACTGCCGTGCAAACCGCCACCGAATGCCTCGACCGCATCCACTCGACCGCCTCCAGCCACCATCGGGTCATGGTGGTCGAGCTAATGGGTCGCAATGCCGGCTGGCTGACGCTCCACGCCGGCCTGGCTAGCGGAGCCGATGTGATCCTGATCCCCGAAATCCCTTACGATATCGACGCAGTATGCCGCGAATGCCTCCGCCGCAGCCAGCTCGGCAAACGCTTTACCATGGTGGCCATTGCGGAAGGCGCCGCGCCGAAAGGCGGCCAGAAGGTCGTGGAACGGATCGTCTATGACAGCCCCGACCCGGTCCGGCTGGGTGGGGTAGGGGCCGTGCTGGCTGAGCAGATCGCAGCCCGGACCCACCTGGAGACCCGAGCAACCATCCTGGGGCATGTGCAGCGGGGGGGCACGCCGGTAGCTTTCGACCGCGTGTTGGCTACCAGTTTCGGCTTCAAGGCCGTCCAGTTGATCGCCGAGGGACAGTGGAACCACATGGTCGTCCAGCAGCGGGGGCGTACCGGCTCGGTACCCATCGAGTCGGTCGCCGGCCAGCAGCGGACCGTACCGGTAGATGATCCGCTCATCGCAATGGCTCGTGCCGTCGGGACCCATCTGGGCGACTGAGAATTGCCGGCTGCCGCCAGGGGAGTAGCACCATGCCCGGGATTGTCTGCGAGCATTGCACGGCTGCCTGTTGCCGATACATCGCCCTGCCGATTGATACTCCCACCAGCCGGAGCGACCTCGATGATCTCCGGTGGTTCCTGATTCACCAGCACGTTTCCATATTCGTAGAGGACGGCGACTGGTACATCTGCTTCGACACGCCCTGCCGGTACCTCAAGCCGGATCACACCTGCCGGATTTATCGGACGCGCCCGGCCATCTGCCGGCGGTATAGCAGCGACGATTGCGACTATCACTCCGGCGACTACGGTTGGCAGCACCACTTCACCGCCCCCGAGCACCTTGAGGAATACGCACGGCAGTACTTGTCATCGCGCCCTGCGCGCTCTCGGACACCCCGAGCCAATCCCACCCGCCGCTCCGCTAAACCTCGCCCCAGCCCACCTCGACCTCGCCCGGTTGCCCGCCAGTGCGACCGGGCTGGCCTTCCTTTGCCCCCACTGATCCCCAATGCGCGCCCACAGCACCCGCTACGCCAAACTACCCCTCGCCGTGCTCGGAGCCGCCCTCGGACACACCCAATCCTGATGCACCCGTATTAGCCGGCCCCAGCGCGCAGCTCAATTGAGCGGTCAAGACCTCAGCCCCGGGCCCGGCATAACCCCGGCGACCGGGCTGCGGCCTAGCAGGACGCTTCCCAGCCACACAACCGACCGCCCAGACGCCTGTCCGCCAAGCTGCTACGCTCGCACTGGACCACGAGGCTCGCGGTTCCGGTAGGCACGCCCGGGGCAGCCGCAGGCGCGAGCCGGCGGATGGGTCCATCGATCGTTGGGGGAGGGCAGACGGTCGGGTCAGGCACAGCACGCTACACGAGGCTGGGGTGCAAGATGCTAGGTCCGATAAGATATATTATGTTGGGTTTCTTGGCATTCACAGCCCCGGCCCTGCCGGAGCGCTGTGTTGCGCCCTGCCGGCCTGCGCGGAGCCGATCGCGTGTACCAGCGGCAAGTTCCCAGGCTGAGGTTTCGGCGGCGGCCAGTTCGTCGCGACAGCGAGCATGCCCGTAGTCGATCTGCGGCTTGCGGACTGTGACGGCGTATGCGACCACAGCGAGGTTATCTGCGGCTGGAGCATCTCGTCGTCGCGTCCAGTGGGACCGGTGGGCGGTCACGGAAGCGTGTGTTAGCGAAGCGCTGGGGGCTGGTGACGCATGGCCCCCTTCTATCCTCGAGGGCAGAGAACCAGAGTCAGGGTCCGGTTCCGGAGGGCCGGCGTTGTGCAGGCGGCGGGGAACGCAAAGCAGGCTTGGGCAATTGGTCGAGTGGAACACGGCTAAGAATCTGTAAGTTCTTATTGTTGTAATCGAACTCATAGATGAGCATCTGCTTAGCGGCCGCGTCAATAACCGCGATCGCCTCGCTGGTCGATGAGAGCTGTTGGGGGGCGATGATGTAATCGCCGGCCCGATCGACCATGCCGATGGCCTGGGCTGCCGGCTGGCGGATAAGCAGCAGCGCAACCAGCATGATGCCAGCCGTCAGGCTAAGCACCGCGATCGCCAGATTCTGCGGGTCGTTGAGGGATGAGTTGGGGCTGCTCATGGTTGGGCTCAGTTATTGCGGAAGTCGCGTTCCAGGTCGCGGTAGCCGGCATATTGGAGGTCGCGGCTGCCTCGTTCGAAGTAGAAGGCGTGCAGCGTACGCTCGCGCACGTCGAGCAGGTACAGGGCGTCGAAGTCACTCTGAATGCGGCCGGCCGCAGTCAGGTAACTGCCCGCCAGGCCGGTCGCCTGGGCCAAGGCTGGCTGTGGCGGGCGCACTGTGGCCAGCAGGCCGAGCAGGAGAACCAGGTTCAGGCACACCAGCAGCGTGAGCCAAGAGTTCTTCGACATTCCCGACTCCAGTTTAGTCGAAATGGGTTCGATGCGGGTTCTTAAAGGCGACTGCCAGGCAGGCCACCACTATCAGGCCGCCGGCGAGCCACTGAATGTACGGCTCCTGACGGGGCAGATACACGATTCCCGGCTCCTCAAAGGGTTTTTCGTCCTCGGCTCGGGCTTCGACCGGCACTGCCAAGAGCGCTAGTCCCGCCAGCATGCCCATCGCCAGTCGCAGCAACCTACGCGGTCGACCTTGCTTCATGGTTGGACCTTTCCGGCACCCCCGATCGTCGCATCGTAGCGTGCGACCGGTTGTCAGGCAAGGCATTGGGGTGGCGGCGTTTAGCAATTGGCGGCAGGACACGCCGGGCAGCGGGGCAAGGGCCCTTTGCCCGCCGCAAGTGCGTCCGACGCCAGGTCAGGCCCATTTGTCGGCCGGGTGTTGGAGTTAGAGAGCGCGTATAGGGCTGCGGGCGCTGGCAACTTGAGAAAGCGGTCGGTCGCGGCTATGTTCTAGGGCCGTCAGGGAAGGCTCTATCAAGCGGTGGATGCCGCCCAGCGGCGAGCGTTGAACAAGGTCCTGTATCAAGTCCGGGCCGAGCGGCGACCGACGCTTGCGGCCCAGGTCGAAGGGTGTGCTCGTCGCCGCGTCGAGTCGCTGGGCGGGAGGTTTGCAAGTTTGAGGTTGGACCGGTCTTATGACTAACAGAGTGCGAAAAGTCATCATCATGGGCGCCGCAGGACGCGACTTCCACGATTTCAACACTTATTGGCGCGATAACCCGAATGTCGAGGTGGTCGCGTTCACGGCTACGCAGATCCCGGACATCGAAGGTCGCATCTACCCCCCTGCCCTGGCAGGTCCCCGGTACCCCCAAGGTATTCCGATCCAGGCTGAGGAGAAACTCCCCGAGCTTATCCGCCAGCACGATGTAGACCTGGTGGCAATCGCCTACTCCGACCTGCCACATGAGGAGGTGATGCACAAGGCGGCCCTGGCGAACGCGGCCGGAGCCGATTTCATCATGCTCGGTCATCGGCAGACCATGCTCAAGAGCAGTAAGCCGGTCATTGCCGTCTGCGCCGTCCGGACTGGGTGCGGCAAGAGCCAGACCTCGCGGGCGGTGGTCAACATCCTCAAGCAGGCCGGCAAGAAGGTGGCCGCAGTCCGCCACCCAATGCCGTATGGCGACCTGACCCGACAGGTCTGCCAGCGTTTCGCGACCCTGGATGACCTAGACCAACACGATTGCACAATCGAAGAGCGCGAGGAATACGAGCCGCACATCGTGGCCGGGAACTTGGTGTTCGCCGGCGTCGATTACCAGCGAATCCTGCGAGCGGCCGAGGCCGAAGCGGACGTCATTCTCTGGGACGGCGGCAACAACGACATGCCGTTTTTCAAGCCGGACCTGTTCATCACGGTGGTGGACCCGCACCGGCCCGGCCACGAGCGCCGGTACTATCCCGGCGAGACCAATCTGCGAATGGCCAACGTGATCGTGGTCAACAAGCTGAACACCGCGCGCAAGAAAGACGTGGAGACGGTGCTGGAGAACATTCGGCAGGTCAATCCGGCGGCGAAGGTGATCATGGCCAATTCGCCGGTGCAGGTGGCCGAGCCCAAGCAGATCAAGGGCAAGAAAGTCCTGGTAGTCGAGGATGGGCCGACGCTTACGCACGGCGAGATGAAATATGGGGCCGGGCACATCGCGGCCCGGAAGTTCGGAGCCAAGCTGATTGTCGACCCGCGCCCCTTCGCGGTGGGTTCGATCAAGAAGACCTTCGCCAAGTACACGCACCTGACTGACGTCTTGCCGGCCATGGGCTATGGACGCAAGCAGATCAAGGAGCTGGAGCAGACCATTAATGCCGTCCCGTGCGACCTGGTTCTGATCGGGACGCCCATCGACCTGGGCCGGATGCTCAAGATCAACAAGCCTTATCTGCGAGTGACTTACGAGCTGGAAGAGCGTGAACCGGGGCAGCTAGCCGCCGCCGTCAGAAAGGTCCTGTGAGCCACGGTCGCAGCCCGGCCAACTCCGACAGCGGCTTAACCCGCTGCCGGGAGCCCTCAGGTGCCGGGGCCCAGCCTGGATGTTTCACCGGTTTGGGCCCGGGCGGACATAACGCTGCCCTGCGGGCCTTGCAAACCGGGCGTTTATTGGGACTTTGCCTGCCGCAAGGCAAGGAACCCGTTGCTGACGGAGCGTAACGACCAACGGCCGCTATTTCCCAGTCTCGCAGGCCAACAAGCTCAGGGCGATTTTGCTGGGGGCGGGCTGACCTCGAACGCTGGCGCCTTGCTGCTACGGGAGGTGAACCAAGGCTGCGGCCTGCTGGACGAGAGGCCAGAACCATCCCTGTGCGACGGCAACCTTTCGAAGGCCGAACATCGTGTTCGGGCTTCATAAGCATCGCGAACCCGAGGCCCGCGTTCTTAACGACTCGGCGCCGGACTCATCGGACGTGCGTTACCAGCCTTCGGACCCGCCTTCTCCCGTCCGACAGGCTTTCTCCCGCTAGCCCGGACGCTCTACGGGCGATTGCCCGGAAAGATCACAGGCGATCACCCGCAAGGGCGACAGGCAAATATCCGCATACACCCGGTTTCAGTTTGATACTCCACTCGGGTGCTCTTATATTTAAATGACATGTAACCGGGTTGAAGAGGGAACGATCATGAGCGCCAGGGGAGGCTGGTCGGTTGGGGGTGGCGGTTGGCTGTTGGCTGCATGTCTGGCCGTTGAGGGCGCGATCTCGCAGGCGGCGATTGCTCATCAAGCCCGAACGCCAGCGAGGGGCATAGTGCCTGGAGCTGACGTTAAGCGGGCGCCGTCGGTGCTCCAGGCCCAAGCGGCCGACCCGTCGGCCCTGTGGACCCTGCGATATGCGGTGCTCGACGACCCGGCCACCGGCGGCCGCCTGCTTCTGGCCCACACTACCGGCGGCCGGCTCTTGGACCACCGCTACGCCGTGTTCGTGATGCTTCGGGAGGCCGACGGGCGTATAGGGCTGTGGGCGGACGGAGAACAAGCCGAGGGTGGCGGGCTGGCTGAGGATGTGGAGCCTTTGGAGGAACTGGCGGCGTACGAGTTCCCCGAGTTTGCCGAGCTGATGGACCAATGGCTGGCCGAGCGGGGTTATCCGTTGCCGGGCGGCACATGGGAATTGGTGGTCCGGGCTGACGGGGTACAGATGCTGGGGCAGTGGATGGAGCAAAGCCGCTCCCTCGCGGGGGTGGCTGTATGGGGGCCGGTCTGGGAGTTGCTGCGGCAGCCGGCCTGTGGGCTGTTCGGCGGCTGCGACGAGCTGGCGGTGGAAGCGGGCGAGCAAGACCAGGCGACGGAGCCGCTTCGTAAGGTGGGCATCTGGATCCTTTGCCCCGGCTTGAGTTGCCCCTGCATTAACCACAGCGATTGCCCATCGGGGATGTACTGCGAGAACGGGCGTTGCAAGCTATGCAACGAGGCCTGCTGCCCGCCGTGCGATGGAGGGGCCCCCTGCCTCAACGGGGAATGCCAGCCGTGCGTGGAGGGTGACCCCTGCTGCGGCAGTTCCGACCCCTGCTGCCGCGATCCGGTGTGTTGCGGGGACCCGTGTTGCGTGGACCCATGCTCCTGCGCGAACTGCGACGATGGCAACCCGTGCACGACCGACTCTTGCAGCGGCGGGAGTTGCTCGCACGTTCAGACCGACCCCTGCTGCGGCGTGGATTGCGATGACAGCAACCCGTGTACGATAGAGTATTGCCGGGATGGCCGCTGCGTTACGGAGCCGCTGTGTCAGCCGGATGACAACCCGTGCACGGACGACTACTGTCAGGACGGGGAGTGTTACTACCTGCCCATCGCGTGCGATGACGGAAACCCGTGCACCAGCGACGGTTGCGACAATGGGGCTTGTGTCCACGAGTGGTTTTGTTCGGAACCGGAAGACCCCTGCCTGGAACGTAGGTGTGTGGACGGGGCCTGCCAGGTCGCCCCCAAGAACTGTGACGACGGGAACGATTGCACGACGGACTGGTGCGATGGCGGGGTGTGCCTGCACGAGTGGAACTGCCCGGAACCGGAGGCCCCCTGCCTGGAGCGCAAGTGCGTAAACCAGAACTGCCAGGCCGCCCCGAGGAACTGCGAGAACGGGAACGACTGCACGACGGACTCGTGTGAGGTCGGCGTCTGCCTCCACGAGTGGAACTGTGTGCCGCCGGCGGACCCTTGCCAGGAGCGGCGGTGCGTGAACGATACGTGCCAGTACGCGCCGAAGGACTGCTCCGACGCTGATCCATGCACCGACGACTTCTGTGTCGACGGGGAGTGCCTGCATGTCAACCGCTGCGATGACGGCAACGGTTGCACGGAGGACCTGTGCCGGAATGCCGATTGCGCCTACCGGTGGACGTGCGACGACGACGATCCCTGCACAGACGACGAGTGCGTCGATGGCACTTGCGTGCACACACCGAAGGACTGCGACGACCACAACCCCTGCACGACGGAGCATTGCCAGGAGGGGAACTGCATCTACGAGACGGTGTGCCCTCCAGATGGCGACCCCTGCACCGATGACTACTGCCAGGCCGGGCAGTGCTTCTACACTCCCATGAACTGCGACGACGGAAGCCCTTGTACCGCAGACAGTTGCGACAATGGCAACTGCGTCCACGAGTGGAATTGTCCCCCGCCGCCGGACCCGTGCCTGGAGCGCGTATGCGTGGACGGGCAGTGCCAGACACAGGCGAAGAACTGCGATGACGGTAGTCCGTGCACCGATGACTCCTGCCAGGACGGCGACTGCGTCCACGGGAACCCGTGTGATGACGGCAACGGTTGCACGGAGGACCTCTGCCGCAACGGCGATTGCGCGTGGCGCTGGTCCTGCGACGACAGTGACCCGTGTACGATCGACTCCTGCGTGGAGGGCAACTGCCAGAACGCGCCGAAGAACTGTGACGATGGCGACCCGTGCACGGACGACGCATGCGTGGCCGGCGACTGCCAGAACACACCGAAGAACTGTGACGATGGCGACTGGTGCACCGAAGACGAATGTGTTGCCGGCGATTGCCAGCATACGCCCAAGGACTGCGGCGATGGCGATGCGTGCACGACCGATGGGTGCGATCCCGGCACCGGCGCCTGCGTGCACACGCCCAAGGTGTGCGGGGATGACGGCAACCCCTGCACGGACGACCGCTGCGACCCGGCGACCGGGGAGTGCATCCACCCGCCGAAGCCGAATGGTACGCCCTGCGCGGATGATGACAACGTGTGCACAAACGACGTCTGCCAAGACGGGACATGCGTCCACCCCGCCAAGCCGGACGGCACGCCCTGCCCGAACGACGGTGAGGTGTGCACGGACGACCGCTGCACTAATGGCCACTGTACGCATCCCGACAAGTGCAACGACACCACCAATCCCACCGAATGGCTTGATTTCCCTCTCACTATTGATGGGTGCCCTCTTTCCTGTACACCGCAGACCAGCGACCCGGCCACGGACTATTGTGGCAACACGATTGCAGAATCATGCCAGCCAACTCCCTTGTACGGAGGTGCCTGTGCCTTTGAGTACTGGCTGAACGGCATGCGGGTCGGCCTGTGTGTGTACACATGCGGGATTAATGACTTGCAGGTGAGATTCAACGGAATCGACTTGTGTCGCGTCCTGTCAGTCCGGCATCGGACCCACGACACTCTTGAACCGTATTGTGATGACGGAGCCCCCGGCAAGCACGACTGGCAGGTCTATGTATACGACGCGGTTGGTGGGACTGGGTGGGGCTATTGCCGCCAAGGTTACACCGTAGGCTGGGACCCCGACGAGGGAGCCCCGAGTGCTTGCGAAAACGCATGGTGGTAGCAGCAGCGGAATCGGCCTAGAGCAGGAGTATAGAGAATGTCGTCCCAAAAAAACTTTGCTTCGGAGATCGTGGCACTGATGGGGGCTGCCGGAGCCCTGTGGGCCGCGCCGCTTTCCCACGGGCAGACCATGACCCGGGCAAAGTGCGATATTCCCTTTGTCGGGAGTGCCTCGGGTGGTACGCTGGTGATCGCTAACGACCTAAACCGCAACTGCAAGTTTGTCGCCCTGGAAACGGCCCCCGGGGAACCGGCGCGGAGCGTAGCCGAACGTCTCGCGCAGGCAATCAGTGAGCAGAATCCGTTTGTGTGGTTGGGCTGCGTCGCCGGTCGTATCTCGCCGCTGCCCTCTGGTTCTTCGGCGATCACGGTATCGGCGTCCGAAGGGATCCTGGTGGGGCTGATCGGATCCTGCGCAAACTACATGACAGCGGGAACCGAGGTGGGGTTGGGAATCCCCGCGGCCCCGTCTTCCCTGACGTGCAATTACGATCCGGCGTCCAAGACACTTCGGCTGCGATGGAGGAATCCGCCTTCATCGGCTTACGAGTCCATCCGGCTGGTAAGTAACTACCACAACTATGATTGGCGCGCCGAAGACCTGCTGCCAGGGACACAGGACACCTATGTGTTTGACATGAGCACTCCTTTTAGGTCGACGTACGGGGCGATCAATGACTTCGACGTCTGGGTGATCGGAGTATCGCACGACATCCCCTCGAGCGCCGCAGCGCTGCACGTGCGCGGCCGGGTTCAGGAGGAGCTGTTCGGCATTCCCTTCGCCCGCGGCGTGGCTCCCAACTGGACCGCCTGGTCGGTTGGCAAGACCGGTGGCGTGCGCTGCGAAGAGGGTCAAAGAGATGAACTGATGCACAAGTCGGGCGCCGCTCGGTATAACCCCGTGGCGGCTCCCGATCAGAAGCCGTTCTATCAAATCATGAGGACCACTGGCGAGCACGGCGGGATAGGCGGGATCTGGCGGGAGTACTTGGGGTTGACTCCGGGCCATGTCTATCGGCTGACCGTGCGGGTGAACACGCTGGACCTTGGACCCGACAGCGGACGGTGGTCATACTCGCTGCATGCGGTGGCATATCACTCGAGCAGCCCCGCGATCACGCCCGAGCAGATGGCCGGGCTGTTGCCGCTGCCTGATGGCAGCCGGGGCGACCCGGCCGGGTTGATCGCCGGGGATGACGCTCGCCGGACCACCGCCGGGCGGTATGAAGAGTGTACGGGCGAGCTGGTGCTCCCTGACGGGCGGGATTCGATCACGGTCTGGCTGAGGCTTAGCGCCGACCGACCCGACATCAAGGTTGCCATGGACTACGCCCGGCTGGAGGATCTGGGCCGGCCGTGACCGCTAACTACGGCCCCGAGCCCTGCTGCCGTGATCCGGTATGCTGTGGCGATCCATGCTGCGGCGACCCGTGTTGCGTGGACCCATGCTCCTGTGTGAACTGCGACGATGGCAACCCGTGCACGGAGGACGACTGTGACCCCGAGATCGGCGAATGTGTCTTCCCCCCGTGCGAGGACGACGACGCCGACGGCGTCCCTGGCTGCTGCGACAACTGCCCAAGCCATTACAATCCCGACCAGGCGGACTGCGATGCCGACGGAAAAGGTGACGTGTGCGACACTACGACGGTGACTCTGTCAACCTGCTCGCCGTACATCGCCCCGAACACCGGGTTTTATTGTCCCGATCTGGATGTACTCCAGAGCTTTGCTCCCATTAAGGCCGAATGGGACCCGCCTGAGAACGCGGGCACGCTCTTTGTGAAATCGATGGAGGCCGAAAACAACTGGAATTACCTGCCGGCGGATATGGGTGGCGTCCTGCCAAGCGGTCCCCCGCACCCCATCTATAAACCTGCCGATCACCAGTGGTGGTACATCTCGTTCATCGAGTCCGGCAGTGAGTTGCAGCCGGGGTTGGTGGCCGTGAAGATCGGCGCCCGCGACAACTGTGGCAACGAGCTCGAGGGAGAACTGAAGATCCGGGTCAAATCGGTTTTCGACTTCATGGCCGGGGTGCACCGACGGTGTGACGGCCAGATGGTCGGGAACACCGTGGCGCACTTCACCGGCTGTTACGAGTTCATCCGCTGGAAATACGACGGTGTTCTGTCAACCACCGGCGGCTCCTTCCGCGACTTTATCATTTCGCTGGATTCCTGGGTTAGCTGCTCAGGGACGCCGGCGAGGGCGTGCACGACACCGTTCACGCACGTAGTCACGTTCGCGACCTCAACATGGGCGGAGGGCGAAAACGTCGCCGCCAGCATCGTTGGCCACGAGCTGAGGCACATGGCTTGCTGGTGGTCATGTAGCGAGTGTGACAGCTATACATGGGAATACGACCACCGCTCCGGTACGGGGATCGATCTGCCGCGCAATCAAGGATACCTCGATGAGGTGGTCACCAAGGTGCAGCAGGAGTGCAACTGGCCCTAGTCGTCGCAGGAGGACTGAGCGGCCGGGGACAGGCCGGCAGGCAGCAGGAGGCAAACATGGTTACCGATAAGCGTATAGTGGCTTTGCTCGCGGCCCTAGCAGCCCGTTGAAGAACGGCCATTTCGCTACGCGGCGGTGAGTCTGAGGGTCCCGGCTGTGATCGGCGTCGGCCTCGTGTTCGAGTCGTGAATGCACACGTCGCGGGTGGTGAGCCG
>Ga0136652_1000670_pt1 | contig 15957 bp, 13 predicted proteins | sample ConPoolayeEmetaG_FD_94864 | JGI IMG/M metagenome (GOLD analysis project Ga0136652, IMG submission 94864) | Hot spring microbial mat communities from California, USA to study Microbial Dark Matter (Phase II) - Cone Pool mat layer E metaG... ...
CATAAAAGGAGAATAAACACTCTTCTCAAAAAACCTTTCTCTTTCTTCTTCTAGAAGGCTTGGGGATAAGGGCCGCCAATTCTCCCGAGACTTTATTTTATTCACAATCGTATGGGTTTTTTTAAAACACGGATTAGCAAGAATACTTCTTGCCCCTAGGGCTCTTGGCCCCATTTCCATTCTTCCCTGGAACCAGGCAATAATTTTCCTTTTCGCCAGCAACTTGGCGACAACATCACTCATATCTTGACAATATTGGTAATCCAGTTTTAGTTTTTCCAAAAGGAGCTTTAATTCTCCATTATCATAACTAGGCCCTAGATATGGACTAAAATCTGTGGGAGAAAAGTCTATACCAGATTCTCCGGCTACCTCTAGGGCAGCACCAAGGCTAACCCCCCCATCGTTTGTCGCTGGTTGGACAAAAAGTTGATTCACAATACCAGAATCTATTAATTTTCCATTTACAGTACAATTCAACCCAACGCCACCGGCAATCACTAAATTCTCGCATTTGGTTATATTGACAATAAGTTTAACGAGATGAAAAATTATTTCTTCAATTTTAGTTTGTAAAGAAGCGGCAAGATCTTTAGAGAATTGGATCAACGGTACTTTTCGAATAATTTTCGCTTCCACCGAAGAGAAATCATATAAAGGATAGATTCTTTCCCCATAATTATCATGAATATGTTTTTCCCATAAATTTAACACTTGCTTTTGTTCATCTATAGAATCTTTACTCAAGCAAACTTCTTTAGGAAATCCCCTAATTTCATATCCATTCCTGGTCAACTTAAAACAATCAAATGAGTATTTGGGCTTCCCATAAGGCGCTAACCCCATTATTTTGCCCGCGTCTGTCGTTCGAAAACCAAGATATTCACAAACTGCCTCATAAAAGTATCCTAACGAATTAACTATAGGAATGGTGGCAAGTATTTTAATTTTTCTCCCTTTTCCATAAGCTAATAAACCACTGGCGTTTTCTCCTTGTCCGTCTAACACAAGAATAGAAGCCTCTTTAAAACCAGACAACCGATAAGCACTGGCAGCATGAGCAATATGGTGAGGAACGAAAATCAATTTTGGCCTCTTTTTACGCTTTAAAGAAAAAGGGGATAAAATTAATTTCAGAAATTTTTCTTCTGTGTATTTCCAAGGTCTTCCCCTGATTTTATATAAAAGGGGCAAATCCCAACCAAAAACTAAATAATCAACCTCATTAATTGTTAAACCTGCTTCTTTTAAACAAAAGGCAATTGAATTGATGGGAAGAGAATCAAAGGCATATCGTTTACGAATAAATCTTTCTTCCTCCGCCATAGCTAATATTTTGTTGCCTTTAACAATACAGGCTGACGCATCATGTCCTTGTTCAAACCAACCATTTACTCCTAAAATGACGACATCTTTCTTTAGCATTTTCTTCATTTATAGGGAATTGGATCTTTAAGAGAATTCTTAGTAAAAGCTTTTAGACGAGAGAGACAATTACTACAATGCCCGCATGCCTTATTTGTATAATTATGACATGACCAAGTCAATTCAAAAGGAACCTTCAATCTTTTTCCTACACCAACTACATATGCTTTATCTCCTTTCAAAAGAGGTGCTTTAATTTTTATATCAGTCTTCAATTTAGTACCTAATTCAATAACTTTTTGAAAAGAATTAATATAAGCGGGGCTGTTATCTGGGCAAATGCGATCTCCTCCGCAAGAACCAATAAACACTGCATCTGCCGAAATAGCTTCTGCCCACGCAACAGCAGCACTTAAAAAAATAGTATTTCTAAAAGGCACATATTCAAGATTAAAATTTTCAGGAGTTAAAATTGTTTTTTTATCCGTGAGTGCTGAACCTCCTAATTTTTTTAACCAAGGTAAAGAAATTATTTTAGCCTTTTTTGCCTTGTAAAATCTAGCTAATTTTAGAAAGCAAGCTTTTTCCTTATTTGCCGTTTTTTGCCCATAATTAAAAAATAAAAAATAAAGATCATACCCGCTCTTTTTAGCTACTGCGGCAGCCACTGCACTATCTAGACCTCCGCTAATTAAACAAACTGCCTTTTTATTCATCTTTTGAAAGAGAATCTTTAACTCTTTTTTCTATTTCTTTATGGCGAGAAAAATCATAATTTTTTCCAAGAAGTGGTTCATAGGTCTTCATCATCGCCAATGCCACACGCTGTTCCCCTACGGTTAAACTACAGAGACACCCTCCACATAAGGGACATTTAAAATCACCACAGATTTTACATTTTTCGACTCCTTTTTCTGTTTTTGAAAAAGTTTTAAAGCAAACAAAACAACAAACCTTTATTGGACTGCACATATTTACACCCTAAAAGGATTATAATTAGTTTTATAATCGTAAATATCCATCTTCTCTTTATTCTTAATAAATGAAACTACCAAATAAGTGAGAGGGGTGACTATTGTCTCGTAGAAAGTTTTAAACAACCATTGAGAAACAATCATTGATAATAAAACTCTCTCGGAAACTGTTCCTAAAAATGCTAAGGAAATAAAAAATAATGAATCTAACCCTTCTCCCACTACAGTTGACCCGATTGTACGCATCCATAACCAGCGACCTTTGGTAAAAATTTTCATTCTGGAGAGCACAAACGAATTAGAAAATGAACCTACAAGGTAACCCGCGAAGGAAGCAAATAAAAGCCTCGGGGTGTATCCTAAAGTTGCCTCAAAAGCTGATTGATTTTTCCAAAAAGGGGCAGGGGGTAATGCTTGGGCAACCATCACAAATAACACGAAAAGAAGGTTAGCCAAAAATCCCAACCAAATTACTGTTCTTGCTTTACTGTATCCATAAACCTCAGTTAACACATCGCTCAAAATATAGCTTATCGGAAACACAATTATTCCTGCCGGAAGAAAATATCCAAATATATTTATAATTTTAACTGCAATAATATTAGCAGTTAGGAGAGAGGTAATAAAAAGGGTACAGCATAAAATAAAAAACAGGCTGTAAGTTGGTATCTTTTGATTTTTTTGAGCCATTTAACTTTAATTTACTAATTATATCATTTAAACAGAAATTTGGCAAGTCGAGAGAGCTAGGACTTATTAGAGTTTTTAATCTATCACTTCTATACCAGTTATTTCTTCTCTTTTTAGTCTATTTCACCACCTGACACCACATCTGGATAGTGGCATTTTTTGAAATGCTAGCCATATGGTCCGGGATCAGGGTAATGGCATTTCTTCCACTTAACAGGTTTCCCGGAAGCGTCTTTTTTGCCACACCAACAAGGATCATTTCTGCCAATTTTTTTCTTTTCCAATTTTGGTTTTTGAACAAAACCGGTTTGGTCGGAGGCATCAATATTAGTTTGAATATTTTGTGGAACAACTGAAACAGGTTTTTGAACTACTTGAATTCGGAAAATTCTCCGGACTACCTCATAGTCAATTTGCCTAATTAGTCTTTCAAACATCGAAAAAGCCTCGTTTTTGTACTCAACTAAGGGATCACGCTGGCCATAACCCCGAAGCCCAATCCCCTCTCTTAAATCGTCTAAAGCATCCAAATGATCCATCCATAAGTGATCAATTGAAGAAAGATAAGCGAATTTTTCAATCTGCCGAGAAGCTTCTTTCCCTATCTGTTTTTCTCTTGATTCGTATAAATCAAAAACCAATTTTAAAAAAAGGTCTACTATTTTCTCTGAAGTTTTTAGATTAGCAATCTGCAATTTTAACTGTTCTTGAGAACGATTATCAAAAGGGACAATTTCGCAAAACCCTCGAATTATATTTTCATATTCAGGTTCGGTATAACCTTGGGGTGAATACATAGAAACTAAATTTTCAATCTCTTCTTTTATCTTTTTTAAAATCTCCTCTTTCATACTTTCATCACCCAAAACCTTTCTACGCAAGCCATAAATTATCTCTCTTTGTTTATTTACAACATCATCATATTCCACTAAATGTTTCCGAGCGTCAAAATTAAACCCCTCAACCTTCACCTGCGCCTGTTCAATTATCTTTGAAACCATCGGATGTTCTAAAGGCTGATCCTCGGGAAAGTTAAAAGCAGTCATAACTTTAGAAACCGTTTCTCCGCCAAAAATTCTCATTAAGTCATCGTCTAAAGAAACGAAAAATCTTGAAGAGCCGGGATCGCCTTGTCTTCCCGAACGACCCCTTAATTGATTATCTATTCTCCGTGATTCATGTCTTTCTGTTCCAATTACGTGAAGACCACCAAGGGCAACTACTTCTTCATGTTCTTTTTGCCATTCTCTATCTAATTCCTCCCATTTTTTCTCACCTTCAATTTCCCATTTCTCAAGTCTTTTCCCTCCTAAGACAATATCTACTCCTCTGCCTGCCATATTGGTCGCCACGGTAACTGCCTTTTTCTTTCCTGCTTGACTTATAATTAATGCTTCTTTCTCGTGGTGTTTAGCGTTTAACACTTGATGAGGAATCCCCTTATGAGATAAAAAATCAGAAATTATTTCATTTTTCTCAATTGAAGTCGTTCCAACCAAAACCGGTTGCCCTCTCCTGTAACAATCTTCAATTTCCCGAACAACCGCTGCATATTTTGCCCTGCCGGTTTTATAAATTACATCCGGATAATCCTTTCTAATCATTGGTTTATTAGTAGGAATAACAACAACATCAAGATTGTAAATTTTATGAAACTCCTCGGCTTCGGTAGCGGCGGTACCGGTCATCCCCGCCAAAACATCGTACATCCGAAAGTAATTCTGAAAAGAAATCGTTGCCAAAGTTCTTGATTCTTGCTGAATTTGCACTCCTTCTTTTGCCTCAACTGCCTGATGAAGCCCTTCTGACCACCTCCTACCAAACATTAATCTCCCTGTAAACTCATCAACAATTATTACCTGTCCATCCTTTACTATATAATCCTTATCTCGATGGAATAGAGTTTTTGCCCGTAGGGCATTTTCAATATGATGAATAGTCTCAAAATCTTTCTCATAAAGATTATCAATACCAAGCATCTTTTCTACCTTCCTTAATCCATGATCTGTTAAATTAACTATCCTTAATTTTTCGTCAATAGTATAATCGGTATCCGGTGAAAGTTTTTCCACTAACTTGGCAAATTCATAGTATTTTTTAGTTGGCTCAGTATCCGGGACAGAAATAATTAAAGGAGTTCGTGCCTCATCGATTAAAATCGAATCAACCTCATCAACTATCGCGAAATAATGGCCTCTTTGAACCATTTCTGAAAGCGAAGAAACCATATTATCCCGAAGATAATCAAATCCAAATTCGTTATTAGTCCCATAGGTAACGTCAGCCAAATAAGCCTCTTGACGACTACATGGTCTAAGATGAGAAAGTCGCCAGTCAGAAGCATTTTTATCAGTAAAATTTGGGTCAAATAAAAATGCCTGTTCGTGAACAATACAACCAACAGAAAGACCAAGTAGATTAAAAATTGGACCATTCCAGCCAGCATCCCGACGGGCAAGATAATCATTAACAGTTACAAGATGAACCCCCTTTCCGGAGAGAGCCCGAAGATATAAAGCAGGAACAGCCGATAAAGTTTTTCCTTCACCTGTTTTTTGCTCGGCAATTTTCCCTTGGAAAAGAGAAATTCCCGCCATAAGTTGAACATCAAAAAGGCGAAGACCAATAGCTCTCCTTCCTGCCTCTCTAACCAAAGAAAAAGCCTCAGGCAAAATCTCCTCAAAAGATTCCCCCGAAGAAAGTCTTTCTTTAAGATTAGCCGTCTTAGCAGAGAAGTCTTCGTCTTTTAATTTTTTTGTTTCTTCCTCTAAAGAATTTATCTTTTCAACCAGGGGTTTTAATTTTGAAATTTCTTTTTCGTTTGAGTCCAAAATTTTAGAAAGAAATTTAAGCATATTCTAAAATTATACCCCTTAACCCACTAAAAAACCAGCCTTTAAAGCTGATTTTTTAGGTTTGGAAATTCCAAACAATTTTTATTTCTTCTTTTTCTTCTTGGCCATGAAATAGATCACCCTCCTTTCAATTTTAAATAATGGAATAAAAAACTTCTATTTGTCAAGAAAAATTCTTTGCTTTAAAAATTTAATTTTGCCTAAAAATTTCGGCACAAAAACAATTTATTTTTCTGAATTTTTTTAATATCAATTTTCGGAAAAAAATTCCTTATTTTATTCTCGAAATTATCCGTTTTTCTCCTTTGCTCAGCATAATATAATCTATTAAAAATTACTATTCCATTTTCGTTTAAGATTTTCTTGATATTTTTAATAAACTCATCTGTTTCTGTTTTCTCTACTACCTTGTCGCCAACATATAAATCTACCAAAATTAAATCAAACTTTTTGTTTAAATGATTTAAATCATTTAAAAAGATAAAAGCATCTTTAATTACGATTTTTAAATTATTCAAATCTTTTAAATTAAAATATTTTTTTCCCATTTTTATCATTTCTCGATCAATTTCTATGCCAATTATTTCTGCTTTAGGGAAAAATGAAAGAATTTTTTTAGCGGCTGATCCCCCTCCTAAACCCAGAATCAAACAACGACCAACTTTCAAACTCCTAATTGATTTAAACGCCTGTCCCCAAATTTCCTCAACTATTTCTCCCGACTGAGTTATTCCTCCTGCTAACAATCTTCTTCTTCCTAAAAAATCCTCTAAAACCTGAATTCTCCCATTTATTGGAGAAAAAGTTTCTTCCAAAATAGTGTATCCCCTAAAAAATTTTTTCAGCCAAAATTTAATATCCACAATCTAATTATATGATAAAATCATTCAGATAGATGGAAACAAAAACTTTTAAAACTTTATTTTTGGGCTGTCGCACTAATCAAGCAGAAATTGAAAATATCCAAAAAGACCTAATCAAATCCGGATTTAAAATAGCGAAGTCTTCCTCCAACCCAGATGTCATTATTGTCAATACCTGCATAGTAACCAAGAAGGCAGAAAACGAAACTAGAAGAATTATTAAACAATTTAAAAGAAAATATCCAAACGCCTTTTTGGTAGTAATTGGCTGTGGGGGTGAGGCCAAAATAAAAAAAATAATAGATCTTCCAAAGGCAAATCTTTATCTTTCAAATAAAGAAAAAGAGAAGATAGATAAAATTTTAAAAGAAAAATTTCCTTTTAAACCCTCTCCCCCCGTAAATTTTCAAACAAAATTTGAACAAGTTGGTCGAGCCCTAATTAAAATTCAAGAAGGTTGCAATCATAGATGCAGTTATTGTATTGTTCCTTTTGTAAGAGGGAAATCAAAAAGCATTCCTGAAGAAAAAATAGCGGAAGAAATAAATCAATTAAAAACAAAAATTAAGGAGGCAATTTTAGTCGGCACGGCAATTTCCCAATGGGGCAGGGATCTAAAACCCCAAAAAAATCTTTTGGATCTTTTAAAATATCTTCTCGAAAAAACCTCTGTCCCCAAAATTACTCTTTCTTCCCTTGACCCTGAAATTTTAGATGAAAAATTTACCAGATTTTTTGCCCAAGAAAATCGTCTTTCTCCTTTCCTCCATCTTTCTCTTCAATCTGGATCCTTAAAAGTTTTAAGAGATATGGGGAGAAAACTCAACTTCAATCAATTAAACAAGTCTATTCAATTAATTAAACAAAAGAGACCGGAATTTGTTTTAAGGGCGGACATCATTGTTGGTTTCCCTACCGAAACAGAAGAGGATTTAAAAAAAACAATTCAATTAATTAAAAAAATAAAAATTGCTTTTGCCCATGTTTTTCCCTTTTCCCCAAGACCTAAAACATTAGCATTTGAAAAAATAAAAAAAGGGGAATGGCAAGACATGCCTAAAGAAATAAAAAAAAGAAGATCTAAAATCATCCGTAAAGAAACTGAAAAAATAAAAAAAGAAATCGCAAATAATTTAAAAGGAAAAATTCTAAACTGTCTTATTTTCAATAAAATCAATAACAATTTTTGGAAGGGGATTGCTGAAAATTCTTTTCCAATAAAAATTAAAGGGAGGAAAATTCAACAAGGAGAATTGATAAAAGCAAAAATTAAAAACTTTAAAAAGGGCTTTCTTTATGTTGAAAAATAAAAATTTACTTTTGGGGAGAAATTTTTTTAAATCCACAATATTTTTGTAAAACCTCGGGTACTAAAAGCGAGCCGTCTTTTTGCTGATAATTTTCCAAAATGGCAATCAAAATTCTCCCCATAGCCACTCCCGTATCATTAACTGTATGACAAAACTGCTTTTCTCTATTTTTGTTAATAAACTTTATATTCATTCTTCTTGCCTGATAGTCGGTGGTGTTAGTTGCCGACATTGTTTCCATGTACTCGCCGCTTACCGGTAACCAAACCTCGACATCGTATTGTTTAGCCGAAGCATGATAACCCATATCCGCACTACACTTTTGCCAAACCCGATAGGGAAGTTTTAGAGATTGCAAAAACCATTCATTAATTCCCACTAAATACTCCAGAATCTCCTCAGACTGCCAAGGAGCACAAACTACATCAATTTCCAACTTATCAAATTGATGAACCCTTTTCATTCCTCGAACATCCTTTCCCCAACTTCCGGCCTCAGAACGAAAACAGGAGGTATAAGCCATTACTTTAATTGGCAAATCTTCCTCTTTAAAGACTCGGTCAGCAAAATAGGCAAACAGTGGTGCCTCTGAAGAACCAACCAAATTCAAACTTTCTTTACCTTCTACATTTTCCTCTTTTATTTTGTATACTTGGTCTTTACCCTGAGGAAAATGACTAGTACCATACAAAACCCAATCCTTAACCAGTAAGGGAACCACCATTGGTATAAATCTCTCTTTCAAAAGTCGATCTTTTAAAAATTCAAAAATAGCAAACTGTAAAATCGCTGCCTCTTTTTTCAAATAAACAAAACGACTTCCCGCAACCTTCCCTGCTTGTTTAATATCTAAAATATCTAAAGTTTCTCCCAATTCTACATGATCTTTCCCCTCAAAACGAGGCATAAATTCGACTGATTTCCACCCTCTACCGATTTTCTCTTTTGCTAAGTAACCCTTCCCCGGTAGCCATACCCTCAATTCCAAATTATCTGTCTCACTTTTTCCTAAAGGAGTATCAACCGAGGGAAGATTAGGAATTTCGTATAAAAGATTTTTTAACTCTTCTTCGACTGCCCGCAGATCTGGTCCCAGCCTTTGAAGAATTTCTTTAATTTTCCTTCCTTTTTCAATATCTTTTGGCCCTAATTTATTCCTTTCTGCTCTCAATTTCTCAATTTCTCCAATAAGTTGCCTCCGGGTTTCATCAACCTTTAAAACTCGATCAACAATTTCCGGATTATAACCTCTTTTTTTAATCCCCCTTTTTACTTCTTGAGGATTTTCTCTAATAAAATTTAGGTCAAGCATACGGCTTAATTACATCTTCATTTCCAAAGTTCAAAGTGAGGCTTATCAATATTTTTTTGCAGTAAGTACTCATCTTGGCCATACCACGATTCTTTTTGCAAACCAATTAAATGCCACTCTCTTTTCTTACAAAAATTAACTAAGCTCATCCTTTCTGTGTACCACTGAATAAAATGACAAAGACGACTCTTAAAAAATTTTTCCGTTTCTTCTAAAAGAGAGGTGCCAATCCCCTTCTTTCTAAATTCCTTTTCTACCCCCAACCAATTAATCCAAGCAGCGCCACCATAATCAACAAACCCCTTTAAAAAACCAATTATTTTCCCTCCTTCCTTAGCAACCATCAATATTGAATCTTTATCTTTTAAATATTTTTCTATTTTCTTTTTATTCCAAAAATGACGCCAATAAAAATGCCTTATTAAAGAAGAATAGTTTTCGTATTCATTTAGTATGAAATTTTTAACAAATCGATAAAAATTTAGCACATCTTTTTTTCTCAACTTTTCTATTTCAAGACTTGATTTCATTTAAATTAATCTATAAACCAAGAACAGAACTTATTTTCTGCATTGCCCTAAGACCAATTTCTATAAATTCCTTAAGTTCTAAACCCAATTTTTCCTTACACAAAGCAATATCTTCCCGGCGCGTTCCTCGAGCAAAGGACTTTTCTTTAAAACGGTTTAAAACATTTTCTACCGTTAAATCAGTTATCTTTAACCAAAGTTGCCGCCACAATTAATCCCGTTAAACTATCACCACAAAAAAGAGCCCAATCCATCTTGCTGACAGGGGTCGTCCCTGTCAAGTGATTATGGGAAGCCATTGCCCGGGCTACATTCTCTGGAACATCAAAACCTTCCTCCTTAAGCCACTGGGTTATTTGAACTCCCTGTTTTTCCGGAGGAACATCTAAACAATAATCTCCATCGTGAAGAAGACCTGCCATCATCCATTCTTCTTTTGTTCCCCCTAAATCTTTCTCATTTTTCTGCTTTAAAGATTCATAAATTTCTCCCATTAATTCTTCGCAGGCCAACATATGCTTTAAAATGTTTTTGTTTTCAACCCTTTTTTCTAAAAATTCTAAGGCCTCTTGACGATTAATCATTTCTTTTCCTTCCTGATCTTTTTTTCATTAAAGGGAAAAAGACACACTCTCTAATTGGTTTATTCATTAAAAACGAAAATAATCTTTCACTTAAGCCAAAACCGGCAGTAGGAGGCATTCCATATTCTAAAGCCTCAATAAAATCCTTATCATACATTTGTGCCTCTTCATCTCCGGCTTCACGAAGTTTTTGCTGTTCCTCAAAACGCTCTTTTTGATCCAACGGATCATTAAGTTCTGAAAAACCATTCCCTAATTCTGTTCCTCCAGCCAATACCAAAATTCTTTCTGTTAAATTAGGATTATCGGGAATTCTTTTGGCTAAAGGAGAAACCTCAACCGGTAAATTTATCAAAAATGCTGGCCCAATTATCCTTGGCCTAATTGTCTTTTTATAAATCAAATCCATCAACCGCCCCTTGCCTAAAAATTCCTCGGGTTTAAGTTTTAATTCTTTTGCTTTTTTAAGAAGTTCTTCCCGTCCTGCTTTAAGAGGATTAATTTTTACAATCTCCCAAAAAATCTGGGAATAATCTATCCTCTCCCATTTCTTCCCCCAGTTAATCTCCTTTCCTTCTTTTTTACTTTTTAAACCGCCAATTGTCTTTTCGATTACATATCTATAAAAGTCCTCCAAAAAATCCATTAAATCTTCATAATTAGCATAAGCCCAATAAAATTCCATTTGGGTGTAATCCTGAAGGTGTTCCGCATCTATACCTTCATTACGAAAAACCCGACCAATTTCAAAAATTTTCTCAAACCCACCAACAATTAATCTTTTCAAATGAAGTTCTAAAGAAATCCGAAGATAAAAATCAGTATCTAAAGCATAATGATGGGTAATAAAGGGTCTGGCATCTGCCCCTCCTGGAACAGCCTCAAGAACTGGCGTTTCCACCTCCAAAAAACCCTGATTTGTCAAATATTCTCTTATCGAAGACCAAAACCTGCTCTTCTTAATAAACATTTCCCTAACCTCAGGATTCATAATTAAATCAAGATATCGACGACGAAAACGCTCCTCAACATCTTTCAATCCATACCATTTCGAAGGAAGTGGACGGAGTGATTTAGTCAGAAGGGTAAAATCAGAAACCAAAACAGTTAATTCTCCTGCATAAGTTTTAAAAACTTTACCTTCGACCTCTAAAAAATCACCAATATCCAAAAGTTTTAAAAAATCATATCTTTCCTTACCTAAAACATCCCTTTTAAAAAAAATTTGAATTTTCCCTGATTCGTCTTTTAAATCTGCAAAAATAGAACCACCATGTTCCCGCCAGGAAAAAATCCGACCGGCAACCCGAACTTCTCTATCAAGCATCTCTTTGGCAGAAGAAGCAGAATGAGTTCTCCTTGAGACTGAAGGATAGGGATTAACCCCTAAGGCACGGATTTCCTTAAGTTTGGAAATACGCTTTGCCCTTAAACTAACCAATCTTGCCGGCATAACTGAAAGAATTTTAACACAAAATTTAATCGATTTGAAGAATAGTATAAACTAATTTCCCGGCAGGCACTTCAACTTCTACCTTATCTCCAACCTTTTTTCCTAATAAAGACCGACCAAGAGGAGAATTATAAGAAATTTTCTGTTTAACTGGATCTGCTTCCCATTCGCCTACTAAATGAAATACCTTTTTTTCGCCATTAATTTCAACAGTTACCTTACAACCAATTCCAATCTGTTTATGTTTTCCCCTATCTTCTTCTATTAAAACCGCTCTCCCTAATACCTCTTCCAATTCGGAAATTCTACCATCGATAAAAGAAAGATCCTGCTTTGCTTGAGTATAATCACTGTTCTCGGTCATTTCTCCCACAATTCGTGTGGCGGCTAATCTTTCTACCGCCAACGGCCTTCTAACTTTCGTTAAAATTTCGTATTCTTTTTTAAGACTTTCTAATCCTTCGCGAGTTAAATAAACCTTTTCTTCATCCATAATTTTTTACCCCAAAACAAAAAATCACCTCTTTGGGTGGAATTTATGGGAAATAAAAATTTGCCTTCTGCCTTAAGAAAAAATAATATAACAGGGAAAAAATATTGTCAATAATAGAAAATTTTAAATTTAATTAAGAAAGTGACGCTACCCGGATTCGAACCGGGGTTTTCAGGATGAGAACCTGATGTCCTAGGCCACTAGACGATAGCGCCAATTTCTCTATAAAAACTCTCTCTTTGTTAAAAATTAAGAAAATGTCAATTCGAAGAAAGATTTTACTTCTTTTTTCTTCAAGAAGCAAGTAGGGGTTGAGAAAAATTTGCCTTTTGATTTTTTTTTAAACCGAGATCTTCTTTTCCTTGGTTATTTTTCCGATGACAAAGCGCTACTCTTAAAGCCTCTCCCAAATCAGAAACAAAAACAAATTCAATATCTTTCTTAACTTTCTGAGGAACATCTTCAAGATCTTTTTTATTTTCCTTTGGTAAAATTACCGTCTTAAGACCTGCTCGATGGGCGGCAATCACCTTCTCTTTAACCCCCCCAATCTCCAAAACTCGTCCTCGTAAAGTTATTTCTCCTGTCATACCTACATCTCGACGTGTCGGAATTTTGCTTAAAGCAGAAATCAAAGCCACCGCCATCGCTACTCCAGCAGAAGGTCCATCTTTAGGAACTGCTCCTTCAGGAACATGAATATGAATATCCAAATTCTTAGAAAAATTTTCTTTAAGACCAAGTGCTTTCCAATGACTGCGAGCATAAGAAAAAGCGGCCTGAGCCGATTCTTTCATTACCTCCCCTAAATGTCCAGTTAAAATAAGATGCCCCTTTCCCGGCATTAAGGCAACCTCGATAAAAAGAATTTCTCCTCCTGCCTCTGTCCAAGCAAGTCCCGTTGCCATTCCCACCTCATCTTTTTTCTCTGCTAAAACCGAGGAATACTTCGGAGGCCCAAGAAATTTCCTTGCCTCTTTTAAACCAACCTGCTCTTTAATCTTCTTTCCTTCTGCCTTTCTTTTAGCCACCTTCCGCAAAATCATTGCTAACATTCTTTCAAGTTCCCTAACTCCCGCCTCGCGTGTATAACGACGAATTATCTCGTATAAAGCCTCATCTTGAATTTCTATTTTTTCAAGACCATGAGCTTGAACTTGCTTTGGCCAGAGAAATTCTTTGGCAATATGAAATTTCTCCTCCTCGGTATAACCAGGAAAAGTAATTATTTCAAGCCTATCACGAAGTGCGGGAGGAATAGTGTCCAAAATATTACCAGTACAAATAAACATCACCTCGGAAAGGTCAAAGGGAACTTCAAGATAATGATCAGAAAACTCTTTATTCTGTTCAGGATCCAATGCCTCAAGCAAAGCCGCTGAAGGATCTCCTCGAAAATCACTTCCAATTTTATCAATTTCATCAAGCATAAAAACGGGATTCTTTGTCCCCGCATTTCTTATCCCCTGAATTATCCTCCCAGGCATTGCCCCAACGTATGTCCGCCGATGACCACGAATTTCAGCCTCGTCTCTAATTCCTCCCAAAGAAACACGAATAAATTTCCTCCCTAAAGCCCTGGCAATTGATTTACCAATTGAAGTTTTACCTACTCCCGGAGGACCAATAAAACAAAGAATCGATGGACTGGTATCTTCTTTCTTTTGACTTTCTTTATTTTTCTTAAATTTAGAAGGCTTTTGTTTTTTCGACTTAAGTTTCATCACTGCTAGATACTCAATTACCCTTTCTTTTACCTTCTTCAACCCAAAATGATCCTCCTCTAGGATCTTGGCTGCCTGAGTAATACTTGTATTATTTGGAGTAGTTTTATTCCACGGCATCGAACAAATCCAATCAAGCCAATTTTCAATATAAGGTCTTTCAGGAGACATCGGGGGCATTTGAGAAAAACGAGAGAGTTCTTTTTCTGCTTTCTTTTTTACTTCAATTGGCAAATTTGCTTGACGAATTCTCTGTTTTAGATCTGCTACCTCTTCGTCCTCTTTTAGTTCCCCAAGTTCTTTTTCAATTGTCCTTTTTCTTTCTCGAAGAACTGCCTCTCTCATTTCTTTCTCAAATCGCTCCTGGGTTTTGGTAGCAATTGAATGCTCAAGTTCCAAAATTTTTATTTCCTGAGAAAGATAATCATTAACCTTCTTAAGCCTATCCTTAACTACTATCGTTTCAAGAAGATCCTGTTTTTCTTTTGTCTTCAAATCTAAACTTGAAGCAATTTGGTCAGCCAGTTCTGCTGGAGAAACCCCTGAAGAAAGTCTCATTAAAACCATAATATCAATTGACTTTCCCAAGTTAAAAGCCCGGCGATATTCATTTATTAAATGATTTGACAAAGCCTTAACTTCTGGAGTTTCTTCAATAATTTCTGGAATCTCAGAAATTTTGGCTAAAAGAAAGGGTTCGTTTTGAACAATTTCCTCAAGTTTTACCCTCCTTAAACCTCTGGCGATAGCAATCGTTGTTCCGTCAGTTTCTAAAATATTCTCAAGAGTGATTAAAGTTCCTATTTGATAAAGATCCTCTTGGTTTGGCTCGGCAATTCGCGGATCTTTCTGGGTAAAAACTGCTAAAAGTCGCTGCGAAGAACCACTAAAGGCTGCTTTAATAGCATTATTTGAACGCCGTCTTCCGAAGGTTAAAGGAAATTCAGTGTAAGGAAAAACGACACTGTCGCGAAGGGCAACTGTAGGAATAATTTTTTCAGATTTGTTTTCCATTTTCAGCTCTTAAAACTTGCTAACTAATTAGCAGTCTAGCATATCAACTGCTAAATGTCAAGAAGCAAACAAACTTATTTATGAATCACCACCCTGGTCCCAGGATTATTTTTATCTGCCCTAACCACAAAAGAATTACCAATTTGAGGATTACTCCAGTAAAAAATCTTTTCCGCAATTGGCGTCGGTAAATTAATGCATCCATGACTCATTGGTCGACCAAAATTATTATGCCAATAGGTTCCATGAAGACCATAACCATTGTAAAAATACATAATATAAGGCACATTTGGTAAATAATAATAAGTATTGTTTTCTTTACTGCCTCCCGACATTTTAGCATATTTAATCTTTATCCAAATTCTAAATTCTCCAACTGGCGTAGGCGCCCATTTACCTGAAGAAATTAAAGACTCCAAAAACAATCTATCTCCTTCCCAGGCACGAAGCTTTTGCTCAGACAAATCAACCTCAATCCATTTTTCAAAGCCTGTCGCCTCTCCAAGAATCTTTCTTTCACTTGGCGAAAGCTCCCATCTGGCTACCAATGGTGCAGAAATTTTCTTTCCCTCAAAATAGGCTTGAGTTTCACCAAGCTGAAATTCTCCCGTCCCTTGACAACGACAACCAGGTTTTTCCAAAAATTCTGGGGGCGAAAAAAATAAAACAAAAATTGCCAAAAACAAAATCGAGGAAAGAAGATTTAAAAAAAAGTCATTTTGTTTCATAAATCTATGTTCACCATAAAACTAATAGCTCTAAACTAGAAATAAAAGGGTAATTCTTAGCC
>Ga0136652_1000672_pt1 | contig 15952 bp, 14 predicted proteins | sample ConPoolayeEmetaG_FD_94864 | JGI IMG/M metagenome (GOLD analysis project Ga0136652, IMG submission 94864) | Hot spring microbial mat communities from California, USA to study Microbial Dark Matter (Phase II) - Cone Pool mat layer E metaG... ...
ACATCCGGACCTCTTCCTCGTTGGCGAAGAAAAGATCGACCTTCCTGAGGACGCGCCAGATCCCTTCCGGTTTGGCGGCAATCCAGAGGTTGATCGTATCCATGGCCACCAGCCGGGGCTTTTCGGCTTGAGCCAGAATCCGATCCTGAAGATCCGGGTCGATATTGGCCAGAAAAACGATGTCGGCTGTCCGGTAGGACGGCGGGAGCTCCGGCCGGAAATCCTGAAAGACATTGAGCTCCGTCCGGATGGTCTCACGCTGGTTGGGGTCGTATCCATAGTGCCCCTCCCAGTGGAATGTCTTTCCTGGACGGATCTCCAGTCCTATGGTGTCGATTCCCTTTTTCTTGAAGAGCCGGATGACCGAGGCAGGAAAGTCATCGCCGACGACACCGACGATCATCGGCCGGGTGAAAAAACTTGCCGCGAGCGAACAATAGGTTCCCGATCCGCCGATGATTTTTTCCCTTCGGCCGAAAGGCGTTTCGATGGTGTCGAAAGCGACCGATCCGACGATGACCAAGCTCATGCCGCCGACCTCATCCTCGGATATACTTGGCGATCAAATGATGCAGTCTTTCTTTGATCTCGGCGGGAATGAGCGACTCCCGGGTGACGATGGAGTTTTCGAGCGCTCGGCCGCAGCGGCATTCATCGCTTCTTCCCTCGGGCAGGGCGGCGAGGGCACCTTTAATGATCGCTTTGGCATTTTCAATGTTGAGCCGGAGGTTCTCGAGAATCAATTCCACCGAAACGGTTTCCTCTTCCTCATGCCAGACATCGTAATCCGTGACCAGATTCATCGTGGCGAAGCACATCTCGGCCTCGCGCGCGAGTTTGGCCTCGGTGGCAGCCGTCATGCCGATGACGTCGCAGCCCCACTGGCGGTAGATTCGGGACTCGGCTTTGGTGGAGAACGCCGGCCCTTCAATGCAAAGATAGGTGCCGCCCTGATGAACTCGAAATCCCAGGCCCAAGCCGGCAGAAAACAGGCTGGCGGAAAGTTCCTGGCAAACCGGGTCGGCAAAACTGATGTGAGCGGCCAGTCCGCCGCCGAAGAACGTGTTCGGCCGCCTGGTCCGGTCGAAAAATTGGTCGGAAAAAACGATATCGCGCGGCCGGATCTTCTCTTTGAGCGAGCCGCAAGAGTTGACCGAGATCAAGCGCTCGACGCCCAGCATTTTGAAACCGTAAATATTCGCCCGGAAATTGATGTCCGAAGGAAGAAACCGGTGGCCCCGACCGTGGCGGCTCAGGAAGGCGACGGGCTTCCCTTCGAGGATTCCCACCATATAGGCGTCGGAGGGCCGGCCGAAGGGCGTCTCCAGCTCGAGTTCGGCGAGATTGCGGATGCCCTCGATTTCGTAAAGCCCTGTGCCGCCAATAATGCCAATCGAAGCTCGCGGCCATTCCCGTCGGCTCGTTTCCATGATCGTTCCTCCTCAAGGGGATTCCTTGATATATAATTTATGCCTCAACAAGTCAACTTGGAGGGGAAAACGCTCCGAGCATCGACTCTTCGGCTTTGCATTTTCGCCTCCGCCGCGCTATGCTATCTGAGATGAACCGGAAGGGCGGGCCGAAAATTTCCGGCCCACCGGGAGAGGCGAGCGCATTGAGAGTTTGATTTATTTGATATCGGCATGACGAAAATCAAGGACGAGCTCGAGGAACTGGCGGGCCTTCTCCGCTTGAAACCGCGGATTGCCGTCCTCACCGGGGCCGGGATTTCAGCCGAGTCCGGAATCCCGACCTTCAGAGGAAAAGACGGCCTCTGGAAAGAGTTCCGGGCGGAGGAGCTGGCCACGCCCGAGGCGTTTTTCCGCGACCCCCGGCTGGTCTGGGAATGGTACGATTGGCGGCGCGGCATCATCGGCTCGAAAAATCCGCACCCGGGGCATTATGTCCTGGCCAACTGGGAAAAAATTTTTCCCGATTTTATTCTGATCACGCAAAATGTCGACGGCCTGCACAGGAAAGCCGGCTCCGGCAATATCCTCGAGTTGCACGGCAATATCTGGGAAATGCGCTGCACGCGAGAAGGCACGATCTTAGAAAATCGACAGACGCCTCTGCCGGAGATCCCCCCTCGCTGTTCGGCCTGCGGCGCATTGCTCCGGCCGAACGTCGTCTGGTTCGGGGAAGCGCTTCCCGCGGAAACTCTCGAGCAGGCCACTGCAGCCAGCTCGAGTTGCGATCTCATGTTCGTCATCGGAACATCAGCCTATGTCCAGCCGGCTGCTTCCCTGCCGCTCCTCGCCGCGCAAAACGGGGCAAAGATTATCGAGATCAATCCCGAGCCGACTCCGCTCAGCGCTTCGGCCGACTTCGCCTTTCAAGCAGCGGCCGGCGAGGCGCTTCCTGAGATCGACCGAGCGATCGGCAGGTTCGGCCTTGGATAAAAGAGGGAAAAGTCCGATGAAATACGTCTTCTTCGACGCTTTTTCCGGAGCGAGCGGCGATATGATCCTCGGCGCGCTTCTCGACCTCGGAGTCTCGCCGTCGACCTTTCGTCATAAAATGGCCGGATTGCGCCTTCCGGTTCAAGCGGAGATCAGGGAGGTTCGACGGGCCGGATTGCGCGGGCTCCAGGTCGAAGTCCGGTCGAAAAAAGGGAAGAAGTCCCCGCCCCGGCGCTACGGGGAAGTGGCAAAGGTGATCAAAGAGAGCGAGTTTTCGCCGCGAGTCAAAGCGATGTCTCTCCGCATCTTCAGGACGCTCTTTGAAGCCGAGGCCAGAGCCCACGGCGAGCCGTTCAGCCGAGTTCATCTCCACGAAGCGGGAGCCGACGACGCGATCTTCGACATCGTGGGCAGCTCGTTCCTGGCGGAGTCTCTCGAGATCGGAAAGGTCTATTGCTCGCCTCTCAATGTCGGGCAGGGAACGATCAAGACTTCGCACGGGCTTCTTCCCGTTCCGCCCCCCGCCGTGGCGGAAATCCTTCGCGGAGTGCCCGTTTATTCGGGCTCAATCAAGAAGGAGCTTGTGACCCCGACCGGCGCGGCGATTCTGGCGACCTGGACAGACAAGTTTTTACCCTTTCCGGAAATGAACTATGAGCGGGTCGGCAGCGGGGCGGGAAGCCGGGACCTGCAGGGCTTTCCCAATATCCTGCGAGTTTTCTACGGCGAAGAGAAAAATTTTCAGTCCGAGAAGGCGATCTTCCAGGTCGAAACCAATATCGACGATTCGAGCCCTCAGCTTCTGGCTGCCTTCACGGAGCAGGCTTTCCGGATCGGCGCCCAGGATGCCTTCCTGACACCGATCGTGATGAAGAAAGGCCGGCTGGCGACCAAATTGACCCTGCTCGTCGAAGCTGCTAAAATGGAGCCGCTCATCGAGGCTGTTTTTCGCGATACACACACCATCGGCCTGAGATATTTCCCGGTTTCGAGGCGGGTCCTCCAGAGAGACGTCGAACAGATCAAAGTTCTGGGACAGAACATCCGGATCAAGGTCGCCACCGCGGACGGAGCCGAAGTCAACGTCCAGCCGGAATTTGCGGACTGTCTGAAAGCCGCCAGGGAAAAAAATCTTCCCCTGAAGGAAGTGCAGCGATTGGCGCTCGAGCAATATCATAAAAAAAGACAGAAAAAAGATACGGCATAAGAAGAGAATAACGCCATGGACCTGAAGAGAATCGAGAAAGGCGTCCGACTCATCCTCCAGGGCGTAGACGAGGATCCCGACCGCGCCGGGCTCAGGGCGACGCCCGCCCGGGTGGCCAGGATGTTCGCCGAAATCCTGGGCGGAACGGGCGAAGACCCGGCCAAGCACCTCCGGCCGATTCAGGAAGAACGGCACGACGAAATGGTCATCATCAAGAACATCCCTCTTTATTCAATGTGCGAGCATCATCTTCTGCCCTTCGCCGGCGTCGCCCATGTCGCCTATATCCCCAAGGGCGGCCGGATCGTCGGGCTGTCGAAGATCGCCCGGGTCATCGATATCTTCGCCCGCCGTCTTCAGGTCCAGGAGCGGCTGACCAAGCAGGTCGCCGACTTGATCGACTCCCACCTCAAGCCCTTGGGCGTCATGGTCGTCATCGAGGCCGAGCACATGTGCATGTCCATGCGGGGAGCCAAGAAGCCGAAATCGTGGACGGTGACATCGGCGGTCCGCGGCTCCTTCCGCACCCACAGCGCCACCCGCGCCGAAGCCATGATGCTGATCAAAGGAGGGCCGAGCAATGTCCAAGACGTCGGATAGGACGTTTTACGTCACCACGCCGATTTATTACGTCAACGATGTTCTTCACATCGGCCACGCCTACACGACGATCATCGCCGACGCCCTGGCCCGCTTCAACCGGCTGCTCGGAAAAGACGTTTTTTTCCTCACCGGCACGGACGAGCACGGCCAGAAAATCGAAAAAGCGGCGGCGGAGAAGGGACTGACTCCCCTCGAGCTGGCCAACCAAGTCGTCCATCACAGCAAGGAGCTCTGGAAGGCGCTCCATATCTCTTACGACTTTTTTATCCGCACGACCGAGCCGTTTCACGAGCGGGGAGTGCAAAAAATCTTCGAGCGAATGCGCGAAAAAGGCGATATCGAGAAGGGAATCTATCAGGGCTGGTACTGTGTTTCGGACGAGAATTTCCTGGCCGAGGATGTCCCTTTCGAGGCTGAGGGAGACAAAGTCTGCCCGGATTGCGGCAAGCGGGCCGTCCTCGTTTCGGAGGAGTGCTACTTCTTCAAACTCTCCCGCTATCAGCAACCGCTGCTCGATTTCTACGCCCGGAACCCGGATTTCGTCCGTCCGCCCAGCCGGATGAACGAGGTCGTGAGCTTTGTCCGGGCGGGTCTGAAAGACCTCAGCATCACCCGAACGACAGTGAAATGGGGGATCCCTGTGCCCGGCGATCCCCGGCATACGATCTACGTCTGGTTCGACGCACTCCACAATTACGTCACCGGCCTTGGGTTCGACTGGAACAAGGAAAGGTTCGAGAAATTCTGGCCGGCGACGATCCATCTGATCGGCAAAGATATCTTGCGCTTTCATGCCGTCTTCTGGCCGGCTTTTCTCATGGCCGCGGGTTTTTCCCTTCCGCGCACCGTCTTCGGCCACGGCTGGTGGCTCCGCGACGACGCCAAAATGTCGAAATCCAGGGGCAATGTCCTTGATCCCTATCTCATTTTGAACGTCTTCGGCGCCGACCCGCTTCGCTATTTCCTGCTCCGGGAAATTCCCGTCGGGCTTGACGGAAATTTTTCTCACGAAGGCTTCCTCCATCGAGTGAACTCCGACCTGGCCAACGACCTGGGCAACCTCGTCCACCGCACGCTGACGATGATCCAGGGATATTTTCACGGTAGACTCGAAGAGCCGGGCGAAGAGATGGATGAGGATCAAGAAGTTCGACGGGCGTTTGAAGCCCTCAAGGAGCGCGTGGCCGACCTCTTCGAGGATTACGCCGTAAGCCGGGCTCTCGAAGACATCTGGGGGTATGTCGGCTCCGTCAACCGCTATCTGGCCGATCACGAACCCTGGAAACTGGCGGATGACGAGACGCAGAGAAAACGGTTGGCCCGGATTCTCTATCAAACGGCCGCGGCGATCCGCGGCATCGCCTACCTCGTCTTTTCCGTCATGCCGGAAAGCGCCCAGAAGATCTGGGATTCCCTGGGGGAAACGCAAAGCATCCCGGAAGTCACTTTCGAGAATTTCCGTTTTGAAGATCTTGTTCCCGGCCGAAAAATCGAGCGATCCAAGCCGCTCTTCCCTCGGGTAAATCTGGAAGATTTCCTGAAGGAAGAAACGACGCTGCCGACGGGACAAGCAAAAAAGGAGAGAGAAATGGACATCATCTCGTTCGATGAATTCAAGCGCCTGGATTTAAGAGTGGGAGAAATCCTCAAAGCAGAGAAGGTTCCCGGAACCGACAAACTGCTCAAGATCGAAGTCGACATCGGAACGGAAAAAAGGCAGATGGTCGCGGGAGTCGCCGACACTTATGGCCCGGAAGAACTTGTCGGGAAAAAACTCATCGTCATCGTCAACCTCAAACCGGCGGTGATCAGGGGGATCGAATCGCAGGCCATGCTTCTTGCGGCCGAGATCGGCGGCAAGGCCATCATCCCGTTTTTTGACCGCGATGTCCCGGCGGGCACCAAGGTTCGGTAAGATCAGCCTCTCTCTTCAAAACGAATCTCAAGCCGCTGAGTTCGAAGAGAAAATTCATCTTTTCGGGCCATCGCGTCGGGCTCGACTCTCACTTGATTCGTCACCCCCCAAATATCGTTGATCTGGTCCAAAGATCAGTCAGAAAAAAGGCGGTGGATCTCTTCCTTAGGAATGGCGCCTTCGCGGAGGACGACCGGCTTCCCGCCCGTCAGATCCACGACGGTAGACGGTCGGCCGCCCGGTGTCCTGCCGGCGACAACGATCAGGTCGACGCCTCTTGCAAACTGACGAATGACCTCCTCGGCCGAATCCAACTCCCCGGCGCCGGAAATATTCGCGCTCGTGGCGACTCCCCCTTGGAACCCTCTTTGAGCGGTTCCCGGGGCACGGCTCGGGGAATATCGCTGGAGCCCGCGAGAATTATGAAAAAGCCGCTGATCAAACCTGGACAAAAATTGACATAAAAGTCGTATCAAGATAGACTTAGGGGCCGACGATGATACCTCAAAAAGAGACAGTTGACCATTTTTTTGCACAGCCGACAGACGCCCTTCTCGAAAAGCCTGATTTCCCAGGGTTGGCATAGAATTTGCTATAAAGAAGGCGAAGGAGAAAAAAGATGAAAAAGACGATCGGCCTGGCGGCCCTTTTGATCCTTGTTCTTCCCTATCTCGGTTTTTCCCATGCCGTTTCCTTTCGCCTCGGTTATTTCGTCCCCCGGGCGAGCACGGACAGCGAGCTCTGGACCATCGAGTTCGACAACATGGACTTCACGAAAACGAACTTCCAGAACTCGGTTCTCGGATTTTCCTATGAGCACTTTCTCACCCGGGAACTCAGCCTGGTCTTCGGGTTTGACGGCTTCAGTCAGGCCCGGTATGGTTATTACCGGGATTATGTCGGCTACAGCTTTTTTGAGGGAGACTTCGCCTTCCCTAGTGACTACGAGGGAGATTTTTTGGTCGGCCATGCGTTCAGCGTCTCCATCACGCCCATCCAGGCCTCGGTCAAAATCGCCCCGCTCGGCCGAAGGTCAGGCCTCATTCCTTATGTTGGAGGCGGAGTTTCGCTCTATATTTGGGGAGTCAAACTCCAGGGCGATATGATCGACTTTGCCGATGACAGCTGGGTTTATGAAGATCCCGACTACGGCGATATCCAGATCTATCCGATTACTCAAACCAATGCCCGCGAGGAGACGCAATTCTCGCTCGGCTATCACGCCTTTGCCGGGTTGATGATTCCCTTCGCTCGACGGCTGGCCTTCGAGGCCGAATTCAAATACAACTTCGGCAAAGGACGGCTCGACGAGGCCTTCAAGGGATTCAATGATTTCGACTTGAGTGGTTTTCAAATCTCCCTGGGGATCAACTACTGGTTCTAACCTTTTTCGGCCTGAGGCTTAACGAACAAAACTTTTAATCGAGGCCCGGCGCCTCGTATCGTCGGAAGAGTTCTCGGTATTTTTCGGCCTCAGCCAGGTTCCCTCTTTTCTCGTAACCGGAGATCAAGATCCGGCATTTGCGGACAATTTCTTTTCTGACCAGCGCTCTCTGCCCCGGGTCAAGATTCAATTCCAGCGCCTTTTCCAGAGCCTCGATCCGGAATCTGTCCATTCCCCAGTATTTACGGGAAAGCTGGTCGGGATGTCCGCCCCGCTTGATGATCAGCGGCCTGGGAATAAGACGGACCGGATATCTGGCCGCCAGCCGGATGAAGAAGTCGTAATCCTCGCAAACCGGAAGATTATCGTCAAACCAGCCCACCTCGGAAAAAACTTCGCGCCGGAACAGGCACGAGGACAGACTCAAAAGGCAGCGCGCAAGAACCTGATCAAAGATCCAGCCTGACGGCTTGCCGTGCTTCCGGTGAGGATTGACACGAACCCCGCGGCGGATCCAGACTTCGTCCGTGTAACAGACCATCGAAGCCGGAAACGCCTTGAAGAAGGCGATTTGGGTTCCGATCTTCTCCTTTTTCCAGAGATCGTCGGAATCCAGAAAAGCGATGAATTCCCCCTCCGCCCGCCGGAGGCCAAGGTTGCGCGCCGCGCTGACGCCCCGATGAGGCTGGTAAAGATACTTCACCCTGCCGCCGAACGATTCGACAAGGCTTCGCGTTCGATCTTCCGAGCCGTCGTCAATGACCAGAAGTTCAAAGACTCGATCGCCACCCGGCCTCTGAAAGTATTCCTGATGGAAGACCGAAACGATCGCCTCGGCGAGAAAATCCTTCCGATTGAACGTCGGGATGATGACGGAAACCGTCGGCTGGTTATTTTCTGATGACGGCAATATCCTGCTGCTTCGAAATCGTAATCTTCAGGTCTCCCCAGACCGAACTGCCTCTTGCCTTTCCTTGGAGCTCGCAACCGACCGACGGCTGATCGAGGATTTCGTGCCATTCTTTCCCCAGCTCAAAGAAGTCCAGAATCAAGGGCACCGGAAAAACATGTTCGGCTCCTGCGGCAAGACGAGTCGGCCCGGGGATGAGGCCGGCCGAGATCTCTCTTCCTCCCATAAGGAGACGATAATCGATGTCGCTCAGGACGACCTCAAAGGCGTTGCTGTTCTGGCAGGAAAAAGAGAAAACGAATTCCGCCCCCCCGATGGTCAGAGCCTTCATCTCGAGAGGAAGGACCTCGACGCCGATCTCCTTATAAAGAGGAAACTCCGCTGAAAAGGCAAAGGGAACTTTCTGCTCTTTTCTTTTCGTATCGATGAAGATAAAGAGACCGCTTACATAACAGGGGATTGAAGTCTCATCTCTTGCGCTCGGCAGCGCATCGAACAGAAGCGAGTAGCTGATTTTCACTGGCAGCGAGATAAGAGTCTCTCCTTTCTCGGGGACGGCAATCGGCTCATCGAGCGATGTCCTGAGCGAAAAATAGTCCGTGCCCTGAATGACCACGCGGTAGTCATAGCGGGTCAAATCATACCGGGAAGAGGAGGAGTTCTCCACCCTGACCAGAAAGGCGAGGATCAAACCGGATCCGTCCAGTTCTCGAATTTCTTTCTTGCTCAGGCTGACCGAAACGGGCTTCCTGGCAGCGGCCAGCAACCCGGCGGCCAGGCAAATCGGCAATCCGGCGGCAGCGAATTTTTTCAGCCGATCCATCTTCATCGCAGGTTTCTAAGGATACACGAACGCACCCTAAAGGACAAGCCCCCGAAATCTTTTTTGACCGCGACGCCAATCGTTATCGGCTTCTTGCTTTCTGAAATTCGTTGGAGTGAGGGAGTTGTGATACAATAACCGGTTGAACAGGCCGGGCATGGAAAAGCGGAACGTCGAATTCCCGGACAAGGATCTTTTCGTCCGTCTTTTCGACGGCGACGTCTATGCGGTGGGTGGCTATGTCCGAGATCTTCTGACAGGCCGTCCGGCCGAAGAAGTCGATCTCTTGATCATCCGCCGTCCTCTCGACGCCATCATCGCCAAGATCGCTCCTCACGGAAAAGTGGACCTCGTCGGCCGGAGCTTCGGCATCATCAAGTTTACAACCCGGAAGAAGAGTTACGATATTGCCTTGCCCAGAAAAGATATCCCCAAAGAAACGCGGGCCCGGCGTCATCGAGATTTTCTGATTTCGGCCGACCCGGATCTGCCGATCGAAAGGGACCTTGAACGCCGGGACTTCCGGGTCAACAGCATGGCCATTCGCCTCCTCGACGGAGCTGTCATCGACCCGTTCGACGGGATAAAAGATCTGCGGGCGAAAATCATCCGCCTGACCAACCCGGCGGCATTCCCTGAAGACCCGCTGCGCGTCCTCCGGGCCGCCCGATTTGCCTCCGTGCTCCGCTTTTCCATCGATCCTGAGATCTACTCCCTGGCGAAGGAGATCGACCTCCGCGGCCTGAGCGTTGAACGGATCAACGAGGAGCTGTTTAAAATCCTTCTCCTCTCCCCCCGTCCATCGCGCGGCCTGGAAGAACTCTTCAAGCTCGGAGCGCTGAAGCAACTCTTCCCTGAGCTCTATAAACTCACCCTGGCCATCCAAGACGCCTTCTTTCATCCGGAGAAAGACGCCTACGGCCACCACAGCGTCTGGCGTCACACCCTCCTCGCCGTCGATCAAGCCAAAGCGTTAGCGGACCAGACCTCCTGGAAGCAAGAAAAAAGGCTCGGTCTCCTTCTTTCGGCCCTCTATCACGATGTCGGAAAGCCGGCCACCGCCCAATGGGAATATAAAAAGGGACGGATGGTCATCACCAATAACGCCCATGATCTTGCCAGCGAGCGGATCGTCAGGAAGATCCTGTCCCGTTATCGGATTTTCTCCTGGTGCGGTTTCAACCTGAGAAAAATGGTTCCCCGTCTCATCCGATCCCACCATCGCCTGTCCGAGCTCTGGCAAAACAGAGAATCGGTCACTCGCAAGGCCTTCAGCCGGCTGGCCGCTGCGGTCAACGGGGAAATCGAGCTCTTAATTTACCTGGATTCCGCCGACCGGGCAGGCCGTCAGGAGAAACTGGTGAAGTCCCTTGACCGTCAGGGGAAGTGGCTTCTCCGCAAGTTCGCCGAGCTGAACGTCAGCCGCGAAACGATCGCCCCTTTGATTCTCGGCCGCGACCTGATCAAGCTCGGAGTCGCGCCGGGCCCAGGGATGGGCAAAATCCTCAAGCGCCTGTATGCCCTTCAGCTTGACAGCGTCTTTGAAACGAAAGCCCAAGGTCTCGAGACGGCCAAAAAGCTCATCCGGAGAATGAAAGAATGAGAATCCTCGTCTGCGGCGGGGCGGGCTATATCGGCTCCCACACGGTCAAAGAACTGCGCCGCGAGGGGTTCGAACCCGTCGTCCTCGACAACTTTTCCTCCGGACACCGGGAACTTCTTACCGGTGCGGAGGCCATCCCCGCAGATCTTCGCCACAAGGAAGAACTGCGCCAGGCTTTCCGCAGCGGGCGATTCGAGGCCGTGCTTCATTTCGCCTCGCTGATCCAGGTCGGAGAATCTTATCTCCAGCCGCTCCGTTACTATTCGCACAACTTGACGACCAGTCTCAACCTCATGGAGTCCATGCTCGAGGCGGGGATCAATAAAATCATATTTTCTTCGAGCGCGGCGGTCTACGGCCTACCGGAGTCCATCCCGATCACCGAAGAACACCCGCTCAACCCGGCCAATCCCTACGGCCGCTCCAAGCTCATGATCGAGAGAATTCTCGAGGACGCAGCCGAAGCTCACGGCCTTAAATTCGTCTCGCTCCGCTATTTCAACGCCGCCGGCGCCGACCCGGAAGGCGAGATCGGCGAGTGGCATGAGCCCGAAACCCATCTTATCCCGAATATCCTTCTCTTTCTTCTCGGGAAGAAGAAAGCCTTCGAGCTCTACGGAACGGACTTCCCGACGCCGGACGGAACAGCCGTCCGGGATTATGTCCACGTGACCGATCTTGCGCTCGGCCATGTCCTGGCCCTCGAAAAACTTCTCGAGGACGAAGAGTCCGGGTTCATCAACCTGGGAACGAACCGAGGCTATTCTGTCCTCGAGGTGATCCGGGCGGTCGAGGCCGTCACGGGGCTTCGCGTCAACCTCCAGCCCAGGCCGCGCCGGAAGGGCGATGTTCCGATTCTTCTGGCTTCAAAAGAAAAAGCGGAGAAGTTGCTGGGATGGAAGACTCGCCACTCGCGTCTTGAGGAAATCGTCGAAACCGCCTGGAGATGGCACAAACGGACTGCGCTCGAGGAAAAAACTTCGCGGTGAAGCAGAATCACCTCTGAGGAGGATTGACGACGGTCGGCCAAAATGCTATAAAATGCGTTCATGAGAATGATGCGCCTCAACATCCCGTGGCTGATTGTCCTTCTTGCCGTTGCTTTTTTTGCCGGCAGCTGCGGTTCGGCCAAAACGCCGCCGATTCAAGCTCAGCCTGCGACCGTAGTTAAAACCCCTCCCCCAGCTTATCCTCCGCCGGAGCAAGCGGCCGTTATCGAACCTCTCCCCGCAACAGAAAATAAAGACCTTCTCAAAGAAGAAACGACCGATGATCTTCCCGGACAGGAAAAGGCCCTCCTCAATGGAAAAGAAGATCCGTCGGTTCTGCTCGAAGAAGCATTTAATACCTACCAGGAAGCCCTGACCACATGGGAACGTGGCGAATCGGACACAGCGCTCCAAATCCTTGACGATGCTTACGCCCTGATCCTGAAAGTGAATCTTCCTCCCGATTCAAACCTTTGCCAGGAGAAAAACGATCTCCGTTTGCTGATTGCCCAGCGGATCCAGCAGATTTATGCCTCCCGGCTTGTCATCATCGGCGATAACCACCGGACCATCCCCCTCGAAGAAAATAAAGACGTCCATGAAGAAATCGTTTCGTTTCAGACAAAGGAACGTAAACAATTCGAGGAAGCGTACGCTCGGTCCGGCCTCTACCGCGAGATGATCGTGGAAGAGCTGAAGAAGGAAGGGTTGCCCGAGGAGCTCTCCTGGATGCCGATGATCGAAAGCTGGTTCAAAGTCAAAGCCCTCTCCAGAGCACGGGCTCTGGGCATGTGGCAGTTTATCTCCTCGACGGGATACCGTTTCGGCCTCAAGCGTGACCGCTGGGTCGATGAACGCATGGATCCCCTCAAGTCCACCCGGGCGGCCATTCGCTATCTCGTCGAACTCCACTCCTTCTTCGGCGATTGGACCACGGCTCTGGCCGCCTACAACTGCGGAGAAATTCGCGTCCAGAATGTCATCCGGTCGCAACGGATTGATTACTTGGATAATTTCTGGGACCTCTACCGACAGCTGCCCGTCGAAACCGCCCGCTATGTCCCGCGTTTTATCGCCGCTCTCCTGATCATCAAGTCTCCGGCGAAATACGGTTTCACCCTGCCCGAGCCGCTTCCTCCCCAGCGTTTCGAGACGATCCGGATCAACCAGCCGTTTAAGCTCGCCTCGCTGGCTTCCGCTATCGGAATGGAGGTTTCAGAACTCGCTTCGCTCAATCCCGAATTGCGTCAGGAATCGACTCCCGCCTACGAGTATGAACTTAAGGTCCCGGAGGGAATGGGAGAAAAAGCGCTGTTGGCCGTGAATAACCTTCCCCGCTGGATCCCTCCCGAAGCCGAGTACGTTTGGCATTACGTAAAGAAAGGGGAAACGATGTCCTCGATTGCCGAGCGCTACCGGACGACCGTGGCGGCGATCGCCCGCCTGAACGGGCTGCGGAGTGTCCATCTCATCCGGCCGGGACAAAGGCTGAAAATTCCCGGCCGAGGCGTAAGAACGGCTTCGACCCTGCCTTCGGATCGACCGCCGGCCATCTCAGAAAGGGAATCCGAACAGGGAAAGGCTCTGGTTTATCGGGTTCAGGAGGGAGATACGGCTTATGGCATCGCCCGCCGATTCGCCATGAACTTGAATCACTTCCTCCGCATGAACGGCTTAACGGAAGAAGCAAAAATCTACCCCGGACAGGAAGTCCGGATCATCCCCAAAAGCTAGCCTTTCTTGGCCGGCTTGCCCTTCTCTTTTTTCTTTTTCTCTCTCTTTTTAAATTCCGTGCCGACAAGCTCCAGGATGGCCATCGGAGCGCCGTCGCCGGAACGAGGTCCGAGTTTGACGATCCTCGAATAACCGCCGGGCCTCTCGGCGAACCGAGGTCCAAGCTCAGCAAAGAGTTTCGTGACCACCGCTTCTTTGCGGATAAAAGCCAAGGCCTGACGTCGGGCGTGGAGTGACCCCCTTTTCCCCAGGGTGATCATTTTCTCGGCCAGAGGACGCGCCTCCCTGGCTTTGGCCAGTGTCGTCTTGACTCGTTCTTTTTCCAGGAAAGACGTCACCAGGCTGCGCAGGAGGGCCCAGCGATGAGCGGTCGGCCGACCCAGTTTTCCGCTCTTGACCCGGTGCCTCATTCGCTGATCTCCTTTCGTTTTTTATCCGCCTGAACTTCGGCCTGGATCCTTTCCAAGAGTTTCGGATGAAGATCGATGCTCAATCCAAGGTTGAGATTGGTCAGAGTCTCCTTGATTTCGGCCAGAGATTTGCGGCCGAAATTTTTTGTTTTGAGCAGCGCTTCCTCCGACTTTTGAACGAGCTCATAGATTCGTTCGATCCCCGCCGCTTTTAGACAGTTGGACGAGCGCACGGAAAGCTCGAGGTGCTCGATCGGCTTGAGCAGGACATCCAGCTGGTTGAGATAGGGAATCTCTTTTTTGGCAATGGTCGGTTCTTTCTCCAGGGGTTCGTCCACGATATTCAGGAAAATGGCCAGATGATCGCGCAAAAGATGAGCGGATTGGGACAGGGCTTCTTGAGGCGAAATCGCTCCCGTCGTCCAGATTTCCAGGGTCAGGCTTTCGTAATCGATCCTTTTTCCGACTCGTGCCGGTTCGACCCGGTAGTTCACTTTCTTGATCGGAGAATGGGAAGAGTCGAGGGGAATATAATCCACGCTCAGGGTCTCATCGAAATTCTGATCGGCGGTGATATAGCCCCGATTGTTTTTGACGATCATTTCGATATCGATCTTACCGTCCCGGTCAAGGGAAGCGATGTGGATGTCCCGATCCAGAATCTCGATATCGGAATCACAGACAATGTCCGAAGACTTGGCTTCCGCCGGGCCTTCCATCTTGAGGGTCATCTTTTTTGACGCCTCCCCCTTGAGTTTGAGCGGAATGCTCTTCAGGTTGAGAATGATATCGGTGACATCCTCGACCACCCCGGGAATGGCGGAAAACTCATGCAGCACTCCCTGGATTCGGACGGCGGTGACGGCGGCGCCCTTCACTGAAGAGAGGAGGACTCGCCGCAAAGCGTTTCCGATGGTGATCCCGTATCCGCGCTCAAAAGGCTGTGCCCAAAACCGGCCATAGCGATCGGTAAGGGTTTCGTAATCGCACTCCAGATATTTCGGCCTCTGGAAACCTGATTCCATCATTCTCCCTCCTTGCGAGCCTCACTCCGAAAACGTCATTTGGAGTAAAGCTCAACGATATAATGCTCCTCAACCGGCAAGGTGACATCCTGACGGGTCGGCAAAGCGGCAATTTTGACCCGCTTCGCGTCCCAATCCACCTCGATCCAGCCCGGAAGCGTCTTGTTCCGGTTCAACTCGATGAGCTGCTTGAAATCCTCCGCCTGAGATGATCGCGGACCGATCTCGATCAGGTCGCCCTGATGGACCAAAAACGAGGGAATCGTGACTTTCCTGTCATTCACCCGAAAATGACCGTGAGTGATCAGCAGGCGGCTGTGCCTTCGAGAACGAGCCAGGCCGGCAAGATAGACGACATTATCCAGCCGCCGCTCGAGCATGGTCAGCAGGTTTTCACCCGTGACGCCCTTCATCCTTTCGGCTCGCTTGAAAAAGAGCCGGAACTGTCGCTCGGTCATGCCGTAATATCTTTTCAGCTTCTGCTTTTCTCGAAGCTGGATGCCGTAGCCAAGAATCCGTTTTCTGGCCCGCCCATGCTGGCCCGGCGCATACGAGCGCCGCTCCACAGGGCACTTCTCCGAAAGGCACTTCTCCCCCTTGAGAAACAGCTTAGTCTTTTCCACCCGGCACTGCCGGCACAGCGGTTCGTGATATCGCGACATTGGACTTCCCTCCTCCCCTCAGACCCGTCTCCGCCGCGGCACCCGGCAGCCGTTATGGGGAATCGGTGTCACATCCCGGATGGACTTGATTTCCAGTCCGGAAGCCTGGAGCGCTCGGATCGCCGATTCGCGGCCCGACCCCGGGCCGCTGATCCTGACATCGACGTATTTCACCCCGAGATCCCGGGCTTTTACCGCCGCCTCCTTGGCCGCCATTTGGGCGGCAAACGGCGTCCCTTTGCGAGCGCCCTTAAATCCCGCCGTCCCCGAGCTCGCCCCACAAAT
>Ga0136652_1000675_pt1 | contig 15905 bp, 12 predicted proteins | sample ConPoolayeEmetaG_FD_94864 | JGI IMG/M metagenome (GOLD analysis project Ga0136652, IMG submission 94864) | Hot spring microbial mat communities from California, USA to study Microbial Dark Matter (Phase II) - Cone Pool mat layer E metaG... ...
TAACCTGACGAATTTTTTGACGTTTGATACACGATTTTTTGAAAATTTCCAAGAAATTAATAGGGATAACTCAAAAATGCACGAATTTAGGCATGTTTTTTTATTGTAAGAGGCATAATACGATAGAAAAATTTATATTTTTACACTAAAACTAGTCAATCACGCAAGCGCCCAAGTGGTGTAGCCCGGCCTATCATCGCGGCCTGTCACGTCGTGGACATAAAACGGGTCGTTTTATGGCGGGAACCCGAGACCTCAAAAATTCTTGTATTGTGGCGGGAATTCAAATCTCGGCTTGGGCGCCAATATTTAATTCTCCCCAAGAAAAAAATCTGGCAAAAATTATTTTTTAGACTGAAGACTATCTCAATAGTTCTAGAACGAAACAGAAACTCAGAAATAACGCGTTAAAATATTATTAAGGGTAAAGAATATAAGTTACCAAAGATTATTTTACCGTGCTCTGAATGTGCGGGCTGCTAGCTCAGAGGCGCGACGTGAAACGTTTAGCCGAGAAGCTAGGTAGAGCGCCTGACTTCGCAGGTTTTCCTCCGAAGGGTGATGCTTTTAACCAGGTGGTCGCGAGTAGCCCTTGACCTTTGTCAGGGCTTGCGAATTCAAATCTCGCGCAGCCCGCCACTACCTTGCTATAATTCTGATGGATTGGAGCTTAAAATAGTGTTGGGTGTGATTAGGTAGGAATAAAAAATATAAAGTATTTCGTTCAAAAGTTTGTTAGTGTTATCCGTTGGTCTCTGTGGTTGTTTGAATGTTGTTCATCTATTGTTTGTAGCTTTTATTTTTTGAGAAGTGGTTATTATGTCTGATGTTGAGCAGATTGATGGTTGGCGTGTTATTGAGGCTTTTATTGAGGAGAATGGTCTGGTTCGTCAACATTTAGATTCTTACAATGAGTTCATTAAACATGGCCTACAGCAGATTGTGGATGAGGTTGGCAAAATTGAGCCTGAGGGCGAGAACTACTACGTTAAACTGGGTAAGATTGATGTGGGTAAGCCTACCATAAAAGAGGCTGACGGCTCCACCATGCCTGTTTTTCCCAACGAGGCTAGGATCCGCAATTTGACTTACGCGGCTAATTTACATTTGGAAATGACCATAGTTTATAATGATGATAGGGGAGGTGGGACTGAGGATGCAACAACTGAGGTTTATATTGGCCGCCTTCCTATTATGCTCAAGTCCGAAAAGTGTCCTCTGTCCCAGTTAAGTAGAGAGGAGCTCATCACTCTAGGCGAGGATCCAGATGATCCGGGAGGCTACTTTATTATTAATGGCAGTGAAAGGGTTCTGGTTACTCAGGAGGATCTGGCGCCTAACCGTATTCTCATTGAGGTGGCCAATAAGAGTAGCTCGTCTACACATGTAGCTAAAGTGTTTAGTACAGCTCAGGGTTTCAGAGCACCTGTGACCATGGAGCGGCGGCGTGACGGTTCTCTAAGGGTTTCGTTCCCCTCTGTTCCGGGGAAGATTCCACTATTTGTTTTGATTCGCGCCCTTGGACTGGAAACCGATAAACAGATTGTAGACATTATTTCTGACGATGAAGAGATAATTCGGGAGCTTATTCCCTCTATTGAGATGGCGGCTCCCATTATTTCTCGTGATGATGCACTAGACTTTATTGGTAAACGTGTGGCTGTAGGCCAGACTAGGGATTATCGTTTGAAGAGAGCAGAACAAGTGTTAGACCGTTACCTTCTCCCACACATCGGCACCACACCTAAGGATCGATTAAGAAAGGCATTCTACCTGGGCCAGATGGCCTCACGTATTATAGAGTTGGCTCTTGGTAGAAGAAGCGAGGATGACAAAGACCACTATTCTAATAAGAGGTTAAAGCTCGCGGGAGACCTTTTAATGAGTTTGTTCCGGGTGGCCTTTCTCAGCCTCTGCAGGGATATAAAATACCAGTTGGAGAGAAACGCTGTTAGAGGCAGACGTAGAAACATTAAGACCGCGGTTCGTGCAGATGTGATTACAGACCGATTACACCATGCACTTGCAACCGGCAACTGGGTCGGGGGAAAAGCAGGGGTGAGTCAGCTCCTAGATAGAACCAACTACATGTCTGCATTAAGCCACCTACGGAGAGTGGTCTCGCCTCTGAGCAGAAGCCAACCCCACTTTGAAGCGCGTGACCTACATCCTACCCACTGGGGCAAAATATGCCCAAACGAAACTCCAGAAGGGCCTAACTGTGGTCTGGTCAAAAACTTGGCGCTACTAGCCTACATATCGGTAGGTGCAGACGAGGCGGAAGTGGAAAGCATATTCGTAGACCTTGGCGTTCAGCCCGTAGAGGAACTAGAGGGAATGAAGGGAGTTAAGGGAGCTCAAGTCTACCTTAACGGTCGACTAATAGGAGTGCATCAACAACCATTAGCCTTTCTTGCAGAAGTTAAGAAGAGAAGGAGAAGCGGCCAGATAACCAACGAAGTTAATATCGCTTACTATCCCGATACCAACGAGATACAGGCTAACTGCGACGCTGGACGCGCCCGACGCCCTCTGATAATAGTGGAAAACGGAGTGCCGAAACTCACCTCTGAACATATTGCAAAACTCAGAAGCAAAGAATGGAAGTTTAGTGACCTCATCCGTAGAGGTATCGTAGAGTTCTTAGACGCAGAAGAAGAGGAGAATTCACACATTGCAATGTATCCTAAAGACATAAACGAGAAAACTACCCACCTAGAAATTGCGCCAAGCTCAATATTAGGAATCTCTGCAAGCATAATTCCCTATCCTGAACATAACCAAAGCCCCAGAAATACCTATGAAGCAGGGATGGTTAAACAAGCTCTAGGACTCTACGCTGCAAACTACAGGACGCGAGCAGACACGAGAGCCCACCTACTGCATTATCCACAAGTACCCATAGTAAACACTAAAGCCACTATGCCTACTGGATTCGATAAAAGACCCGCGGGACAAAACTTCATAGTAGCAGTGCTATCCTATGAAGGGTACAACATAGAAGATGCCATAATAATTAACAAGGCCTCCATAGAGAGAGGACTCGGGAGAAGCACATTTTTCAGAAGCTACGAAGCTGAGGAGAGAAAATATCCCGGAGGGCAAGAAGATAAATTTGAGATACCCGACAAAAGCGTTAGAGGATACCGCGCCGCAGAAGCCTATCGCCACCTATCTGATGATGGCATAATCGAGCCCGAAGTTGAAGTCCAGGGTGGCGAAATAATAATTGGGAGAACAAGCCCACCCCGGTTCCTAGAGGAGGAAGCAGGGTTTGAAATGCCCACCCAAATCCGAAGAGAAACATCAACTAGTATGCGCCACGGAGAAACAGGAATAGTAGACACTGTATCAATAACTGAAACCATAGATGGAAACACTCTAGTCAAAGTAAAAATCAGAGACCAACGCATCCCAGAACTCGGAGATAAATTCGCCACAAGACATGGACAAAAGGGAATAATTGGGCTAATAGTACCCCAAGAAGACATGCCCTTTACAGAGGAAGGCATAGTACCAGACCTTATAGTCAACCCTCATGCTATACCCTCCAGAATGACCCTTGGACAAGTAATAGAATCGATAGCCGGAAAAGTAGGAGCACTCGGTGGAAGAAAAGTCGATGGAACTGCATTCAGCGGTGAACCCGTCAAAAAATTGTACCAAGAGCTAATTCAAAGGGGCTACAAATACAACGGCAGAGAAGTTATGTACAATGGGATAACTGGAAGAAAATACGAAGCGGACATATTCATAGGGGTAGTCTATTACCAAAAACTGCACCACATGGTAGCAGATAAAATACATGCAAGAGCAAGGGGACCGGTACAAATACTTACAAGACAACCCACAGAAGGACGAGCCCGAGAAGGAGGGCTTAGATTCGGGGAAATGGAACGAGACTGCCTAATTGGCCACGGAGCAGCTCTTCTCCTGAAGGAGAAGCTGGTTGAGGAGTCGGACAAGACCACCACTCTTGTGTGCGAAGAATGTGGTATGCTCGCTGTCTACGACAAGAACAAGGGCCGCTACTATTGTCCACTTTGTGGCGAGGACACTCGTGTAGCTAAGGTCAATATGAGCTACGCTTTCAAACTTTTATTACAGGAGCTTATGGCCTTAGGTATTGCTCCGCGCCTCAAGCTCGCGGAGAAGACCTAAGCTTTTTTATAGTTTTCCGATTTTTTTGAGAAGGTTTATAGTATTTTTTCTTTAATTTTTTGTTAGACGTATTCATCTGTGACCATTAGGTCTCTCACTTTTTCTATTTCGGGGAGTTGGTCGACTTTCTTCTGTTTGAAGAGGGAATAGCTCTCCATATTCTTGCTTTTTACCAGAGCTATGATGTCGAAGATGCCGCCAGTACAAGTGTATAGTTTGATGACTTCAGGATATTTTGCGATCTTTTTTGCGACTTCTGCGGTCTTTTGATATTTAGTTTCGATTAGCAGTATGGCTAGAATGTCGAAGTCGAGCTTTCTCCAGTCTATTGAAATCATAAATTGTTTTATTACTTTTAGATCTATCAATTTTTTGAGTCTATTATTTACTGTTCCTACGCTTACCCCCGTTTTCATGGCTATTTCTTTAAGGGATGTTCGGGAGTCTTTTTCGAGTGCCTCCAGTATTTTTCGGTCTAAGTTATCCACTGTTTTCAAGCTTTAACCCCCGATTTTGGTTAAATCAAAATTGTTAATAGAGCATATAAGTTTGATGGTTGATCTTCTCCAAAAAGTTGCTCTTCTTATAAATTTATGAAAATGCTTTTTAAAAGCACAGAAAAGCAAATTCGGTTTAGAAGTAAAAACCACAAAAATAATTTAAATTGGGGGCGCCAAATGGTTGTGTTTGTTGATAGGGAAGTGTTGAGTTTTAAGGGGAATTTTTAGGGTAACTTGCTTATGAGACCTTCCTGAATGGCTTTGGCGTAATTGTCTTTTAGGAGGGTTAGCACACCTTCAGCCTTCTTTAGGCCTGCAACGGCAAGTACAAAAGCCTCCTCTACGCCGACATCTAGGTTGTTAAGAATTCGTCCCGCATCAATGGCAATACCGACATCGCATACAATTATGCTGACATTTAGGGTTTGCCTCAAAACCGCAAGCATCAAGTCGATGTATTCGCCCCTCCCTTCCCGAAAACATTTTGAAACAAAGAAAGTTATTGATGTGGTAGGCACAAATATTCGGCTTCCTTCTGCCTTCGCTTTCCCCCAATACTCAGTAGCTTTTGCATCTCCTTCAATAAGGCTGTAAAGGAAAGATGAATCAGCAACCAGAATCAAGTTAAATCCCCACAAAGTCAACAAATTAGATTAAAAGAACCTCCGACAGGATAAGTAACTAAAGAGATTTATATTTAAGGTTAAATAAAAATCTTACTAAAAGTCCAAAAAGGTCAGAATGCCAGAAGCAATCCAAACGAGAAGAATTTGAAAATAGTTCTTCAAATTATAGGTTGTCTCCACAACTGCAGAAGATTTCGTGAAGAAGATCGAAGAGTTCTTCGTATCCTTCACGGTTTATTATTGAAGTTGCAATTACTCTCACCGCGGGTCTGACTTTATTTATTATTTTAAGAGAGTCTAGAGCTAAGTCATTTATTACTCCACCCTTTTCCGCATTCGCGATTTTTTTTCTGAGTAGCGCCGGATTGTTGAGCATCCCCACAAATTCTTTGGATTTTAGCATATCTGACTTGTGTAGTACTGTTATTAGGCTTATGCCAAGTTGTATTTGAACCGCCATACTCATGAGAAGAGCGACAACGAAGCCTGAAGCAGTGGGAGAGGTGTCTGCGCCCAATAGGAAGACCCCGCAAACTCGCATATTGCGTTGGAGTTTTTCCATAAACAGGCTTCCAGTAGGTTTGAAGGCAAAAACTTCCAGTTGACCCGGAAAATCTATAAGTATGAAGTCGGCTAGGGTTTTTTTCATTTGTTCTAAAATCTGATCTGACATTTCGTATATCTTCTGACTTGCCCTTATTATAGAAGCATTTGGGCCAATGTGTTCAGTTTTCATTATTTCGTAAACATTGAAAAAATCCCGTATATCAAAATCTGGAGTGTAGGGCAGGTACTCTGCTCCGGCATCCAAATTGAAAATTTTTACATTGTAGTTCTTTTCGGCTAAAAACTCACCAAAACTTCCCGCAAGAGAGGTCTTACCTGAACCAGCGGGTCCCAAAAAAGGAACTGCCAACACTTGTGTTATCCCCTATCCATTTTAACATAAATTTTTATTCCATTTTTGGTAAAGAGGAGCTAATTTTTTCCTAATAGGGTGGGAAGACTGTAAATTCTTAACCTTTTTCTGGTTGCATTAATTCTAAGAGGGAAGAATGGCACTGATAAAAATGAGTTTAAAGAATAAATTTGAAAAGAAGGGGGAGCCTAAGCTAACTCTGCTTCTTTTCCGATAGCTTGCCCTGGTAAGCCTTTTTGGAATCTAACTTTTACTAAACCGTTTTTACCGTGGACTTTAACGATTTTCCCTCTCAATTTTTTCCCAGAAGCAGTTTGCCATACCACCCATCTGCCAATGAATCTAGCTGCTTCTTTATCTGAATCAACCCCTTGTATTTTAACTGCCATAAATTTGTTTTTTTGGTCATCTGCTCTGCGGATATAGTTTATAATAACACATTTTCTGCCTACAGTCGTAGTGCTCTCAGACATTTTAGGCACCTCTGATTAACAAGGTTCGTGAATAAATTGACATTATTCTTTAAAAAGCGTTGTGGTGTTCATCATATTTAAACAACGCTTCCAAGGATGTTGGCTTGTTGCGGAGTTGAATCCTACTGCTCAACTTTTTTGCGTTTCCAAATGCTCCATTTTTATTACACATAGTAGTTAAAAAATAGGAGAGAAAAGGCTGCCTCCAACTTAAAAATAGTACCACAAAACTGCGTGTCGCGATTAAAAGTACGGACAGCGCCCCCTAAGAGTATCTATGCAAAGACATTTTCTGCAAATCCAATTTGGAATAGTTTAACTAAAAGACGATATGAAAAATTAAAGGTGAATATTCAATATTATGCTTTAGATTTATGGAATTACGAACGATGCGTTTGCGAAACATTTAATACCTTGTATAATATAAAGATGAAACACTATCATTTAGGTGGTTTGAATTGGTGATGCCCTGCCAATATCTATGGAGCAAGCTTGGACGTGGTGCGGTGATGCCCTGCCAATTTATTTAGCTTTAAGTCCTTGCCAATATGCTGTTTTTAGTTTAGATTTGATTTCTGAAAAATTCAAACAAAAACTGTTTTTAGAGGGATTTTATGTTGAATACAGATAACACCATCGTGGTTAAATTTGGAGGTTCTTGTTTGTCCACCAGTGAGGACTTGGTGAAAGCAGCTAAGATGGTCGTTGCGGAAACCAGTAAGGGTAGGAATGTGGTGGTGGTTGTATCCGCTCTGAAGGGAACCACCGACCAGTTATTAAGGTTAGCAGAAGGATCTACTGAGGGAAATATAAGCTCAGCAGAACTGGATGAGATACTGTCTATGGGTGAAAGGGTGGCGGCCCGCCTAATGGCCTCGGCGCTGAGATCTGCAGGAGTCAAGAGTATTTCTATAGATCCTTACTCCGAGTATTGGCCTATTTTTACAAACGACCGCTTCGGAAACGCAGACCCCCTTGTTAAGGAAACAAAAAAGGCGGTAGTAGAAAAATTAACTCCCTTGGTGGAGAACCAAGTGGTTCCGGTTGTATGTGGATTTCTGGGAAAGACTCTTCAGGGCCAAATCACCACACTGGGACGTGGTGGAAGTGATACGTCTGCAGTACTGATCGGAAACTGTTTGGGGGCCAAAGAAGTAATTTTGGTTAAGGATGTGGAAGGCGTTCTTACGGGGGACCCAGACTTTATTGAAAGCACTGCCCTCATAAAGTCGCTAGACACAGAGGAGGTGGTTAGACTCACCTCAGCGGGAGCCAAAATAATTCACCCCAAGGCCTTATGGTTCAAGCCTCGAGATATGCTGATAAGGATTGTCGGTTTTCAAAATGGAGACCTAGCAGCTACCGGAACAGTAATAACAGGTTCAGGTTTCCCAGAACTGGAAGTTTTAGCCAGCGATACCAATGTTTCCATGGTAACAATAGTTGGAGAAGAGGCTGTTAAACCCGAAGCATTATTCTCCATCCTCTCAGCGGTAAGAGAGGCGGGAGGAAAAATTTTATCCGCAGCTTTGGAACCTTTATCTCTAATATTATACATATCTGGCGAAAATACTAAAAAAGTAGTAAATGTAATCCATAGGAAAATTAGAGAAAAGGGGTTAGGTAAGGCGCTTTCTCTCTTCGAGAATCTTTCAATGATTACTGTTAAGGGCGGAAATTTGGAAACCTCACCCGGCATAGTTGATACGGTTGCGAGTCTCCTCGGAAAAGCGAAAATCAACATTTTTGGAATTCTGACCATCAGCTCAAGTATTAGAATTTTCGTGAATCAAAAAGAAAAAGGAAAGGCAACTGAACTAATTAAAACAAATCTGGAGGTTAAAGATTGAAAAAGATAGATGTCTCAATTTTGGGTTGCACAGGCACCGTGGGTCAAAGACTAATAGAAATGGTTTGCAACCATCCTTGGTTTAACATTGTCTCCATCGCAGCTTCGGAAAGATCAGCTAGTAAAAAATACAAGGAGGCAGCTGTAAACTGGCACCTCCCCATAGACATTCCTGAGGGAATAAAGGATATGACAGTTGTAAATACCGATCCCCGAGAAACAGGGGCGCACCTGGTTTTCTCAGCCCTGCCTTCAGAAATAGCAAAAGAGGTTGAGAAGAACTTTGCGGAGGCGGGTTGTGTAGTTGCCAGCAACGCCAGCGCCTACAGAATGGAAAAAGATGTGCCCCTAGTTATTCCAGAGGTAAACCCAGACCATCTTCAATTAATCGAAGTTCAGAAAGAAAATAGAGAGTGGGATGGGTATATAGTGACTGACCCCAACTGCACGACCATTGGTTTGGCTATGGTTCTTAAGCCCATTTACGACCGTTTCGGACTCGATACAGTGTATGTAAGTACTATGCAGGCCATTTCTGGAGCAGGCCTCCCCGGCGTTCCCGGATTACTAATCACTGATAATATAATCCCATACATCAAAGATGAAGAGAAAAAAGTGATGACTGAGAACCTAAAAATTTTGGGTAAAATCAAAGATGGGGAGGTTAAATTTGCAGATTTCAAAATAGCGGTTTCGTGTAACAGGGTACCAGTAATTGATGGGCACACCGAAACGGTTTTCATCAAAACTAAGGATCCAGTGGATGTTGAAGAAGCCAAAAAAGTTCTCAGTGAATTTAAGGGCGAACCTCAAAAACTGAATTTGCCATCGGCTCCCCAAAAACCCATAATAGTTAGAGACGAGGAAGATAGGCCTCAGCCAAGATTGGATCGTATGGCAGGTACAGTTCCAGGAATGAGTGTAACAGTGGGAAGAGTAAGGCAGGGATTCGATGAGAATCATTTACTTTTGACTCTAATCAGCCATAACACTATTAGAGGCGCAGCTGGAGCCGTAGTTCTTAATGCTGAACTTTTATACGCAAAAAAACTTTTGTGAGATGATAAAAAATGAGAGGAAAAGAACTTAGATTGAGGCGAATAATGGAAAACAACAAATCAGTCATAATTCCCATGGATCATGGAGTTACCAATGGACCAATTAAGGGACTTGAAAACATTAGAGGCATGGTGGAACTAGTTTCAAAAGGTGGCGCCACAGCGGTTTTGCTTCATAAGGGTATAATTAAACAATTAGAGAAAGCACCCAACTGTGGGCTAATAATGCATGTTTCAGGGAGCACCGCCTTGGGACCGGATCCTAACTGGAAGGTGATTGTAGGTACAGTGGAGGAAGCAGTAAAACTTGGCGTAGACGCAGTTTCCATACATGTTAACATCGGAAGTGAAAGGGAACCAGAGATGCTAAAGGATCTGGGTCAGATATCAACGGAGTGTGAGGATTGGCAAATGCCCCTAATTGCTATGATGTATCCTCGCGGTAAAAATATTGATGCATTTGATCCAAAGGTAATCGCCCACGCTTCAAGGATAGGAGCGGAGCTAGGAGCAGACATTATAAAAACGCCGTTCACAGGAAAAGTAGACACCTTTTCAAAGGTGGTTGAAGGGTGCCCAGTACCTATTATTATCGCGGGAGGACCTAAAACAGAGACTGACCGTGAAGCGCTTCAAATGGTTAAGGATTCTATGGAAGCAGGAGCCATAGGCGTGGCTATGGGGAGAAACGCATTCCAACACTCAAACCCCACAGCCTTCGTAAGAGCAGTATCAGAAATAGTTAAAAAAGGAATCTCGGTGGAGGAAGCACTAGAAATCTTGGGGTCAAAGTGATGAAGAAGATAGTAATACGTCTTAATGGTGGCTGGGAGGACATTAAGGAACTAGCTGTAACTTCAATGACCAGCGGAATAAACGCCTTCGTAGCGGACAAATCAGTTATACCTCAACTCAAGCAACTTGGTTCGGTGACTGTTTTTTCCCCTTCCGAGAATCCCAAACCAGATGTACTGATTGTCAGAGAGGCCAGTCCCGAAAAAATTCTAAGAATCTTGGAGCATGAAAAAAGAGTAGCGTGTTGGGTAAACATAAAAACTAAGAAGGACGAAGAGAAAGTCTCTGAGCTCTCTAAAATGGGAGTCCCATATGTTATTGTGGAAACCGAAGACTGGAAAATAATTCCCATAGAAAACTTGATTGCGGAACTCCATAAATCCTCCACAGAGCTATATGCTGAAGCAAGAAACTTGGATGAGGCGAAAACCCTTTTCCAAACTCTAGAAATCGGAGTCGATGGGGTGATCTTCACACCCAAAACGGCCAAAGAAATAATTGAACTAAAGAAAATGATTGAGATGCCCAAAAGACTTGAATTGACCGCAGCAAAAGTTGTGGAGGTAAATGAGGTAGGATCGGGGGACCGCGTTTGCATAGATACCTGTTCACTTCTCAGGGAAGGCGAAGGGATGCTGGTGGGAAGCCAATCCCAGGGCTTATTCCTTATCCATAGCGAGACACTTCAAACAGAATTTGCAACACCCAGACCCTTCAGGGTGAATGCTGGGGCGGTGCACGCATATATATTGATGGCCGATGGAAAAACAAAGTATCTTTCGGAACTTGAAGCAGGCGACAATGTGCTTGCAGTTGATTATCAGGGAAATTGCCGAGAAGTTGTTGTGGGACGCGTAAAGATAGAAAAAAGGCCCCTACTAATTGTTAAGGTGGAATTAGATAGAAAAAGTTTCAAAACGCTGGTTCAAAACGCTGAAACAGTAAACTTAGTGGACAAGGACGGAAAACCTATTTCAGTTGCAAAACTAAAAAAGGGAGACGAAATTCTGATTTACACCATTACAGGCGGGCGACATTTTGGAAAATCCATAGAGGAAACAATCATAGAAAAATGAAACTATAACGAAAACACAACACTTATGGCTAAAAAGTCAACCTAATATTTCCTTTTATGTGTACTCAAAAGTACATAAAAAGCCCTATGGTTTGAGCTTAAAACCGGTGCTAAGTGAGGGGATACCTCCATTTTTTGGCAATGAAGGTGGGGAGGAGGATCCTCAACGACAACAGTTCTAACAGGGGACGCCATAAAAGCTGTCCTTACATTTTTACCAAGCCCTATCTAAAATATTATGGTTATGGGTTCTAGGTTAAGTTTTTTGTAGGTTTCCCTTAGGATATCTAAAATTTCGCTTAGGTTTCGGCTCACGTAAAGTAGATGGCTTACACAACCTCTTTTGCAGTCACTTGCACCGAATTTTTTACAAATCACTTCTCCATAACTCTTAAGCTCCCTCACCACATCATGCTCTCTATTTTTTAGAGCTTCAGAAAAAATTACACCAACAATTTTTGAGTTGTTATCTGTAAGAAGATAATCAATGTGCCAAAAATTATTCTTCTTATCTGAAAGATGCCTCTTTATTCTGCCCTCCAAACCACTGGATCCCTTACCCATGGCAGATCCAGTATACACATAAAACCCAGCTGGAAGTTTGATTATTCCCAAGCTGCCTACCTGAATTCGCGTTCCACTAGTGATTTCAATTATTAGGGAGTAAACACCCCTTGTATCAGATCTAGTAATCATTATCGTCACTAATCTATGATTAATGGAGCGAAAATAGATATTTTGAATTTGTTAGGAATATTTCCCGTCTCAGCGTAACTATAATCAATCATCCCCATAGGTCATTCTTGCCGGTTTGCTTCATCGATTTCGGGTATCCTTTTCTCTTTTTGATTAACAAAATTTTCTCATATTACAATGTTTTAGGAAGGATTAAACCTTTTCCAATGGCAATCCACAAATAATTAGGATTTTTCAATTTTTTATATATTATAAATATTGCAATTCTCATAGTTAACTATTTTCTAAAAAAGCTTTAGAGTATCAAGGTTTGTTATCGTTACTCCCACATCCACTAATCTACCATCAAGAGGCAAAGCTCCGCCTTTTTGTCAAAGGGGCAAAATCCCAAAATAAGGAAGTTTTCCGCCGGCAAATTCATACCATAAGATGCGGCGGAAAACTAGGGCTTTTCATAATTCTTCTGAAAATGCGATGTCCACGTAATTTTTTTATAAAACTTTAAATGGTCTAGAACCCCATATTATATAATAAATACTACTTCTAGGAGATAGCGGGATGCAGGAAGAAAATAGTTCAAAAGCAGGTGATTTAAAGGCTGAGGATTTCTATTCTGCTGATTTGCTGCGTAAAAACCTTAGTGACTTGGAATCTGCGGTAGACGATGTAAGGCTTGGGTTGGACGCTGCGATTTCAGGAAGTTTGGAGAATTTAAAGGAGAATATCCTTAATATGAAGGATTTAGTGAGTGAGCGTTTAGTTGCTAAGGTTCACATTCGATTTGCTTCAGAACTAATAAAATACACATTTGTTGACACGGTATCAGAAGTTGTTGATGAAGTTAGAGAACAAGCCATGCAAAACCTCTCCAATGCCATCGAAGGTGAGATGCAAGTCTTTAGAGAAGCTATAAACAAGTTCGCCAAAAATTTTTCTAACGTTCTTAAAGGAGAGAGGGAAAAAGTTAATGAAACAATTAGACAGTTTGATAAGCAACTCGCGGAGCGAGAAGCCCTTTTGAAAAAGAACACCCTAGCCTTAGTAGAAAAGGTAAAGGAACTTGAGGAAAAAGACAGAGAGCTGGAAACTAGGAGAAGAGAGTTAGAAGAGATAAAGAGTAGCCTAGAACAGAAAAGAGCGGAGTTGGATTCTGTAGAATCCCAAATGAAGTCTGCTTTAGAAAAATATGAGGAGGAAAAACTGAAGTCCCGAACGCTTCTTGAAAAACTCGAAAACGCGGAGCAAGAAATTAAAAAACTTGAGAGTAAGGAGAAGGAAGTTAGACAGAGGGTGGAGGAGCTAAACAGCCAGCTTCTTGAAAGAGAAAAAATTTTCAAAGAAACTAGTGAAAAGCTCAAAGAGAGAGAAAAATTATTAGAAGAAAAAACCCGTGAACTAGACCAAAAACGAGTCAGCCTAGAAAAAATTGAAAAAGAGCTTGAGAACGCACGGCAGGAGTACAATAATCTAAAGAAATTGTTGGAAGAAGAAAAAAGTCGCTCGGGAGAGCTGTTAGAAAAATATGAAAAAGCACTGTTAGAGGCTAAAAAACTTGAGGAAGAGGAAGCAATAGCTAGAGCCCGCATACAGGAACTTAACTCCCAACTTAAAGAAAAAGAGAAGATGCTGGATGAGAGAACCAAACATCTTTTAGAGAGGGAGAAGGCCTTAGAAGAAACTAACACCCAGCTTGAGGCAAAGAGCAAAGAACTTCAAGAAAAAGAAAAAGAGTTAACAGCAAAGAAGGAGGAGCTGGAAAAAATAAGATTTGAATTGGAGTCCACAAGCAAAGAACTGTCAAGACTTCAAATGACACTTGAAACCGAAAGAGGAAGAGCAGCGGAACTAGAAGAGAAATTAGAGGGTGCACAGCTTGAGCTATCCAAATTTAACCAGCAAATCAAAAACCTGGAGAGCATGATTAAAGAGAGAGACGCCTTCATAGCCGAAGGGGCAAACATGCTCAAACTGAAAGAAAGAGAAGTAGAGAGACTAAAAAGCCTAATTGCGGATAGCCGCAAAGACTTAGAACTTAAGGAAGATAGGCTTAGAGACGCCCAAAAACTCTTGGAGCAACTTGAGAGTGATGCTACAGGACTACGCTCTGAAATCGAAAACTTGAAAAGTGACATCGAGGGCAACGCAGCTTTAATCAGACAAAAAGAAAGCCAACTACGCTTAAAGGAAGAAGAGATAAAAGCACTAAGAGATGAGATACAAATAATCCAAAAGCAGGTATTTGTAAGGAAGGACGAAATAGAAGCAAAAGTTAAGGAGCTTGAGAATAAAGCTAAGGAATTGGATAAAATCAAAGAAGAACTTGATAGAGAAAAGAAGATTCGCGAAGAACAATTAGATAAGTACAAAGAGGCTATGGTACTTGATCCTCGTTTCAAAATTTACTTTATAGTCGAAAGCGTCAAGAAAATCAACGTGGATAGTCTGATTAAAGCTACGGGAATAGCTCCAGTCCAAGTGCGTGCCAATCTTGCTTGGCTTGAAAGAGCAGGAATGGTAAAGGTAGAAGATAATATGGTATACGTTAGTAAACATCTAACTTAAGAATTGGACGGTTACTTATTAGATTGCTTAGTAACAGTTTAAGAATCACAGTTTAAACACAAATGTTTGCCGCAAAACTCGCAGGTTATGCTATGGGCTCCACATACAGGACGCCCACAGTCTTCACAATAATGGTCCGTTTCGCCCTTACAGAAATAGCACAAGGACTTTTTTGTTATTGTTTCACAAACTGCTACCATTCCTTTTTCACCTTTTAGACAAATAGATTTCCAGAAGGATATTTTAAAATAGTGTATCAAAAAGAACAAACGTTTTCCAGAATGATTCAATTATAACACAAACAGAATGCTAAAACATAGTTATTAGGAAGCGGTAAAAAATATGGAACAATTTTTAAAGCTCATTTTTCCAAGAAATTACTCAATAGCTTTTAAATAAGTTGATTTCCTTTTCGGCACTCACCAAAAATCAAAAAATAGGGAAAAAGGATAGTTCCCCACAAGCTTAGAAGAAAAATTATGGAAAACGAGTGGCAACAAAACAGATTTAATTTTGATTATCTAATTATTTGCAGAGAGACGGTGATTATTATGCCCATTGAAGCATCTGATGTTAAGAAAATCATTGGAACATATATAGTTGATAATTATGGTCTCGTTTTCAAGTTACGCAAACTCTACTTAGATGAGGGATACTGGAAAGCCATATTTGGCTATCAGCACATCTCCCTTGGAAAATACATTGGGGATGTGGGAGAAATAATAGTGAATGCTGAGACCGGAAAAATTGTAGCAGCTCCCAACAAAGAAGAGGTTAAGGACAAGGTTTTAAAGTATAACAAAAAAGTTGAAAAAGCACTAGATTTGATTAAAGATGGAAAAATATAGAAAAATTAGATTCCCCCAGTTATTGCTATGAAAAACTTTTTTCATATTTTACCTTAAACGCTTTCAGCGTATAGGGGTTTGCTATGAGAAACATTTTCATAAATTGCCGTGAAAAATTTGTTCCATACTCTATCTAAGACCTTAAGTGTATACGGGTTTATTATAAAAACATATTTTTATCCTTATTTATCTGGGAACACCGAATAGTTATCTGCCCGAGATGTGTAGAAGTTAGGGACATTTGTCACCCCTTGCTGTTAATTGGTAGGATGTCCTGTAATTTAAACGCTTCTACGAACCCCTCAAACCAAGAGGAGTTTGGTGGGACGCCGAACCGCTCATA
>Ga0136652_1000677_pt1 | contig 15888 bp, 10 predicted proteins | sample ConPoolayeEmetaG_FD_94864 | JGI IMG/M metagenome (GOLD analysis project Ga0136652, IMG submission 94864) | Hot spring microbial mat communities from California, USA to study Microbial Dark Matter (Phase II) - Cone Pool mat layer E metaG... ...
ATCTGCCCCCGGTCGGCTACGTCGAGCTCCTGGATCCCGAAAGCGGGCGGCCTCGGCGAACCGGGACCGCAGACCCGGCCAGCGAGTGTCGACCAGGAATTGCCGCCCGCTTTCGGGATCCAGGAGCTCGACGTAGCCGACCGGGGGCAGATAAGCTTCGCGGCGATCACTTATCAGCACCGGGATCAGATCATGCCGGTGATGAACGATCCGCAGGGCGTGGCCGAAGTCCGGAGCCTGGAAATCGCTGATCAGAAAGACCACTGCCCGTCGCCGGTGGACGCGACTGAGGTACTCCAAGACGGCGGCGATGTCGGTCTGCCGGCCGAGGGGCTGGTGGTACAGAAGTTCGCGCAAAATGCGCAGGGCGTGTCGCGTGCCCTTGCGGGCCGGCACGAACCGCTCGATCCGGTCGGTGAACAAGATGAGCCCGACCTTGTCGTTGTTCTGAATCGCCGAGAAGGCCAGCGTGGCCCCCAGCTCGGCCACCAGCTCGCTCTTGAACTGGGCGTGGCTGCCGAACTCCTGGGAGGGGCTGATGTCGGCCAGCAGAAAGACCGTCAGCTCCCGTTCCTCGCGATAATTCTTCACGAACGGCCGGCCGGCGCGGGCGGTGACGTTCCAGTCGATGGTCCGCACGTCGTCGCCCGGCTGGTACTCCCGGACTTCCTCGAACTCCATACCCCGGCCTTTGAAAGCCGAGTGGTACTGGCCGGCGAACAGGTCGTTGACCATGGCCGAGGTGACGATCTGAATCCGGCGGACTTTCTTGAGTATCTCAGCGGGTACCATGGGACGCAGGCGATCGGTCAGGTCCGGGCCGGCAGCCCACGGTTGAGGCTGCCGGAGCGGAATCCGCTCAGATCGACGGTCACATACCAGAAGCCCAGCTCCCGCAGCCGGGCCTCGACCACCCTCCGCAGTTCAGGCTCGACCAGCCGCGGAATCTGGTCCACCGGCACCTCGATCCGCGCCACAGTCTCGTGGTGCCGCACCCGGCACTCCCGGAAACCCAGCTCCTGAAGCAGGGTTTCGGCCTGATCGATCTGGCGGAGCTTGGCCGGCGTAATCGGCTGGCCATACGGAACCCGGGAAGCCAGGCAGGGTGAAGCCGGCTTGTCATGAATCGGCAGGCCCAGCTCAGCCGCCAGTTTCCGAACCTCGGCCTTGCCGATGCCCGCCTCGGCTAGCGGCGAGTAGACCTGCTGCTGCTCTGCGGCCCGCAAGCCGGGCCGGAAGTCCTCCAGGTCGTCCGCGTTGGTGCCGCTGAGCACGGCCCGGTAGCCCCGACCGGCGGCCAGGGGGGCCAGTTTGGAATAGAGTTCGGTCTTGCAGAAGTAGCAGCGGTCGGTGGGGTTGGCCAGATAGGAAGGATTGCTGAACTCATCGGTGTCGATGAACTCGTGCCGGGCGCCCAATGCTTCGGCCAGCGCTCCAACGCCGTCCAGCTCGGCCTGCGGCAGGCTGGGGCTGCGCCCGGTCACTGCCAGCACCCCGTCGCGTCCCAGCGTCTGCACCGCCAGTTTGAGCAGCAGGGCGCTGTCCACGCCGCCCGAAAAGGCCACCACGACCGAGCCCAGCTCACTCAGTCGCCGCTGGACCGCGGCGAGCTTCGATGCCAGTCCGGTGTCCATGCCTTGGTCCGGTTTCCCTGGTGCCACGGCATATTCTAGTCGCTGATCGCTCGAGCGATGTTTAATCCCGCCTGGCTGCCGCCAGCAAGTCCTCGCCGGCCGGTGCTCTCCGCCGGCGAACCCGTCGAACCAACGCGGCGATCGGGCCGCTAATCATGTAAGCCGACGCCAGCACCACCAGCAACAGCTCGAAAGACTTCCAGCCCAGCCCGAGGATCAGGATCAGCCAGATCAAATGAGTGGGAGGGTGTTTTCGCCGCACGTAGACATTGAACACGTGCAGGTAGTCGAACCGGCTAATCATGAGCAGGCCGGCGATGAACACGGTGGCCGCCGAGGACCAGCGCAGGGCCGCCGCCCAGTTGATCCCCCACAGGCCGTAGCCGATGTGACGCAGGTGTTCGTGCAAAGCCAGCAAGGCTACCACCACCGCCGCCGCCCCCGGGCTGGGAAGCCCGCTGAAGGCCCAGTGCCCCTCCTCGCTCTTGACGTTCTCGGCATTGAAGCGAGCCAGGCGGATGGCGGCACAACTGACGTAAACCAGGCCGCAGAGCATCCCCACCCGGAATTGCAGGCGCGAAGCGTCAGGTTCTTCGGCCACGGCTCCGGGGGCTGGCCGCAACAGGAGGGTCACGAACAACGCCACTGGCGCCACCCCGAAGCTGACAATATCGGAAAGCGAGTCCAGTTGGGCACCGAACTCGCTGGTCCGGCGGGTCAGACGCGCCAGCCGACCATCCAGAGCGTCAAAGACCATCGCCAGCACGACCAGATAAGCGCCGGCGGCGATGTGGGTCGGGAAGAGCTGCTCAAGGCGAGGATGAAAGAACCGCGGCTGGATCGCGAAAAACTGCGCATACTCGGCCCGCACCGACAGCAGGCAGCAGAAGATGGCCAGAAACCCGCAGATCAGGTTGCCCAGAGTGGCGGCCGCCGGCAGCAGACTGACCCCGATCAACCGTCGCCGCGGCGACTGGGTTTCCAGCTCCAGATGCTCTTGATGATCCACTATCATCCGGCGCTGACATCCCCCAGACGAGCCAGCACCGTCAGGCCCGCCTGAACGCGACGCCCGACGGTCACCCGCAGCTCCCACCGCGGGTCCTCGGGCAGGCACAATTCCGTCCTCGAACCGAGCTTAATCATACCGAAGCGTTGTCCGGCCGCCAGTTGGTCCCCGGCCCGCACCGCACAGACGATCCGCCGGGCCAGCACGCCGGCAATTTGCCGAACCAGCACCGGTCCAGGCAGCGGGGGGGCCGGCTCGATCAGCAGGGTATTGCTTTCGTTGCTCAGGTCCGCCTCCGCACGCAAGGCGTTGATAAACCGGCCGGGCCGATAATTCACCTCTTTAACTCGGCCCGCGCACGGGCTGCGGTTGATATGGACATCGAAAATACTCAGGAAGATCATGATTCTCAGGATCCGACGACCGTCGGGGCCCACCACCCCCCGGGCCACCTCGACCACCTTGCCGTCCGCCGGCGCCAGGATCAGGTCATCGGCCTGCGGCGGCCGGCGGGGCGGGTCGCGGTAGAAGCTTGACAGCCCCAAGGCCAGAATCGCCGGAACCAGCGCCCAATATCCGAAGAAGCACGCTACGGCAACCGTCAGCGCCGCTCCGATGATCGCGATGCAGAGGACTTCCAAGCGGGCGTAGCCGGACATAGGCTGGCAGACTCGAAGTTGCCCGAGCCGAGCCGGACCATAAGACCTGCGGGTCCTGACCAACCCGGGCTGCGGGCATTTTCACCGTTAGCCGGAGGGCTGGGAAGTCGCCATCCGCGGTATACTGCGCCCGGCGGGTTGCCGGCGGCCAGGCCAGCCCAGGCCAAGCGGAAGCCGAGCCCGACCTCCGATCGAGCGGTCACCATGCCGGGTAGCGACCAGGGCCTCGACCTTGTAAGCCAACGCGTGGAGCGTGTAGCGCTGATCGGTTCCCCGGACAAGCCCGGGGCCGCTGAGACCCTGCGGCGCACCCGGGAATGGGTGGCCCGGCATGCTCAGGTAGTCTTCAGCGAGCTGACCTATGAAAGCCACAAGGCACTGGACAGCGGGCCACATCTGCTCATGGTTCTCGGCGGGGACGGCACCTTGATCGCAGCCGTGCACGATCTCCGGCAGCATCAACTGCCCATCGTGGGAGTCAACCTGGGGAAGCTCGGGTACCTGGCTGATTTCACCATCGAGGATCTGGAACGCGAGGGGGATTTCCTGTTTTCCGGGCACCTGCCGGTCACCCGACGGGTGATGATGGACGTTCGGCTGGAGCCGATGGAGGGCGGCGGCTTCCACTCCCCGGCGGTCAACGACTGCGTGGTCCTGGCCGGTCCGGCTTTCCATATGATCGAGATGGTCGTGCAGGTCGATGGAGACGAGGTAGCCAACGTGCGCGGCGACGGGCTGATCGTGGCCACCGCATCCGGGTCAACCGCTCACAACCTGGCCGCCGGTGGGCCGATCCTGGAGCCCACCGGGCAAGCCTTTATTCTCACGCCGATCTGCCCGCAGGCTCTGACCTACCGCCCGGTGGTAATGGACTCCCGGCGGAAAATCGGCATCCGCCTGACCCAAGCCAACCCGGGCACCGTGGCAGCTATCGACGGCCGGGTACTGCGCCCTCTCCGGGTCGGCGATCGGATTCTCATCGGCAGATACACCGCAGACTTCCTGCTAGTCCGCAATCCGCAACGATCCGAGTGGCATGCCCTTCGCCGCAAGCTCCGCTGGGGCGAAGGCCCCAACATGCACACTTAGCGGTCCGTCACCCGAAAGGGACCGTAACGGCAGGGGATGCACACGGGGCCTATGGGGCGGTTCCTGGTAGGCATCACACCTCCGGGCGGGCGGCTCGGCTCCGAGCCGCATACACTATTGGAGCCCGCTGCGCAGGGGCGGCGAGCCAGGCGGCCAGGCTGGAGCCGGGCGTTGGCGAACGAAATGGAGACAATCCGACTGCGACTGGACCTGCGAGGGCAGGTTCAAGGGGTGGGGTTTCGACCCTATGTTTACCGGCTGGCCACCGCCCACCAATTGGCCGGATACGTGGCCAACAACAGCAACGGCGCGGTGATCGAAGTAGAGGGGCCGGCCACCAGGGTGGAATCGCTGGAACGCGAGCTGATCGCCCGGTTGCCTCCGCTGGCCCACGTCACCAAGCTGCTGCGGACCCGGGTGCCGCCGCTGGGTGAAAGCGGTTTTCGCATCCGGCCATCCCAGGCCGATCCCGCCCACCGACCGGAGGTCACGCCCGATGCGGCCACCTGTGCCGACTGCCTGCGCGAGCTGCTGGACCCAGCCGACCGACGTTATCGCTACCCCTTCATCAACTGCACCAACTGCGGCCCGCGATATTCGATCATCCGCAACGTCCCATATGATCGGCCGCAGACCACCATGGCAGCTTTCATAATGTGCCCGCCCTGTGCCCGCGAATATTCCGATCCGGCCGATCGGCGTTTCCACGCCCAGCCTAACGCCTGCCCCGATTGCGGCCCGCGGCTGTGGCTGGCGACCACTGCGGGCCATGAGGCACGAATAGACCGAACCGCGGAGGCCGGAAGGCAGTTGGCCGAGGTATCGGGAGCGGATCCCATTCGAGAGGCGGCCCGTCTGCTGCAAGAGGGCCGAATCCTGGCCGTCAAAGGCATCGGCGGATATCACCTGGCCTGTCGGGCCGACCGGGAAGACGTGGTTCGCCGGCTCAGGCAGCGAAAGCTCCGGGACGGCAAGCCGCTTGCACTGATGGTGGCTGACTTGCAGGCTGCCCGTCGCATCTGTCGGTTGACGGCTGCCGACGAGGAAACGCTGACCTCTTCGGCGGCCCCGATCCTGCTGGCCCCCAAAGCCCCTCAGCACGGTCTGGCCGCCAGCGTCGCGCCCGGCTGTCGCGATTTCGGGATCATGCTGCCTTACGCCCCCCTGCATCACCTGCTGTTTGCGGAGGGACTGGGGCCCCTGGTCATGACCTCCGCCAACTTGGCCGGGCAGCCTCTGACCTACCGCGACCGGGACGCCCTGGAGGAACTGGCTGACGTGGCGGACGCTTTCCTGGTTCATGACCGCGAGATATTCCGGCCGGTTGACGATTCGGTGGTCTTCACCTTCCGTCAGGAGGCGGTACCAGTCCGTCGGGCCCGGGGCTATGCTCCCCGGCCGATACGCCTGGCCGGGTTTTCCCAGACCGCCGAAGCGGACCGGCCCGATAAGATGCGTGGCGGGGCGATGTGCGGTCCTGATCCCGCGCGGCGGATTCTGGCGGTAGGTGGCGAGCTGAAGAATACGGTTTGCCTGCTAGCGGACGGCGAAGCGGTGGTCAGCGAGCACCTGGGCGACCTGACTCGGCCGGAGGCTTTCCGCCACTTTGTACAGGCCATTGATCGACTCAAGCAGTTGTGCGGCTTCGAGCCGCAGATCGTAGCCTGCGATTTGCATCCGCGTTACTTGTCCACGGAGTACGCGCGCCGGCTGGGACTGCCGGTGGTCGGGGTCCAGCACCATCACGCACATATCGCCAGCCTGATGGCTGAATGGGGCCAGCCGGGACCGATTATCGGTCTGGCCTGCGATGGCACCGGCTTGGGCACCGACCAGGCAATCTGGGGCTGTGAGCTGCTGCTGTGCGAGCTGGGGCGGTTCGACCGGCTTGGGCACCTGGAGTACTTTCCCCTGGTCGGCGGAGATCTGGCCGCCTTGGAGACTTGGCGGCCCGCGGCGGCCCTGCTGCGACAGACCTTCGGCGATCAGTGGCCCGAGCTGCTGGGGCGTTGCATGCAGTTGCAGGCCGGCCAGGAACCACCCGACCCGACTCCCGAGCAGCTTCGACTCTTCGAACACCAGGCGGCCGGCCAAATCAACGCCCCGCCAACCTCCAGCCTGGGCCGCGTCTTCGACGCGGTGAGCTTCCTGCTCGGCCTGTGCAGCCGGAATCGCCACGAAGCCGAAGCCGCCATGGCTGTGGAGGGGGCCGCCGAGTCGGGCCCGGCCGCGGTTGAGCCGTTGGCTTTCGAGGTCGTGAAGGACGACGGTACCCTGCGGATTCGTTTGCAGCCGGGCATCCGCGAGTTGGTGGAAGAACGGCTGGCCGGCCAGACAGTGGAAACCCTCGCAGCTCGTTTTCATCAGACGGTTGTCCAGGCCCTGTTCGAGGCCGCCCGTGCGGCATGTCGAAGCCACGGGCTTAATCGAGTCGGACTGTCGGGCGGGTGCTTTGCCAACCGTCGCCTGCTGAGCGGTCTGGTCGAAATGCTGGAGGCGGACGGCCGAGAGGTCCTGTACCATCGGCAGGTGCCCTGCGGGGACGGGGGTTTGTCCCTCGGGCAAGCGGTGGTCGCCGCCTGCCGATCGCCGCAGTCAGCCGCTACTGGCCCGGGTTAGTGCCGCTGAGGGCACCAATCGCGACCTGTCGGACCGGAGCCGTGACAGTCGCGAGATGGTCTGCCGCGCAAACGACGACCGGCCCCGTTGGAAGTGTGGGGACGTACCGGGCGTCGGGCGATGGACCAGTCACTGGCACTGAGGGCTCTGACGGGCTGAGCTTGCGGTGCGGCGCTAGCCCCGCGTAAGGGGCGTGGTGGTGGGGAGATTTGCCGGTTGTGCGGCGAGCTGTTAGTTTGGATGGGGAGCGGAGTTGGATTTGACGACGTTCAGCAGCGGTTCGCCCAATCCTGACAACCGGCACGATTCGGTCGACAGTTCACCGACCGCAATCGGCAAGCCCTACGCGCTGCTGGTGCTGCTTCAAGTACACTGGTTCATTCGGCTGCGATGGGTGTTTGCGGCAGTGGCTCTAGGCGTCCTGGCCACCGAGCATTTTCTAGCCCCCACCAGCCGGCGTCCGTGGCCACTGCTGGTGGTGATTCTGGCCGTGGCGGCCGTAAACGTGGCCTGGACGGCCATCTCTCGGATTCTGCGGCCCAAGCTGGAGAACCCGGGTTCCCGCCAGACCGCCGTCATTCGCAGCGGACAACTGTTTGTTGGTGCCCAGATCGCCATCGACCTGCTGCTGCTGACCTGGATTCTCGGCCTTACCGGCGGAGTGGAGAATCCGATGTCGCTGTTTTACCTCTTCCACATGGCCATAAGCGGGTTGCTGCTGCGGGCCTGGCAGGCTGCCCTGGAGGGCCTGTGGGCGGTACTGCTCTACGCCTTGATGTGCTTGGGGCAGCAGCAGGGCTGGATACCTTACTATCCTTTCCTCCCGCACCTGCCGCCCACCGGGCTGTATACCGTGCCCCATTACGTGGCGATCGTGGTGGTCGTGAATGCTCTGGCGGTCTTCGGCACCCTGTACTTCACCGACCGGATCGGCAAAGTACTGAATCAACGGGAGGAGATGCTGATTCAGATCAACGCGGCCCTAGAGCAGTCCCAGCGAGCCATTCAGGACTTGCAGCATCGGCGCTCCCGCTTCATGCAGACCGCGGCTCACCAGCTCAAGAGCCCGCTGGCGATGGTGCAGACCTTCGCGAACCTGATCCGCGACGGTATCGTCCTGGACCCGGAGGACATTCAGACCACCTGTCAGAAAATCGTTCGCCGGTGCCAGGACGGGATCAACCAGGTCACCGAATTGCTGGCCCTGGCGCGGGTTCAGGACGCCGATCCGCGCCGGCACCGTGAATCGCTTTGCGATGTTGGCAAGGTGGTCTCCGATCTGTGCGGCCGGCATGCTTCGGTGGCCGCAGGCAAGCAGATCAAGATGAGCTGGCAGATCCCCTCGGACGGCAACCTGGTGGCCCACGTCCACGAGGCGGATCTGGCGGACTGCGTCGGCAACCTGATTGATAACGCGATAAAGTACACCCCGAGCGGGGGTTGCGTGGAGATCGAGGTGGTCGACGGGGCGCGGGCGGCCGGCCGGGATGACCTGCCGCGTCCCCCCTCGGGGCTGGTCGCGCAGCGCCGGCCGGAGGAGTTCGTCTACGTCGTGGTGAGGGATACTGGAATGGGGTTGGACGAGGGGGTGTTGCTGGAGGATGGCACGCCGGCGGTCGGCTCGGTGTTCGATCCGTTCCGCCGCGGCAGTTCCGCCATCGCCGCCGGCATCCCAGGCACAGGGTTGGGTTTGTCGATCGTGCGGGAGGTCGTCGAGCAGGCGGGCGGCTACATCCGGGTCCGTTCGCGGCGCGGCGAAGGATCAACCTTCGCGGTATCCTTCCCGGCGGTGGTCCGGGATGGTCCCACCCCAGTCCTGGATACGCGGTCAAGCGAGATTGTGCTGGAGCCGCCTCAGACGCAGTCAGCCGATGGCAAACCGGCCGGGCGTGCGACGCCACCCAGCGGAACCGAGTGACCAATAGAGTTTGGCCTTCGCCAGGTGAAGGTGACGGTTTCTGGCTGGACGGCAGAACTGCCTTGGGCTATCGTATCTCTCCGGCATCGAGCAAGGTGACGGACGCGGCGCAGGCGTGGGAGACGAGGTCTGGCGGCGCCGGTTCCGGTCAGGTGGGCGCATTTCGGTGCCGGGTCATCGTTGAGGCGGAGCAGGCTCATGACTATCCCGGTCGTACGTCAAGCACCGTGCAATCCACGCGCTGCTGCGGACAACCGCCGTCGCTTCGATGCTGCGGGAGTAGTCTGCCTGAATCTGACCGGTCCGGTCGGGTCGGGCAAGACTTCGCTGATCGAAGCGGTCCTCCCGCGGCTGGGTTCCCAGTTGCGGATCGGCGTGATCGCCAGCGACTTGGCCACCACTTGCGACGCGCAGCGGCTGGGTGCCTGCGGCGTACCGGTGGTCCAGGTACTGACGGACGGCGAGTGCCGGCTGGAGGCCGACCAAGTGCAGCACGCCCTGAGCGAGCTGCCGTTGGACGGGCTCGACCTGCTGATCATCGAGAATTTCGGCAGCCTGCTGTCCCAGGCTCGGACCGACCTGGGTGAACATCTGCGCATCGCCGCCGCCCCCATCAGTGGCGGACAAGCGGTGGTCATCAAGTACCCGCAGTTGTTCCGGGACGCCGCCCTAGTCGTACTGACCAAGTACGACCTTCTGCCGCATGTCGAATTCGATCTGAAGGCCACCCGACATCTCCTGGAGCGGCTCAACCCGCAGGCCGAAATCATCTGCACCGACAGCCGCAAACGATTAGGTATAGACCGCTTAGCCGGGTGGCTACTCGGTTACGTCCGGGCCCATCGCTTGGGCCCGCTTCGGCGGGTGACGGAAACCCATCCGCTTGGTATATAAAGCGGATGATTGAGTAACCTGACATGCGCGTCTGAGGGGCGGGGGATCGGTGGGGCTGACCTCGGACGCAGAATCCGCCGACAAGTTCTGCCAGCCGTGGCAATTACGCTAGCATTCGGCTCGGCAAAACTCCCACCGCACCGCGCGAGGTTGCACAGGCCGCAGGCCTGAGGCGAGCCCTGCGTCACGGGCAACCCCGGTTTAGCGCCCGGCCACGTGGAACGCGCCTTGCAGCCGGTGCGATTTGCGGTTAGACAATCTGTTTTGGTGCAACCCAGAGCTGTCACCGGGCGCGCTTCAGGCCCTGAGGCCCATAGCGCTTTCCCGAAGGGGCCAGCCGAGTGGATCATCAGGATTCGAAAGAAGGCGTGGCAGTGTTGCCCGAGACCACGGCGGGCAGCATCCGTCGGCCCGGGCCTGCCCGGGCCCAGTCAGTGGCCCGGGGCGGTCGCTGCGGGGCAGCCCGGGGCTGAGCTGTTATTTGGGAGAAATCGGCCAATGAAGAAGCGTCGCATGGTAACGATCGACGGCAATCAGGCCGCGGCCCACGTAGCCCACAAGGTCAGCGAGGTGATCGCGATCTATCCGATCACCCCTTCCTCTCCGATGGGCGAGTGGGCTGATGAGTGGTCCGCAGCGGGACAGACCAATATCTGGGGCACCGTCCCACATGTGGTCGAGATGCAGAGCGAGGGGGGGGCGGTGGCCGCAGTCCACGGGGCGGCTACGACCGGAGCACTGACCACCACCTTCACCGCCTCCCAGGGCCTGCTGCTGATGATTCCCACCATGTTCAAGATGGCCGGGGAGCTGCTCCCGACGGTGTTTCACATTAGCGCCCGAACCGTGGCCACGCATGCCCTGAGCATCTTCGGCGATCACAGCGACGTGATGGCCTGTCGGTCCACCGGTTTCGGCATGCTCGCCTCGGGCTCGGTGCAGGAGGTCATGGACCTGGCCCTCATCGCCCATGCGGCCACTCTGGAGAGCCGCATACCCTTCATGCACTTCTTCGACGGGTTCCGCACTTCGCACGAAGTGATGAAGGTCGAGGAGCTCACACCGGACGACATGCGGGCCATGATCAACGAGGAAGCGGTAGTGGCTCATCGCCGCCGGGCGCTCACGCCGGACCGCCCCGTGCTGAAAGGCTCAGCCCAGAACCCGGATGTGTTCTTCCAGGCCCGAGAGACGGTCAACCCGTTCTACCGGGATTGTCCGGCAATCGTGCAGCGGGTGATGGACCGGTTCGGCAAGCTGGTGGGGCGACGGTATCACCTCTTCGACTACGTTGGGGCGCCGGATGCCGAACGGGTAATTGTGATGATGGGCTCCGGTGCGGAAGCGGCGCATGAAACGGTGGATTACCTGAATGCGCACGGCCAGAAGGTGGGGCTGGTGAAAGTCCGCTTGTACCGTCCATTCGTGCCGGACGCTCTGCTTTCCGCCCTGCCCAAGACCACCCGGGCGATTGCGGTGCTGGACCGGACCAAGGAGCCGGGCGCAGACGGCGAGCCGCTTTACAAGGACGTGGTGACCGCCTTCGGTGCGGTGCGGACCAACGGGCAGCCGGTGCCGCCGGTGAAGCTGATCGTCGGCGGACGCTACGGGCTGTCCAGCAAGGAGTTCTCGCCGGCCATGGTCAAGGCGGTCTTCGACAACCTGTCGGCGGACCGCCCCAAGAACCACTTCACGGTCGGAATCACCGACGATGTGAGCCACAGCAGCCTGGATTACGACCCCAACTTCGAAACCGAGGATCGGGACGTGGTCCGGGCAATGTTCTTCGGGCTCGGCTCGGACGGGACGGTGGGGGCCAACAAGAACTCGATCAAGATCATCGGCGAAGACACGGACAACTTCGCCCAGGGCTACTTCGTCTACGACTCCAAGAAGGCGGGCTCGATGACCGTTTCGCACCTGCGCTTCGGGCCGCGGCCAATCCGGTCGAGCTACCTGATCACCAGCGCCAACTTCGTGGCCTGCCACAACTGGGCCTTTCTTGAGAAGTATGACATGCTCAAGAACGCGGTCCCGGGCGCGGTTTTCCTGATCAACAGCCCGTTCCCGAAGGAAGAGACCTGGGACCGCCTCCCACGGAAGGTCCAGCAGGACATCATTGATAAGAAAATCCGTTTGTATGCCATTGACGGCTATCGGGTGGCCAAAGAGGCCGGCATGGGCGGGCGGGTCAACACGATCATGCAGACCTGCTTTTTCGCCATCTCGGGGATTCTCCCGCGGGAGCAGGCCATCGAAGCCATCAAGGCCGCGATCAAGAAGGAGTACGGCCGGAAAGGGGAGGACGTAGTCAAGAAGAACTGGGCCGCGGTCGACCAGACTCTGGACAACCTGTACGAAATCCCGGTGCCCAGCCAGCCGACCAGCAATCTGCCCATGCGGCCGGCGGTCCCGGAGGAGGCCCCCGAGTTCGTGCGGGAGGTACTGGGCCCGATGATCGTCTTCCAGGGCGACAGCCTGTCGACCAGCCGGCTGCCCTGCGACGGGACGTTCCCGGTTCACACCACGCGCTGGGAGAAACGCAACATCGCGCTGGAAATCCCGGTCTGGGATCCGGAGGTCTGCACCCAGTGCGGCAAATGCGCGATCGTCTGTCCGCACGCGGCCATCCGGCTCAAAGCCTACGACCCCGCGCACCTGAAAAACGCCCCGCCGACCTTCAAGCACGCCAAGTACATCGGCAAGGAGTTTGAGGGTTGGGTTACCACCGTGCAGGTTGCGCCCGAGGACTGTACCGGTTGCGGCCTGTGCGTCGAGATCTGTCCGGCCCGGAACAAGAAGGAAGCCCGCCTGAAAGCTATCAACATGGAGTTTCAGCCGCCGATCCGCGAAAGGGAACGGGAGAATTACAACTTCTTCCTGGAGCTGCCCGAGGTGGATCGGAGCCGGGTACGAATCAACACCGTCAAAGGCTCGCAGTTCCTCCAACCGCTGTTCGAGTATTCGGGCGCCTGTGCCGGCTGCGGCGAGACCCCGTATGTCAAGCTGCTCACCCAGCTTTTCGGTGACCGGGTGATAATCTCCAACGCGACCGGCTGCTCCTCGATCTACGGCGGCAACCTGCCGACCGCCCCCTGGGCGGTCAATCGGGAAGGCCGTGGGCCGGCCTGGTGCAACTCGCTCTTCGAGGACAACGCCGAGTTCGGCTTCGGCTACCGGCTGACGCTGGACAAGCATGCCGAATATGCCCGCGAGCTGCTGACCAGGCTGCGTGACCGGATCGGAGCCGACTTGGTCGACGGCCTGACGAGCGCGGTCCAGAAGAGCGAGGCCGACATCGACGCCCAGCGCAAGCGGGTGGCGCTTCTGAAGCAGACACTCCAGCGAATAATCGGGGCGGGCGATTTGTCCGCGGAGGCGGATGCCAGACGTCTGCTGGAGATTGCGGACACGCTGGTGAAAAAGAGCGTCTGGATCATCGGCGGCGACGGGTGGGCCTACGATATCGGCTACGGCGGCCTGGACCATGTGCTGGCCATGGGCCGCAATGTGAACGTACTGGTGCTCGACACCGAGGTGTACTCCAACACCGGCGGCCAGTGCTCGAAAGCCACCCCGCGGGGGGCGGTCGCCAAGTTCGCGGCCGGCGGCAAGCCGACGAGCAAGAAGGACCTGGCCCTGATGGCCATGACCTACGGACACGTGTACGTGGCCACCGTAGCACTGGGGGCTAATGATGCTCAAACCGTTAAGGCATTTATCGAGGCTGAAGGGTATGATGGCCCGTCGTTGATTATTGCCTACAGCCACTGCATTGCACACGGTATCAATATGCGGCTTGGGCTGGACACGCAGAAGCGCGCGGTTGAGAGTGGGCACTTCCCCCTGCTGCGGTTCAACCCGGATCTGGCCAAGGAGGGCAAGAACCCCTTGCAGCTCGATTCCAAGAAGCCCGCTCTGCCCTACGAGGAGTTCGCTTACCAGCAGACCCGGTTCAAGATGTTGACCAAGAGCAAGCCGGAGGAGGCTCGCCGGCTTCTGGAACTGGCCCGCCAGGACGTGATCCGCCGATGGAGCATGTACGAGAAGCTGGCCGCCAGCCACGCCGGCCTCAGTGACGGACCGTAGGAGTGCTACGATGGACCTGTCGACGACTTACCTGGGACTGTCGCTCAAGAACCCACTGGTCGCGGCGGCCGGGCCCCTGACCGCCGAGGTTGATTCCATCCGCGAGCTGGAAGACTCGGGAGCTGCGGCGGTGGTTCTGCACTCCCTGTTTGAAGAGCAAATCACTCACGAGGCCGAGGAGTTGGCCCACCTTACCACCCAGGGTACCGAGAGTTTCGCCGAGTCATTGACCTACTTCCCGGAAGCTGGCGACTACCGGCTGGGCCCCGACGAATACCTGGAGCACATCCGCAAGGCCAAGCTCGCCGTCGATATTCCCGTGATCGCCAGCCTGAACGGCGTTACCGTCGGGGGCTGGATCGACTATGCCACCAAGATGCAGCGGGCCGGCGCCGACGCGATCGAGCTGAATGTCTACTACATCGCGACCGACCCGACCTTGCACGCCCCGGACGTGGAGAACCGCTACGTGCAGATCCTCAAGGCGGTCAAGAGCCATGTGAAGATTCCGGTGGCCATGAAGCTCAGCCCGTTCTTCAGCGCCACCGCGGCCATGGCCAAACGGCTGGACGAGGCCGGGGCCGACGGGCTGGTACTCTTCAACCGCTTTTATCAGCCGGACATCAACCTGGATACGCTGGAGGTAGTGCCCGACCTGGTGCTCAGCACGCCGTTTGACATGCGCCTGCCGCTGCGCTGGATCGCGATTCTCCACGGGCGTGTGAGAGCGAGCCTAGCGGCCACCAGCGGCATCGCCACCGGGCGCGACGTAGTGAAGATGATCATGGCTGGGGCGGACGTAGCACAGGTCTGCTCTGTGCTCTTGCGCAAGGGGACCCGCGAGCTGGGTCGCATGTTGCGGGACATGCAGGCTTGGATGGAGGAGCGCGAGTACGCGTCCGTGGCCCAAATGAAGGGCAGCATGAGCCAGAAGTCCTGCCCCGACCCGGCCGCCTTCGAGCGTGCCAACTACATGAAAACGCTCAACAGCTACGCTTAGCGTCGGCCTCCACTGGGGTTAGGTGCCCCCGGGCCAGGGCGGTCGGCACTACTGCCGCACCCCCTCGATGCTGAACGTCAGGCGTACGTCGTCGCCCAGGCTGCTCATCAGTCCGGTCATACCAAACTCGCTGCGTCTGATTTCAAAAGCCGTCTCGAACCCGGCCCGGTGCTCGCCGCGCATCCCGCGACCGGTCCCGGTCCGCTCGAGCTTCACGGTCAGTGGCTTGCTGACGCCGCGCAGCGTCAGCTCGCCAGTCACCTCCAAGGTTCCGCTGTCGACCCGCCTGACATTGCGGCTCTTGAAGGTGATTAGCGGGTACTTTTCAACGTCGAAGAACTCGGCGGATTTGAGATGCTTGTCACGGTCGATGTTGTGCGTGTCGATACTCTCCGCCTTGACCCGAATATCGAACGCGCAAGCGGCCGGATCCGCCTCGCTCAGAGCGAAGGTCCCTTCCAGCTCGTTGAAGCGGCCATAGAAGTGGGCAACGTTCAGATGCCGGATGCGAAACCAGTTCGACGAATGCACCGGATCGACTGCGTAGATCTCAGCTTCGGCACTGGAAGTCGAAGGCTCAGCCCGCTGGCCGCCGCCTTGGCCGGCAAACATCAATGGCCACAGGCAGATCAAGGCCACGGGACCCACGATGAATGCAATCTGGCTCACGGCGTTCTCCTTGTAAGTATGCTCGGCCCGGATCGGCGACCGGCATGATTACACGATTATATGAGTGTACGTGACGTTGTGACACCATATGCGGCGGCCGGCGCTCCTGCCGGCGGCAACCGGCGCAGACCCCATGGTCTGCCACGGTTGACACGGGGGGGAGCGGCCGCCGCCGCGTGCCGCCGGATCGCGCGCAGGTTGCTTCACATGCCCACGGCCAGCAGGCAAGAGACCTAGAACCTGTTTCATAACCATCGGACCGCGATCATCAGGCACGCCACATGCATGAATGCCCGGTACATGTTGAG